>Ga0075424_100000506_pt1 | contig 30598 bp, 25 predicted proteins | sample SoiMethybrSBSTD3_FD_75301 | JGI IMG/M metagenome (GOLD analysis project Ga0075424, IMG submission 75301) | Bulk soil microbial communities from a Populus tree surrounding site in Tennessee, USA - Soil MetaG P. TD hybrid SBSTD3 | ecosystem: Environmental > Terrestrial > Soil > Tree plantation... | reverse complement strand
GCCCCCATCAGTTCTTTGCGCGCTTCGACGATCATGACGCCGGCGAAACCGGGCCACATGCGCGCGCCGAGCCGCTCGAAGACCGTCGACCAGCGCAGGATAAAGGGCCGGTCGATCGGCGGCATAAACAGAGCGCCCGTCCATTCCAGCGGCGTGAACAGGGCCTCGTGCAGGAGGCGCTCGAGTTGGCCGCGGCTATAGGGGCGGCCATGCCCGAAGGGCGTGATATCGAGCCGCGTCCAGACGCCGCGCCGGTTGGGGACGACCAGCAGCAGCCGGCCCTCCGGCTTGAGCACGCGCCAGATTTCGCGCAGCAGGGGTCCGGACCGTTCCGTCGCCTCAAGACAATGCACGGCGAGCAGTCGATCGAGCGAGGCATCCGCCAAGGGCAGCATGGCCTCCTCAACCAGCACGGTCTGCACGCTATCGCCGGTGGGCCAGACGACGGCGCCCTGGGTCGCCGGCATCAATGCCCCGAGTGAGGCGGCCTCGCCGCGGAACATGCCGATGTAGGGCACGGCAAAGCCCAGGCCCATGAGCTGGGCGCCCTGCACGTTGCGCCAGCGCGCGCGGATGCGGCGCGTGAGCAGGCGACGCACCGCGCTGCCAAGCGGGCGCCCGTAGAATTCACGTAGATCGACTACATCCAGCGACATCAGCGATCAGCCGCACCACTGCTGCCCGAGCTTGCTTGCGTGCCCCTGTTGAATTCGATGCGCCTCCTGGTAGGGTGCGGGTTGGTGGAAAAAAAGCAAGCGAGAGCAGCGCACACCATGCCCAAACTCGAGATTGAACAATTTCCCTGCCTCAGTGACAATTTCGGCGTGTTGATTCACGACGCGGTTGCCAATCTAACAGCGTCGATCGATGCCCCCGACGCGGCCGCGGTCACCCGCGCGCTCGCGGCAAAGGGCTGGCATCTGAGCCATATTCTGACGACGCATCATCATGCCGATCATACCGGAGGAAACCTCGCGCTCAAGGCCGAGACGGGCTGCAAGATTATTGGGCCGCGCGGCGAAAAGGGCAAAGTGCCGGGGATCGATGAGGCCGTCGGGCAAGGCGACACGGTGCGCTTCGGCGCCTTCGAGCTCCGTGTCCTCGAAACCCCTGGCCATACGGCGGGCCACATCACCTACTGGTGTCCTGAGGCCAACGTCGCCTTTGTGGGGGACACCTTATTTGCCATCGGCTGCGGTCGCGTGATCGAAGGTACCCCCGAAATGATGTGGCAGTCGTTGCAGAAGCTGATGGCGCTCCCGAAGGAGACGGCCGTTTACTGCGGACACGAATACACGCAGGCCAATGCGCGCTTTGCCCTGACGATCGAACCGGAGAACGCCGCGCTCAAAGCCCGGGCAAAAGAGGTCGATCAGCTGCGCGCGGCGGGCAAGCCAACGTTACCGACCCGCATCGACCTCGAGCTCGAGACCAACCCCTTCCTGCGCCCGGAGGTAGCGGCCATCCAACAGCGGCTCGGGATGGTGGGCAGGCCGGCCTGGCAGATCTTCGCCGAAATCAGAGAGCGCAAAAACCGCAGCTAACGCCCATGTCGGCCAACGAGGTGCTGTCGGCCGAAGCGGTGGTGGCGTTGCTCGGCCTGGCGCCCCATCCCGAGTACGGTCACTACCGCGAGACCTTCCGTGACGCGGCAACGGTGGGCGAGGGACGCGCGGCCTCGACGGCCATCTACTTCCTGTTGCGAGGGGGCGAGCGCTCGCGCTGGCACCGCGTCGATGCGGCCGAGGTGTGGCACTGGTACGCCGGTGCCCCTCTGCTGTTGCGAATTGCGGCGGCGCGCGAGCGTGCGAGCCTGCGGCTGGGCTCTGATCTGGTGGCCGGCGAACGACCGCAAGCGGTGGTGCCGGCAGGGGCATGGCAGAGCGCGGAAAGCTGCGGCGCCTGGACGCTGGTCGGCTGCACGGTGGCCCCCGGCTTCGCGTTTGCCGGTTTCGAGCTGGCGCCGGACGATTTCGACCCCCCGGCTGCGGCCGCCTAGGATCGGCCGGCGGGCCCGGGTGGCCGCGCCGCCCAAAGGCGCGCGGGCCGGCACCCGCGGGGGCGCGAGGCTTTTGTCGCCACTACGAAAAAGACTTGCGTGACAAAGGCTTGCGGCGCGGACGGCGCAGGCCGGGGCGGTATCTGGAGAGGCGCTGACCACACGCCCAGCGGGCGGGCTTTGGCCACCGTAGAGGGCCAAAAATGCAGCTGGGGACGCGGCCCGCCTGCGCTTGCGGGGCCGGAGCGACTCATATGAAGTTCCGCGAATCGGCAACCTGCCCGCGAATGGGGTTGGTGCAGCAAAAAAGACGGGGCAGTGGGGGTCAGCACAGATGAAGAGGACAGCTGGTGGGGCCTGTCTCAGCGCGGTGTTCGTCGATTACGACAACATCTATTTGTCGCTGAAGCGCAAAAGCGAGGAGGCCGCCAAGCGCTTCGCGCGCGACGCACACGTCTGGCTGCGCGAAATCGAGAGCGGCCGCCTCATCACCGGAACCCATGACAGCTTCAGCGAGACACGCCGACGGATTGTCATGAACCGCTGCTACGGCAATCCGGTGCCGCGCCGCAATGCCCACGACAACTCCACCGACATGAATTCCTTTCCTTTTGTGCGCCACCATTTTTTGCGCGCTGGCTTCGAGGTGGTGGATTGCCCGCCACTGACCGCGCAACTGAAGAACTCCTCGGATATTCGGATGGTCATGGACGTGCGGGACTACCTCACGCACGAAACCTACTTCGATGAGTTCATCATCCTGTCGGGCGATGCCGACTTCACCCCCGTGCTGCATCGCCTACGCGCGCACGCGCGCCGCACCGTCATTTACGCCAATGATCATACGGCGGCGCCGTATACGGCGATCAGCGACGGGGAAGTGCGCGAATCTGACCTGATCGCCCTTATCCTCAACGGCGAAGTGCCCGCCGACGATGACGCGGACGCGGCCAGCGGCCCCACGACGCCCGCCGCCAAGATCGAGGCGGCGCGGCGCGCCATTGTGGCCGAGATCGTCGCCGACGTGCGCGGGTCCCCCGCACCGATGTTGCTCGAGGCTCTCGCCGACCGCACGGTGCGCGTGCTGGGGCACGAGAAGACCATCGCCACCGGCTGGGCCGGCGCCGGCTCCTTCCGGGAGCTCTTGCGTCAGGGTCTTCCGCCCGACATCAGCATGACCGAGGAACCGCCCTACCTGGTGGTTGATCTGAAGCGCCACGGGCAGGCGGTGGCGGGGCCCAAGGCCCGCGAGCCGGCACGGGAATTGGCGGTCGCGCCGGCGCAGTCCGCGCCCCGCTTTGCCGCCAGCGCAACCGCCCCCGACGCAGCACCCCTTATCGCCACAGGGTCGGCCGCCGTCCCGGCCCCGGCGCGTCCGGCGAGCCCGCAGCCCCCCGCCTCCGGCCCGGCGGCCGCGCCGTCCTCGACGGCAGTGCAGCAATCGATCGCCCGCATCCAGGAGGCCTGCCAGGCGCCGGCCATGGCGCCGCACGAGTACCGGCTGCTGTTTGAGCTCATGGCCGAGGAGATCACCGAAAACGACCTGATCGGCGCGCAGACGTTGGCCAACATCACGCATCGGGCGCAGGAGCGCGGCCTCGAAGTGCGCCGTGACGATGTGCGCTTCATTTTGGAAGTGGTAAGCGAGTCCGATCCTTGGTTCGAGCAGGGCGCCTCGGCCAATCTGTTCGCCGGACGCTTCCGCAATTTCGTGGTCGCGCGCTGCCGCGGCCAGGGCCTCAGCCTCTCGGCCGACGAGCTCGATCTGGTCGATGCCTGGTTCGCCGGCGGCAACATGCCGCCCGCACCCCAAGGCCAGGCCGCCCCGGCCGCGCGCGCCGCCTCGGCCAGGCCCGCGGCCACCCAACCGGCCACACCCGGGCGCACCGGTGCTCTGCCCGTGAGCTTGCCCACGCCCGCCCCGGCGCCGGCGGCGGCCGCGGCCGGGGGGCGCTGGTGGTCGAGCGAGACGGGGGCGGCGGAGGCCCCCAACAAGGAAGCGGCGCCGCCGGCGCAAGCCTCCGCCAGCAGCGAGCCCGCGCCGAGCGACGAGTTTCCCCGCTTTGTTCGCAACCGGCTGCGCGGCTAGCACGCCGCTGGCAATCGCGGCCGCAAAGGCCGCCGCGGGCGTCGAGCGACCTCAGGCCATGTATTGCCCGCCGTTGGCATCGAGGCAGGCGCCGGTGATAAAGCCGGCGGCGTCGTCGGCAAGAAAGGTGACGCAGCGGGCGATCTCTTCCACGTTGCCGAGGCGTCCGAGCGGGATCTGCGGCAGGATCTTGCTCTCCAGCACCTCCTTCGGGACGGCCTGCACCATTTCCGTGCCGATATAGCCGGGGGCGATAACGTTGACGGTGATGCCGCGCGCGGCACTCTCGAGTGCAACCGCCTTGCTGAACCCGAGCAGCCCCGCCTTCGCCGCCGAATAGTTGGCCTGCCCGGCCTGTCCCTTGCGGCCGTTAATCGAGGAGATGTTGATAATGCGACCGAAGCCCCGCGTGCGCATGCCTTCGATCACCAACCGGGTCATGTTGAACACGGAATCGAGGTTGGTGCGGAGCACGGCATCCCAATTCTCCTTGCTCATGCGATGCAGCACGCCGTCGCGGGTAATGCCGGCATTGTTGACCAGCACGTCGATAGGGCCCAGGTCGTGGGTGATGCGGTTTACCCCGGTCTGGCAGGCGGCGTAATCGGCAACGTCCCATTTGTAGATGGGGATGCCGCTGTCCGCCTGGAATTGCCGCGCGGCGCTATCGTTGCCGGCGTAGTTGGCGGCGACCCGAAATCCCCTGTGCTTGAGCGCGATCGAAATCGCCTGCCCGATTCCGCGCGTCCCGCCCGTGACCACTGCCACCCGACCCATGCGCGTTTTCTCCCATCAGCCTGTTGCAGGCCTAGAGGATAAAAGAAAACCTCGGCCGAATGAAATCCGGCCGAGGAGAAAGTTAAGAGCGCAAAAGGCTTACCTCAGTCGCGTTCGACGCACATGGCAACGCCCATGCCGCCGCCGATGCACAACGTCGCCAGTCCCTTTTTTGCATTGCGGCGTTGCATCTCAAACAGGAGGGTGTTGAGGACGCGTGCCCCAGAAGCGCCGATCGGATGGCCGATGGCGATAGCGCCTCCGTTGACATTGACCTTCTCGGTATCCCAGCCGAGCCCCTTGTTCACCGCACAGGCCTGGGCGGCGAAGGCCTCGTTGGCCTCAATCAGGTCGAGATCCTTAACCGTCCAACCAGCCTTTTCCAGCGCCTTTTTCGAGGCGGGAATCGGCCCCGTCCCCATGATGGAGGGGTCAACGCCCGCGTGCGCCCAGGAGACGATGCGGGCGAGCGGCGTGAGGCCGCGCCGCTTTGCTTCCTCCAACGTCATGAGCACGACGGCGGCCGCGCCATCGTTGATGCCGCTCGCATTGGCGGCGGTTACCGTGCCCTCCTTGTCGAAGGCCGGACGCAGCTTGGCGATTGAATCGTAGGTGACACCATCCTTGATGTACTCGTCATCGGCGAACACCGTTTCGCCCTTGCGGGTCTTGATGGTGACGGGGGTGATTTCATCCTTGAATTTGCCGGCCTTACGCGCGGCCTCGGCCTTGTTCTGCGAGGCGACGGCGAAGCGATCCTGCTCCTCACGCGTGATCTGCCACTGGCGCGCCACGTTCTCGGCAGTGGTGCCCATATGATAGCCATTGAAGGCGTCCCAGAGGCCGTCCTTGATCATGGTGTCGATGAACTTGACGTCACCCATCTTGGTGCCCTCGCGCATATGCGCGCAGTGCGGGGCCTGGCTCATGCTCTCCTGACCGCCTGCGACCACGATCTTGGAACTGCCAAGCTGGATTTGCTGAGCGCCGAGCGCCACCGCGCGCAGGCCCGAGCCGCACAGCTGGTTCATGCCCCAGGCGGGCGCATCAACGGGAATGCCGGCCAAAATGGAGGCCTGTCGGGCCGGGTTCTGCCCTGCGCCGGCGGCCAGAATTTGGCCCATGATGACCTCCGAGACCTCGCCGGGCTCCAGGCGCGCGCGGTCGAGCGCACCCCGGATCGCCACTTTGCCCAATTCGTGAGCCGGCAGGCTCGCGAGCGAGCCGTTGAAGGCCCCGACCGGCGTTCTGGTGGCGCTGGCGATGACGACGGTGGATTGGTCAGTGCTCATCCTATGCTCCAAAGCGTGAGGGGTGTTGTGAACAGCTGGGCTCTTGGGCGTCGGCCTCGTGCTCAACGTGGTGAACTTGGGCTGGGGCTCACAGGCACGATAGCAGGTCTCACTTCGCACCTGCAACAAGGGCCGGAACCGGCGTGGCCGGTGCTACAACGGCGCACAACGGACTGGTTTGCGGTGCACCGCCGTGGTAGCTTACGCACTGCAAAATGGCCAGCCCGTCAAGCCATAAAAAGCGAAGCCCATGCTCAACAAATCGGATCCCCCCAGCGACAAGAAAGAGCCGGTCGTCATCAAAAAATACGCCAATCGACGGCTCTACAACACCGAGACCAGCACCTACGTGACGCTCGATGACCTGGCTGCGATGGTCAAATCCGAGCGCGATTTCGTGGTTTTCGACGCCAAAACGGGGGATGACCTGACGCATTCGGTGCTGACGCAGATCATCGTCGAGCAGGAAAGCCGCATGGGCACGCAAACCCTGCTGCCCATTCCCTTTCTGCGCCAGCTCATCCGCTTTTACGGGGACAGCATCGAGCGCCTGGTGCCCTCTTATTTGCAGATCAGCCTCGACACCTTGACGAAGGAGCAGGAGCGCTTTCGCAAGACCTTCGCTGGCGCCTTCACCCCCGCCGGTGCCTTCGAGGCCTATCAGGAGCAAGCGCGCAAGAACCTTGCCATGTTCGAGCAGGCGATGGCGATGTTTTCACCGTTCAAAACGCCGCCTGCGGCAGCCCCCGCCAAGGGCGAAGGGGAGGTCGGCAAGACCGACGAGCTTGCCGAGCTCAAAACCCAACTGGCCGAGATGCAGGCCAAAGTCGACAAACTCTCGCGCGAGCGCGGCTAGCCGCGCCGCAGGGCCTGCCCAGCTCAGGCGTCCGCGCCGATCGAGAGATCGCGCCGTGCCACGCGTATGCCGATGGTAAAGCCGGCGATGACATCGATCAGCGCACCAACCAGAATGAAAAAGAACGGCGATGTTGCCGAGGCGTTGACGATCAGGAATTCGACCAGGCTGGCGATAAAAACCAGCATGGAAAGGCCATGATCAACCAGCGATGCCGTCGAGGTATATGTCGACTTCACCAACTCGACGAACAGGCACAGCATGGTGACGAGAATGATGAGATCGCCGCGCGAGAACGACCACTGCGCCCCCTTGATCATCGTAATGGTGAGGAGCGGGGCGTGAAAGAAACTATCCGCATCGCCGCTCGAGAACATCACGAGGATGTTGTAGAGGATGAGCGGGATGGCGATCATCGGCAGAGCTCTGAGCGACATCAAGGGGCTCCCATGCGGCGGCGGTCAGGATTGGCACCGCCGGGACATCATTGATCATGCCGGAAGGGGCGGCAATTGGGCAAAGCTGACGCCTTGCAGGCGAGGCGCGCCCTCTTCAAAGCTCCGACTTGGGCGTAAGTACCTGACGGCCTTTGTATTTGCCTGACTTCAGATCAATGTGGTGAGGGCGACGGCGCTCGCCGGAATCCTTGTCTTCGATGTAGGTCGGGGCCCGCAGCGCATCGGCTGAGCGACGGGTGCCACGTTTCATGCGTGAGACTTTCTTGCGCGGGACGGCCATGCTTCTTCTCCAAACCAAAGCTTACCACCGACGCACGGTGGCACGAGCGCAGTGGCGGCCGACCGGTGGAGCGGATGGATTTGCCGGGCTTATAGCCGCATTCCCGGCGGGAGGCCAGCACCAAGAAGAAAGCGCCTCAAAGGCCGGTCCCTGAGCGCACGCAGCGGGCCATGCCGGGCGCGGCCCGCATGCGCAGCATCAAATTGGCCGCCAGGCGCTGGGTCCCTGGGCCGGGGGCGCCGGCCCTGCGCTCGAAGGGGTTGGGGAGCGACACGGCCAGCAACGCCGCCTCGCGCGGGTTGAGCAGGGAGGCGGGTTTGCGGAAATGATAACGTGACGCCGCTTCCGCGCCAAAAATGCCGGGCCCCCACTCGGCAATGTTCAAATAAATCTCAAGCAAGCGACGTTTGGACCAGGTTGCGTCCACGGCGTAAGCGAGGGGAATCTCGATAGCCTTGCGCAAATAGCTCTTGGCCGGCCAGAGGAATAGATTCTTCACGGTCTGCATGGCGATCGTGCTGCCACCCCGCGCGATGCCGTCGACGGACTGATCGATGGCGCTTTCCAGCTCCTCCCAATCGACACCGTGGTGGCGACAGAACCGTCCATCCTCGGAGGCGATCACGGCCAGCTGCAGATTGGAGGAGATGTGCTCGAGCGAAAGCCAATGTTGCGTGATGGGCGTGCCGCCCAAGCGCTGGCCCAGCATCAGCATCGAGCGTGGCGGATCGACCCAGCGATAGAGCACGATCAGCGTCGCCAACAGCAGGACGAACCCGAGGGCGGCGAGGCAACCCAGCTTGAGGGCGCGCACGAGGATCGGGCGCAGCTTCAGATCGCCTCCGGCGGCCGGCGTCCAGGGGGCGCGGCGTGGCGCTGGGCGCGCCGGCGACGTCTCCTGCCAGACGGGTAGGCTCGCCGCCTGGACCGCGGACGGCGCGGCCTCACCCGCATGCCGGGGTGGAAAGACGGGCACCGGCAGGGGCCGGATCAAGCGCTCGGCCACCGCCCCGTTCCCGCGGCCCGCCTCGACCGGCGGCGCCGGCGCGCCGGTCGGCTCGCGATGGTTGGGCTCGGCGGGTTCGCGCGCTGGCAAAATGGGGCGCGATCGCCGCTCGGCCCGCGGGGTGGGGACTGGCGCCGCCGCGGCCGGAGCGGGCGGCGGCGCTTCAGGAGCGCCGAGGGCACCCGCGGGGGCCCGCGCCGGCGCCGGCTCGGGCGACGAGCGGGGCGGGGCGGCAGGGCGAGCTAGCGTCTTTGGCGCCGGCACGATCGGGTCGCGCGCCAGCAGCGGCGGCGTCGCGACCACCGGCGCAGTCGCGACCACCGGCGCAGCCGGCCCGGGCGCAGGCGGCGCGTTGGCAAACTCCGCTGGCGCCACCGGGGCCAGCGGCACCCCGGCGATTGGCGCGGCCGGCCAGGTCGGGTTCCCATGCCGCAGGCGTGGCGGCCGAGGCCCGGCGGCATCGCGGCTGCGCTCGAGTGTGGACGGAACGTCCTTTCTCGGAGCTTGCGGCAGGCCAGGCTCGCGCTCGGCGGGCGGCTTTGCACTGTCGACGGCAGCCGCGCCGCGCGCGGCGGGAGGCGTGAGGGACGCGGAGGGCGTTGCTGGGTGCGCCGCGCCTGCGCCGGGGAGCGCTGCAGTCGAGGCTCCCCGCGCAGGTCCGGTGGGGGCTGCAATGCGCGGCGCGGGGGGCGGCAAGGCCAAGCGCGGCGTCGGCGGGCTTAGCGCCGGCGTGGTTGGAAGCCGCGGCGGCCAGGGCGCAGGGGCAGGTGTGGCCGGTGTCCGCGGCGTGGCTTGCCGCGGTGGGCGGGCGGCCGGCCTGGCCGCCGCCGGGACCGGGCCTGGCGTCGCGGGCTGATCGGCTAGGGCAGGCGAGCCGATGGCGGCCTGCGGACCCGACAGAGCCCCGCCAGCCGGGGCGCCGGCTGCCCCCTCGCGCGCTGGCGGGAGAGCCCGTTCACTCGCTGGCGCGGGGATGGCTGGGGCAAACACGGGTGGTTGCCGCGGGGCCGGGCTCAGGCTTGGTGCCGCCGCCGGGCTCCCCGACGCGGGCGCGGCGCCGGCAGCCTCGGGACCGGGCGGCACCGGTTTGCCAGCGTCTGCCGCCTCGCTCACGGCTCAATCCTCTCGGCGAAAAAATCGCTATTTGCTGCTTGCGCCGGAGGGCGAAAAGAAGGCATGCACCGGATATGTCCCCCGTTCGGCACCCTCGCACTCCGAAGCATATGGGGAAGGTCCGGTGTTCAGCCAACGACTTGAAAACGCGGCGCGGCTCGTTGAGTGCCGCCTCGACCAGCTCATGGGGGAGCTCGCGGCCGGCGGCACGCCGCCGCGCCTGATCGCGGCGATGCGCCATGCCGCGCTCGGCGGGGGCAAGCGCTTGCGTCCCTTCCTGGTCCTGGAATGTGCCAGCCTTTTTGCCGTCCCGGCCAGTGCCGCGCTCGCCACCGCAGCGGCGCTCGAGTGTGTGCACTGCTATTCGCTCGTCCACGATGACCTGCCCGCCATGGACAACGACGCGCTACGCCGCGGCAAGCCGACCGTGCACAAGGCCTTTGACGAGTGGACAGCAATTCTTGCCGGCGACGGCCTGCTGAGCGCCGCCTTCTGGCTGCTCGCCGGCAGCGAGGCGCACCAGGATCCTGCCGTGCGCAGCCAGCTCGTGTGCGGATTGGCCGCAGCGTCTGGCGCGGCGGGTATGGTGGGGGGACAGTGCCTCGACCTGGAGGCCGACAAGCTCAACCGCCCCGCCGCGCCCGACCTTGCCCACGTGGAGCGCCTGCAGGCCATGAAAACCGGAGCTCTCATCACCTTTGCCTGTACGGCTGGGGCTCTCATCGGCGGCGCCACCGCCGACGAGCAGGCGGCCCTGCGGTGCTATGGCGAGCGGCTCGGGTTGGCGTTCCAGATCGCCGACGATCTGCTCGACCGGGAGGGCGATGCCACGCGCCTCGGCAAGGCGACGCGCAAAGATGCGGGCAAGGCCACCATCATCTCGGTTGCCGGCGTCGCCCGCGCCAGGCAATGGCTCGACGCCCTTAAGGCCGAGATGGCGGCCGCGCTCGCCCCCTTTGGGCCGCGCGCCGAGGGACTACGGCAGGCGGCCCACTTCGTCGTGAGCCGTACGGCCTGAGGTCGGGGCCGGCGCGCCAGAGCGGCAGATGGCCGCCGGCACGTCTGCGCCCCGCGCGCGGCGCTCAGGCTCCCTCCCTCGCACCACCCGAGCCGTAGCGCCGGGCCACGTAGCCCTCAATGATCTCTTTAAAGGCCTCCGCGATGCCGGGGCCACGCAAGGTCATGGCCTTCTTGCCATCGATGAACACGGGCGCGACCGGCGCCTCCCCGGTTCCCGGCAGCGAGATGCCGATATCGGCGTGCTTCGACTCGCCAGGACCATTCACGATGCAGCCCATAACCGCCAGGTTGAGGTTTTCGACGCCGGGATATTTGCGGCGCCAGGCCGGCATGCGCGCGCGCACGTAGCCTTGCACCTCGCTCGCCAGCTCCTGAAACACGGTGGAGGTCGTGCGGCCGCAGCCAGGGCAGGCCGCCACGATGGGAACGAACGAGCGCAAGCCCATGGTCTGCAGAATCTCCTGGGCCACGCGCACCTCCTGGGTGCGATCGCCGCCCGGCTCGGGGGTCAGCGAGACGCGGATGGTGTCACCGATGCCCCGCTGCAGCAGCACGCCGATGGCGGCCGTGGAGGCCACGATGCCCTTTGAGCCCATGCCGGCCTCGGTCAGGCCGAGGTGCAGGGCCAATGTCGAGCGTTCAGCCAGCAGCGTATAGACGCGGATCAGGTCCTGCACGGCGCTGACCTTGGCCGATAGAATGATGCGATCGGCGCCAAGCCCCAGCTCCTGGGCGCGTCCGGCCGAGAGGAGTGCCGACTGCACGATCGCCTCGTGCATCACGGCGCGGGCCCCCTTGGGCGCGGGCGCCTTGGCATTCTCGTCCATCAGGCGCGTCAGCAGCTCCTGATCGAGGCTGCCCCAATTGACGCCGATGCGCACAGGCTTGGCGTGCTTCAGCGCCAAGTCGATGATCGCCGAAAATTGTCGATCGCGCTTGTCCTTGAAGCCGACATTGCCCGGGTTGATCCGGTATTTGTCGAGGGCTTCGGCGCAGGCCGTATGCTCGCTCAACAATGCGTGCCCGTTGTAATGAAAGTCGCCGACCAGCGGCACCGTGAGGCCCATCTGCCGCACGCGATCGCGGATGTGAGGCACCGCCTGCGCCGCCTCAGCACGGTCCACCGTCAGGCGCACGAGCTCGGATCCGGCGCGGGCAAGATCGGCGACCTGCCCCGCCGTCCTTTCGACATCGGCTGTATCGGTGTTGGTCATCGACTGCACGATGATGGGGGCATCCCCACCAATTTTGACGCCGCCGACCATGACGGGGATCGACGTTTTGCGGGCAATCTCAGCGCTCATCGACATCGCCGGCGGTCCTGCTCTGCGCTTGCATGCATGCTAGCACGCTCCTGTTAGCGGCGCTGGCGCAGCACGGAGGGGAAGACGGCGGCGATGAAGAAGGCCGCCAGCATGAGGACGATCGACGGCCCACCCGGCGTATCCAGCGCAACCGACAGAAACAGACCGAGCGCCACCGAGAGCATGCCGAAGATGGCGGCGAAAACGGCCATCTGCTCCGGCGTCTCCGAGAGCGGCCGTGCGGCCGCGGCCGGCATGATCAGGAAGGCGACCGTCAGCAGCACGCCCACGATCTTGATGGCAATGGCGACCACCAGCGCCAACAACAGCACGAATGCAGCCTTGAAGTATTGGGTGCGCACCCCTTCCGCCGCGGCCAGGTCCTCGTCGACCGAAATGGCCAACAGCGGACGCCAGAGCCAGATCTCGACCGCCAACGTCACGACACCGCCAAAATAGATCCAGCGCAGGTCGGCGCGGCTGATGGCAAAGATGTCACCGAACAGGAAGGTCATGAGGTCGAGCTGCGGCCCCTGCACCAGCGAGGCGATGATGACGCCGAGCGCCAGGGCCGCATGGGCGATCAGACCCAACAGCGTATCGATCGGCACCAGGTTTTGCCGACCCAGCAAGACCAGCAGGCCCGAGACGATGAGCGTCACGACGAGAACGCTGGCGGTGAGGTTGAGCGCCAGCGCCAAGCCGATGGCAATACCGATCAGGCCGGACTGGGCCACCGCCTCGCCGAAGTAGGCCATTCGGCGCCAGACCACGAAGCAACCGAGCGGGGCAGCAACCAACGCCAGACCCATGCCGCCGAGCAGGGCCCGCATCAAAAAGGGTTCGGTCACTTGAACTCCTGCGGACCAGGTCTTGGCGAAGCCGGCGGCTGAGGTGCGCCGGCGAGATCATGACGGTGGTCATGATGGTGCTGGTAAAGCCCGATCGCACGTGAGGCCTGCGGACCAAACAGGCGGGCGTATTCGGGGTGCTGTGCGACCGAATGCGGCACGCCCGAACAACAGACGTGATGATTGAGGCAGATGACGCGGTCGCTTTGCGCCATAACGATATGCAAGTCGTGCGAGACCAACAGCACGCCAAGCCCGCGCTCGGAGCGAAGCCGGCCGATCAGGGTATAGAGTTCGGCTTCGCCGGCGTAGTCGACGCCGCGTACCGGCTCGTCGAGCACCAACAGCTCGGGCGACCGCACGAGGGCGCGCGCGAGCACCACGCGCTGCAGTTCCCCGCCGGAGAGCTCGTTGAGTTGCCGCTCCAGCAATGATTGTGCTCCGACCTCGGCCAGCACCGCCTCGATTTGTGTATCGCTGCTGCGGTGGCCGAGCGCCACGAAGCGGCCGACCGTCAGCGGGATGCTGCGATCGACCTCAAGCCGCTGGGGCACGTAGCCGATCCGGAGCTCGGCCTTGCGCCGCACCTCGCCACGGTTGGGCAAAAGGATGCCGAGCAGCACGCGCACCAGCGTCGTCTTGCCCGCACCATTGGGACCAATCAGGGTGACGATTTCGCCAGAAGCAACGTCGATGTCCACGTCCTGCAGCAGCGTGCGCCCGCCACGGCTCAAGAGGATAGCGCGTGCCGAAATGAGCTCGGGCTCCGCGCGCCGCTCGAGCCGATTGCCGGCGCCGGGCGCGGGCGCTTGGCTCACCGCCTCGCCGTTCCACGGCCGCTCGGAGGGCCGGGCGACGTGCTGGCCGGCCGCGAGCGGTCGCGGCTGGGATTGGCGCTCACGCCCGTCCATGGCCCGGCTCCGGTGCCGCCCCGGCACAATTGGCGCACAGGCCCCAAACCTCCACCACCGCCTCCTTGGCTGAAAAGGCCGCCGCGTCGGCGGCTTTGTCGATCGCTCGGAACACGCCATCACCGTCGATTTCCGCGACCGATCGGCACGCCTCACAGGCGAGCACCAACTGCCGGCGCGCGGTATGGCCGACGTGACAGGCAAAAAAGGCGTTCCGGCTTTCGAAGCGGTGGACGATGCCGACCGCCACCAAGGCATCGATCGCCCGATACACCGAAATCGGCGCCAGCCGCTCGCCGCGCGCACCCAGCCTGGCAAGGACCTCGTAGGCACCGATGGCCTTGTGCGAGGCGGCAATTTCAGCGAACACCGAGCGGCGCAGCCCGGTCAGCTTGAGACCCTTGTCCTCGAAGGCCTTGCGCGCACGCTCCATGGCCTCGGCGAGACAATGGCCATGGTCATGTTCGGGTGCGGGAAAGGCGCTGCTGGGGAGGACCTGCGTCATCGGCTCTTTATAGCACCCGGCCGAGGCCGTGCCATCCACACGCAGGGGAAAGATCGTATATTCCGGGGCGGCGAGGTGCGCTAAATTGCGGCCTTGCCGCCACGGCCAGCCGGTGGCGACGTGGCGAGGACGTCGATGCCCCATCGCCTGGATATCATAGAGGCCGACATCACCACGCTTGACGTGGATGCCATCGTCAACGCGGCCAACCGCACGCTGTTGGGTGGCGGCGGCGTGGACGGGGCCATTCATCGTGCCGCCGGGCCAGAGCTTTTGGCGGAATGCCGAACGCTTGGCGGCTGCGCGACGGGGGAAGCCAAAATCACGCGCGGCTATCGCCTCAAGGCGCGCGCCGTCATTCATACCGTCGGTCCGATCTGGCAGGGCGGCGCGGCTGGCGAGGCCGTTCTGTTGGCAAATGCCTATGCCAACTCGCTCAAACTTGCCCGCGCGCATGGCCTCACCTCGTTGGCGTTTCCCGCCATCTCGACCGGAGCCTACGGCTTCCCGGCCGATCTCGCCGCCGACATCGCGCTCACCACCGTGCTCGACGCCCTCGCGGGGGATCAGCAGTTCAGGCGCGTGGTCTTTTGCTGCTTCGGCGCCGCCTCGCGCGCCCAGCATGAGCGCGCGCGCGACAAGGTGCTGCCGCGCGCGAGCGGTGCTCCTTAACGAATCTTTAATGCGACCGCGCTGCGCGCGGCGATCCCGGCGCGCGCAGCGCGCTTATTCATGAGCAGGCAACAGCTTGCCAAAACGTGTTGCGGCGGCGTGCGATCTTTGCCCGCCTCACCTGCCCGCGCAACAGCGCGGCACCTGCATTGCATTTCAGGGCGCAGACAACAATATCGCCGCAAAGCAGCCTCCCTGCCGCCGCCTTAGCGGGCGATGCTGGAAGCGGTGCAACAGGTCAAGCTTGGGTAGCGGGAGACGACGGGATGGAGGGCTTCGACGTCAAGGCGGCGCTCGATGCGCTGGTGGCGTTCCTCGGTCAAAATTACCTGCCGCTTCTGCTCGGGCTCGTGGCTCTCATCCTCTTCCGCCGCAGCGGCGTGTTCGCTCGCGTGCGCGGCGCCCTCGAGAAGGCCCTGATCGACAATTGGCAGCTGACGCTGCTGGCCTCCACCGGGGTGGCCCTGTCGTTGGCGTCCGCCTACACCACCTGGGATGGTTTGCGAAACTTCACCCGCGCGCCCCTGTTGTCGCTGGCGATCGCCTTCGGCATTCAGGGCGTCATGCTGATCGTGGCCTGGCTGATCGGGGAAAGTTTCGCCGCGGGCATGAACCAGCGCGCCCCCGGCGGGCGGCGCGCCCGCCTGCCGGACGCCCTCATCGGCATGGCGCTCGGCGTGACGCTGGTGGGCCTCCTCTTCTACTGGGTCCTGCAGCATTACGACGCCATCACGCTCAGCAGCGCTGCGGGCTTTCGCGCCGATCTCGCCAAGGTCGGCGAGATCGGCCTCTACTTCCTGATCGGACTGGTGCTGATCGCCATCGTTGCCTTCGGCTCGCGACGCGGCGGCGATATTTCCACGTCCTATGCGCAGAGCCTACGCTTGATCGTCAAGAATGCCGTGTTGTGGGTGATGTTCCTCTCCTCCATGGCGGCCTCGGTCTTCTTTTCCTTCGACTCCCACTTCAATGCGATCTTCCCCGCCGAGGCGCGCGCGCGCGCCGCGGAGATCCGCACCACCAGCCAAATTGGTTCAGCCATCGCCGATATCGGCGCCGTGGCGCAGCGGCGCCAGCTGGAGGAGGCCGAGCGGCTATTCGAGACGCAGGGCTGGAAGGCCTACGACAACCAGCTCGCGCTGTTGAGCCGGCAGGCCCAAGACTCGCAAGGCGAGATCGAGAAGTATTTCGTGGCGCAGATGGAGGAGCGCCGGCGCGCCGTCAATCAGCAACAGGAGCGCATCAGCACCGCCCAGGGCGGTCAGGTCGGCCTGGCGCAAAAGAAGGTCACGCTGACGGAGGAGCTGTCGCGCCTCAAGGCGGAACGGCCCGGCCTTGCCGCCGACTACGCCCAGCACCGCGGCGAGCTTGACGCCAAGGCCCGCGAGATCGATGCCAAGCGCATCGAGAGCATGGCTGAGGACCGCGGGGTCGAAGGCAGCATGAAGCAGGGCAAGGGGCCGATCTATCGCCAGCGCATGGGCGAGCTCGCGCTTCTCAACGACCAGTACAAAATCAAAGAGGAGCGTAGCAAGGACGCGTTTAGGCGCCTCAACGGCGTGGAGACGCGCGTTGCCCAGATTGAGCGCGAGCTCTCCGGCATCGACGGCGATCTCGCTAAGCTCAAGGGCGAGGCTCAGACTGCCGAGCAGCGCATCAAGGCCACGCTGGCGGCCAGCGCCGGGGAGGAAGACGGCAAGCTCGATCCCGCCCGCGTGCTGCCGGGCTTCGAACGCGCCCGTGCCGCATTTCGCCAGCAACCGACGACGGAGCGCCTCGCGTTTCTGCAGCAGCAATGCAGCAATTTGCTCGCCGCCATGGCGAGCACGGAAGCCATTAAGGGCAAGATGCGCAGCGTCGATTGCGATCCCAAGCAGGCGGCGGAAGCGGCCGGCGGCGTGTTTGCCCTCAATGCCGGCATCGCCGCCTTCCAGGCACGCTGCGCCGGCGGCGACAAGCTGAACGGCTTGAACACCACCGACGCCCTGCTTGGTTTCGGCCGCAACTGCCTGCAGGAGTCGGGGCTGATCGGCAAGGATTCGGCGGAGTCCGGCGCCCGGCTGGCGGCGATCGAAATGAACCGGGACGACAAGGCGCACCGGTTCGTCGTGACCTGGAACGCCTTTCTCGATGGCAATCGGCTTGCCTACCTCGCCCTCGTTCTCGCCATCGGCGTCGATGCCTTGGTGTTCATGTCGGGCCTGTTCGGCGCCCAGGCGCTGCGCTCACCGCTTTCCGACGTTCCCAGCCCGAAGGCGCGCAGCGCCGAGCAGCTGCAGGCGGTGATCGACACGGCCCTTTTGCCGCACACTTACGAGAACGCGCGGGCCACGCTGAATGCCATGCGGCCGATGGCCCCGTGCGAAGGCTTTACGCAGCGCGTCACCCTGCGGGAGGATGATCCGCATGCCGCCGATCTCAACCGCCTGCTCAACGCTGGCGCCACGATCGGGGCGGTGCGCCACGTCGAGGCCAACACTTACGAATTGCGCTCTGAGCTCTTCGAATATCTCTCGCTGGTGGCCAAGAAATCCTTTGGCGCTGACAAGTCGCACGTGGTTCTGGCCGAGCTCGAGCGCATTATGGCGGTGTCCCTTTTGCCCAACGTGCGCGAGAACGTCGAGACGGTGCTGCGCTACGTGCACCCGATCGAAGATCGCTCCAGGTTCCTGGACAAACTGGGCCGGCCCGGCGCGCGCGGCGATTTCACGGCCGAGATCAGGCTCGACGAGGTCGTCGACCGCGGCGACAAAAAGGTGGTGCGCAATGCGCTGAATGCCGGCGCCACGCTTGAGGCCGTGGAGCGCGCCAACAACAACCACTATTTAATCAGCCGCGACTTCTACAAGGCGCTGGCCCGCATCCGTGCCCACCTGTTGATTGGCGCGGCACCGCAAGCCTTGCAGATCGCCTCGGCCGGCGGCGGCTCTTCCGGCTCGGCGCAGCGGCTGCGGGACTTCTCCCACCCGGCGCTGCCCAGCGGGACACCCGGTCGTGCCGGCGAGCCGCGGCGGCTTTTGCCGCGGCTCGGCGAGGCCCCGGCGAACTCGGCTAAGGATCCGGAGCTGCGCGACAAGATTTGGCTAGAGCTCCTGGGCGAGCTCGGCCTGACGCCGGCGTCGGCGGCGCGCCTCAGCCAAGATCCAGCGCGCGAGCAGGCGAGCGCGGCCTGCCGCGCGCTCGATCACTTGGCTCAGACCAATCAGCGGCTGCGTGCCCATCTCAAGGAGCTGGAGGGTGCCAAGCGCAATGCGCTGCGCCAGAAGGAGCATGACCTCGCCGGCCGTTTTGCTGGCGATTCCTGGCGCCTGGCGGTGCTGGCCGAGACCAGGGAGGATCTCGAGGCCCACTTCAAAGCACTTTTGCTGTTGCCCGAGGCCGGGCTGGTGCAGGAGCTGATCGAGCGCCTGGAGGAAGCAAGCCAGTCGGAGGGTGGTGAGGCGCCCGGCGAGCGCGAGTTGCTGGGGCTGCTGCGCGCGGTCCAAAGCGAGATTAAGCGCATCGACAAATCGCGCCCGGAAGCCTGGAAGAAGGTGACCGAGATGATTGAGGCGCGCCGGAGCGACGCGCCAACCCACAGCATCGGCGAGCTCGATCCCGCCAACAAGCAGCCGATTTGAGGCCGCAAGCGCGGCCCCTGCCTCAAGCCTGGAAGGCGATGACCTTTGTGCGCTGCTCGCCCAAGCCCTCGATCTTGAGGGTCATTACGTCGCCGGCCTTGAGCCACACCGGCGGCTTCATGCCGAGCGCAACCCCGGGCGGGGTTCCCGTGGTGACGACGTCGCCGGGTTCGAGGACCATGAACTGCGAAATATAGTGCATGCAGTGCTGGATCCCGAAAATCATGGTTTCGGTGTTGCCGGTCTGACGGCGCTGGCCGTTGACGTCGAGGGCCATGCCGAGCGTCTGCACATTGGCGATCTCATCGCGCGTCACCAGCCATGGGCCGAGCGGCCCGAAGGTCTCAGCGCATTTGCCCTTCATCCATTGGCCGCCGCGCTCGGCCTGGAAATGACGCTCCGAGATGTCGTTGCAGATGGTGTAGCCGGCGACATAGGAGAGCGCGTCTTTTTCGGAAACATAGCGCGCGCGCTGTCCGATGACGAAGGCGATCTCGATTTCATAGTCAAGCTTGAGCGAGCCTTTGGGGATCATCACATCGTCATTGGGTCCGACAATGCAATTGGGCAGTTTGTTGAACAGGATCGGCTCCTTCGGAATCTCCGCGCCCGTCTCCTTGGCGTGGTCGATGTAGTTGAGGCCGACGGCAATGAAATTCTGCACCCTGCCAACCGGCGGCCCGAGCCGGACGCCTGCCGGTGCGGCCGGCAGCGAGCGGGGGTCGAGCTTGCGCAGTTTGTCGAGGCTCGCCGGCGCGAGCGTCTCCCCAGTGATATCCTTGACGTGCGCAGAGAGGTCGCGCACACCGCCCTCAGCGTCGATCAAGCCAGGCTTCTCGGCGCCGGGTGCGCCAAAACGTACGAGCTTCATGGAAGGTCCTTTCTCACCTGCGGGGCGCAATAACACCCCAAGCCGTGCCGACCGCACTCGGCACCTGCCCACCCCCTCTCGTCAAGAGCCAAGGGCCGCGCCCGGCGCAAAGGCAGCCCGGGCGCCAACGGGGGCGCCGCGTCAGGGTTTTGCACAGGCCTGGGAATTAACGGAATGATGCGGCACGGCCACGTCTGCGCGCCACCGGCGCACCCTTGCGGTCACACCGCCGATCCGCCCGTCAAGCTCAGAAGAGGTTGACGACCAGATAGATCCCAACGCCGAGGAAAGGAGCCATGGCACACGCCAATGCCATGATTAGAAAGGACTTGTCGATCACCACACGACCCCGCACGACACAACACGCAACTAAGCCGGCTCATCCCCCTCGCCCCCAGCTCAGCGGAGCGGCCCCCTCAGACCGATCCGACCTCAGAATAGTGCAAAAATGCCAGAAATGCACGCCTTTTGCAGCGCTTAGGAGGGCACCCGGCTTTTGCATTGCAACACGGGGCCGGCCCGCCGCCGACCACGGGTCCGAGCCTCAGGCGAACAGCTTCAGTTGCTTTTCGTCTTGGCCTTTGGTCTCCCGGGCCAACTGCTCGATGCGATCGAAGGGCACCTGCTCGGCGACAATTAAGGACTTCTGGGCCCGCATCGGGCGCACAAGTCCCTCCTGTACCAGATGAAATTCACCGACCGTCTGGCCGGGCAGGACCGCCCCCGGATCGAGGCCCGACTCGCTTTGGAAGGCGGCTCGGAGCTTGCGCAAGGCGGTATCCTCGCGCACGCGGCCGATGAACCAGGACGTGATCTGGTCGCGCGACTTGTAGTCGAGGTCACCCGGCGACTGGGTCGCCAGCATAATGCCGAGCCCAGCCGAGCGGGCGCGCTTCAGCAAGCTTTGCAGGGGCTCGGCGGTGGCAGGCTTGGCGTTCGCGGGAATGTAGAGGTCGGCCTCGTCGAACATCACCACGGCCTGCAGTTCGTCGTTGGGATTGCGCTGGCAAAAGCGCAGCGCCTCGGACAGGAACTGGGAGACCCAGAACAGGATGTTTTCGTTGTCGCCCAAAAACCCCGTGTAAATGATGGAAAGGCGCGTGCGCCCGTCGGTGCGGCCGTAGCGGCCCATGCCGAGAAGGGAGTCCATGCGCAACGGTTCGCCGCCGGCTTCGAACAGGGCGGCGTTGCGATGGCGCAAACTATCGAGCTGGGCCACGAGATCGCGGCGGATGCGCCCTGATGGATCCATGCGCTGTGTCAGGTCGGTGAGTTCGGGGTCCTCATCCTCCAAGAGGTAAATGAGATCAGCAAGGGTCACCTCCTTGCTGAAGCGGCTGCCAAGAATGCGCAGGGCCACCGAAAGCGTGCCCGACTGCTTTTGATGCGTGGCGGAGTTTTTGAAGTGCAGCATATCGCCGAGGGCGGCGGCCGACATGTTGGCCAACAATTGCTGCTCTTGATCGGGCAGCTCGTTGATGCCGTTGGGAAGCAGCGTGATCGAGATCGGCCGGCCGGAGGCGCGGCCGGGTGTGTAGACAGCCACGTCGATGGAGTCGGCGAGCTTCTCGCGCTCGCCGCGGCGCTCGGAAACTTCTCCCTCATGCGCGCGCCACACGTCCGGATTGGCGTAGGAACAGAGGTCACCCTTGCGGTCGATCAGCACCACCGGGGTCCCGCGTAAGAGCAGCTGTTCGATGATGCAAAGCGCAAGCGTGGTCTTGCCGGAGCCCGATCCACCGAGCACGGCCGCATGCCGCTTCAAGACGTTTCGGTTAAGCGTGATGCTCTTGCTGGAATTGAGCGCGCGGCCAGCCAGAATGCTGGCCGCGGCATCCCCGGTTTCATCCAGTAGCACCGAGAGCGGTAAGTCCGCTTCCTTGCCGGCCGGCACGGGGGCGCCCCAGGGCGCGGGGCCCCAGCCCGTCCAGTCGGCGGCCGCGGCCGGGTAGCCGGGGCCCAGCGGCGGCTCGGGCGCGGCCTCGGCAGCCGCGAGCTCGCTCGCGGCCGGTACCCTGGCATTGATGCTGCGGCCGAACAGCTCGAGCCGCAACAGCTGGGCCAGCGAAAGGATGTCGGACAGCAGCTTGGTGCGTTCGAACCACTGGGCAAAGCCGGGGCTGCGACGATGCTGGGCGTGGAACTCGCACACCATCATCATGCGCTCCCAATCCGGGATCGGCACCAGGACCGCGCGCCCACCCAACTCGCGGAATTTGCGCAAGGCTTGTCCGGTCTGGTTCTTCTTTTTGGCTGGAAAGTCACTGGCGCGCAGAAGAAAGGTGGTTGCCCCGCTCATGGCGGCGAGGAGCTTATCGAGCTGTCGCTTCAGACCCCCGCCCTGGGTTGGGCGATTGCACAGGAACACCCGCGCCTCCGTGCTCGGCCCACCTTCGTGCTTCAGGCTCAAATCCAGCGCCGGCAGATCGGCGCCGAGGTCCAGGCGCTTGACGACGACGTCAAGGGCACCGCCCCACTCGGCCCGCGCCAGCGTCAGCGCGTTTGTCACCACCGTCAGCAATTCATGTTCGTCGGAGGGAATCTCGGCCTCCGACTGGGCTGTAAAGCGGTCCCAGCGCTCGTGGAATTCGACGAGGGCATGCGCGTCAGCGCCATCGGCCTCAGCGCGCCCGCCAAAGCCAAGCGCGGCGGCGAGCGTCGAGATGAAGCCACCCTTGGCGTCCTCGGGCTCGGGGTCGGCCTCGGCCACCTGCTCGCGGACGCGCGCTTGGGCGAGTTCTAGAATGCGCCGCGTCGACAAGCCGCTGAACTCATCAAAGAATTGCGGGCCGAAAAAGAGCGACGGATCGATGTCACTGCGGCTGGCATCGGCCTGGATGCGCTTGGCGATGATAAGCTGCGCCTCCTCCGCCGTGCGCGCTTCCTTGAGGGATACGGGACCGGCCTTCTCGATACGATCGATATAGGATTGCGCCAGCACCTCGCGCACCTTGCCATAGAAATCGCCAAGGCAGGAGAGCAGCACGATCGACGTTGGCACGCGATTGGCGATTTGAATGAGATCGCGCGCGGCCTTCTGAAAGCGCTCATGGTAGTCTTCGAAAAAGCGCAGGTCCTCCACCTGATCGATGGAGATGACGAGTGCCGCGCCGTCGACGATCCACATCAAGCGGCCGAGCGACTCGATGATTTCGAAAGCGCGCCCCTCACCCCGATTGGGATCGAGTACCGCCACGGCCTCGGCGGACAGATCCGTCAGCTCGCGGCCAAACAGGTATTGCCGCACGCGTTGGTCAATGCGCGGGTCGGCCCGCTGCAGATAGAGCAGTGCGCGCACGATGTTGATGTCGAGGGGTTGACCGGCAAACTTCGGCGCGGCGACAATTTGATCAGCCAACGTCAACACGAGTTTGGCCAGCTGCGCGTCGCTGAGCTTGGCATCGCGCAGCTTGTCGAGGGCCGTGGTGTCGAGGGACTCGGCAGCCTCGGTCAGCCGTCGGGTGAGGCGTTGCAGGGCGGTCTCACCGCCCGTATCCGGGTCGTAGGGCTTTTCCAGCGAATTAACGAGGCGGCGCAGGTAATAGTCGGCGTAGTTGGCGACATCCGGCGTCATCTGGGCGTAGCCCACGTAGGCTTTGCCCGAGCGATGCGCCGAGGTGCGCAGCGCGCGGATGAGATGCGTTTTGCCGGCGCCCGACTGACCGTGGAACAACAGGATGCGCGCCTGGCCCAGCGCGCCCTGCGCGCCCGTTACCGCCTCGAGCAGATCGTTAAATTTTCGTCGGGCGTGAGCGTGTACGATTTCGACATCGACCGGATCGGCGCGCCAAATATCGTCCTCCCAGGTGATGGAGTGCTCAAAGGCCGCCGACAGGCGGTCCAGATCCGGCGCGGGGCCAACCTCCATGCGCTTCTCACCTCAACTTGGCGTTCTCTAGCAGCGACCGCGGCCTCAGCCGTCGGCCCGCACGAAATGAAACACGGCGTTCTTGTAGACGACGGCGGAATCCTGCACGTCCTTGAGGCTCTTGTGATCCTTGAGGTCGGCATGGGCGAGCGCCAGCTGCCCGGCGCGATGCGCCTCCAGCAGCATGCACTTGAACTCGATCTCGGAAAGGCCCCACTCGGTACGCGCCTGCGCGAGCGCCCGCCAGACATGGGAGATGTAGGCCTTGCGGTTACCGATCCAACCCTCTGCCAGTCGCCCAGCCTGGCGGCGCACCTCGTGCACGAAGAGAGGCAAGTCGGGTCGCGCGCCCGCGCTGCCGGCAAGCGGCGCGGGCGCGGCACGTGGGCCAAGCGCCTCAAGGCGCGCGGGCCCACGCGGCGGACGCGCGACCTCGCCGGCTTCGGCCAGGGTATCGGCCAAGTACCGGCAAAGCACGCCGCGCCGGAGCGCGTCGATGTCAGCGGGCTTGACGCCGAGATGCTCGCCTGCAAGCGCGGCGATCAACCGTCGATCAGTGCCAAAATCACGCGGGTTGCGGGCAAGCTGCCCGGCCAACAAACGCCCAGCCTTTGCCGGCAGCGCGCTCTTGCCCGAGAGCGTGGCGCCGAGCTGGTTGCCGAAGGCGCGCTCCAGGGCGAGGGCGGCGAGGGCAGCGCGCAGCCGTGACGGCGTGGCGACGCCCTTGATCTTGAGTTTATAGGCCGCCTGCACAACCCCTGCGCGCAGGCCGTCGGGCCGGGCCAGGAGCTTGAGATCCTTGCCCGCCAACCGCTCAAGCCCCAGCGCCTTGGCGACAAGGCGCACATCGCGCAGCTCGCTCCAGGCCCGGGGCAGCGCGCCCCTGCCGCCCAGGAAGCGCCGCGCCGCCTCTGCTCCCTCGGCGGTCACCTGCAAGTGCCCATCATTTTCGCGGACAGCGCCCTCGCCGAGCAGACTTTCGATCTCGCGCTCGATGCGCGCGCGCCAGGGCGCCGCCCCCAGGCGGTGCGGCACGATTGCGCCCAAGTCCTGCGCCACCGCGCTTCGGGTGGTGTGCGCATCGCCGCCGGCGATGCGTAACAGGGCGAGCTGGCGCAAGCGATCGTTTGCGCCCACGGCCGGTGCGGCCGGAACGGCAAGGGTGGCGGCCGTCATGGCTGGGGGCCTCCCATCGATTGGGCCCGCGCCGCTCCAAGGGTGCGCAGGACATCGCTGCCACCGCCGGACGCGCGAATCACCGGAGGCTGGCAAGAGCATGGAGAAGACCGCCGTCCGAGCCAAGGGCTCTCGACCGCGCCAGCGGGCGGGCAGCGGGCAGCGCCAGCGGCGGCATCGGCGTGCGGGCCACGCTTGGCGCGCAAAACCTGGAATTGGCCCAACTCCTGTCTCAATTGCGGTGTGGGATCGCGGCGGGAGACAGGGGACACCATTCGAGTTTCGCAAGGGGTCGCGCGGCCTTTGGGCAGGCGAGGCGCGGGACCATTGCAAGCACGGGGGCCCTGTAACCCGATGTGGCAGGGTTGCGCCCCCACCGTTAACGTCGAGTTAACGGCTCAGCGCGATCCTTGTCCCACGAGTATCCCTGCTTGGGAGGCCAAGATGTATCGCGTACTGGGTCCGGCGCTCCTCTCGGCTATGTTGGCCGGCTGCGGCATGGCCGCCTCGCCGCTGACGGCGGGTTTTGCCAACTCTGGCCAACCCACCTCCTCGCTGCCGACGCGCGCGCAAGGCGCCGGCGTCGACACGGCAATGGCGAGCGACCCGGTCAAACCGGCACTCAAGGCCGTCGATAAAGCCCCGAAGGGAAGCTTCGAAAAGGCGCCGCAGGGCGCACTGGCCGACCGTGACTACACGAAAACCGAACTCGACTTGGAAAAGGCCCGCCAGCTCATCAATGCCTATCGCAAACAGCACGGTCTGAAGCCGCTCAGCCTCAACGCGGCGCTGACGGAAGCCGCCAAGCTGCACGCGCGCGACCTCGCCAAGTGGGATCGCATTTCCCACTACGGCTCGGATGGCTCCAACCCCTGGGACCGCGTCAAGCGCGTCGGCTACAGGGCCAAAGTGGCGGCCGAAAACGTTGGCACCGGCCAGGTCAGCATCGATGAGGTGCTGAAGGGCTGGGAGGCAAGCCCGGGACACAACAAAAACCTGTTGCTGCGCGACGCCGAGCATATGGGCATTGCCCTGGTGCAGGACCCACGCACCGAGTTCAAGACCTTTTGGACGCTGCTGGTGGGCGCTTCGCTCTAAGGCCGGGAGGCGGCAACCCCTCTCGCTCGATCCTGTCCGCGCCTCTTGCGGTGATGACAGTGCACGCCTGAGGACGGGGCTACGGGCTGGTCCGACGCTGCGCTACTGCCTCACGCATCCCAGATCGCCGTCCGCACGTTCAGGCGACGCCGCGCCAGCGCGCAGTTGCCAGCCGCGGCAGCAAATAGCGCAAGGCTCATCGCCGCCGCCGCCCCCAGCAGCCCCAGCACTGGCACCAGGACGACGCTCAGCCCCACATTGAGGGCCAGAAAATCCAGTGCGTGGCCTTGGCCATGGCGGCGCTGAGCGCGGCGCGGTCGCCGCGCGCATCGAGGGCGGCAATCCTGGGCGCCATGGCGCTGCCGACCGCGTAATGGACAAAGAGCACGAGGCCCATGGTCTTCGCGGCCGCAAAGTACATCCCTGCCTCGGCGGGGCCCAGCGAAGCGGAGACCACGAGCACGTCGGCGTTCTGCAGCGTCAGGTCACAGGCCACGATTAGCCAGAAGGGCAGTGCGGTCTTCAGCCAATGCGCCAGCGCATAGCGGCGCGGTCCCCGCGGCAGATCGCGCTGCAGGTGACGGCGCAGGAGAAGGCTCTGCACGATCACCGCGCCCAAACTCGCGAGGATGGCCGCGCCAATGCCGCTGCCTGCGGTGACCGAAAGGGCGGCAGCCTGGGCGGCGGCGAGCATGCCCAACAGCAGCAACGGTCGCAGCACGTAGGGCGGCAGCAGGCCGAGCGCCATCAGACCGCGCGCGCGTGCCATCCCATCCTGGATGTCGATCAGGGTCAGGATGGGCAGACAGATGAGACCCAGCAGGGCCGGCACCAGGTAGGGGCTCGCGACTTGCTTGCCCAAACACCACAGAACGCCGAAGCCGATCAGGGCAATGCCGCTCGCGACGGCGACGACGAGCAGCCGACCGGCGAAAAAGAGGCCGCGCAAGGCGGCGTCCTCACCGCGCGCGCGATGCTGCGGAACGAGGCGAACGACGGCCGCAGAGAGCCCGAGATTGGAGAGATTGCCCAACACCAGGACCCAGGTCCAAACCAACACGTAAACGCCGTAGTCGTAGGCCCCCATCCAGCGCGCCAGCGCGATCTGGCTGAGGTAGAGCAGCCCGGCGCTGACGCTGCGCACGAAAAAGACCGTGAGCGCTTGGCGCGCGGCGCTCCCTTGGCATCGGGCCGGCTGGGCGCGGGCAGGGCGCGGTTCGGCCCGGCGCTCGGACCGGGGCCACACGCGCCGCCCCAAAGGCAAAGCTGGCGGGCTCAGCCATGACCGCCGTCGATCCTGCGCTCACTCGCGTTGTGCGTGTTCTTGCTCGCGCAGTTCGCTGCGATGGCGCACCCGATCGGCCACATTGGCCCAGGCCCAGCTGCGCCCAGCATCACCCTTTAGCGAATGCAATGTTGAGAAAAATTCGGCAACGTCGGCCGCCCAAATGCCATGGCGGCCTTCGAGGACCGCCACCATCGCATCGATCTCAATCGGCGTCGGCGTCGAGTCTACGCGAGAATGCCGCCCCAGGTTCATCGTCCTACCTCAAAAGATGGTCGTGCCCGGGGCTGAAGCAAGTTCGGCGCCAGCCATCCCAGAGCGTTTCAGCAGCGGGGCGATTTCCCCGCCCTTGGGTTAATCGGGCCCGCCGATGGGCTTTGCGGCCAGCCCGCCGCTCGGGCGCGGGCCCGGCGTGGCGGCCAAATCGCAAACGGACGTGCCAATCTGGCATGCCGCCGGCCACAACGTCCCAATTGCCGGCAGCCCCGATGGCGCACGACGCCGGGCGTGGGCGAGGCGGTTGGGCCCAGACGGGGCCCATCGCCTGCCGCCTGAGGGTCTGCGCTGGGCGAGGGGGCGCGCGCCCTCTTGCGCGCGCCGTTCAGCGGGCGGCCTATTCGGCGCGGCTGCCGGCGCTCACTGCGGCCTTATCGGTCTTGGATGCCTTGCCCGCGGCCGCGGGCGCCCTCTTTGCGGGCTTGGCGGTCTCGGCGGGGACGGCCTCCGCACTGGCCGTGGCCTTGCGCTTGGGTGCCTTGGCGACCGGACGCCGCTTGCGGGCGGTGCCGCATTCATAGGAGACCACGGCCTGGCGCATGGTCATCGGCCCCTTGGCGTCCTCGGCCATCGGCAGGCTGTCGAGACTTTGCGGGGCAAACAGCGCCTTCCAGGCGTGCGTCTGAAACCCGTGCTCCAGCAGGCTGGCGGCGCGCGTGGCGCGCTCCCGCCCGGTCGCCTCGCCGAGCACCACCGCAATCAGGCGCCTACCCTCCCGTGTGGCGCTGGCCACGACGTTAAAGCCGCTGTCGCAGATAAACCCGGTTTTGAGGCCGTCGGCACCTTCGTAGTTGGCGAGCAACCCATTATGGGTGCGTAGGTGGCGATTGCCGATGCGCACGTCCATCTGCGCCCAGAGCGGCGCATATTCAGGGTAGTCCTTGACGACGGCCAGGGACAGCTTGGCAAGGTCGCGCGCGGTCGTCACCTGTTCGGCCGCCGGCAGCCCATTGGCGTTGACGAACTTGGTGCGCGTCATGCCGAGCCTGGCTGCGGTGGCGTTCATCTTCTCGACGAAGGCCTCCTGGGAGCCTGCAACCGCCTCCGCGAGCATCACCGCCACGTCGTTGGCCGACTTGACGATCAAGGCCTGCAGCGCTGTTTCGACCGTCATTTCCGCGCCGACGGGTAGCCCAACCTTACTGGGCGGTTGGCTATTGGCGAGTTCCGAGCAGCCGATCTTGCTCTCCGGCGTGATCTTGCCGGCCTTGATGGCCTCGAACACCACGTAAGCCGTCATGATCTTGGTGAGCGAGGCGGGATGCCACTGATTGTCCTGGTCCTCGGCGTAAAGCACGCTACCCGTGCCGGCATCCAGCAGGAGCGCTGGCCCCGCCAACGCGGGCAGCGCGGCCAGGCCCGTGGCGAGCACCATTCCCCTCAGGATCGTCGCCAGCATGCCTGTCCCTCGATCGTGTTGAGCTCGATCAACGCTCCTCGCGCGGGATCGTTGCGACTCACGTGTCCCCTAGGCGATGGTCATAAACGCTGTGCTCTTGCCACACAATCAATGATGCTCTTGGATTGCGGCCAGAGCCGGTCCGAGCCTTTCGCCACCCCCCATCTGTGGCAGGGAAGGCTCAAGCTTGGCCTTGGCCTCCCACGTCGCGATCAGCTCACGGGCGCGCTCGAAGGCGCGCACGAAGGATGGCTCGTTGCGTAGAGCCCGATCGAAGTAGGCTTCGCCGAAATAGGTCCACTCGCGGCGGTCATCGCAGCCAAAGGAGCTGCGGTCGGCGCGGGCGGCTGCGATCACAAGCGTGGTGGGGTCTGCAAGCGCGGGCAGGAAACTGCCCGCGTGGCAGGCGGACAGCACGATCACACTGTTTTTGATGCCCGAGCGCTTCAGCATGTCTTTCAGCTGCTGCGGGGTGAGCGAGGCGAGACCAAAGCGGGGCATCTCCACCACGAACCGCCCGTCCTCACCGTGCGAGGTGAGAAACAGGAACAGCACATCCCGGCTGGGATTCATGAGCCTCCCCAGATGCTGCAAGGTGCGATCCAGGTTGTCGGCGCTGGCGAGGGGCAACTCGTTGAGGGTGCTCGCGTGATTGACGAGGGCGACCGAGCGTCCCTCGGTGCCGTAGCGGGCATCGAAGAGCCTGCGCACGGCGAGCACCTCGCGCTTGAATACGGCCTGCGGGCCATAGCCGGCAAAGCCCACGAAATAGAGGTGCGGTCCCCCCGTTGCCGCGGGCCGCAGCGCCTTGAGCGTCCGCCCGAGCAACTCGTTTTGCAGCTGCAAGGTGCGCACGATCTCGACGGCCGGCCGCGAGGCGCCGGCAACCGAACCAACTGGGATGAGCCACAGGAAAGCCGCGCCAATGAGAGCGCGCAGGCAGCGCTGCCATGCCAAGACGGCGCTTGATCGTGACATCCTTGGCCTCATGCATGTCCTTTGATCGTTGCGACCTGGCCGCGTCCTAAGGGCAGGTCAGCCACACGCTTGCAAGCACCTCACGGGAGGCGCGCGCTGCGGTGCGGCCGCGCCGAGGATAAGGATTGCTAGGCAACGAGCGGCATGACCTCTCCGGCAAACCGCTGCATCCGCTCGAGGGTCTCGGCGAGCGTGCCCGCCTGGAAGGTGAGGCACAGATGCCGCACTCCTGCCGCGGCAAGTGCGCCGATGTCGGCGGCCATGGCCTCCGGGCTCCCCGTCAGCAAGCGCCGCTCGCTGTCGGCGGTCCCCTGCGCGGTCCAGGTCACGGGCCATAGCACAAGGAAGGCGACGTCGATGCTGGCCGGATCGCGCCCGGCGGCCTCGGCAACTCGGCCGAGCTCTTGCACACCGGCCCCGACGCGCTGGGCAGTATCGAGCCGGTACTGTGGATTGTTGGAGGCCGGATACCAGGCATCACCGAGGCGTACGACGCGCTGCAGCGCCAGCGGGCTTTCCCCGCCGATCCAAATGGGCGGATGGGGTTTGCGTACAGGCTTGGGAGCAAAAATCAGATCTTCGAAGCGCGCGTGCGTGCCGTGAAAGGCCGGTCTGTCCTCGGTCCAGAGCACCTTGAAGGCGGCGATGAATTCGTCCGTGACGCGTCCGCGCTCAGCGTAGGGCGGGGCGGAAAGCGCCTCGAACTCTTCCTTGAGCCAACCGACACCGCACCCCACGATCAGCCGCCCCCGCGAGAGGACGTCAACGCTCGCGAGCATTTTGGCCGTCAGCACGGGCTGGCGCTGCGGCACCACCATCACCGAGCTCAACAACTGCAGGCGTTCCGTGCGGCCGGCCAGGAAGGCCAGCGTGGTGATGAGGTCGAGGCATTCC
>Ga0075424_100000504_pt1 | contig 30607 bp, 29 predicted proteins | sample SoiMethybrSBSTD3_FD_75301 | JGI IMG/M metagenome (GOLD analysis project Ga0075424, IMG submission 75301) | Bulk soil microbial communities from a Populus tree surrounding site in Tennessee, USA - Soil MetaG P. TD hybrid SBSTD3 | ecosystem: Environmental > Terrestrial > Soil > Tree plantation... | reverse complement strand
TGCGCTCGTGTTCGACGGCGACAGCTGCGTCGGCTGGTGCCAGTTCGGAGCACCCGCCGAGGTGCCGCGAATCAAGAACCGCGCCGCCTACGAGAAAAGCCAGTCGAACCCGCCGGATTGGCGGATCGCGTGCAACTTCGTCGGCAAGGGACACCGGCGCCGTGGCGTGGCGACCGCGGGACTGGCCGGTGCGCTCGACCTGATCGCGCGCCTGGGCGGCGGAACCGTAGAGGGATACCCGGAGGACGCCGGCTCAGTGCCCGCCGGCTTTCTCTTCAACGGCGCACTATCGACTTACGAGCGGCTCGGCTTCACGCGCGACCGCAAAATCGGCAAGCACCGCTGGGTCGTCACCAGAACCGTCGAGGACCTCAGAGCGTGACTTCCGCGGCGTACTCGACCATGCCGCGGTACCGGGGAACCACGTCGAGGACGCTCTCCTGAGCACACCAGGAAACGTCGTCCCCCAAACCGGCCTCGCGCAGGTTCGCCGCGCTCTTGCTCGCTGTGAGCGCCTCGGTCGCGTCGCCGTACGTGCGCGCGAGACGGATCGCGGCGACCGCCGAGTCGGCCGACCGGCCGTCGAGCGCCTCGGCGAGCCTGCCGGCCACGTAGGCGTCGTCGAGGGCAAACTCCCCGGCCACGCCCGCGCACAGGACGCCGACCTCCGGGCTGCCGGTCGCACGCACCTCGCGGACCACGGCGCCGAGGTTGAGGAGCGATCCGACGAGCACGTGCTCGCAGCGCGAGGCGGCCGAGAGCAGCAGCCGCGTGCCGTTCGTCGTCGTTAGGACGAGCGTGTCGCCGGCCGGCTCGCCGGCGAACTCGCCCGGCGAGTTTCCGAAGTCGAAACCGGGAATCCGCTTGGCCCGGCGCTCGCCGCCGAGAACGACGCCCTCCCCGGCAAGCGCCTTCGCGTCGTCGATCTCGGCACAGCAGAGGACCCGACGGTAGCCAGCTGCGAGCGCCTGCGTCATCGTCGAGGTTGCACGCAGCACGTCGACCACGACGGCCACCGGCGCCGCGAGCGCCTCGGCGGGCGTGAAGGCCACGCGGACGACCACGCGGATACGCTAGTGACATGCCTGACACGCTGCGGTGCTACCGCCACCCGGACCGCGAGACCGGGGTCTCGTGCTCCGAGTGCGGACGAGGGATCTGCCCCGACTGCATGGTGTTCGCGCCCGTCGGGATCCGCTGTCCGGACCACGCGGGGGTCCCCGGGGCGACGCGGGTGCGCGCGCCTCGTCGCATGCGCGGCCCGGTCCTGGCCACCGGGGACGCGCTGGTCACGAAGGCGCTCATCGCCGTCAACGTCGGCATCTACCTGATCCAACTCGGCATGGGCGCCCCCCTGTCCGCGAACAGCGGCTGGATCTACGAACACGGCGCGCTGGTCGCCAACGCCGTGTACGGCGATGGCTCGCCGGCGGGTGTGGGCCAGGGTGAGTGGTGGCGGTTGATGACCTCCGCCTTCCTCCACTACGGCCCGTTGCACCTCGGACTGAACATGCTCGTGCTGTGGTTCGTCGGCGGGCCGATCGAGGCCGCAATCGGGCGGTTGCAGTTTCTGACGCTCTACCTCGTGTCAGGCCTCGCCGGCTCCGCGGGCGCGCTCATCGTGAGCCCGAACGCGATCACGGTCGGGGCCTCAGGCGCGATCTTCGGCCTGTTCGGAGCCCTGGCGGTGCTCGAGTACCAGCACACCGGCGTCCTCATAGGCGGGCCGGCGTTCACGCTGATCGCGATCAATCTCGTGTTCTCGTTCGTCGTCCCGGGCATCTCCTGGGGCGGCCACGTCGGCGGGCTGATCGGCGGGGCGCTCGGCATGCTCGCGCTCTCCCGGCTCGGCCGGACGTTCCACGCGGAGTACGCGGGGATGATCGGGCTCGTCGCGGTGGGCGTGCTTAGTGTGGCCGTCGCCTACTGGCGCGTCTGACCCCGGCCCAAAGTGGGTATTGGGCCCGTATGAGTGCCCGACGATCGGATGCGCTTCCGGCGAGAGCTCTCGCCCGGCTCTCGGTCGACGCGAGCCCGAGACACGTCGTACAGGTCGGCAGGTCGCTTGCCAAGCGCTTCCTCGAGCACGGCCTGTTCGTCTACACGAGCGCGATCTCGTTCCGCGCGCTCGTTGCGCTGGTGCCACTCATCCTGCTCGCGCTCGGATTGCTCGGCGCGCTCGGCCAGCAGCACGTCTGGACCCAGACGGTCGCGCCGGCGATTCACGATCGCGTCACGCCTCCCGTCTACGCCGGCATCAACGCCTCCGTCCAGAAGATCCTACGCAGCGGGACCGCGGGACTGATCGCGTTCGCGAGCGTGCTGCTCTTCTGGTACGCCGCCGCCGCGATCATGGTCGTCATGTCGGCGCTGAACCGGATCCACGAGGTCGAGGAGCGGCGGTCGACACGGCGACGGCTGGCGACGGCCGCGTGGCTGGCGTTCGTGACTGCGCTGTGCGTGATCGGGGCGATCCTTGTCGCCGTCCTCGTCGGGCAGATCGACGCGGGCGGCGTCGCACACGCGCTCCTCGGCGTCGTCAAGTGGGCCGGTGCGGTCTTGCTGCTCGGCCTCGCCGTCGGGCTTCTCGTTCGCTTCGCCCCGGCCGAGCGGCCTGACGCGCGGTGGGCAAGCGCCGGCTCGATCGCCGTCGTCGGAGGCTGGGTGATCACCACGGCGGCCTTCTGGTGGTGGATCACCACCGTCGCCAACTTCAAGACCGCAACAGGCCAGCTGACGTTCTTCCTGTTGCTGACCGGCTACGTCTTTGCGGTTTGCCTCGTGTTCCTGCTCGGCGTCGAATTCGATGAGCTCGCCCGCAAGGAGGCGAAGAGCGAGCGCTGAGCTCTGGCGTCCGGGCGTCCCCGTATCACTACGGAGGCGTGGACGGGATCTCGCACGACCTCTTCCATCTCGGCGTCTCCGCCGGCGAGAAGGTCATCCGCACGGTGCTCGTCTACCTGGTCGTGCTGGGTCTGCTCCGGCTCTTCGGCAAGCGACAACTCGCTCAGCTGAACGCCCTCGACCTCGTCGTGCTCCTCCTACTGTCGAACGTTGTCCAGAACGCGATCATCGGCCCGGACAACTCGTTGCTCGGCGGCGTGCTGGGCGCGGCGACGCTCGTCGTGTGTAACTGGGTCCTGATCCGCCTCACGTACAACCACGACCGCGTCATGTTTCTCGTCCAGGGCAAGTCGACCCAGCTCGTCGACGACGGACAGCTCGACGAACACGCGCTCAAGCGCGAGCTGATCACGCGCGGAGAGCTCGATGCGGCGCTTCGCCGGGAAGGCGTCGACGGCATCGGCGCGACCGAGACCGTCACGATCGAGCCGGAGGGCACCATCACGCCCGTTACGAAACCGCAGCCCGGAATCCCGGAAGTGCTCGAGCGAATCGACGAGCTCGAGCGCCGCCTCACTCGCTCCTAACCGCCCGCAACCGCCGCTTCCACGCCGCGCTCGGCCAGCGCTGCCTGGGCCGCCGCAAGCCGGGCGAGCGGCACGCGGTAGGGCGAGCAGGACACGTAGTCGAGCCCGAGCTCGTGGCAGAAAGCCACCGACCGTGGCTCGCCGCCGTGCTCGCCGCAGATCCCGAGCTTGAGCTCCTCTTTGGCCCCTCTCCCCCGCTCGACGGCGATCCGCATCAGTTCTCCGACGCCCTCGACGTCGAGAACCTCGAACGGGTTGTCCGCCAGGATGCGTTCATGCAGGTAGAAGGTGAGGAACTTGCCCTCGGCGTCGTCCCTGGAAAAGCCGAGAGCCGTCTGCGTCAGGTCGTTCGTGCCGAAGGAGAAGAAGTCGGCCTCGGCCGCGATCTCGTCGGCGCCAATGCACGCCCGTGGGAGCTCGATCATCGTGCCCACGAGGTACTCGAGGTCGCCCTCCTCGGCCGCCGTCTCGATCGTCAGCCGCCGGAGGCGCCGGAGCTCCTCGCTGAAGCCGACGAGCGGGTGCATGATCTCGACGAGCGGCGGCTCGCCCGTCCGCGCCCGAACGGCGAGCGCAGCCCTGATGATCGCGCGGACCTGCGTCTCGTAGATCTCCGGCCACTGCAGGCCGAGCCGGCAACCGCGCGTCCCGAGCATCGGGTTTGCCTCCTGGAGGGCGCGGATCCGCTGCCGCATCCGGTCGCTCGTCGCCTGCTCGACTGGCGGGAGAAACTCGTGCAGCGGCGGGTCGAGTAGCCGGATCGTCACGGGAAGCCCGGCCATCGCCTCGAAGATGCCCTCGAAGTCGTCCTGCTGCATGGGCAGAAGCCGGTCGAGCGCGTCCCGCCGGTCGGCGGCGCTCTCGGCGAGGATCATGTCGCGGACGATCGGGAGGCGATCCTCCGCCATGAACATGTGCTCGGTGCGGCAGAGCCCGATGCCCTCCGCGCCGAACTCGCGCGCCTTGCGCGCGTCCTGGGGCGTATCCGCGTTCGCGCGCACCTTCAGGCGGCGGAAATCGTCCGCCCAGGAGAGGAGCGTGTCCAGGTCGTCGTTGATCTGCGGCGGCACGAGCTCCACTTCGCCGACAATCACATCGCCGGTCGACCCGTCGATCGTGATCACCTCTCCTTCACGCAGCTCGTGCCGGCCGATTCGCACCGTCGCGGCCTGCTCGTCGATCGCGAGCTCCTCGCAGCCGGCGACGCAGGGCTTCCCCATCCCACGCGCGACCACGGCGGCATGCGACGTCATCCCGCCGTGGGCGGTGAGGATGCCGCTCGCCTGAATCAGCCCGTGAATGTCGTCCGGGGTCGTCTCCCAGCGGACGAGGATCACGTCTGCGCCGGCCCGTCCCTGCTCTTCGGCCGTGTCCGCATCCAGCACGATCTGACCCGACGCTGCCCCCGGGGACGCGTTCAGGCCTCTCGCGGCGACCTCGAACTCGGCGCGGGGGTCGATTCGCGGATGGAGCAGCTGGTCGAGCTGCCCGGGATCGATCCGTGCCACCGCGTCCTCGCGGCCGATCAGTCCCTCCTCCACCATGTCGCGGGCGCTCTTCAACGCAGCCGCGGCCGTCCGCTTCGCGCTGCGGGTCTGCAAGAGGTACAGCTTGCCGTCGTCGACCGTGAACTCGATGTCCTGGACGTCCCGGTAGTGCTCCTCGAGGCGGCCCATCGTCTCGACGAGCTGGTCGAACGCCGCGGGCATCCGGTCGCGCATCCGGTCGATCGGCTCGGGAGTCCTGATCCCGGCGACGACGTCCTCACCCTGAGCGTTCGGGAGGAACTCTCCCCAGACGCCGCGCTCCCCGGTCGCGGGGTCGCGCGTGAAGGTCACGCCGGTTCCGGAGTTCTGGCCCTTATTCCCAAACACCATCTCGACGACGTTCACGGCCGTGCCGAGGTCGTCCGGGATGCCGTTGGCACGGCGGTATACCTGGGCTCTCGGGTTGTCCCAGGAGTCGAAGACGGCGTTCACCGCGCGCGTCAGCTGAGCTCGAGGATCCTCCGGGAAGACGTCGCGGGTCTCCTCCACGTAGATGTCCTTGAAGGTCGACACGAGCTCCTCGAGGTCGCCGGCGTCGAGGTCGACGTCGTGTGCGACGCCGCGCGCCTGCTTGAGCGCGGTGAGCGCCTCCTCGAATCGGTGGGCGTCGATTCCGTTCACGACCTCGCCGTACATCTGGATCAGGCGTCGATAGGAGTCATACGAGAAGCGCGGGTCATCCGTGGCCGCAGTCAGGCCCGCGACGGCCTCGTCGTTGAGGCCGAGATTGAGGATCGTGTCCATCATCCCGGGCATCGAGACCGCGGCGCCCGACCGCACGGAGACGAGCAGCGGCCCCTGCGGATCGCCGAACCGCTTGCCGCTGCGCTCCTCGAGACGGGTGATATGCAGCTCGATCTCGTCACCGAGCCCGGCGGGCAAGCCCCCCTCTCGCATGTACGCTCGGCAGGCCTCCGTGGTGATCGTGAAGCCGGCCGGAACGGGAATCCCGAGCTGGGTCATCTCGGCAAGCCCGATGCCCTTGCCGCCCAGAAGCTCCCGCCCGCCCGACGCCTCCTCGTCGAAGTCGAAGACGTAGCGTTGTGCCGTCACGGCCCGAATCTTCCCACACGCAGCGCGAATACACTCGCGCGGTGACCCAGAAAGAGGCCTGGGAGGCGCTTGCCGAGCACTGGGTGAGCCTCGTTCGGTGTGGCTCGATCTACGACGACGCGCGGGCGTTCCTCGCGCTCCTGCCGCCGACGTCAGAGCCGACGCTCGACCTCGGCTGCGGCGAAGGTCGTATCACGCGTGAGCTCGCGGCGCGCGGCTACGACGTGGTCGGCGTTGACTCGTCTCGCTCGATGGTCGAGGCGGCGCGGGAAGCGCATCCCGATGGCCGGTACGACGTCGCGGACGCCGCGGCACTGCCCTACGACGGGGGCGCGTTCGTCCTGGTCGTCGCGTTCATGTCGCTGCAGGACATGGACGACGTCGGTGCCGCGCTGCGCGAGGCCGGTCGTGTGCTCCGACATGGCGGACGGCTGTGCCTTGCGATCATCCATCCCATCTGGACCGCTGGCGACGTGGACGAGGAGTCGGACCGTTTCGTGATCAGCGGTTCCTACCTTGCGACCGTGCCGCACATCAGGCCGGTGATGCAGGTGCCGAGCGTTCACCGGCCGCTCGAAGAGTACTTCCACGGGCTCGAGGACGGCGGTCTCGTGGTCGAGACCTTGAGGGAGCCGCCGAGCCGGAAGCGGCTTGCCGGGCGCTTGCCGGTCTACCTGTATCTCGGCGCGCTGAAGCAGTGAGCCTGCGGGACGCGTGGGATGTGCAGGCGGCCGAGTGGACGCGGTTCGCCCGCGATCCGCTCGGCGATCGATGGAATCTCGACTTCAACATCCCATCGTTCCTCGAGCTCGTACCGGGGCCGCGGCGGCGGACGCTCGATCTCGGATGCGGCGAGGGCCGGCTGGCCGCGGAACTCGCGCGCCGCGGTCACCGGGTGGTCGGCGTCGACTCCTCCCCGGGGATGGTCGCCGCAGCGTCCCAACTGGTCGAAGCGGCGGTGGCCGACGCGGCCGCGCTCCCATTCGAGGACGACGAGTTCGACCTGGTCGTCGCGTTCATGTCCCTTCAGGACATGGACGAGCCGGAGGCGGCTGTTCAGGAGACCGCCCGTGTGCTCGAGCCCGGCGGACGTTTTTGCTTCGCGGTGCCGCATCCGATCACCCTCGCGGGGCGCTTCGAGAGCAGGGAGCCAAACGCGCGCTTCGTCATCGAGGGCTCGTACCTCCTGCCCCGCCGGTGTGAAGACGTCCTCGAGCGCGACGGCTTTCGCATCCACTTCGTTGCGATGCACCGGCCGCTCGAGGCGTATGTCCTGATGCTCGCGGCTGCCGGATTCCTCGTCGAGGCGCTGCGTGAGCCACGGCATCCAACGAATCCGCGCTGGGCGCGAGTGCCGCTCTTCCTCCACGTGCGAGCCGTGCGGCCGTGACCGTCAGCGAGGACTGGGAGCGCGAGGCGCGGAACTGGATCGCCTGGGCGCGAGCGCCGGGACACGACTCGTACTGGGAGCACTCGGGCCCGCCCTTCTTCGGGCTGCTGCCGGCCGCCGGCCGGGCAACGCTCGAGGTCGGTTGTGGCGAGGGGCGGGTCGCGCGCGACCTTGCGGCCCGCGGTCATCGCGTCACCGGCGTCGACGCATCCCCGACCTTGCTGGCGGCCGCGCGCGAGGCCGATCCTGCGGGCCGTTATGTCTTCGCGGATGCGGCCGCGCTGCCGTTCGACGACGCGACCTACGACCTCGTGGTGGCGTTCAACTCACTCATGGACATCGAGGACATGCCCAGAGCGGTTCGCGAGTCGGCGCGCGTTCTAGCGCCCGGCGGGCGGCTGTGCGTCTGCATCACGGATCCGCTGGCGGATGCCGGCCGGTGGGAACGCCGCGAGGCCGACGCGCCGTTCGTGATCGAGGGCTCGTACTTCGGTCGCCGGCGGTTCGAAGGGACGTTCGAGCGCGACGGGCTCGTCATCACCTTCCCCGGCTGGTGCTACCCGCTCGAGGACTACTTCCGTGCCCTCGAGGAGGCCGGGTTGATCGTAGACGCGATGCGGGAGTCGCGCGCCCCGAAGGCGGCGGTCAGGCGTGACCCGGCTGCAGAGCGCTGGCGGCGAATCCCGAACTTCTCTACGTGCGCGCCCTTCGTCCCTGACGCTCGCGGGCGACGCGGTCGCCCGCACCCGCTTACCTCGACAAAAGCACTTGCCCACCCAAAAACACGTGCCCCACCCATCCGGGGTGGGGTCGTGGGCTCCACCCGCCTCCCGCTTCCGAGCCTACCCGCGAACGTCGCACGCAACTGCAACGAAACCGCCAAAACTCTCCTTCGGCGCCACACACGGCGGCCGGACACGCTACTTGCAGGGGTCAGGCTCGCGGCGCGACGCCGTACAGGTCCGCCGCCTTTGCGCGCAGATAGCCGAGATACGGCTCGGGATCGATCGGGCCCCCGACCGCCCGCTCGAGCGTCTCCCGCGGGGTGAACATCCGCCCGAAGCGGTGGAGGTGATCGCGAAGCCACGCGCGGAGGTTTCCGAACTCGCCCGCCTCGATCTGGTCGTCGAGGTCGGGGACGGCCGTCTTCAGACGCCCCCAGATCTGCACGGAGATCACGTTCCCGAGCGAATAGGTCGGGAAGTACCCAAATGCGCCGCTCGACCAGTGCACGTCCTGGAGGACGCCGTGCGCGTCGTCCGGGACTTCGACGCCGAGGTACTCCCGCATGCGCACGTTCCAGGCCTCGGGCAGATCGTCCAGCGACAGGGTCCCGTCGAGGAGCGCGCGCTCCAACTCGAACCGCAGCACGATATGAAGGTTGTACGTCACCTCGTCGGCGTCGACGCGGATCAGCGACGGCTCCACCTTGTTGACGGCCTGATGGAATGCCTCGAGGTCGACGGCGCCGAGCACATCCGGAAACGTCTCCGCGAGCAGCGGGTAGACGCCGCGCCAGAACGGAAGGCTGCGTCCGACCAGGTTCTCCCAGAGCCGGCTCTGCGACTCGTGCAGGCCGAGCGAGACGCCGGTCGCCAGCGGCGTCCGGTTGAGGGCCGGATCGATCTGATGCTCGTAGAGTCCGTGGCCGAACTCGTGCATCGCGGAGAAGAGCGTCTCGAGGCTGTCCTCTGAATACCGCGTGGTGATGCGGATGTCGGCCGTTCCGAAGCTGTACGCAGCCGGATGGACGATCTCGTCGAGCCGCCACGCGGTCGGCTCGAAGCCCAGCCGCCGCAAAAGCTCGGTCTCGGCGCGCTTCTGCCCGGCGACCGGGAACGGCCCCGTGAGAAACGCGGAATCGGGTTGCGGAGCGTCGGCGATCTCGGCCGCGAGCGGGATGAGCGCCTCCCGAAGCCGCAGCAGCACCGCCTCCGCCTCTGCGGTCTTCATCCCGGGCTCGAAGTCGTCGAGCAGGACGTCGTACGGGTCGTCGAAGCCGTCGAAGCACTCCACGTAGCGGCGCCGCAACTCGAGGTTGCGCTCGATCGCCGGCCGGAACCGGGTGTAGTCGGACGTGTCGCGCGCGGTCATCCACAGCTCGAACCCGTCGACGGCCGCGCGCGCCATCTCCGCCTGCAGATCGGTCGGCACCCGGCGCGCCTTCTCCCAGTCGCGCCGGGCCACGCGGATGAGGCTCGCCTCGAACGACTCCGGGTCGAGCTCGTCCTCGTAGCCGTCGAGCTCGTCGAGGAGCCGGCCGACCTCGTCCGCCGTGGCGCGCTCGTGCGTGACGCGCTCGATCGTGGCGAGCTGCTCCGCGCGGATGGCCGCACCGCCGCGCGGCATCATGACCTCCTGGTCCCACTCGAGTAGCCAGGTGGTGAGGCGGAGATCCCACACCTCGCCGAGTCGGCTCCGCAGCTCGTCGAACGCGCGGTTCACGACTTGCCCGCCCGCGCGCGCAGCTCCGCGAGCCACGCAGCCGCCCTGAGGCCGAGCCAGAGCGGCGTCAAGAGAACGTAGAAGATCAGGATTCCGCCGGCGAGCGAGGCCCACCATGCGCCCCACCGCCACAGCTCGATCCGCTGCTCGCGCGCCTCCTGGGCTCCTGGAACGCTCATGCCTTCCTCGCATCGGCGGCGGGCTCGAGCAGCTCCACCTCGGCGTGACGCTCCTCGACGAGGCGGATGATCCGGTGCGCCGTCTCCTCGATCGAGAGCTCCGACACGTCGAGCACCGGGCAGCCGAGGCGGCGGTGCACCTTCGCCGCCTCCTCGAGCTCCTCATAGATCTCCACGAGATCGGCGTACTGCCGGTCGGGGCTCCCCATCGTGCGGACGCGCTCGCGGCGGATGTCTGCGAGCCTGGTCGCCTCGATCGTCAGCCCGACGATCTTCGTCCGGTCGAAGTCGAAGAGCTCGCGCGGGGGCTCGATCCCCTTCACGACCGGGACGTTGGCGGTCTTGTGCCCGAGGTAGCCGAGGTAGATCGACAGCGGGGTCTTCGAGGTTCGCGACACGCCGACGAGGACGATGTCGGCCTTGTGAAGCGACTGGCCGCCGACGCCGTCGTCGAACTTGACCGCGAACTCGATCGCCTCCATCCGCTGGAAGTAGCGGGCGTCGAGCGCGTGGCGTGCGCCCGGGGTCATCCGAGCCGCCATGCCGGAGACGCGCGCGACCGCCTCGATCGGATGCCCGAGGAGGTCGCAGTAGTGCACCCGGGCGCGCTTGCAGAGCAGGCGCATCGCCTCGCGCAGCTCCGGCTCCACGAGTGTGTAGACGACGACCGCCGGCCGCCCGCGCGCCAAATTGACGGCTTGTTTCAGCTCGGTCACCGTCTCGACACGGGGGTGGCGCACCTCCCGGAAGGGCTGATCCGGGAACTGCGCCTCCAGGGCCTGGACGAGCCGCGCGGCGGTCTCGCCGGTCGCGTCCGAGATGACGTGGAGCTCGACGGGAGTCGGGGCCACGCGCGCATTCTGCATTCGCGGAGCCGCGCCCCGCGCAGGGCCGCGACTCCGCGAAGCGCCGATTTCCTAGCCGGCCTGTGAGGGCCGCGTGCCCAGCGTCACCGTGAAGGTCTTCGTCTGCCCGTCCCGCGTCACCTGCACCTGGACGTGCTCTCCCGGCTTCCGCGCGTCGACCGCGGCCCGGACCTCGTCCGGATTCGACACGTGCTTGCCGGCGATCGCCGTCACGACGTCGCCCTGCTGCAGGCCGGCGCGGGCCGCCGGGCCGCCGCCCAGCACCTGAGCCAGCGGGACACCGCCGTTTGTGCCCTGGCCCAACTCGACGCCGAGGTACGCGTGCTGCACCTTGCCGCTCTGCAGGAGCTGTGAGGCGACCTTCTTGACGGTGTCGATGGGCACCGCGTAGCCGACGCCGACGTTCCCGCCGCTCTCGCTCTCGATCTGCGAGGTGATGCCGATTGCCCGACCGGAGGAGTCGAGGAGCGGGCCGCCCGAATTGCCGTGGTTCAGCGCGGCGTCCGTCTGGATGGCGCCCGAGATCGTGAACCCGTTCGGAGAGCGGATGTCGCGATCGAGGCCGCTGACGATCCCGGATGTCAGCGTCCCCTCGAGCCCGAACGGGCTGCCGATCGCGGCCACGGGCTGTCCGATCTGGAGCGACGACGACGAGCCGAGCGGAAGCGGCGTCACGTTGCGGTGGCTCTGGAGCTCGAGGACGGCGACGTCCGTCGACGGATCGGTCCCCACCACCTTCGCCTGGGCCTCGTCGCCGTTTGCGAAGTGAACGGTCGCCGAGTCGGCACCGGCCACGACGTGCTGGTTCGTGACGATGTGGCCCTGCCCGTCGATGACGAAGCCCGATCCCGTCGCCGTCGACTGCTGCGAGAAGCCGAAGTTGCCCTGTGACTGTGACTTCACGGTCAGCTCGACGACGCTGGGCGCGGCGCGCCGGTACAGCTCGATGAGCGTCAGCCCGTTCTGGGCGACGGCGACGTTCGGCGCCGTCGTCACGGCAGCGGGCGTTGAGCCGTCGTGCGACGCGAGGGTCTCCCAGACGCCGATTCCGCCGGCGGCGCCGACGAGGCCGACGCCGACGATCGCGACGGGAAGGACGATCCGCTCTCTCATCATTCCTTGTCCTCCTCGGGTTGCGGTACTCCCAGGGAAACGGCGCCGCCTGAGAGCGAGCTGAGAGTCGTGTTCAAACGGTGTTAAGCCGGCGGCGGAACGGCGTGCACGTCGTCTTCTTAGACCGTTCTCAGCTCCCGTTCAGGCTCCTCTCACGCGGCCCTGTTTCGCTCCGTTTTCCCGAAGTTCCGTGTTCCCTCGCAGGAGGAGTTCAGTCGTGTTCTATCTCAACTACGTCCTCAGCGAGCTCCGGCGGCGGCGCGGACGGACGCTCGTCACAGCCCTCGGGCTCGCGGTCGGCGTCGCCCTCGTCGTGACGGTCTCTGCGCTGTCGGCCGGCCTCGATCGCGCACAGGATCGCGTGCTACGCCCCCTCACCGGAGTCGGAACCGACCTTTCGGTGTCGCGGCCGATCAGCTTCTCGCGCGGGGCCGGCAACGGGCTGTCGACCGGCGAGCGCCGGCGGCTCGTCCAGGAGAACGGCCCGCGACCGCTCGCGCTGACGAAACTGGGCAAGCCCGGCTCACACTTCTCGCGCGACGACTTCGTCGCGACCTCCCAGCTGAGCTTTTCGTCGTCGAAGCTCTCGCGGGTTCGGCACCTGTCCGGTGTCGCGGCCGCGGCCGGCGGCCTGACGCTGACGACGATCCACGTGGAGGGCAAGGTGCCGAAGCAGCAACAGCAGCCGCAGCAGCAGTTCGGCGCCGGCGCAGTCGCCGCCGGCCCGCCCAGGAACATCAACCTCTCGTCGATCTCAGTCGCCGGCGTGGACGTCCGGCACCCGGGTCTCGGCGCCGTCACGCCGGGACAGGTCTCGTCCGGCCGCTTCTTCGCGCGCGCCTCGGCCGCCCACGAGGCGATCCTCGATCTCAGCTACGCCCGCCGGAAGGGCCTTCGCGTCGGTGGGACGGTGCACGTGGGCGGCAAGGCGTTCCGCATCGTGGGCCTTGCGCAAACGCCGCTCGGCGGGCAGAGCTCTGACGTCTACCTGGAGCTCTCACGGCTCCAGCAGCTGGCCGGCCGGCGCGGCCGCGTGAACACCGTCTACGTGCGCGCGACCAGCGCGAGCGCGGTCGACGGCGTCTCGCGCGAGATCAAGTCGGCGGTTCCCGGAGCGTCGGTCACGACCGCGAAGGACCTCGCCGACCGGGTCAGCGGCTCGCTCGTCGACGCGAAGAACCTGACCGGCAAGCTCGGCCTTGCGCTCGAGATCGTCGGCCTGGTGGCCGCGTTCCTGATCGCCGCGCTGCTCACCATCGGCGCGGTTGCCAAGCGGACGAAGGAGCTCGGAACCCTGAAGGCCGTCGGCTGGTCGCAGCGGCTGGTCGTCCGCCAGGTCACCGCCGAATCGGTCGTGCAGGGGTTGGTCGGAGGCGCGCTCGGCATCGTGCTCGGACTCGCGGGCGCGGAGCTCGTGAGCGCACTCGCGCCGAGCCTGACCGCGACCGTGGCCAACGCGGTGCAGGCGACGCCGCTCCCGGGCCCGTTCGGACAGGGTCAGCCGACCTCCGCCTCGACCACCGTCCACCTCGATGCCCCAGTCAGCCTCGGGCTCCTCGGTCTCGCGGTCCTGCTGGCGGTTGCCGGCGGCCTCCTCGCCGGTGCGGCGGGCGGCCTGCGCGCGGCCCGCCTGCGGCCCGCGGAAGCGCTTCGACACCTCGAGTAAAGGAGGCACTCCGATGACCGTTCCGACCAACGACACACTGTACGACCTCCGCTCCGTCTCGCGGGTCTACGGGGAGCGGGCGAACAAGGTGCGCGCGCTGCGGGACCTCGACCTGACCGTCCACGACGGCGAGTTCCTCGTCGTGGCGGGCCCGAGCGGCTCGGGAAAGACGACGCTCCTCCAGCTCCTGGGCGGGCTCGACCGCCCGACCGAGGGCGAGGTGCTCTTCGACGGGCGCGACCTTGCGCGCCTCGGCGACGCCGAGCTCACCGGACTACGCCTGCGCACGATCGGCTTCGTGTTCCAGCAGTTCAACCTCATCCCCACGCTCACCGCCGCGCAGAACGTCGAGGTCGCGCTTGCCCCGCGCGGCCTCGACGCCGCCGGGCGCAGGACCGCTGTCGAGCGGGCACTTGCCTCCGTCGGCCTGGAGGAGCGGGCGGATCACCTTCCGAGCCAGCTCTCCGGCGGTGAGCAACAGCGAGTGGCGATCGCACGCGCGCTCGCAAACGAACCGCGGGTCGTGCTCGCCGACGAGCCGACCGGCAACCTCGACAGCGCCACCGGCGAGGAGATCGTCGAGCTGCTGCGGTCGCTGTCCAACGGCGGCGGCAGGACGGTGATCGTGATCACCCACGATCCGCAGGTCGCCCAGGCGGCCCCGCGCGTCGTCCGCCTCCGCGACGGAACCATGGAGGAGGCGGCATAGCGACACTTGCCGACACCCGGCCGCGTAGGCGACGCTACAGCGTCGTGGATCCGGACATCCGCTACGCGCTCAGCAGCGGCGTCGCGATCGCGTATCAGGTCGTGGGGGACGGCGACATCGACCTCGTCTTCGTGCCCAGCTACGGCTCGAACCTCGTCTACGCCTGGGAATCGGAGTACTGGCGCCCGTTGTACGAGCGGCTGGCGCGCTCGTTCCGCCTGATCCTCTTCGACAAGCGGGGAACCGGCCTGTCCGACCGCGGCGGCTCGTTTCCGACGCTGGAGACGCGGATGGAGGACGTCCACGCCGTCATGAAGGCCGTCGGCTCCGAGCGCGCCCTGATCTTCGGATCGCACGAGGGCTGCCTGATGGCGACGCTCTTCGCCGCGACCTATCCCGAGCGCACGACCGCGCTGGCGCTCTTCCACCCACCCGAGAAGAGGTTCGCCGCGGGCTACGGCGTGGACGAGAAGGCGTTGCTCTCCCTGCGCGAGCGCTGGGGCACGCAGGAGTATTGCGACGAGCTGCTCGAAGCCATCTCCCCGACGCTCTTCGCGACCGACAAGGGACGGAGCTGGTTCGCGAACTGGCAGCGCGTGTGCGCCAGCCCGGCAATGGCGTACGAGCTCAACCGCGCCTTCGTCGAGACCGACCTCCGCGACGTCTACGGCGCCGTTCGCGTTCCGACGCTGGTCCTGTATCGCGAGGTGGAGATTGCGGCCGACGAGTCGCGCGCGGTGGCCGACGTGATCCCCGATGCGCAGGCGATACGAGTTCCCGGCACCGACTACTGGGGCGTGTTCCTCTCGCCGGATGACATCGCCGACGAGCTCGAGCGGTTCGCCGCGGGCGAGGAAGCGCCCGTGGTGCCGGAGAGCGTGCTGACGACCGTGCTCTTCACCGACATCGTCGGCTCCAGCAGCCGCGCCTCCGAGCTGGGCGACAATGCGTGGCGCGACCTCCTTGCTGAGCATCACAGGGCTGTGCGCCGAGAGTTGACGCGGTTCCGCGGCGAGGAGCGCGACACGGCGGGCGACGGGTTCTTCGCCACGTTCGACGGGCCCGCCCGCGCCGTCCGCTGTGCGCAGGCGGCGATGGAAGCCGTCCGCCCACTCGGGCTGGAGCTTCGCGCCGGCGTCCACACCGGCGAGTGCGAGCTCCACGAGGGCAAGGTTGCCGGGGTCGCCGTCGCGATCGGCGCGCGCGTCTGCGCGGAGGCCGACTCCGGGGAGGTGCTCGTCTCCCGGACCGTCAAGGACATCGTCGCCGGGTCGGGCCTCGAGTTTCAGCCGCGCGGAAGCCGCGAGCTCAAGGGCGCCGGCCAGTGGGATCTCTTCGCGGTGGCGTGACCGGCTAGCGCGGGATCTGCGACAGATCGCCGAGCGCGCCGATCGCATCTCGCACCGCCAGCAACAGCCGGAGACGGTTTGCCTGCACGGCGCGATCCTCCGCCATCACGAGCACGTCGTCGAAGAAGCGGTCGACCGTCGGGGCGAGCGAGGACGCCCCCGCGAGCGCGTCATCGAAACGGCGTTCCGCGATGGCGGGAAGCATCCGCGTCTCGGCGCGCTCCACCGCCTCGGCGAGCTCCTGCTCCGCGGGCTCGACCAGGAGGCCCGGGTCGACGGCGCCGGGCTCGGCCTTGCCGGCGATGCGCTGTGCCCGCGTGAACGCGGTGTGCGCCGGCTCGAGCTGAGTGTCTTCGAGTCCGGCGAGGAAGCGGGCCAGCGCGGCGACCGAGCCGAGATCCTGCACCGGGGAACGCACGGCGGCGCGCACGGCTTCGACCGGCACGTCGAGCAGGCTCTCCAGCCGCTCCTCGACGAACTCCTGCACTTCCGGGGGCAGCAGGCCGCGTTCGATCTCGAGACCGCCCTCGGTCGCGAGCCGGCAGAGCCCGATCGCGGCGCGGCGCAACCCGTAGGGGTCGCGCGAGCCCGTCGGGCGATGGCCGAGGGCGAACGAGACGGTCAGCGTGTCGATGCGATCGGCGGCCGCGAGCACCTTTCCTGCTTCGGTGCGCGGCAGCGGGCCGGTCGCGGAGTCCGGCAGGTACTGCTCCTCGATGGCGGCGCACACCGCCTCCGGGTAGCCGGCGAGGCGGGCGTACTCGGCGCCGATGATCCCTTCGAGCTCCGGGAACTCGCGCACGAGCTCCGACGCCTGGTCGGCCTTCGCGAGCCGCGCGGCCTCGAGAGACGCGTCGCCGCCTCCCAGCCGCTCGGCCAGGCGGACCAGACGCTCCGCCTTGTCGGCGTAGCTCCCCGCGCCGGCGAAGAACGTGATCGAGCCGAGCCGCTCCGCGAGCCCGTGGATTCCGACAGCGACGTCCCGGTCGAACGTGAACGCCGCGTCGTCGAGCCGGCCCTCGAGCACGAGCTCGTTGCCCGACCGGACGACCTCCGGATCACCCCCGTTCGCCACGAACGCGAAGCGGTTCGTCCCGAGCGGGAAGTACCGCTGATGGGATTGCATCGCCGTCACGAGCACGGCCTCGGGGACGCGCAGGAAGCTCTCGTCGAAGAGGCCCGCCAGCACGATCGGCGACTCGACGAGGTAGACCACCTCGTCTAGCACCGCGGCCGGATCGCGCCACTCGCCGAGTTCGCCAAGGCCGTCGACGATCGAGCGCCGGCGGTCCTCGGCGTCCGCGACGACGCCTACGGCGGCAAGCGTCTGCTCGTACTCCGATGCTGTCTGGATCTCGACCTCGCCGGCCGTGAAGCGATGGCCGTACGAGACCGAGCCGGAGGGGATCTCCTCGGGCCCGACGTCCAGCGTCTCGTCGTCGAGCTTGGCGCAGAGCCAGCGGATGGGCCGTGGAAAGCGGACGCGGTGGCGCTGGTCCCAGACCATGGTCTTCCCCGTGCCAAGTGCGGTGACCAGCTGCCAGAGGCGATCCTCCAGCGGAGGCGGCGCCGCGCGGCCCCAGACGTAGCCTTCGCGAACGGCCAGCTCGCCGACCTCGAGACCGAGCCCGCGCGCGAAGCCCTCGGCCGCCCTGGTCGGCTCCCCGTCGACGAAGGCGACGCTCTCCGCTGGCCCGCGCCGTTCCTCGCCGCCGGCCGCCGGGTCGAAGTCCTCGACGAGAAGGGCAATCCTGCGGGGCGTCACCAGCACCCGCCCGGTGCCGGCAAGCCGGGGCAGCCACCGCTCGCGGATCTCGCGCTCCGCCCACGCGCAGAAGCCGCCCGGGAGCTCCTCGGCGCCGATCTCGAAGAGGAGCGTCGCCACTACGCAGCCTCGTCGGCGGACGCGATGGTCGCGAGGTAGAGCTGCGCCACGCGGCGCGCGAGCGTCCGCACGCGGCCGATGTAGCCAGCGCGCTCGCTGACGGAGAGCGCACCGCGCGCGTCGAGCAGATTCAGGATGTGCGAGCACTTCAGCACCTGGTCGTACGCCGGGAGCGGCAGGCCGCGCTCGACGAGGTGGCTGCACTCGGCCTCGTGCTCGCCGAAACGCCGTTGGAGCACGTCGACCGGGGCCTCCTCGAAGTTGTAGATCGACCACTCGCGCTCGTTTTCGCGATAGACGTCTCCCCACGTCACGCCCGGCGCCCACTGGAGATCGAACGCGCTGCGCTTCCCCTGGATGAACATGGCCAGCCGCTCGAGGCCGTAGGTGATCTCGGCAGGGATCAGGTCGAGGTCGAGCCCGCCGAGCTGCTGGAAGTACGTCCACTGCGTGATCTCCATGCCGTCACACCAGACCTCCCAGCCCAGGCCCCACGCCCCGAGCGTCTCCTGCTCCCAGTCGTCCTCGACGAGGCGGATGTCGTGGCGGCGCAGGTCGATCCCGATCGCTTCCAGCGAACGGAAGTAGACGTCGAGGACGTCCGCCGGAGCCGGCTTCAGGATCACCTGGTACTGGAAGTAGTGTTGGAAGCGATACGGGTTCTCGCCGTATCGCCCGTCGAGCGGGCGGATCGACGGCTCGACGTACGCCGTCTTCCAGGGGTGTGGACCCAGGCTCCGCAGGAACGTCGCCGGGTTCATCGTCCCGGCGGCCATCTCCGTGTGGTACGGCTGCATCAGCACGCAGCCGTAGTCGGCCCAGTACCGCTCGAGACGGGTGATGATGTCCTGGTACGTGGCCGGCATCGAAGGCGGCAGCCTACCGCCGGTCGCGCTCCATCACCCGTTCGGAGGGCGCCGTGAAGCCGAACTGGCCGTACAGGGCGTGCGCGTCGGCCGTGTGCAGGAACCAGCGGCAGCCTGCGTACGGTCCGCGGTCGACACTCTCGCGCACGAGCTCCACGCCGAGACCGCGTCCCCGGAACTCCGGCAGGACGTAGACGTCCGCGAGATAGGCAACATGGCCGTCGGAGACCGTGCGGGTGAACCCCACCTGCCGCCCGTCCAGGTACAGCCCGACGACGCGCGCCGACCGGTCGATCAGCTCGTCCTGGCGGACTCGGCTGCGGCCGGCCGCCCAGTACGAGTGGTTGCAGATGAATTCGTGGACGGCGCCCCGATCGACGCGTCCAGCATCGTCGTCCAGCTCGAAGCCGCCGGGCAGCGGCCGCTTCATCGAGCGAGCGTCCGCAGGCGAAAGCCGCCGTGGAACTCGTGCGAGGCCACGATCAGCCGGAGCGCCTCGCGGGAGCCACGTTCGCCGAGCGGGGCGTCACCGGCCTCCGCCAGCGGGCGCCGCAGCAGGCCCCAGATGCCCTGCAATCCTGCCGGTGACAGCGGGATCGCGTCGTCGCGCGCGCATGACCGGCAGACCGCGCCGCCCGCTCGCGGCGAGTAGGCGACCAGCGCGGCGTCAGCACCGCATTCCGTGCAGCTCTCGAGGTGCGGCAGGTAGCCGGCCAGCCAGAGGAGCTTCAGCTGGAACGCCAGCGCGAGCGGATCGAGCCGCGGCTCCGTGGCGCGTCGCGGGACGTCGTCCGCCAGGTCGAGAAACCGCGCCAGCGCCAGGAACGCGCGCTCGTTCGCCTCCTCCTCCTGGAACAGCTTCAGCATCGCTTCGGCGCCGGCCAGGCCGACGCCGAGCCGGTACGGGTCGTCCCGGGCGGCTTGGTGGGAGCGAACGAGATCGACGCCGGTGACGGTGGCCAGCTCGCCGCGGCCGAGATGGAGCGCGATCTGAACGTGACTGAGGGGCTCGAGGCGGGCGCCGAACCGAGACCGTGTCTTGCGGATGCCCTTCGCCATCGCCCCGACGCGTCCCCGGCCGAGCGTGTAGAGGTGCAGCACCCGGTCGGCCTCGCCGAAGCGGAGCGATCGCAGCACCACGGCCTCGGTCGTGGTCGTCCGTCCCGCCACGCCGCAAGTGTAGATCTGGGTCGTGCCGTCGCCCGTCCGGCGCCCGGCGCGCCGGCTCAGTGCTGACAGCCGGGACAGTAGGAGGTGCCGCGCCCGGCGATCCGGGTCTTCGCGATCGGCGTTCCGCAGCGAAGGCACGGCTCACCCTCGCGACCGTAGACCTGGAACTCGAGCTGCATCCCACCGGACTGCCCGTCCGGCGTTCGGTAGTCGCGGAGCGTCGCCCCCTGCCGAGCGATGCCGGCGGCGAGGGCCGCCTTTATGCCGGCGTGCATCCGCTCGACCTCGGCCTCGTGGAGCGCGCCGGCTGTTCGGCGGGGATCGATTTCCGCGCGCCAGAGGGCCTCGTCCGCGTAGATGTTCCCCATCCCGGCCACCGTGCGTTGATCCAGGAGCGCCGCCTTGACCGGTGCTCGCCGGCCCGCGAGCCGCTCGACGAGCGCCTCGGGCGTGAAGGCGTCGGCGAGCGGCTCCACGCCGAGTCTGACCTCGAGATACGGCGCAATCTCGTCCTGTTCGAGCAGCAGCCACGTTCCGAAGCGACGGACATCGCGATACGCGACATCCGATCCGTTGTCTAGTCTGAGAACGGCTCGTTGGTATGGATCCTCGGCCAGGCTTCCGTTCGATCCGTTTCGACGGTGCAGCAGCGACCCCGTCATCCGGAGGTGAATCAGCAGCGACCGACCGCTCTCAAACCGAAAAATCAAATATTTGCCGCGCCGATCGACGGTCGTGATTCGCTCGCCACGCATTTGCGAGGCCACCTCCGCTGGGTCGTTCGGGCGCGTCAGGCGGGCGTCGTCGATCCGGACGGCGGCGAGTCGCCGGCCCTCGAGCAGCGGGGCCAGTCGCGCACGAATGGTCTCGACCTCGGGAAGCTCCGGCACGGGTTTCCAGGCTAGCGCCCTCGGCTGTTCCGCCCCGTTGGCTACGGAGAGTGACAAAGGGCCAGAACACCGGATCGCTGACGTGGCCCGGATTGGGAGCGACGGGTCGGCACGAGTTGCTGCGGGTCGAAGGAAATGTCTCAAGGTGCTGTCTGCGTGGCTGATGTACCGCCGGTTCTCCCAGGCGCTGAAGGTCGCCGTGCAGGACGAAGGATTTGTGCAGATCCTCGGGGCGGCGGTGCTCCTCGTCGTGATCGGCACCGTTACCTACACGACAAGCCAGGATTGGAGCCTGGTGGACGGCTTCTACTTCGCCGTCGCGACGCTGACGACATCGAGCATCGCCGACCCGCGTCTCGTCATCACCGGTGCTCCGATCAAGATCTTCACCGTCTTCTACATCCTCGTCGGCATCGGCATCCTGGTCGAACTCGTCCGACAAATCGGCTTCGCCTACGTTGAAGTCCGACGAGCAGGAAAAGCCGCGAAGCGGGAGAAGGCCGACCCACAGCAGCCAGCACCTCCAGAAGCCTGACTGAGGAGGGCGAGCGCCCACACTCCGGCGGGGCGGGCGTCACTACCTACTTAGGGGTATCAAGTGTCCTTACGCGCCACCGCACCTACTCTGCGCCAAGCTTGTCCCGCGAACGGACTAGGCGGGGTGGTCTCTTGAACTCGGCTGCGGGGTGCGAGAACATCGGGAGAATCGCTAGCGGACGTGTCACGCCGTGCCGCTACGCTCGGGGCCACGCCGGCATCCCGGGTCTTTAGCGTTCGCAGCTAGTGATCTTGTCTAGGCACTCGGCCGGAGCCCGCCGTTGACCGCCTCAGGGGCCAGACCTTAAAGTGGCGGAGTCAACCAGGAGGTAGGGGTGCTATGCGCGCTAGAGGGGTTCCTTCGAGGTCGTGCCTTTTCATCTCCGTTGCCGCGCTCTCGGCGGCGCTCGTGCTCGGGGTCGCGCCGTCCGCGCAGGCGGGGAATGTTGCTCCGAACCCGAGCTTCGAGCTGGACTGCTCCGGCGTACCGTGCAGTTGGACTACGAACGTGTCTGGCGCGGGCACGATCACCCGGGATACGACCGTCGCTCACAGTAGCGTGGCGAGTTTGAAGGAGACGGCCGACGCTAACGGCACACCCGGCGCTGCGTCCGATTGCATCCCAACGTCGGCAGGCACGAATGTAACGAGGTCTTTTTGGTATCGGACGACGAGCGCGTTCGTTACCCGCGTCACTTTCAACTTGAAGTTCTACGCCTCCTCGAACTGCTCCGACCTGACCTCGGTAGGACCGAGCAATCTCCTCACCTTGTCGCCGATAGCGGACGGCGAGTGGCATCAACTCATGGATTCGTCCCTCCTCGAGGTTTTCCCTGGCAACAACGGAGCGCTGGCAACGCTGTTCTTCCAGTGCATTCCGTCGACGTGCCCCACGGGGACGGTAGTCAACTTCGATGACGTAATCATGGGCTCCGGACCCCTTGCGGTCACGATCGCGTCCTTCACGGCCGTCCGCTCGCACAAGGGCGTACTCGTCCGCTGGCGCACCGGGACGGAGGCGAACGAGCTCGGCTTCAACGTCTACCGGCAGCAGGGCGCACGGCGCGTCCGCGTGAACCGGCGGCTGCTCCCCGCGCTTGGCGGGCTGCAGGGCTCGTCGTACTCGTACCGCGACCGCCGCGCACCCAAGCACCGGGCGTTGCGCTATTGGCTGCAGGACGTGGCCGTCCACGGGACACGCGCCTGGCACGGGCCGGTTCGCGTCTCCGGCGCGTAACGCTCAGTCGGAGGCCTTCAGGAAAGTTGGCTCGCCGCCGCTCCCAGCGTTGTGGGCAAGCTGTCGCGGCCGTACGGGCTACTCAGGTGATTGGAGTCTGGCGTGGGCAAGTGTTCGCGACTGACGCCTGAAGGATCTACGGCACTGGACACTCTTCACCCCCTAGGACCATGAGCCTGCGACCGGAGATGAGCGTTTTTCGGATGCTCCTCCATCCGTGGGATCTGATCTGCAACGCCGACCTCGGCTGCGGCGCTAAGACGCTCGGCCGGGCGAGGCGAGGCCCGGACGACCTGGCCCTCGGCGAGGAGGCTGTCGCTGCTAGTAGCCGGGGACAGCAGGTTCACCTTGAACTCGGCGGTTAGCACCCCCGGGTCAGCAGGCATTCACTCGAGCACCTCGAGCACGACGCCTCGTACCTGCGGCGGGGTGCCGCCGATTTCGTACGCCTCGAGCACCTGGGCGGCGGCGCGTTCGGCGGCCTCTCGGTCCCGGGCGTGCACCTCCGCGAGCGCCTCACCGGGCCGAACGCGGTCGCCGCGCTTCTTGCGGCAGACGATCCCGACCGCGTGGTCGATCGTGTCCTCCTTCGTCCGGCGTCCCGACCCGAGCTCGAGCGCCGCGAGGCCGATACGCATCGCGCTGAGGCGAGTCACGAAACCCTCGTGCTCCGTCTCGACGTCGTGGATGATCGACGCCTGCGCGAGGGCGTGCTCCGCGGGATCCCCGCCTTGCGCGGTCACCCAGCGCTCGTAGTGCGTCAGCGCGGATCCGTCGGCAATGGCTTGCTCGGCCCGGCGACGTGCCTCGGCGTGCTCGATGCCGAGGTCGGAGACGGCGAGCAGGTGGGCGGACGCCTCGAGCACGAGCTCAGTGAAATCGGCGGGCCCCTCGCCCCGCAGCGTGGCCATCGCCTCGCGGAGCTCGAGGGCGTTTCCGACGGCCTCGCCGAGCGGCTGGTCCATGTCCGTGAGCAGGCAGACCACGCGCCGTCCGGCAGCACGGCCGAGCTCGAGCATCGCCTGCGCCAGCTGAGCGGCCGTCTGAAGCGTCTTCATGAACGCCCCGTCGCCGACCTTGACGTCGAGGACGATCGACTCGGCCCCGGCGGCGATCTTCTTCGACATGATGCTCGCGGCGATCAGCGAGATGTCGTCGACCGTCGCGGTCACGTCGCGGAGCGCGTAGAGACCCTTGTCGGCGGGAACGAGATCGTCGGTCTGGCTCACGATCGCGACCCCGACGTCGCGCACCTGCGCGATGAATTCGTCGCTCGCGAGCTCGACGCGAAAGCCGGGAATTGACTCGAGCTTGTCGAGCGTGCCGCCCGTATGGCCGAGCCCGCGCCCGCTCATCTTCCCGAACGGGACGCCGCACGCGGCGACGAGGGGCCCGACGGCGATCGACGTCTTGTCGCCGACCCCACCGGTCGAGTGCTTGTCGACCACCCTCCGGCCGAGCGCGGCGCGCAGATCGAGAGTGCGTCCACTCGCGACGAACGCCTCTGTCATCGCCTCCGTCTCGGCCGTGGACAAACCACGGAAGTAGACGGCCATGAGAAACGCCGCCATCTGGTAGTCGGGGACCGAGCCGCTCGCGTAGCCGAGCACGAGCTCCTGCACCTCGTCGGCGGCGAGCTCCTCGCCGTCGCGCTTGCGCTCGATCAATCGCGCGGGGTGGATCACGCGAGCTCGGCGACGAAGACGACCGACGCGCGGCGGACGCGCAGCGGACCGTCGAAGGCAGGGAGCTCCCGACCGCCTCCCGAGAGGACGCCGGCTGCGTCGACGTACGCCTGAGCCTCGGCCCGGCTCGGGAAGACGATCCAGCCAGAGCCGTCCCGTCGTTCGACCGCGGAGAAGTGACGGAGCAGCTGCGGCTCGCCGTTCTCGGCGGAGAACGAGCTGTCGAGGCCCGTGCCACCGAGGAGCTCGCCGAGTTCCCGCAGGTGCTCTTCCGAGTTCGTGGCGGCGACCAGGCGACCCCCCGGGCGGAGAACACGCGCCAGCTCGGCGAGGGCCCGGTCGACGTCTGAGACGTGGTACAGCATCCAGGCGGCCAGCGCCACGTCGAACTCCCCGTCCGCGAACGGAAGCTCCTGCGCGTCGCCGACGATCGCGTGCACGCCGCGCGCGACGGTGAGCGACGCCATGTGCTCGGACTGGTCGAGCGCGACGACGTCGCAATCGAGGTCCCGTGCGATGCGTTCGGCCATCGCGCCCTGACCGCAGCCGACCTCGAGCACCCGCGTCGGACGCGCTTCGGCCACGGCCTCGAGCGCCATCTCGCGGGGATCTGGCCCTTCCGCAAAACGGTACGCAGCCAGGCGTCCGGCGAGCCCGGCGTCGGTTGCGTACTCGCGACGAACGAGCTCCGGCTCGTCGAGGCGCCCGAACAGCGTCACGGGCGCATCGCCCCGCGATCGTGGATGTTCACGCAGGCGAGGATAACCCGGCCGGCCGAGCCACTCAGGACGGCCATGTGAGCCGCCTGCTGGCTACTCCCCGATGATCGGCGTGCCGGGCAGGCGGCGTCCGGGGGCCTTGCCCCCCAGCCAGGCGTTGATGGTCGCCCCGACGTCCGCGAACTCGCCGTTGTGGATCTGCCCCGCGGCGTTCCGTCCCTCGACGTACATGAGCAGCATCGCGTACTCGCGGGAGTGGTCGGTGGAGGGCGTCGTCGGGTCGCAGCCGTGATCGGAGGTGAGCACGAGGAGGTCGTGGGCCCGGAGCGCCGCGAGCAGGTCGGGGAGGCGGCGGTCGAAGTCCTGGAGGCAGCGGTGGAAGTTCACCGGGTCGTTGCGGTGCCCCCAGAGCATGTCTGTCTCGACGAGGTTCACGAAGACAAGGCCGTCGTCGACCTCCCCGAGCAGGCGCTCGGTGGTGGTGATCCCTTCGGCGTTCGACTTCGTCGGGTGCGACTCGTCGATGTCGCAGCCGGCGAAGATGTCGTGGATCTTGCCGACGCCGTGGACGGTCATGCCCGCCTCGCGGACGAGGGTCAGGTAGTTCGGCCGTCGAGGCTCGAGCGAGTAATCGTGGCGGTTCGGCGTCCGGTAGTAGTTGCCGGGCTCGCCGAGGAACGGCCGCGCGATCACACGCCCGACCGCGTGCTTGCCGGTGAGGATTCCGCGCGCCGTCCCGCAGGCGGCGTAGAGCTCGGATAGCGGCACGGTCTCCTCGTGCGCGGCGACCTGGAAGACGGAGTCGGCGGAGGTGTAGACGATCCACTTGCCGGTCCGCTGATGCTCCTCGCCGAGCTCCTGGATGATCTCCGTGCCCGACGCAGGTCGGTTCCCGAGGACCCCGCGTCCCGTGCTGTGCATGAACGGGTCGATCACGTCGTCGGGAAAGCCGTGCCGGTAGGTCGGGAACGGCGTCGGTGTCACGACGCCCATCAGCTCCCAGTGCCCCGTCGTCGTGTCCTTCCCGCGCGACCGCTCCGCGAGGCGGCCCGCGACGGCCGGAGCGCCCGGCTGGGGCGGGCAGCCCTCCAGTGGCTCGACGTTGCCGAGCCCGAATGCCTCGAGGTTGGGGAGATCGAGGCCGCCGACGGCCCGGGCGACATTCCCGAGCGTGTCCGACCCTTCGTCCCCGTACTCGTGGGCATCCGGCAGTGCGCCGGCGCCGACGGCGTCGAGCACGATTACGCAGGCCCGTGGCATGCGGCCATTCTAGGCGGGTCGTTTCGGGCGATCACGACGGCTATCCTGCTCTCGTGACCACGGTGCTCGGCCTGTTCGGACTCGTCATCTTCGCGGCGTGCGTGATCGCGCTCGCTGCCGGCGTCACCTGGCTGGTCGTCAAGCTGATCCCGGCCGAGCGGCCGGAGCGCGGGCAGGAGACTGGCTAGCGACCACGGCTCGAGGGCCTGACCGGATCAGGTCACACGGGCGAAAGCGGCAGCACGTCTTCGAGCGGAACGTAGTCGAGCCCATGTGCCTCGGCGACCGCCTCGTACGTGATGCGGCCGTCGAGGACGTTTACACCTCGGGCAAGCGACGGATCGCGGCTGACCGCCTCGGCAAGGCCGTGATCGGCGATCGCCTCGACGTACGGCAACGTCGCGTTCGTCAGCGCCTTCGTGGACGTGATCGGGACCCCTCCCGGCATGTTCGCAACGCAGTAGTGCGTGACGCCCGACACGTCATAGACAGGCTCCGAATGGGTCGTCGGCCTTGACGTCTCGGCGACGCCTCCCTGGTCGATCGCGACATCGACCAGCACGCTCCCGCGCTTCATGCCACCGACGATCTCCCTCGTCAAGAGCTTCGGTGCGAGCGCACCCGGGATCAGGACGGCTCCGATCACCACGTCGGTGTCGGCGACCGATTCCTCGATCTGCAGGCTGGACGACATGAGCAGCGTGACCCGGCCGGAGAGGATCTCGTCGAGGTAGCGCATCCGGTCGATCGACCGCTCGAGGATCGTGACGTTCGCCCCCAGCCCGAGCGCGATCACGGCAGCGTTGTAACCGACGATTCCGCCGCCGATGACGACGACCTGTCCCGGCGCAACGCCCGGGACACCGGCGAGGAGGAGGCCCCGGCCACCGAGCGGCTTCTCGAGGAAGTACGCGCCCGCCTGCGCCGCGATCCGGCCGGCGATCTCGCTCATGGGAGCCAGCAGCGGAAGCGCCCGGTTGTCGGTCTCGACCGTTTCGTATGCGACGCAGGCCGCGCCGCATGCGCACAGAGCGCGCGTCAGCTCCTCGTTCGCCGCAAGGTGCAGGTACGTGAAGAGCACGAGATCCTCGCGCAGCCGCGCGTACTCGTCCGGCAAGGGCTCCTTCACTTTCAGGACGAGCTCCGAGTCCTGCCACACCTCGTCGACCGACCCTGTGCGCGCGCCGACGGCGAGGTACGCATCGTCCGTGAACGCGCTTCCCTCCCCCGCCCCCGCCTCCACGAGCACCTCGTGCCCGCGCTGGACGAGCTCGCGGGCGCCGGCCGGCGTCAGCGCGACGCGGTACTCGTCGGCCTTGATTTCACACGGGATGCCGATACGCACGGCGCCGCAACGATAACGCGCGCTAGCCGGTTGCGAGCCGGCGCGCGAGCTGCCCGGCGGCGAAGGCGGCGGCGAAGAACGCCGGGTCGTCGCGCGGCCCGCGGCCCATGTGATCGAGCGGTAGCCCCGCGCAAGCGTCCTCCCAGCCCGCGACGTCGACCTCTTCGGCAGCGAGCCATTCCGGTCGCTCGACGCCCTTCGGCCACGCAACGAGCACCGAGTCCGGGCAGGCGTTGATGACCGCACGAGTGTGATGCGAGACGCCGCGGTGACGCGGTCGCGGGTCGCGCTCCGAGTAGCGCACGGCGAGGACGGCTCGGCCCCCGAGCTCATGCGTCGCCGCCGCGGCACCTGCGGCGGCGAGGCCGCCATGGCCGAGTCGGGTTCCGGTGCCGACAATGCCGGGGCCGACCGAGCAGACGACGACGTCGTACTTCGCACCGGCCGCCCACGCCAGCGCCGAGTGGACGCCGACGCAGGTGACGTCACCGTCGATGCACGGTGCGGCTGCGACCGCCACGCCGACGAGCCCACGCGCCCTGAGGGCCCGCACGGCATCCGAAAGCGATACCGGGAGCGCGCCGCCGCCGACCTGGACATAGGCGACTCGCAGTCCCTCTCCGATCCCGGCACAGACAGGGGCGAGCTGGCTGTGCAGCGTGCAGCACACCGCCGGACGCCCGTCCAGATGGTCGGCGAGCTGCCCGTCCTCCTCCGCATGGCGCACGGCCTGCTGCATCGGCGTGTACGGCAGGGTCATCACGTGTGCCCCGGGAGGAGGCTCGAGCTCGAGGCCGCGCGTCAGATTCGCGTAGACGATGTCGAACCCGCCCGAACCCAGGCCGAGCTCGCGCGCCTGGACATTGACGATCACCTCGTCGTCGAGCGCGACCGGACCGGTGACGCGTGGATACGCGACGCACGGCCGCCCGTCGACCTCCAACCGAGCGAGGCCCTCGTGACGCTCCAGTACCGCGGTGACCCTGCCGCGGCGAAGGCTAAGCGGCACGCCTTGCTTCGTCGAAGAGCGCGAGCGTCACCTCCACCATGTTCTCCAGGTCGGAGACGGAGATCCGCTCCGCCGACGTGTGGATGTCGAGCATGCCGTTGGCGAGGTTGACGCACTCGAGGCCGCGCTCGTTGAAGACGTTCGCGTCGGCCCCGCCGCCCGAGAGGCCGAGCCGGGGCTCGAACCCGCAGCGCTGCAACGCCTTGCGAGCGAGCGCGACCGGCAGGTCGTCGGGGCGGAAGCGGTAGCCACGGTAGCTCTTCTTGAGATGCGTCTCGACCTCGCACTCGGCCAGGGTCGCGGCGAAGGCGAATGAGTCGAGCATCTCCTGGACGAGATCGGCGAGCTTCCGCTCGTCGTGGGAGCGGGCCTCCGCGAGCAGCGTGCACTCCTCCGGAACGATGTTGCCCGCTGTTCCGCCCGTGATCGTGCCGACGTTTGCGGTCGTCTCCTCGTCGACGCGGCCGAGCCGGAGATCCGTGATCGCGCGAGCGGCGGCGACGATCGCCGACCGTCCCTCCTCCGGATGCATCCCCGAGTGCGACGCGCGGCCGCGAAAGCGCACCTCCATCGCACGCGCGTGCGGGGCGCCGAGAATGACGTCACCGATCGGCGCGGCCTGGTCGTAGACGTATCCGACGCGGGCGCGGAGCCGGTCGGCGTCGAACGCGCCGGCGCCGAGCAGCCCGACCTCCTCCTTCGGCGTGAAGAGAAGCTCGATCCCGGCGTGGGGCCGGCGCTCCTCGATGCAGCGCCGGACCGCTTCGAGCATCGCCACAACGGCCGCCTTGTTGTCGGCCCCGAGAATCGTTCCGCCGTCGTTCCGGACGATCCCGTCCTCGACGACGGGCTCGATCGGACCGTCCGGCGGAACCGTGTCGAGGTGTGCGCAGAGAAAGAGCGGCGTTCCACCGTCGGGGCCGGTCGGCTCGACGGCCGCGAGGACGTTGCCGGCGGACGCGTCGATCCGCGCCCCGGCGTCGTCCTCGCTCGGCTCGAGGCCGAGCTCACGTAGGTAGTCGATGACGCGGTCCGCCACCGGTCGCTCCGCGCCGGGAGGGCTCGCGATCGCGGTCAGCTCGAGGAAGAGCGGAAGGAGCTCCGGAACGGCCACGACGCGATCTTAGGCTCGTTGGTCTTGGCGACCGGAAAGAAGGCGCAAACGGCGGGCGTTGCGCGCGGCCGCCCCCGGGGACGGTCCACTCCCCACCCCTTGGGCGGGGCGTCGGGGTCCACCCGCCACCCGAGTCCGACGATACCGCGGTTGGGGTCACGACGCTGTGCCAATTCTGTGAAAGGAGACGCCGCGCTCCGGTTCGCGTCCGCCCGCCGCGACTCCACCGTCCGGGGGACAGGGAATGCCTCGCGGACGGCCGCGGTTCGTGTTGACGCGAGCCGGAGCCCTAGGGCGCGGTCTCGAGGGCGACGCCCGCGCGCTCGCGCGCGCGCTCCAGCGCGGCGCCGACGAAGTCCCGGAACAGCGGCGCCGGCCGTGTCGGCCTCGACTTGAACTCCGGGTGGAACTGGCTGGCGACGAACCACGGGTGATCGGGGAGCTCGATGATCTCGACGAGCCTGCCGGACTGGAACGTGCCCGAGATGACGAGGCCGGACTCCACGAGCAGGGGCCGCAGGTGGTTGTTGACCTCGTACCGGTGACGGTGCCGCTCGTGGACGACGGGCTCGCCATAGGCCTCTCGCGCTCGCGTGCCGTCGACGACCTCGACTGCCTGCGCGCCGAGCCGCATCGTCCCGCCGAGGTCCTCGATCTCCTTCTGCTCCGGGAGCAGGTCGATGACCGGGTAGGGCGTCTCCGGGTCCATCTCCGTCGAGTTGGCGCCGTCGAGTCCGGCGGCATGGCGGGCGAACTCCGAGATGGCGACATGCATGCCGAGGCAGACGCCGAGATACGGGATCTGCCGCTCGCGGGCGACGCGGCAGGCGAGGATCTTGCCCTCCCAGCCACGGGAGCCGAACCCGCCGGGCACGAGGACGCCGTCGGCCTGCTCGAGCTCCGCCGCAGCCTCCTCGAGCGACATGCCCTCCGCGTCGACCCACCGCACGCGCACCCGGCAGCCGTGGTGAAGGCCCGAGTGCTTGAGCGCTTCGAAAACGGACAGGTACGCGTCGTGGAGCTTCACGTACTTGCCGACGAGCGCGATCTCCACCTCCTCCGCGAGGTCGCGGACGCGCTCCTCGAGCTCGAGCCACTCGCCGAGATCGAGGTCGCCGGCCGGCAGGCGCAGCTTCTCGCAC
>Ga0075424_100000503_pt1 | contig 30611 bp, 28 predicted proteins | sample SoiMethybrSBSTD3_FD_75301 | JGI IMG/M metagenome (GOLD analysis project Ga0075424, IMG submission 75301) | Bulk soil microbial communities from a Populus tree surrounding site in Tennessee, USA - Soil MetaG P. TD hybrid SBSTD3 | ecosystem: Environmental > Terrestrial > Soil > Tree plantation... | reverse complement strand
CTTGGGATCCGGTCCCCCCTTGGGGCGCCCGAGATGCGACAGCAACACCACGCGCGCGCCGTGGTCACGCAGATACGCGATGGTGGGAACGGCCGCGCGGATGCGCGAATCGTCGGTGACCGCCCCACCCTTCAGAGGAACGTTGAAATCGACGCGCACCAGCGCCCGCTGTCCGTCGAGCGCTGCGGCCGGGAGCTGGTTCAGCGATCGTTTCGTCACCGGCGCGACCCGAGATAGGCGAGCAGATCGACGCACCGCGCCGAATAGCCCATCTCGTTGTCGTACCAGGACGATACGTGGACCAGGGTGCCGTCGATCACGTTGGTCGACTGCGAGTCGACGACGCTCGAAAACAGACTGCCGATGTAGTCGACGGAGACGAGTGGCTCGTCGGAGACGTCCAGAATACCCTTCAACTCGCCCTGCGCAGCGCGCTTGAACGCCGCGTTCACTTCGTCGACCGTCGTGCGTTTCGTCACCTCGGCCGTCAGGTCGACGAGCGACACGTCGGGGGTCGGCACGCGCAGAGAAACCCCGTCGAGCTTTCCCTTCACCTCCGGGATGACGAGGCTCGTCGCCTTGGCGGCTCCGGTGGTAGTCGGGATGATCGAAAGCGCGGCCGCCCGGGCGCGACGCAAGTCCTTGTGCGGCAGGTCGAGAATCTGCTGGTCGTTCGTGTAACTGTGCACCGTCGTCATGAATCCGTGCACGAGACCCCAGTTGTCGAGCACCACCTTCACGACGGGAACCAGGCAGTTCGTCGTGCACGAAGCGTTGGAGATGATGTGGTGGGCCGCAGGATCGTATTTCTTCTCGTTCACCCCCATCACGATCGTGATGTCCTCGCCCTTGGCGGGGGCAGAGATCACGACCTTCTTCGCCCCGGCCGTGAGGTGCTTCGCCGCGGAGTCGCGGTCGGTGAAGCGACCGGTACTTTCGAGCACCAGCTCTACGCCGAGCTCCTTCCACGGAAGCTTCTCCGGCTCCTTGATCGCCGTGACGCGGATCTCCCGGCCGTTGATGACGAGCGCTTCGCCTTTCGTTTCCACGGTCCCCGGAAAACGGCCATGGATCGAATCGTACTTGAGGAGATGTGCGAGCGTCTTCGTGTCGGTGATGTCGTTGACTCCGACGAACTCGATCGCGCTTTGTTTGGCCATGACGGCTGCCCGCACGACGTTGCGCCCGATGCGCCCGAACCCATTGATCCCGACCCGAACGGCCATGCTCGCTCCCTAATTGAAATCCGGAATACTGGCTCGGCCGAAGGTAACGGCCGAGATGGTGGTGAAGCCCGCCTGCTCCAACGCTCGCGCGGCCTCGGCAAGCGTCGCACCCGTGGTGAAGACGTCGTCCACGAGAACAAGTGATGAATGCAGATTGATGAGTGCAGAATGTGAGGGATTCAGCATTCTGCACTCTTCATTCTTCACTTGAAACGCCCCCGCCACGTTCGCTAGGCGGGCCGCCGGTGTCAACGCCGTCTGCGTCGCCGTATCTCGTGTGCGGACGAGCAGTTGCGCGAGCACCGGCAGCTGCCACTGCTGGCCCAGGGCACGCGCCAATGACAGGCTCTGGTTGTAACCACGGCGCCGCTCACGGCGGGCGCTCAATGGAATGGGGATGAGGTGAGCGTCAGGGCCAGGTCTCGGGACGAGGCGTGACATGACCACCGCGAGATCGGTCGCGATGCGGGACAACCCGCTGTACTTCAGCGCATGCACCCCGGCGCGTGCACCTTCGTCGAGCCACACGGCGGAACGCACCGATTGCAGCGCCGCCGGCCACTCCCGGCAGAGCCGGCAAGGCCCGAAATGCGGCTCGGGCTGCCCGCAGCGCCCGCACCACGGCGGCCGCACCGCCCGCATCCGTGAGCGGCAGATCGGGCAGATGAGGTCCTGGGCCCGCGCGTCGGACAACAGGGAGTGACAGACCAGACATTCCGCCGGCAGCAGCAGCCGTTCCAGCGCGTCAATCACGTAGCGCGCGCTCGACGGCCGCGCGCATGATCTCGACCGGTGGAGGGTGATCGGGGAAGAACCGGCTCCAGGCGAGCGCACCCTGCCGGACCAACACACCGCGTCCATCCCGGGCGACCGCGCCGCGGCGCCGCTGCTCGCGGACCCAGCGCGTCTCGCCCCGGTGGTAGACGAGATCCAGCACGCCGCGCAGGTCGCGCACGCTCCCGGGGTCGATCGGGAGAGGGTCGTCCCCGTTCATGCCCAGCGGTGTGGCGTTGACGATCACGTCGGCGGTGAGCGGCGCTTCGGCGAGCTGAGCCCGGGCTCCCATGGACGTTGCCCAGTCGACGAGGCCGCGACCGCGCGCCGCATCCCGCGAGCGCACCAGCAGCTCGGCCCGGGCGTCCGCCGCTGCGACCACGACTGCTCGCGCGGATCCTCCCGTGCCGAGCAACAGCCACCGCCCTCCCCCGGACGAGACTCCGAGGTCCGCTACTTCCGCCGCGATGGCGGGGACGTCCGTGTTGTCGCCGACCAGGGCACCTTGCTCCACCCAGAACGTATTGCAGGCTCCGGCCCGGGCGCAGAGGTCCGTTTTACGCGCCACGCATCGTTCCGCCGCTCCTTTGAGTGGGACGGTGACGTTCCCCGCCACCCCCAGCGCTCCGAGCGCCGTGAGCGTATCCGGAAACGCCGCCGCCGGCACCCGCAGCGCCACGTACACCGCGTCGAGACCGAGCGCGGTGATCGCGGCGTTGTGCATGATGGGAGAAAGCGAATGCGCGGTGGGGTCGCCCAACAGGGCGAGCAATCGGGTGCTACCGCCGATCCTCACGCCTCGCCTCGCCGGCCAACCGGTCGGCCACCGCGGCGATCAGCTCGTCGAGCTCCGCGTAGGTATCGCGATACACATCGAGGTCGCCGCCGAACGGATCGCCGACCTCGGCCTCCTCGCCCGTGCGGCCGACGTATTCGCCCAGCACGAACACGCGTCCCTCGCCCCCGAGCTCGTGAACGCGAGCTCGGTGATGGCGCGCCATCGTGAAGATCAGGTCGGCGTCCTCGACGATCTCGCGGGTCAGGAGGCGCGCCCGGTGACCGGACAGGTCCAGGCCGCGCTCGATGCCGATCAGGTAGGCGCCCTCGGAGGCCGGAGCCCCGTCCCACGCCCCGGTCCCCGCCGACGCAACCTGGATGTCGGTCACGCCGCGCTCGTGCAGCGCACGGGCCAGGAGGGCCTGGGCCAGCGGGCTGCGGCAGATGTTGCCGGTGCAGACGAACAGCACGTGCTTCATGGCGCCAGAATTCCCGCGCCGGCTCGGAGCTGGGCCGCCGTGAACGCACCGGGCCGCACCATGCGGGGCATGGGGCCGGTACAATCCACCACTGTCGACGGCGGCCGGTTTCCAAGGACCCCGCCGTCCAGGACCATCAGGGCTCCGCTCGACACCGCTTCAGGAAAGTCGCGCACGATGGCGTCCGCCCCGGGCGCAGGCGACGTGCCCGGGATATTCGCTGAGGTCGACGTCAACGGCATCCCGAGCGCCGACACCAGTCGGGCGATCAGCGGATGTGAGGTCCAACGCACGGCAACGCCCCCTTCGGGTCCCCGCAGGATGTCGGGCAGCCGCCCGCCACCACCCGGCAAAACCAGGGTCAGCGGACCGGGCCAGAACGCCCGCGCCAAGGCCCGCGCCGATTCGTTGAAGGCCAGCCCCTGGGCTTCGGCCATGTCCTGACCCGAAACGATCAGCAGGAAAGGCTTACCCGCCGCTCTTCCTTTAAGTGCCGCCAACGCCCGCACCTCTGGCTCGAGCGGACGGGAGCCCAAACCGTACACCGTTTCCGTAGGATACGCGAGCAAGCCTCCGGCCTGCAGGTGCGCAACGATCTTTGGGAGCGCGGCCGTGGCCTCGGTGTCATTGCGAAACGGGATGGTGTTCATCTCATCGCCCGCGCCAGGGCGTCGGCGATGCGGAAGTCCTCCGCAGTCGTCACCTTCACGTTGCTCGGCGAGTCCACCACCACCTCGACGGTCAGTGACTGCCGCTCGCACAGCTCCGCGTCATCGGTCGGGTTGCGATCCCGGTCAGTCCCCATGTCCGCATAGGCGTTCTTGAGCATCTGGATCGGGAATCCCTGAGGGGTCTGGGCACGCCAGAGACGCGCTCGCGGCACCGTGCGCGCCACGCGACCGTCATCATCCACGTCCTTCACCGTATCCCCCATCGGCACCGCCGCGACGGCCCCCACGCCGGTGCGGGCCCGCGCGATCACCGCGTCGATCGTGGCCTGGCTCACGAACGGACGGGCGGCATCGTGCACCAGGACGACCCTGGTGTGCGACGGCAGGACTTCGAGACCCGCCCGGACGGAATCGGACCGCGTTCCCCCGCCCGGAACCAGATGCAACCGTGCCCCCGTTAGCGTCGCGAGCCAGTCGGGCGGCTGGGAGACATACCCGTCGGGCAACGCGACAACGACGCGATCGACTTGCGGGTGAGAGACAAAGGGGCGCAGCGCGCGCAACAGCATGGGGACACCGTCGATGGCGCGGAATTGCTTCGGCTCGCCTGGACCGGCTCTGACCCCGGCGCCCGCAGCGACGATGACGACGCCGACGTCAGGCGGCGAGGCGGCGGGCGAGCTCACCGATATGCTCGATTCCCACGACATCGAGCCCGCTCGCAATCCGAGACCGGGCCGACACGAACACGCGCCGGAATCCCTGCCGCTGCGCCTCCGCCAGACGCCGCTCCAGCCCGCTCACCGGGCGTACTTCGCCTCCCAGCCCGACTTCCCCCAGGAACAACGCATCCGCCGGAACGGGGCGGTCGTGGACGCTGGACACGAGTGCGGCCAGCACCGCCAGGTCGGTGGACGGCTCGAGCAGCCGGACGCCGCCCGTCACGTTGACGAACACATCGAGCGCGCTCACCGCCAGCCCGCCCCGTCGCTCGAGCACCGCCAGCAGCACCGCCAGCCGGCGCTGGTCGAGCCCGGTCGCGACCCGTTGCGGCGTGCCGAACCCGGACTTGGCGGCGAGCGCCTGGATCTCGACCAGCAACGGCCGTGTGCCTTCCATCAGTGCCGTCACCGCGGATCCGGACACACCGGTGTGGCGGCCGGCCAGAAACTCGGCGCCCGCGTCCGCGACGGGCTCGAGCCCGGCTCCCGTCATGCGGAACACCCCGATCTCGTCGACGGAGCCAAACCGGTTCTTGACGGCCCGCAACACCCGGTGATCCAGCGTGGCTTCCCCTTCGAAGTACACCACGGTGTCCACGATATGCTCGAGCGTCCTCGGTCCGGCGATGCCGCCGCCTTTGGTGACGTGACCGACGAGGAAGACCGCGGGACCGGCTTCCTTCGCGAATCGCATCAGGCGAGCGGCGCATTCCCGCACCTGCCCCACGTTGCCCGGGGCACCCTCGAGCTCTTCGGTGTAGGTCGTCTGGATCGAATCCAGGAATACGACCTGCGCGCCCATCGTCGCGGCGTGGTGCATGATGTTCTCGAGGTTCGTCTCGCCCACCACCGATACCGCGCCGGCTTCGTCGCGCAAACGCGACGAGCGCATCCGCAGCTGCTCCGGCGACTCCTCTCCGGAGGCGTAGAGCGTGCGAATGCCGCCCTGCTCGAGCCGAGCGGCCGCCTGGAGCAGCAGCGTCGATTTGCCGATACCCGGTTCCCCTCCCACCAGCACGAGCGAGCCCGGCACGATCCCACCCCCCAGCACGAAGTCGAACTCGGCGAGTCCCGTACGCCAGCGCGCAGTTTCCGTGCTTTGAAGGTCGGAGAGCCGGATCGGCGGATGTGCGGTTTGCACCAACCGGCGGTCCGCCAAGCCGCCCTTCCGTCGGGTGACTCTCGCCAGCGGCTCTTCGGCCAGCGTATTCCAGGCGCCACAGGCGTCGCAACGACCCGCCCATTTGGGCTGCTCCGCTCCGCACTCAGTACACCGGAATACCGACGAGGCCTTAGCCACCACTCGCCTCCGTCTCCCGCAACGAGCGGTTGTCGAAGCGGGTGTATTCCTTCTTGAAGTAGAGCGGGACGATCCCGGTCGGCCCATTGCGCTGTTTGCCCACGATGAGCTCGGCCAAACCCTCGATGCTGTTGCCGTCCTTGTCGGTGGTTCCCTCGTACATCTCCTGGCGATAGATGAAGCAGACGAGATCGGCGTCCTGCTCGATGGCCCCCGACTCGCGCAGGTCCGAGAGCTGGGGCCGCCGTCCCTCGCCGGTCCGTTGCTCCGGCGCCCGCGACAGCTGGGACAGGGCGAGTACCGGCACGTCCAGCTCCTTGGCGAGCGCCTTCAGCGACCGGGAGATGTAGGAGATTTCCTGTTGCCGGTTTTCACTGCTCGGTCCCTGCATCAGCTGCAGGTAATCCACGACCACGAGCCCGATGTCGTGCTCCGCCTTCAGGCGGCGTGCTTTGGAGCGCATCGCGAGCGGCGTCAGCGCGGCCGAATCGTCGATCCAGATCGGCGCCGTGCCGAGCAGGCCCGCAGCGCGGGCCAGCTTGGGGTAGTCGTCGTCCCGCAGCGCGCCGCGCCGCAGCCGCTGCGCGTCCACCAGGCCCTCCGAGCAGAGCAGCCGCTGCACCAGGGCTTCCTTGGACATTTCGAGCGAGAACAGACCGACCCCGACCTGGTGCTCGATGGCGGCGTGCTGGACGCAGTTCAACACCAGGGAGGTCTTCCCCATCGAGGGCCGCGCCGCGATGATCACGAGGTCGCCCTTCTGGAATCCCGCGGTCATGCGATCCAGGTCCACGAAGCCGCTCGCGACGCCCGTCACGGCGCCGTGGCCGCCCTGGAGCTGTTCGATCCGCTCCATGGTGGGCCAGATCAGCTCTTTCAGCCGCGAGAAGTCTTCCGAGCGGCGGAACTGGGCGACCTGGAAGATGCGATGCTCGGCGCCATCCAGGATTTCTCCCGAATCCCCGCGCAGTTCGTAGACGTCCTGGATGATTTCCGTGGCCGCTTCCACCAGGCGGCGCAGCACGGCCTTGTCGCGCACGATGCGCGTGTGGTACTCGACGTTCGCGGCGGTGGGGACGACATCGATCAACGTGGCGATGTATTCCATCCCGCCGGCGCGGTCCAGGTCGCCGCGCTTGATGAGCTCCTCGCGCAGCGTCACCGGGTCGATCACATCGTTGCGTTCGGTGAGGCTCACCATCGCCCGGTACAGGATCCGGTGCGCCTCCTTGTAGAACATCGTGTCGTCCAGGAACTCCGCGGCCTTGAGCGCCGCGTCCTGGTCGAGCAGCATGGCGCCGAGCACGGCCTGCTCGGCCTCGTTGCTCCACGGGGCCCGCCGGCCCGTGTAGTCGAGATCAGTCGTCGAGGAGACGATGGGCGATGCGGACGTCATCCCAGGTTGGCTTCTTCCAGTTGGGGTTTCTCAGCAGGGCGGCCGGGTGATAGGTAACGATCAGCGGCGTGCCACGGAACCGGTGGATTTTTCCGCGCAGCGCCCCCAGCGATTGCTTGGTGTCGAGCAGCGTCTGCGCCGCTGTGTTGCCCATCGCGAGAATCACGCGTGGCTTGATGATCTCGAGCTGACGAAACAGATACGGCACGCAGGCGGCGATTTCGTCGTACAGCGGCGTCCGGTTCTGCGGCGGCCGGCACTTCACCACGTTGCAGATATACACCTGATTCCGTGACAAACCGATGGCGCCGAGAATTTTGGTCAAGAGCTCCCCGGCCTGTCCCACGAACGGCCGCCCGGTCTCGTCTTCGGTTCTTCCCGGTCCCTCACCGACGCACACCAGCCGAGCTTCGGCCGGTCCCTCGCCCGGCACGGTATGCGTGCGCGATTCGCACAGCCGGCAACGCGTGCATGGGGCGACGAGCTCCGCGACTCCTTCCAAGGTGGTGACCTGGTGTAACGGATCGGCCGCGAAGAGGTCGCGAGCCGGTGGGTCGTACGCCATGCCCGGCGGGGGCAGATCGGGGGACTTCACCGCCGGCGCCCTGGGTTCGGGCACGGCAGCGTCCGGCGGCGCGGGCGCCGGCACTGCTGCCTGGACTGGGGGCAGCGGCACCGCGTCCGTTCCGAGTAGTCGTTGTTGTTCCAGATAGGCGCGCGCCAGAGGCCGCCCGTCGCTCACGTCAAATCGTGCTCCACCAAGTCGAGTATTCGCTGCGCCACGTCACGCTTCCCTTGCAGCGGCAGCTCCCGGGGAGCTCCCGCCCGCCCGAGCAGCGTGACTTTATTCGTGGTCACCTCGAACCCCGCACCAGGCTCTAGCGCGTCGTTCAGAACCACGTAATCGAGATGCTTATCCTTCAACTTTTTCTGCGCGCGAGCAAGCCCGTCGCCGGTCTCGAGCGCGAACCCCACGACCAGGCAGCCGGCCGGCCGTTTGAGCGACGCCAAGATATCCGGGGTCGGTTCCAGCGCCAGCGTGAGCCGCCCGCCGGTGCGCGGCTGCTTCCGGGCGGCGACCTTGGCGGGACGGTAGTCGGCTGGGGCAGCGGCCATGAACAGCGCCGCCGCCCCCGCGATCGCCGATTGCAGCGCCCGCTGCATGTCCTCGGTCGTCTCTACCCGGACCAGATCCACCCCGGCCGGCGCCGCCAGCGCCGTCGGCCCGCTCACGACCACGACCTGCGCGCCACGGTCCCGCGCCGCCTCCGCGAGCGCGTACCCCATGCGGCCGCTCGAGGGGTTGGTGATCACGCGGACGGGGTCGAGATGCTCGCGGGTCGGACCCGCGCTCACGACGACCTTGCGTCCCTGCCAGCGTGACTCGCCATCGCCCAGCAGGCGGAGCGCGGCCGCGAGAATCGACTCCGGCTCGCTCATCCGTCCCGGCCGCCCGCTCGGCCCCTCTGCCAGGGCCCCCGTCTCCGGACCCACAAACGTCCACCCGCGGCCGGCGAGGGTGCGCAGGTTTGCCTGGGTGGCCGGATGGGCGTACATGGCGTCGTTCATCGCGGGGGCGGCCAGCACCGTACCCGTGCGCGCCAGCAGCAAGGAGGTGAGCAGATCATCGGCCATCCCCATCGCGGCGCGAGCCAGGAGCTGTGCCGTGGCGGGGGCGACGATGACGAGATCGGGGGACTTCGCGAGGCCGATGTGCGCCAGGGCACGGCCCCGTTCCCAGAGCGACGTGAGCACCGGTCGCCCGGTCAGGGCTTCGAAGGTCAGCGGCCGGACGAACTCGCTCGCGCCGGCGGTCATCACCACATCGACCGTGGCGCCAAGCTCGGCGAGCCGCCGGGCGAGGGTACAGCTCTTGTAACAGGCGATTCCGCCCGACACGCCGAGCACGACGTGACGGCCGGTCGGGCTCATCAGCCTTCCTGCCGCCGCCGCCGCACGAGTTTGTACTTCAGATTTCCCTGCACCAGATCGCCCAGCGCGCGGGTGGTGAGCTTCTGCTCCCACTCGACGCTGCGGTCGCGTGGGAATTCGTTCACGAACCGCGCAAAGCGCGCCGCGACGAGGACGCCCAGGTACTTGTTCTGCGTTTGATTGGCGACTTCCGCCGGTGTCACAATGCGCATGCCTTCTCCTTAACCGGTGCGGCCCTGTTTCTCGGCCAGTGTTTGCGGCGCGGCCTCCAGCAGGCGCAGGAGGCCCTGTTCCTCAGGCGACAACGGTCGCTGCCCGCGCGAGCCGTCGATGATCGATTCCACTTCCTGTACGGCGTGCTCCAGCGTGTCGTTCACGACCAGGTAATCGAATACCCACGCTTCGCGCACTTCCTCCACCACCTGGTTCATCCGCCGTTGCAGATCGGCGGGATCGCCGCTGCCCCGGCGGCGAAGGCGTTGCAACAGCTCGTCCACCGACGGCGGCACCACGAAAATACTCAGGGACGTGGGCGGAGGATAATGGATCCGCACCTGGCGCGCCCCGTTGATCTCGATATCCAACAGCGCGTGGCGGCCGGAGGCGAGCACCGCCTCGACTTCGTGTCGTAACGTGCCGTACAGGTGCCCGGCATACGATGCCCATTCGAGAAACTCGCTGGCCGCCACCTTCCGCTCGAACTCCCCACGGTCGACGAAATGATACGCTTCGCCGTCCCGCTCTCCCGTCCGTGGCGCCCGCGTCGTCACCGATACCGAGTAGCCGACATCCGGCCGTCGACCGCACAACGCCTTCGTGATCGTCGTCTTCCCGCCGCCCGAAGGCGCCGAGAGGATCACGACCTTCGGTGTCACTCCACGTTCTCCAGCTGCTCCCGGAACCGCTCCAGCTCGCCCTTCATGGCGATCACGGCCTGCGTGATCGCGGCATCGTTGGCCTTCGAGCCCATCGTGTTCGTTTCGCGCAACAGCTCCTGCGCCAGGAACCCGAGCTGCTTTCCGACCGCCGCGTCGCTGCGCAATACTTCACGACACGCGGCAAGGTGGGTGCGAAACCGCACCAGCTCCTCGCTGATGTCCACGCGATCCGCCAGCAGCGCGACCTCCACCGCCAGGCGCTGCGGATCGACGTTCGACCCGGCCGCCAGCGTCGCCACGTTCTTCTGCAGCCGGGCCAGCTCCGCCGTCAACCGCTCCGGCGCGCGGCTCGCGATCACATCGGCCCCCGCCTCGAGCCCATCCAGCCGCGTCGAGAGATCTGCGACGAGCGCGCGCCCTTCGCGCTCACGCATCGCGCGCACATCCGCCCCCGCCCGTTCCACGATGGGTTGGATATCGGCCCACGTGATCGACGTGCCGTTGGACGAAACGCCCATGACGTCCGGCAACCGCGCGACGAACGCGAGGTCGGGAGTGCCCTTCAATCGGAGCGACTTCTTGAGCCGTTTCAACGCGCCCAGCACCGACCGGGCACGATCGAGATCGATGGTGACGTTGTCCGCTGCCGGCGGCGATTCGAGCCAGCGCGCAGTCACGGCCACGTGTCCGCGTTCCATGAGCGCGCGCAACCGCTCGCGCAGCTCGCCTTCCAGCGACGACAGGTCGAACGGCAGCTTCAGCTGCGAGTTGAAATAGCGGTGGTTGACGGTACGGATTTCGAGCCGCAGCCGCCCACCAGCCACCGTTCCCTCGGCGGCACCAAACCCCGTCATGCTTCGCGGCACAATCTTTAAAACTAGTCGCGGAAAGGAGTTAGGTCAATTGCCGTAATCGGTAAACGGTCATCTGTCATCAGTTAGACCACAGGCGACGAGCACGCACCGAGGACCGATGACCGACAACCGATGACCGGTGTCAGTTCTTAAAGTACCACTGCACTCCGTAGTACTGCGCGTATTTCGGGTAGGACAGCCCCGGGACGTAGCTGCCGCGCATCCCGTTGTAGTTCCGCGTGAGCCAGTATGCCGTGAAGTCCCCGATGCGCATCTCGATGTTCGACTCTACGAACGCAGCCGGCCCCAGCAACAATTGGGCTCCAGCCGTATCGCGGCCCCCGAGGTTCGAGCGGCTCCACGACTCGACAGCCACCTCACCGCGCAGGGCGAACGCGCCGCTCTTGTACACGCGCCAGAACTTGGAGTAGAACGTCGCCGAGAATCGCCCGTGCGTGGGCGGCTCGTAATCCCCGCCGCCGCGAATCGGGTCGAAGTACCACCCGGAGAGCTGTAGCCCCGCCACCGGACGCAACGACACGGACAGCGATGCGTACCGGCTGCGCGGTGTGGGTCCGAGCCCGGCGACCGGGTGGATCCCGGCCGCGAAGCCGCGCGGTTGAAACGAATCACGCTGAATCATCCCGCCTTCGATGAAGAGGAATCCGCGTTCCCACCGCGCGTATCCGGCGACGTCGGTCGCCCGTTGGAACGAATCGGCGAGGACCAGAGGGGCTTGAAAGTCCTCGATGCGACTCACTTCGCCGCGCAGCGAGACGCCGAACGGCAGGGCCAACCCCGCGGACCCATGGACGCGCGTTCCGTGCCCTTTATCGCCGTACTGCGAGCGTCGACCTTGCACCGCGAGCGTGAAGAATCGAACCGGTTGCCACGCCGCCTGTGCCTCCACCTGAAATGGGCGCTCCGCGCCCTGGAACCGTGCCGTGACCGCGGCCGATGCACGGGATCGAGTCTCGCTCAGCTCCACGCTGCCTTGCCACACGTTACGATCCGGCACCAGCGAATCATTGGAAATCGCGGTGCGCGCGGACCCGACGGTGAGCCGGGTGCCGAGACCGTCGTCGCGCGACGCGAGAAACCCCTGAAAGATCCCGTCCAGCCGCCGCTGCTTCCACGTCTGGACGATCGGATCTTGCGCCGAGCGATCCCAGGCGCTGCTCACGATCTGGTAGGACAGTCCGAAGCGCGGCTTCACGAGCTCGCCCCGCAGCCACAGGTCCACCATGTTGAACGCGGTGGTCGAGCTCCCCGCGATCCCGTCGATGTTGCGGTAGTCGGCGGCGAGGGAAAGGCCGATCCCCGACAGCCATCGCTTCCCGAATACCGCGCGGTACTGCGCGATCGAGTTTACCCCGGTGCTGATCTGGACCCCCGTGCGTGGGACAGACGAGCGGGCCCGCGCCGTGACGAGAAACACCCGCAACGTCGATGGCAGCACCTGGATGTCGACCCGCTCCAACGGAGCCAGTGGGATGCGGGCTGGGTCCACCCACACCGAGTCCCGCCCGAGCGGCAAGTAGGGCATGCCGTCCCAGTACAGCTCGAGCCCCATCGGGCCCTTCCCCCCGTACACCGCGATCTCCGGCGCCCCGAACCACCCGCCCCGGGCCACGTACACGCCGGGCAGATGGCCCAGCAGGTCGCCAAGCGTCGTGATGTTGGAGAGAACGAGGGAATCGGCGTCGAAACTCCGGCGCTCGCCGCGGGGTAGCGGGCCACGCGCGATGGCGGGAGCGAAGACAGGGAGAAACCGCTCCAGCGTATCCCGGACGGTTGTGTCCGCCCGCGTCGTATCGCCGGGCACCGTATCAGCGGGAGACGGGGGGCCGGGGGGCCGGGAGGGCTTCCGCGGCACCGTATCCTGCTGGGCCGCCGCCGCAGACCCGATCAACAGCAGAGCCCCCACGGCGAGGAGGCTCCGCCGCATCACGACGCCGCGCGGCGCAGCAGGAACTCGGTGAACAGCCGCACGCCGATCGCGGTCGGGCCTTTGACCTGGTACGCCGCTTCCCCGTCGGTGTACGCCGTACCGGCGATGTCGAGATGCACCCACGGGAAGCCCTCGACGAATTCGCGCAGGAACCACCCTCCGGCAATCGACCCGGCGCCGCGGCCGCCTGAATTCTTCACATCGGCGATGTCCGATTTCACGAGATCGCGGTACTCGTCCCACAACGGGAGCTGCCAGCAGCGTTCTCCCGCCCGCTCTCCCGCTTCCCGGATTTCCCCCACCAGCGCATCGTCGTTGCCCATCGCCCCGATCGCCTGCGCGCCGAGCGCGATCACCACCGCCCCGGTGAGGGTCGCCGCGTCGAGCACGGCGGCAGGTTTGTAGCGGCGCGCGTAGGACAACGCGTCGCACAGAATGAGCCGGCCTTCGGCATCGGTGTTCACGATCTCGATGGTCTTGCCCAGGTGACTCTTTACCACGTCGCCCGGCTTCACGGCGGTCCCGGAAGGAAGATTCTCGGTCGACGGGATCAGGCCGATGACGTTCAGCTTGGGTTTGACCCGGCCCAGCACCTCGAACGTGCCCAGGACCGCGGCGGCGCCCGACATGTCGTACTTCATCTCTTCCATATTCAGCGCCGGCTTGATCGAGATACCCCCGGAATCGAACGTGATCCCCTTCCCGACCAGCACCACGGGAGCCGCGTCTCCTGCGCCTTTGTATTCGAGCGCGATGAAGCGGGGCTCCTGCGCACTTCCCTGTGCTACGGCGAGCAGCGCGCCCATACCTTCCTTGGCCAGCTCGGCGGGTCCCAGCACGGTGATGCCGAAGCCATGGGTTCGGGCCAGGGCCTTCGCCTGTTCGGCCAGGTAGGTCGGCGTGCAGATGTTGCCGGGTTGCATCTGGAGTTGTCGGGTGAGAAACTGCCCCGCCGCCACGGCGTCTCCCAGGAGGCGGCCCGCCTCGGCGGCCGCGGCATCAGCGCGGTCCACGACCACATCGACCCCTTCGATCGGGCCACGCAATTCATCGGATGGGCGCTTCATTTCAATGAAGCTCCATCCGCCGTGCGCCGCGCCTTCCACGACGACCTGCGCCTGGTCACGTCCCCCGAGCCCGTTCCGCGCTTCCGGCGCGATCGCGAACGCGAGCCGCCCCGTGCCGAGCGCACGAGCCCGCTTGGCGGCGACGGCGGCGGCGCGGCGCACCGAGTTGCGCGTGACCTCCCCGACCTTGCCCATCCCGACGAGCAGGACGCGCCGAGCCTTGCCGGTTCCATACGCGACCAGGGTCTCGTCGCGCTTGCCCTTGAAATCGCCGCTCGCGACGGCGCGAGCGAGCGCGCCGCCCGTCGCTTGATCGAGGGGCGCGAGCGAGGGCGGCAGCTCCGCGCCGGCGGTGACTGCCACCGCCAGGAGGGGCGTTTCGATTTCAGCGACCGGGGTGGTTTGGAGCGTGCTGTTCATCCGAGATGCGCGATGATCGCATCGCCGAACGCGGAGGTAGAAACAGTGGTGGCCCCGGGCATCTGGCGGGCCAGGTCGTAGGTGACGTGACGTTCGGCGATCGCGCCCTCCATGCCCCGCTCGATGGCGCTCGCGACGTCGGTCCAGCCCATCTCCTCGAACATCATGACCCCCGAGAGAATGACGCTGCCCGGATTGATCTTGTCCTGCCCGGCGTACTTGGGCGCCGTCCCATGCGTCGCTTCGAACACGGCGTACCCGTCCCCGATGTTGCCGCCCGGTGCGAGGCCCAGGCCGCCCACCTGCGCCGCACAGGCGTCGGAGAGGTAGTCGCCGTTGAGGTTCGGCGTCGCCAGCACGGAGTACTCGTCCGGCCGCAGCAGCAGCTGCTGGAACATCGAATCCGCGATGCGATCCTTGATGATCAGTTTTTTCCCGTCCGCGGACGCGTTGGCCTCGCTCTCGGGGATCGTGCGATCCCCGAACTGCGTCCTGGCGATCTCATAGCCCCAATCCCGGAACGCGCCCTCGGTGAACTTCATGATGTTGCCCTTGTGCACCAGCGTCACCGAGGGCCGTCCCCGGTCGAGCGCGTAGCGGATCGCCTTGGCGACCAGCCGCTGGCTGCCGAAGCGCGACATCGGCTTGATCCCCAGTGCGCTGCCCGCGCGGATCTTCTTGCCGAGCCGCGATTCCAACACACTGATCAGCTCGTTGGCTTCCTTGCTTTCCGCCTGGAATTCGATCCCGGCGTAGACATCCTCGATGTTTTCGCGGAAGATCACGACGTTGAGCTTTCCCGGCTCCTTCACCGGTGCCGGCACACCGGTGAACCAGCGCACGGGCCGGACGCAGGCGTAGAGATCGAGCAGCTGGCGCAGAGCGACATTCAGCGAGCGAATCCCACCCCCGACCGGCGTCGTGAGCGGTCCCTTGATGGCGATGCGGTGCTCGCGGATCACGTCGAGCGTGGCGTCGGGGAGCCAGCTCCCGGTCGCCTTGAACGCCTTCTCGCCGGCCGCGACCTCGACCCATTCCACGCGGCGCCGGCCGCCGCCGGTCCTCGCGACCGCAGCGTCGAACACGCGCCGGGCCGCCCGCCAGATGTCCGGACCAGTGCCGTCGCCTTCGATGAACGGAATCGTCGGGGTGTCGGGAACCACCCAGCGACCGTCCCGATAATCGATTTTGGCGCCGGCCATCGCTCAGCCTCGCTTCCGGAACGGGATCCAACGACGGTCCATGTGACCCACGTAATCGGCGCGCGGACGGATCAGCCGGTTGTCCGCGTGCTGCTCCAACACGTGGGCGCACCAGCCGCTCACCCGGCTGACGGCGAAGATCGGCGTGTAGAGGTCCAGCGGAATGCCCATGACGTAGTACATGGTCGCGGAATAGAAATCGACGTTGCAGTACAGGCCCTTCTCCCGCTTCATCACCTCTTCGATGATCCGCTGCATGGCGAACCACTGCGCTTGCCCCGCGGCCCGCCCCAACTCCTCGGACATGCGGCGCAAATGGGCGGCGCGCGGGTCCTCGGTCCGGTACACGCGGTGGCCGAATCCCGAGATCTTCCGCTTCTGCTGCAAGGCGTTCTGGATCCACGCTTCAGCCCGATCGGGGGAGCGGATGTCGAGGAGCATCTTCATGACTTCGGTATTGGCGCCGCCGTGCAGCGGACCGGCCAGTGCGGCGATCGCGCCCGTCACCGCCCCATGGACGTCCGCCAGCGTAGCGGCGATCACCCGGGCCGCAAACGTGGACGCGTTCAGCTCGTGATCGGCGTGCAGGATCAAGGCGACGTCGAACGCGTGCTCGACCTCCTTCGCCGGCACCTCGCCCGAGATCAGGTAGAGGAAATTCGCCGCCACCGAGAGCCCGCGGCGCGGCGCGAGCGGTTTCTGATTGTTGCGCAGCCGATGGAACATCGCGACCATCGTGGGCAGCTGCGCCAGCAGGCGGACGGCCTTGCGGTACTCGGCGTCCCGGCCGTCGTTGCCGCGATCGGGATCCACGAACACCGAAGCGCTCACCGCCGTGCGCAGGACATCCATCGGATTGGCGTTCAAGGGCGCGTCCCGGATGACGCGCTGCACCACGCGATCGAGCCGTTGCGATGCCTTGAGGTCGCCGTTGAACTGCTTCAGCTGTGCCTTGGTCGGGAGGTCGCCGTTCAGGAGGAGATACGCGGTCTCTTCGAACGTCGAATGGTCGGCGAGGTCGTTGATGTCGTAGCCACGGTAGATGAGCCGCCCTTCCTCGCCGAACACATAGCAGATCGACGATTCATTGGCGACGACACCTTCCAGGCCACGGCTGGCTGGGTGATCGATGGCGGTCGGCATGGTGGCGGTCGGAACACCCATCCAGGTTCGAGGTAAACTCAGGAAACGGTGCAGTTTACACAGATGGGCCTCGGTTGCGCTAGCACCGGACGTCGGGATAAACTGTGAGTGCCATGGGACACCCTTCAACCGTCAAACGCCTGCTCGTGCTGGCGCTGCCGTTGTATATGGCGGCCGGATCGTTCGGCAGCGTGCTGGCATTGCAGGCGTGCCGTCACATGGCGGAGCACCACGCGATGCAGCATCCGGGATCCTCGGGCGGCTCGTGTTGGTGCGACGACATGACGGGTGGCGGACTCACCCTGCAGCCCGTCACCGAAGCATTGCCTCCGGTCGTGACACTCGTGGCGACGGCGATTTCTCGGACTGTCATTCCCGTCGTGCACGTTTCCCCGATCCCCCAATCCCCCACCTACCCCCCCACTCCGCCTCCTCCGAACGGGCGCGCCGCCTAGCGCTCACGTCGTTCCACACAATTGACTTTGGACCGGAGGAAGCACCGATGCGCCACGCGCTTTGGGGCCTTCTGGCTTGTGGCCTCGCAGGACCGGCCGTTGCCCAGGAAGCAGTCACGTTTCAGGATTCGCGACCGCTGACGATCAGCGGATTCGCCGTTGGGTCCTATGACTGGGACCGCAACGCGCACACCAATACGTTCGCGGGGTCGAAGATCGCGCTCAGCCTGTTTCGGCCCTGGTCGGACAATCTGTACCTGTTCGGCCAGCTCACGACGACGCTCCGCACCGACGAAACGACCGGCGAGCCCGTCACCGAGATCGAGATCGACAATCTGCTCGTGAGCTGGACCCCTCCAGGCGCCAGCGCCGCAAGCATCGAGTTCGGGCGCTTCGACGCGCCGATCGGATTCGAGCGCGACGACGAGCCGCTCAATCTCCTGCCGTCGAACAGCTTCAATTTCGAGATGGCGCGGCCCGGAAAACTGACCGGCCTGGTGGCCCGCTGTGCCGTGTCGCCGACGGTGAGCGTCGCGGGCTACGTCGCGAACGGCTGGGAGGTGGAGCTGGACAACAACCAGGGCAAGACGGCCGGGGCCCGGGTGGATTTCTTCCCGACCGAGGGCATCGCGATCGGTCTCAATGCAGTGTATGGACCCGAAGTCGCGGGCACCGATGCGCAGCAACGCACCCTGTTCGCCGCCGATGCGACGCTGCAGCCGACGGCCCAACTGATCCTCGGCGCCGAGGCGAACGTCGGTCGCGAGCTGATCGGCGGCGGGACCAGCGCGAAGTGGACCGGCGTCGCCGCGACGGCCTTCTACCGGCTCGGGCAGTCGTTCGGCCTTTCGGTGCGCGGGGAAACGTTGAAGGACACCGACGGCATTCTCAGCGGGGCGCCGCAGACGCTGCAGTCGCTCACGATCTCGCCATGGTATTTCTACCGGGAGGCGCAGGAAGGGATTTTCTCGAGCATCGAGCACACATCGTTCCGCTTGCCGGCGTTCTCATTGCGCCCGGCGCTGCGCATCGACCACTCCAACCAGCCGACCTTCCAGAACGCCGACGGCAGCCTCCGCGACACGAACGTGCGCGGCATTCTGGAGCTGGTCTACCTCTTCTGAGGGAACCCGGGATGCCCTACGATCTCGCCCAGGTCGATGTGCGGGTGAAGTGGCTGGTCACCTGCCTGCTCGCCACGTTCGGCCTGGCCTATCTGTTCGGCGGCGTCATGGTCGCGATCTACTCCGGGTTTACTCCGGCCCGCGTGGCCAAGACCTACGTCGAGGCGCCGCCCGTCGCGACCCCCGAATCGACCATGGTGATGGAGCACCACATGCAGATGAGCGATTTCGGCTCGATGGATACCTCCGACACCCATCTCGTGGATACCAAGCTCCTGGTGCAGGACACTCACGTGCACGTGCCGATGTACGGCGTGATCGCCGCGATGCTGTCGCTCGTGGTGCTCGGCCTCGGCCTGTCGCGCGCGTGGGGGATCGCCTTGATCACGTTGCTCTTTGCCGCACCCTGGTTCGATTTCGCCGGGATGTGGCTCGCCAAGTTCGTCACCCCGCACGGCGCCATTCTCACCGTCGCCGGCGGCTATGCCATGGGACTCGGCTACCTCGTCGTCACCGTGTTGGCGGTGCGACGGATGTGGCTCACGCCGGGCCCGGAAAGGATCCATCCATGAAGCTGCTCCTGCTGGCCGGTCTCGCGACTCTGCTCCACATCACCCCCACGGTGGTGCTGGTGAAGCGGGAGGACGCGGTCCGGCGACTCGTCCCCGACGCGACCGACTTCACCGCACGTGAAGTCCGTCTCTCCGGCACCGACGCGCGACGCCTGTCGCAAGCCGTGAATTGGAGTCCATCGGAAGGGTCGGTCACGTTTTACTCGGGGGCGAGGGAAAACCGGCCGGTCGGCACCCTGACGTTCATCCGGGTCGATACCCCGCACGGACCGATCGAAGTCGCCGTCGGTCTCCAGACGAATGGAACGGTGCGTGGCGTGGCGGTAACCAAAGCCACGACGGAAACCAAGCCGTGGGTATTGGAGGCGCTGCGGGCTGGATTGCTCGATCTGTATGCGGGCGTGGGAGCGGATCGGGCGCCGAACGGCCAGGCCGCGATCAAGAGCAAAGTGGGCGCTTTGCCGGCGTTCATCGCCGGCGAGGTGGACAAGGCGGTGGCGCGGGCGCTCGCCGCGTACCGCTTGTTCTATCGGCCTTCGGCCTGAGCGGCCGGCGGTATGTCGGCCGCCGCGGGGCCCACCACCGCGTTGCGGCCGGCATGCTTCGCCTCGTACAGCCGCATGTCGGCCTGATTCAGCACTTCGTATCCCTCGAGCCCGTCGGCCGGGAGACTCGCCACGCCGGCACTGATCGTGACCGGCACGGTCTGCTCGCGGCCGCGGCCGCCGGCTACGATCGGCGGCACCCGGAGGCGGATTTTCTCGCCGCGCGACACGGCCGTGTCGGCCCGCGTTTCCGGGAACAGGATCACGAACTCGTCGCCCCCGTAGCGCGCGACGATCTCTCCTTGTCGCACCGATTGCTTGATCGCGGCGGCCACGGCCTTGAGCGCCGCGTCCCCGGCCGCGTGCCCCCAGGTGTCATTGAAACGCTTGAATTCGTCGACGTCCAGCATCAGGATCGACAGCGGACGGCCATAGCGTCGCGCCCGCAACGTCGCGTCGTGGAGGAGATCGTCGAAGATGCCGCGATTCAGGAGCCCGGTGAGCTGATCGCGCGCCGTCAGCGACTGCAGCTCGCGTGTCTGCCAGATGTGCACAGTGCTGAGCGCCCCGGCACCGGCCAGCAGGAGCAGCCGCGCCACGGCCCCACCCCACGGGATGCCCGCCGCGCCGCCGGCGGCGACCAGAAACCCGCCGTACTCCACCAGGGCCGCCAATCCGGCCACGGTGCAGATTCGAGGATCGAACCGCAGCGCCGATGCGGCGATGGCCAGGAAGTAGAGTGAGAAGCCGACCATTCCGCCTGGGGAGCTCAGTGGCTGGCCCACGATCAACAGGATGGCGAGCACACCGCTCACGAGCGTCACATCGAGCAGACTGGTGACGAATCCGAGACCGGGTTCGTAGGTGCGGTGCCGCACCGTCCGATACGCCGCGAGGGACGCCGCCACGCCCACCATGATTCCCACCAGCTCCACCGTGATGGAGCGTGAGCCGGGCTGCCGGAACGATTCCAGGACGGGAAAAGCCACGGCCAGGACCGTCAAGACAAGCCGCACCTGCGCGACCCACCCCTCGCTCATCGCCCCGGCACTGACCAACGCGGGCACGGGTCGGCGCCAGAACTCCTGCCACCAGCTGATTTTTATCGGGAATACCATCGAAGGGCGCATGAAGCGCCCGGAACCGGGGCGGCGCGGCTCGGAAACAGGCTGTGGCGCGGTCATCTGAGGCGGGTGAATCTACTACGCGAACGGGCTATGCGCTTACCGGCTGGACCTCGTTCCAGGCGATGTCGAAAAGACCATTACACCGGGTACACCGCAGGATGTTGGGATGGCCCGCCAGCGCAGAACGACTGCGGCACCCCGGGCACACCGCATAGTACTCGCCCCAGCTTGTGGGGAACCGGAGCGTGTTGCGCGGTGCGGCGACCACGGTCCAGCGGGTGGGCGGGGCTTGGGCGATCTGCAGCAGAGCGCGGGAGACCGTCAGAGGACGGCGATTCACTTCCAGCACGGCTTCCTGCGCGCCGAGACGGAGAATACGATACCACGCTCCACGGCGGAGCTTTACGTTCACATCGGTTTGTAGTCTCGCCCACTGCTGACTCGTCATCGCTGACCTCGTGCTGGCGACGCACCGAACGTTGGCGAGGGCACCCGGGAACCGTCAAGACGCCGGAACGGACTCAACGTGCGTCGCACTATGAAGAGGGGGAGGACCAGTGTCGCGTCACGCGCAGCTGTTGTCTTCGTTCGCGGAGCCTGCCGCCAAGAGGTGCCTTCCAACGCGCACGTTCCATGCCAAGCCTGTTCGGGCGTCGCGAGTTAGTCACAATTGTGACGTACGCCCAGGCGCTGTTGCACGCGGTCAACAAAGCGCCACCTCACGACTCGTGATGAAGGTGGGAAATGCTATATACACGTGCATGCGCGCGATTCCGCTCCTCCTCGCATGGCCGTTCGCGCTCGCCGTCCACGGACACGCCGCCCACGCGCCGGTGGTCTACGCCATCGCCCCCGCCAGCCGGCTTGAGGTCGCAACCGGGAAGGCGGGCCTGCTCGGTTTCGCGGGTCATGCGCACCTGATCCGGGCGCGCACGTTTACCGGTCGCCTCCTGCGTGACCTCGACGACCCCGCTCAATCGTCGGTCGAAATCACGATTCAAACGGCGGGACTCGAGGTCCTCACTCCTCCGGACACCGAAGAAATCCGGCAGGTCACCGAGTCGATGCGCCGAGACGTGTTGGCGGTGGAGCGATATCCTGAGATCACGTTCGTTTCCCGGCACGCGTCCGCCATCGATGGCGGCCTGCACATCGAAGGCGCGCTCACGATCGTCGGGCACACGGTCCTGGTCCCGGTGGATGTCCAGGTACGCATTCGGGAGGACACGTTGTTCGCCGACGCCCGGTTCACCGTCAATCAGACGGCCTTCGGGATCAAGCCTTATCGCGGCGGTCCTGGCGGCGTGGTGCGCGTGGCCGACCGTGTGAAATTCGATATCGCGATCGTCGCCCTCCGGGTCACGGAGTGATGCTAAAGGCGCTGCTCATCACCGAGGTCAAGCTCGCGGTCGTCGCCGAGAGGCGATAGCCGCTGCCGGCCTTGTCGACCTTCAACGTGGAGAACGTGGCGACGCCCTGGACCGCCGCCACGGTCTTGGTCCCGGACAAGTTCCCGCCGGCCGGGTTCACGGCGATGGCCACCGTAACGTTGGCGGTGAAGTTCTTGTCCACATTCCCGAACGCGTCGCGAGCGGAGACCTCCACAGCCGGCGTGATCACCGCGTTGATGGCGGTCGTCGTGGGCTGGGTCGAAAACACAATCACGGTCGCCGCGCCGGCCACGATCTGGAAGGTGGGGCTGTTCGCACCGGCTACCCCGCTGGCCGACGCCGACAGCTTGTAACCGGTCCCCGCCTTGTCGATGCTGAGATCCGAGAACGTCGCGACGCCGCCCACGGCCTGGATCGTCTTCGTGCCGGACAGGACCGCCCCGTTGGCGCCCGTCCCGGCCGTGATCGCGACGGTCACCGTGCCGTTGAACGCCGTCACCAGATTCCCCCCGGCATCCCGCACTTGCAGCTCGACCGCGGGCGCGATGGCGACGCCCGCCGTCGTAAGACTGGGCGGTTGCGTGAACACGAGGTGGGTCGACGCCGTAGGCGTTATCGTGAACGTCGCACTGGTGGCGTCCGTGTACCCGGGGGAAGTAGCGACCATCGTGTAACCCACTCCGGCCTGATCGATGCTCAGGGTGGCGAACGAAGCCACTCCGGCGCTGAAGCTCGCGTTGGTCGTCCCCGACAGGATCCCACCCGACGGGTTCGTCCCGATGGCGACGGTCACGGACCCCGCGATGCCCTTGATCGTGTTTCCAAAGACATCTTGCAGGGCGACCTGGACACCGGGGATGATCGGCGACCCGGCCGGAGTGGTGGAGGGTTCCGTTACGAAGCCGAGCTTCGTCGCTGCGCCCGCGTTGATGGCGAACGAAGCGCTGGTGCCCGCTCCAAAGCCCGAGCCGGTCGCCGCGAGACGGTAGCCGGTCCCGGCCTTGGTGATGCTGAGATCGGAGAAGTTCGCCACCCCCGACACCGCGAAGACGGTCGTCGTCCCCAGAAGCGTCGCCCCGGGCGTACCCGTTCCCACCTCGATGGCCACCGTGACGCCGCCGTTGAAGGACGTGATCGTGTTGCCGGTGCTGTCCCGGGCGGTCACCTGAACGGAAGGCGACAGGATGTTCCCCGCGGTGGTAGTCGCCGGCTGCGTCGTGAAGACGAGGATCGACCCCTCGGTGATGTCGAACGCGACACTGGTGCCTGTCGTCAACCCCGCGGCCGACGCCGTCAGCGTATAACCGTTCCCCGCCGAGTCGATGCTCAGGTCGGAGAAGATGGCGATCCCTCCCACCGCCGACAGCGTCGTCGTGCCGCTGAGCGTGCCGTTCGCCGGATTGGACCCGATCGCCACCGTCACGTCGCCGGAGTAGCCCGTGGCAGCGTTCCCCAGAGCGTCTTGCGCCGTGACCGCGACCGCCGGGGTGATGGTGGCGAACGATGCGGCAGAAGTCGGTTGCCCGGTGAAGACGAGCTTGGTCGGAGCTCCCGCCGTGACCGTGAATCCATTGCTGATGCCGCTGGACAGTCCGGAGGATGACGCGATGAGGGTGTACCCGCTCCCTGCTTTGTTGATGCTCAGGTTCGCGTACGTGGCCACCCCCCCAACGGCCGCCACCGTCGTGTTGCCCGTCAGCACGCCACCGCCGGGATTGGCCTGAATCGCCACCGTCACGTTCCCGATGAAATCGGGCGTCACGTTGCCGAGGAGGTCTTGCGCGCTCACCTGGACGGCCGGGGCGATCGACTGGCCGGCCATCGTCGTCCCGGGCTGCGTGGTGAAGGAAAGTGAGACCGCCGCCCCGGCCGCGATGGTGAACGGTGCGCTCACCCCGTCGCTGAGCGCGGTGGCGGTGGCCGTGAGCGTGTAGCCGGCCCCACTCTTCGTGATCGCGAGCGTCGAGAAGGTCGCCACGCCGGACACCGCCGTGGCGGTCGTGGTCCCGGAGAGGGTCGCGCCGGCGCCCCCGGTGCCCGCGGTAATCGCGACGGTCACATCGCCCGTAAAGGTCGAGACCAGGTTCCCCAACGAGTCCTGCCCGGCGACCTTCACCGGCGGCGTGATGGTCGCGCCGGCCGTGGTCGCGCTGGGTTGCACCGTGAAGGCGAGCTTGGAGACCGCTCCCGCGAGAATACTGAACGCCTGGCTGGTCGCGCCCGTCGGGACCCCGGCGGAGGCGGCGGACAACCGATACCCGGTTCCCGCCTTGGCGATACTCAGGTCGGCGAACGTGGCGACCCCGGCCACGGCGGGCATCGTCAACGTGCCCGCCAGCGTACCGCCGACCGGGTTCACTCCGATGTCCACCGTCACGTCCCCGGTAAAGCCCTTCACGATGTTGCCCAGCGCGTCCCGCGCGGTCACCTGCACGGCGGGCGCGAAGGGAGTCCCGGCCGTCGTCGTCTGCGGCTGCGTCGTGAATACCAGCAGCGCCGGTGCCCCCGCCACTACGTCGAACGCGTTGCTGACGCCGTCCACGAGCGTCCCCGCGGCGGCCACCAGGGTGTAGCCAAGTCCGGTCTTGTTGATACTGAGCGTGGAGAACGTCGCGACGCCGGCGACCGCCGCGACAGTGGTCGTGCCGGAGAGCGTGCCGCTGCCCGGGTTGGTGCCGATCGTCATGGTGACCGAATCCGTGAAACTCGGCACCACGTTGCCGAGCGCGTCCGTGGCGGTGATCTGCACCGGCGGAGTGATCGCCGCCCCGGCGGTCGTGTTGGCCGGTTGACTCGTGACGACGAGCTTGGACGCCGGCCCGGGATTGATGTCGAACGTCGTACTCGCCGTGCTGGTGAGCCCTCCACTACTCGCGGTCAGGCCGTACCCGGTGCCAGTCCTGCCGATGCTGAGCGAGAACGTGGCGACGCCGGCGACGGCGCCCACCGTCGTCGCGCCCGAGAGGGTCGCCCCCAGAGTTCCCGTGCCGGGCGTGATCGCCACGGAGACGGCCCCGGTAAAGTCAGGCACCGTGTTGCCGAAGGGGTCCTGCGCGCTGACCTTTACGGACGGGGCGATCGGCACCCCCGCCGTCGCCGTGGACGGCTGGACCGTAAACGTGAGGCGGGTCGCTGCGCCAGGAAGGACATTGAAAAACCCGCTCGTGGCCGGCGTCGGTCCGCCGGCGGTCGTCGCCGACAGTGTGTAGCCGTTCCCAGACTTGTCGATACTGAGGTTGCCGAAATTGGCGACCCCCGCCACCGCCGTCGCGGTGACCGTCCCCGAGAGTGTCCCGGCCGCGGGATTCGCCGCAATCGACACCGTCACGGCGCCCGCGAAGGTTGGCGTGGTGTTGCCCAGCGCGTCGACCACCGTCACCTGCACCGGCGGGGAAATCGCCGCGCCGGCCGTCGTCGTCGTCGGCTGGCCGCTGAACACCAGTGCGGCTGCCGGCCCCGCCACGATCGTGAACGCCGGGCTCGTGCCGCCGGTCAAACCGCCTCCCGTAGCGGACAACGTGTAGCCGACTCCGCTCCGGTTGATGGTGAGGGTGGAGAAGGCGGCGACCCCGCTCACCGCGGCGACCGTTTTCGTCCCGCCCAGCGTTCCGCCACCGGGATTCGTGCCGATCGCCACCGTCACGTTCCCGCTGAAACTCGGGACGGTGTTGCCCCCGGCATCCTGCACCGATACCTCGACCGTGGGCGTGAAGTTCGAGCCCGCCGTGGTCGTCACGGGCGGGACGGTGAACGCGAGCCGCGAGGCGGCTCCGATCGCGATGTCGAAGGGACCGCTCGTCGCGTCCGTGACCCCACCTGCGGTCGCGGACAGCGTGTACGCCGTCCCCGCTTTGTCGATATTGATGCCCGGGAACCCGGCCACGCCTCCGACGGCGTTGACCGTGCCGACCCCGGACAGGGTGGCCCCGAAGGTTCCGCTGCCGGGCGTAATCGCCACGGTGACGGCTCCCGTGAAGCCCGTTGCCGTATTCCCGAGGACGTCACGCGCCGTCACCTGGACCGCCGGCGTGATCGCGGTCGCCGCCACACCGCTGCTTGGCTGGATCGAAAAGATGAGCTGCGTCGCGACGCCGGACGCGATGGTGAACGGCGCGCTCGACGTGCCCGACAAGCCGCCGGTGGACGCAGTCAGGGTGTACCCGGGCGCGCTGCGGTCGATGCTCACATCGACGAAGTCGGCGACACCCGCCGCCGTGGTCACGGTCATCGTGCCCGAGAGAATCCCTCCGCCGGGATTCACGCCGATCGCGATCGTCACGTCGCCGCTGAAGCCGGGATCGGTGTTGCCGAGCGGGTCCTGCGCGGCCACCTGGACCGATGGCGTGATCGGCGATCCGGCGACCGTGGTCACCGGTTGCACGATGAACCCGAGCTGCGTGGCGACCCCGGCCGCGATCGTAAACGCGGCGCTCGTATCCGGCGCGAGCGCGCCCGCCGTCGCGGCCAGGGTGTAGCCCGTGCCGCTCTTGTTGATGCTGAGATTGGAGAACGTCGCGACGCCCGCGCTGGCGGTGACCGTCTTTGTCCCTGCCAGGGTGCCGGAGCCCGGGTTGGCGGCAATGGCGACGGTCACCCCGCTCGAGTAGCTGGTGACTGTGTTGCCGACCACATCCTGGACCTGCACCTCGACCGAGCCGATACTGAAACCCGCGGTCGCATCGGTGGGCTGCACGGTGAAGGCGACCCGCACCGGCGCGCCCGGGATCACGGTGAACCCGGTGCTCGTTGCACCCGCGACGCCGCCGCCGGTCGTCGCCGAGAGCGTGTAGCCGCTGCCTACCTTGTCGATCATGAGATCGGTGTAGTCGGCCACTCCCGCCACCGCGGCGACCGTCGTCGTTCCCGAAAGCGTCGCGCCCGCGTTTCCCGTTCCGGCGCTGATCGCCACGGTGACATCACCGGTGAAGCCGTCGGCGGTATTTCCCAACGCGTCCCGCGCGGTCACCTCGAGCGCCGGGGTGATCGCCGTGCCCGCCGCCGTGGTCCCCGGTTGTGCCGTGAACAGGAGGGAGACGGCCGGCCCGCCGACGATACTGAAGGGCGCACTGGTCACCGGTGGAAGTACGGCGCCGGATTCAGTCGCCGTCAGCGTGTAGCCCGGTGCGCTCTTGTTGATACTGAGAGTGGCAAAGGTGGCGACGCCAGCCACCGCGGTGACACTCGTGGTGCCTGCGAGCAGGCCGCCTCCGGGATTCGTCCCGATCGTCAGTGTCACGAGACTCGTGAAGCCCGGCACCGCATTGCCCCCCGAATCCTGGGCGGCGACTTCGATGGGCGGCGTCATGATCGATCCCGCCACGGTGGTGCCGGGCGCGGTCGTAAATCCGAGCATGACGGCGGGTCCGATCGCGACGTCGAAGGCATTGGTCGCGGCCGCGGCGATGCCGCTTCCCCCGCCGGCATCGGCGGTCAGCGTGTATCCGGTTCCTGCCTTGTCGACGCGGAGGGTCGGGAACGTGGCGATGCCGGCGGCCGCCGTGACGGTGACGATTCCGGAGAGCGTCGCGCCCGAGGTCCCCGTTCCTGGAGTAATCGACAATGTCACGCCGCCGGTGAAACTCGTGGCCGTATTGCCGACGGAATCGCGGCCGGTCACGACCACCGCCGTGGTCATGGCGACCCCGCCGGTCGTGTTGCTCGGTTGTCCGGTAATCACCAGGCGCGTGGCCGCGCCCGGCGTAATGTCGAACGCCGGGCTGGTCGCCGCAGTCAGCGTCGCAGCGGTGGCCGAGAGCGTGTAGCCGGTTCCGGCGGAATCGATGGCGAGACTCGCAAAGGTGGCGATACCCGCCACGGCCGGCAGCGTCGCCGTTCCATTGAGAGCGGCGCCCGGCGTGCCGGTTCCGGCCGAGATCGTTACGGTGACGTCGCCGGTGAACGCGTCGGCCGTATTCCCGAGCGCGTCTCGCGCCGTCACCTCGAGTGCCGGCGCGATGGCGGCGCCCGCAGTCGTCGTCCCCGGCGCCACCGAGAACACCAGCTCACTCGCGGGACCGGCGGCGATGGTGAACGGCGTGCTGGTGGCGGCGGTGAGCCCTCCTCCCGTCGCGGCCAGCGTGTAGCCGGTCCCGGATTTGTCGATGCTGAGCGTGGAAAATGTGGCTGCGCCGGCGACGGCGGGCATCGACGCCGTCCCGGATAACACGGCGGCTGGAGTGCCCGTCCCCGCGCTGATCGCGAGCGTCAGGTCGCCCGTGAAACTGGTTGCGACGTTCCCCTGGGCGTCCTGCGCGCTCACCACAACCGGCGCGATCGTCCCTCCGGCCGTCGCATTCGCCGGCTGACCGGTGATGACGAGCTTGATCGCCAGCCCGTGCGTCACGGTGAACTCGGGCGTCGTCGCCGCCGCAAGACCGGGCGAGCTGGCGACCAGCCGGTACCCGACGCCGCTGCGATCGATCTTCAGATCGCCGAACCGCGCGGTCCCGCCTGACGCCGTCCGCGTGAGCGTCCCCGACAACGTGCCGTTTCCGGGGTTGTTATCGAACGCAATGGTGACGTCGCCGTTGAAATTCGACACCAACGCGCCCGACGCGTCCCGCGCTTCGATGACGAGAGGAGAGATGGTCGAACCGGACACGGTCGTGCCGGGCTCTGTCTTGAACCCGAGCTGCGTGGCGGGCGGAGGTCCGGTCCCCTGGTCGGAGCCGCAGGTGGTGATGACAAAAGCCAGACCGGCCACGGCGCCCAATTCGAGCAGACGAAGGGCGGTTATGGGGACACGAAGAGAACGCCCGGGGCGCGTACGGGATTTCACGTTTCTTGTTGGCCGCAGAGTTTGTGCCACGCGCCTCGTTGTGGTGATCAGGCAACGCCGTGCACAACTGCGCAACAACTCGACGACACCGACGCAACAGAAACTGCTTTTTGGGATTCTGATGATGGAGCGGACGGAGGCTACGGCACGAAACCAATCAACGGTGGCGGTTCAACTCCTCCAACAGGTTGCGGAATTCCGCCTTCGTCACGGGCTTCGTCAGGAAGGCTTGAAACCCGGCTACCAGCGCACGCTGCTGCTCACCCCCCCCAACCACCGCGGCCGTGAGTCCGATGATGGGAGTCCCTGCGGCGTGCGAATCCTGCTGCAGCTTGTCTACAACCTGGAATCCGGTCACCCCACGCAGGTGCATGTCGAGCAGAATCACGTCGAAGCGTTCCTGTCGCGCAGCCTGCAGCGCTTCTTCCATTCCAGCAGTCGATGCGACGCTGTGGCCACCGTCCTCGAGCAGGATGGTGGCCAGTTTCCGGTAGGCAGGGTCGTCGTCGATGATCAGGAAGCGCATCGTGTGGTTGTCCCGACTCGATGCCCGAGGAGGGAGTCGAACCCTCACGGGGTTGCCCCCGGGGGATTTTGAGTCCCCTGCGTCTGCCATTCCGCCACCCGGGCGCGGCGGGGGAATATACATCGGCTCAGCGCAAGGGTCGTCGCCTCGGCCGCAACGGACGTCGGTCCTCCCGGCCTTCGAGCCGCTCCCGTCGCACTTCCGTCAGGCGACGGAAGAAGCGCTCCCGGAGAATCTGGTAGCGCGCGCGTTGCACCGGCGTCAGGTAGCCCGCGATCTCTCGGTCCTGGTCCTGCTGCAGACGAAACAGCTCGGCCCGATTGGTTTCGATCCCGTCCATGAGGCGGCGCACACTGTCGGGGTTGGCCGAGCAGCCGGGGCACATCTGAGCGTTGAGCCCGAGCCGAAGCGCCAACTGGCGTCGGAGGATTTCCCTCCGTCGCCCACGAAACCGCTCTTCGGTCCCGCGCAACTTCACGGCCTGGTCGTCGGAGAGCTGCAGCTGCTGCTGCACCAATCGCCCGAATCGGTCTTCAATTTGTTGCTGCAGCCGCTCACGCTCGGCAGAATCCGGCGGTGCCGTCGAATCCTGCTGAGCCGCCAGGGCCGGGGCGACACACACCACCAGGATCGCGATGAGTTTCCTCATCATCCCTCCAGGGACTGCAGCAGCTGCTCGAGCTGCTCGGTCGTGAGGCCTTCCAGGTCATCATCCGACGGCTCGATCGCCGCGGGCTCGGCGAGGGTCTGATCCAAAGCTCCCAGGACCTCGCGCAACTGGTCGGCCGACAAATCCTGGAGATCGTCCGCGACATAGTGGGCCGGGTGCGTCACGTGTGTCGTCTGGCGCAGCAGGATTCCTCCCCCCGCCATCAGGAGGATCGCGGCGGCGGCCCGCAGCCACCCCGGTTGGGACCACCATCGGGGCGCACGGCGTCCGGGACGCGTGTCCGACTGGAGCCGCGTCACCACGGCGCTCGCCAGGCGATCGACGTTCAGGCGCTCGGCGGCCTCGCTCCCGAGACGGCTGGCCAGCCGTCGCAGCTCCTCGTCCTGGAGATGATCTTCGTTCATTCCAGCCACTCCTTGAGTCGCCTCACCGCATGGTGGTAATGCACCCGCGCCGCTCCGGCCGAGGTGTCGAGTGCGGCCGCGATCTCCCTATACTCGAGCCCCTGTTGCGCCCGCAACAGAAACACCTCGCGCTGCATCCGTGGCAGGCGCCCGAGACCACTCCGCAGCCGCTCTTCCACTTCACCTGCCTCGGCGCGCTGATGCGGGTCACCGTCACGCGCCGCCAG
>Ga0075424_100000502_pt1 | contig 30625 bp, 22 predicted proteins | sample SoiMethybrSBSTD3_FD_75301 | JGI IMG/M metagenome (GOLD analysis project Ga0075424, IMG submission 75301) | Bulk soil microbial communities from a Populus tree surrounding site in Tennessee, USA - Soil MetaG P. TD hybrid SBSTD3 | ecosystem: Environmental > Terrestrial > Soil > Tree plantation... | reverse complement strand
GCCGTCGCGGGCGCCACGCTCTTTCTCGAGCTTCCAACCCGGGCGCTCGCGGTTGGCCGCGTGCTCGGCACCATTGCGCTGTTCCTCCAGATGGCAATCTGGGGCAATGGGCTCATCACCTTCTGGTTCCGCAACTACGCCGAGCGCAAGGCGGACACCGATCTGTCGAGTCGGACGACGGTCGCGGCGTTCAGCTTCCTGGCGCGCGCGATCCTCTGGATCATGCTGGCGCTGCTGGCGCTCAGTCGGCTCGGCTACGACATCACGACGCTCATCACCGGGCTCGGCGTCGGCGGCATCGCGATCGCGCTCGCCGTCCAGAACGTGCTCGGGGATCTCTTCGCCGCGCTCGCCATCGTGCTCGACAAGCCGTTCGTCGTGGGCGACTCGATATCGGTCGATACGATGACCGGCACCGTAGAAAACGTCGGTCTGAAGACGACGCGCATCCGGAGCGTGAACGGCGAACAGCTCATTTTCTCGAACGCCGATCTGCTCAAGAGTCGAATACGCAACTTCAAGCGAATGCAGGAGCGGCGCGTGGTCATGACGATCGGCGTTGCGTACGATACGACGCCGGACACGGTCGCGCGCATTCCGGACATGCTCCGCGAGGCGGTGGAGGCGCAGGAGCGGGTGCGATTCGACCGATCGCACTTCATGAGCTACGGCGAATCCGCGCTCATGTTCGAAACGGTGTACTTCGTGTTGACGTCGGACTACCTGACGTTCGCGAACGTCAATCAGGCAGTGAACCTGGCGGTGCTTCGGCGGTTCACGGCAGAGAAGGTCGAGTTCGCATTCCCGACCCGGACGATCGTCGTTCGAGGATCCGCGCCGGACGCGGTGGCCGCAGGGGCCTAGCGACAGCCTAACGGCGCCGCGGCCACAATTGCCGCGGCGCCACGGGGAGCGGTTGCAGCCACCGCGCGACGGAGGATCGCATCGCGCAGCTCCGACTGTGCGCGCTCGGCGAAGCCAGGCGTCCACGCGTTGCCCAACAGCGCTCGCACCTGCCACGGCGCCCGGTCCGACGTCGCGGCGTACCGCGCGCGACGCGCGAGCAGCCCGCGCGCGCGAGCGTCGGCGGCCTCTACCAGCACCCGCGCTCGCTCGGCCGCGAGTCGACTATCCAGCTCCGGTGCCCGGCAGCCGGAACCTAACGCGATGAGCGCCCGGGCGCTCGCCGCGCCGCTCGGCGCTATGATCTCGGCGGCCGATTTCGGCGCTGACTCGAGTCGGCGGTCGCCGCCGGTCAGTGGTACGTCCAGAATCCGACGCGTGAGCTCGGCCACCGGCACCGACCGGCCGCGACCATGCGTGTCGACGAACCACGCGCGCGTCCCGGGCGCAACGAGCGTCATCTCGTCGAGCGCGCGAAGCATCGCCTCCGCGCCATCGCGCGCCACCTCCGGCGAGGCGACCGCGCCGTACCCGGTGAGCACCCCATCCTGAACTGCCGACAAATAGCCGTTCATCCGACCGTCACGAGCGAGCGCGGCGCTCACGAACCAGTCCACGTTGCGCGCGAACACCTCGGTGGGGCGAGTGCTCGGCAGTGGTCTCGCACCGTCGGTGCCTAACGAGCTCTCACCGGGTCCGGCGTCGCTCAGCTCGAGCATCGACGCCGCCAGACGGTCGCGGTACTGCCGCACCGCGCGGTCCGTGCTGTACGTCCCGCGCAGGCCATAGCGAGTCCGCGCGGACTGCCAATCGAGATCGTGAGCGAGCTCGTGGGCCATGACGCCGGCGCTTGTTGCCACCGGGAAGAACACTGTGCGCGTGGCCGGATCATGCATGGCCAGGGCCGCATCCCGCATCGGGCTATCGCCGAAATGCACGCCAAGCCCACGAACCCCAAACGCCGGGAGAACTCGCTGCATGTCGGCCAGAGCCGAGCCGAGCATGCGCAGATAGTACGGCCGCCAGACGGTAGGGACCTCCGCATCGAAGCTCACGGATGCGAGGCCGAAGCGGTCCTTGAGATCGGCCACCGACGGGCCGCCGTAGCCAGGGAACCACACGCGCTCCTGACCGTACACGCGCATGGACACCGCCGCCCATAGCACGGAAAGCGCGGCCTGAGATGAATGCACAGTGTCTCGCGCGACGAACAGCGAGTACTCCGCGGCCAGCGCCTCGTCGTTGACTGCGCGGTTGACGAACCGGCCGATGGCGTTGTTCAGCGCCTCCTCGGGCGAACCGGGAGCGGCCGACGGGACACGGACCGGTCGAACCGTGCTGGTAACGGCGACAGTAATCGGCGCCTGAGGCGGTGATGCGCGCACGGCAGTTATCCAGGCGAGTCGCCGTGCAGCTTCGCTCGGCAGAGCCGCCTCAAAGGCCGGCGTTGCCGGGGTCGTGTCTCCCGCGGCCACACGCTCGAGCGAAGCTATCTCATCGAGCTCGCGAGTGACTGCGGGAACCTTCGCCAGGGCGTCCCGCTCGACGTCGGACCGCAGCGAATCCATGAGCGGTCGCTCCACGGCGAATCGGCGCTCGAGGCGCCACACCGGGATGAGGCCCAATGGATCCACGCGATTCCGGCGAGCCGTTGCCAGGAGCCGAATCACATCGCCGCGCGCGAGGACTCGATCGCGCGCGAGCGCAGCCGCCTGCGTGCCGAGCCACGGGCCTCGGCGGCCCAGCGACCCGGCGGCTGCCGCAAGCCGGTAGGCCTCGCGAATGGTCAGTTCGCCGCCGCGCGGATCAGACGCGCTTACCACGACGCTGTCGATGAGCGCAACGTGTCGAGCCGCGAGCCTCGGCGGCAGCTCGGTCAGTGTCGCCCCCGCCAGGGCCAGCGCAGCACCCGGCGCATGATACGAGTTCCCATCGAGCGTGCGCTGCAGGACTGCGTAGGCCACGAGAAGGCGGACCGAGTCGGTCAGCAACGGATCCGCGAGCGCGTAGTCGATGAGGCGGAATGGACTTCCGAGACCCAGCCGGAGACGCTCGAGATAGCCCGCGGCGACCGCGTCGGACACCGAGATGGATTCCGCAGGGGTCTTCGCAAGGACCCGGTCCAGCTGCCGCGCGAATTCGTCGCCGGCCCGCATCTCTCTCGCTACCTCGCGCGTCATCGGAACGCGTCGCGGTCCCCGCGTCGCGATCGCCCAGGAAACGGCGGCGATCAAAGCGAGAAGCAGCGTACCTGTGAAAGCGATCCGATGCGTGCGGCTCATGACGGCAACGTAATGCAAGGTTCCGGGGGGCCGGTGCGTAGCGCACGGTCCCTACGTTCGACACCTCAGCTGTCCGATTCGTCACGCGGATCGGGGTCGAGCTCCGGCAGCGCAACGGGACAATGGCGACGATAAAACTTCGTACACGATTTTGCGACTATGGTTGCCCTGAAGTTCAATGTCTGTGTGGTATGGATGCTGACTCGTCGCCGCACATGAGGCTCGGCTTACTTCGACCGCTGCTGCTGGTGGTCGCGGTCGCTTGCTCGCGGCCCGCGGATGCCCCGGCACAACTCGAGGCGTCGCCATCTCCATTTGCCGGGAGCAAGGACGCCGCAGTCAGAGCCGCGGCGACCATGCTCGAATCCGGACGTCCATGGCGAGCGACCGAGATTCTCGATTCGGCATACCGCGCGCAGACCGCTCGCAGTGCTGAAGTCGTCCTGTTGTCGGCGATGGCTGCAGCCGGCTGGGGTGGCTGGAGCCGGGTGGACCGCGAGCTCAGCACCGCCGCGTGGATCGATTCCACGTTCAATGGCCGCGGGCGTGAGCTTCTCGCACGAGCGGCACTCGCTCGGGGCGAGGACTCCGTCGCGCGATTTCACGCCGAGCGCGCGATCGCCGAGTCTCGGAATGAACGCGATCGCGGCGTCCGCGAGGTGCTCCTGGCGAGGGCACTGGACCGCCTGGCCCTCGGCGACAGCGCAGCGACCGTGTATCTCCAGGCGGCCCGACGTCTTCCGTCCGTGGCCGATTGGCTCGAGCTGAGAGCCGCCGGAGCAACTTCGGATCCTTCGCGGCGGCAGCGCAGCTACGGCCAGGTGCGCACGGCCGTGGCTCGCGCGCGCATTGCGCCTACAGAGGCGCAGGCACGCGAACGCTGGCGCGACTACGCGGGTGCGGGACGAGCGTACGCGGACCTTGGTGAAAAGGGCCAGGCGCTGCGTCTCGAGCTGCTCGCAAAGCCCGATAGCGCCACACGAGCGAGCGTGCGCATTCGCACGCTCGCCCTGCTATCCGGAAGCCCGTCGGCGGCCGACGCGCGCATCGCGATGACGCTCATCGACTCGTCCTTCTCCCCGCTCTCGACGAGCGAGAACCTCGCAGTGGCGCGCGCGGCAGGCCGCGCCGGCATGTTCGCCAGGGCGGCGACAGGCTTCGCCCGCGCGGACCGCGAGCTCGATGCCGCGGATCGTTACGCCTACGCGACGGTCCTGTCGCGTCTCGGGCGGGACGTCGACGCGGCCGGCCAGTTCGCGCGCGTTCCCGCGGGCTCTCTCCAGGCAGCCCTCGCCGCGTACCAGCGAGCTCGGTCGCTTCTTCGTGCCGGCCAGACATCAGCGGCACGCGTCGCACTGCGCCGCGTGACTCAGGCATTCGCCCGTGACACAAACGTGGTCGCTCCGGCGCTGTTCCTCCTCGCCGATCTCGCGACAGACGATGGGCGCGACGCGGACGCGCGGGCAGGATTCAGCGAGGTCGCGAACCGTTTCCCCGGCAACGACCTCGCACCGGCTGCCCTGTTTCGAGCGGCAACTATCTCATACGTGGCAGGCGCGTTCGGCGTCGCGGCGCGCGACTTCGACAGACTCGTCGAGAGGTATCCGCGGAGCACGGATGCGTCGGCGGCGCGTTACTGGGCGGGACGCGCCCGCGAGCGCGCTGGCGATCGGACGCGGGCAGCGGCGCGCTGGCGAGAAGTCATGGCGACAGACCCGCTCTCCTACTACGCGCTCGAGAGTGCGCGCCGATTGGGCATCCCGCCGTGGAAGCCCACGCCGGCAATGGATTCGCTGATACGACCGGCCGCGCTGCAACAGGTGGCCGATCGCGCCGCGTTGCTCGAGTTGCTCGGCATGGGGACGGAGGAGGGATTCGAGTACGACGCGTTAGGCTCCACTGGAAGCTCGCCGGACACGCTGCGTGCCGCAGCCGAGGTGCTGATGGATCGCGGGGAAACGTCTCGCGCGATCGGTCTCGCGCGTCGGGCGCTCGCGGCGTCGGCTCCGCGCGACACGCGTCTCTTCCGACTCCTGTACCCGCTCGTGTACGGTGACGCCATTCGGGTCGAAGCGACGGCGCGCCGGATCGATCCGGCGCTCGTCGCGGGACTCATCCACCAGGAATCTGGCTTCAATCCTCGTGCGACCTCACGCGCGGGAGCAGTGGGGCTCATGCAAGTGCTGCCGAGCGTGGGCGCGAGCATCGCGAAGGCGCAGGGGATGTCTTCCTACGAGCGTGTGCTGCTTTATCAGCCGGACGTCAACGTGCGGCTGGGCATGGCTCATCTCGATGCGATGCTCCGCCAGTACCCGCGACTCGAGTACGCGCTGGCCGCGTACAATGCAGGCGGAGCGCCGGTGCGGCGCTGGCGGCAGAAGCACGGCGCCGACGATCCGGAGCTGTTCGTGGAGCGAATCCCCTACGACGAGACGCGCGACTATGTGCGGATTCTGCTTCGCAACCAGGCGATGTACCGCGCGCTCTATGCCTGGTAGTCCGGTGGATTGACCGGGATCAAAGCGGATCAAAGGGGGCAGAGTCGTTTGGTTTTCAAACGACTCTGCCCCCTTTGATCCTACGCGAGGCTCGCGTCCATGACGAATTTCAGGTTGCCTTTGAGCGCCTGCGAGACCGGGCAGCCCTCCAGCGCAGCGTTCGCGATCTGCTGGAACTTGGCCGCGTCGATCTTGGGCACCGTTGCGCGTGTCGTCAGGCGCATGGTCGTGATCTTGAAGCCGGCGTCGGCCTTCTCGACGGTGCACACGGCGTTCGTTTCCACGCGCGTCGGCGGAGTACCGTTGCCCTCGAGCTGAGCACTCAGCGCCATGCTGAAGCACGCGGCGTGCGCCGCGGCCAGCAGTTCCTCCGGGTTCGACCCAACGCCTTCCTCGAAGCGTGACGAGAACGAGTAGTTGCCACCGGCGGCGCCGCTCTCTCCCTTGAACGTTCCCTTTCCGCCCTTGAGGCCCCCTTCCCACACTGCGCTCGCGCGTCTGTCAGGCATGCGCATCTCTCCGTTTCGAGGTCTGGCGAATAGTAAGCAACCCGGTTGGTCGGGCCCAAGAATCGCCTCAGATCAGGCTGTCGTTTCACGCAAGCTTCTTTCGGGAAGCAATGAGTTTTCATCGCTGTTCGCGAAAAGGCCTGCCGCCCGCGAAGCTCAACCTGGCGCGCAGAACAATCCGCAGAAATGTCGGGACGGCCAGCCTGCTACTCGATGTTTTTCTGGAAGCGTCTCACACTGAACGCAATCAGAACAACCGCGAAAGCAGCGAGCGCGAGCGTATCTCGCCACAGCGCATCGATCCCCGCACCCTTGAGCAGGATACCGCGCAGCACCCGGAGGTAGTACGTGATCGGGAACGCGGCACCGAGCCATTGGGCGAACGCCGGCATCGCCTCACGCGGAAACATGAAGCCCGACAACAGCACCGTTGGCAGGATGAACACGAAGGACAGCTGCATCGCCTGCACCTGCGTTCGCACGACCGTCGACACGAAAAGGCCCAGCGCGAGGCTCGCGACAATGAACGGTGCGGTTATCAGATAAAGCAACGCCAGGTTGCCACGAATCGGCACGTCGAACACGAGGCGGCCCAGCACGAGGATCACCGTGACCTGGACGTAGCCGACGAGGGCGAACGGCAGCACCTTGCCGAGCATGAGGCTCGTCTTCGAGATCGGCGTGACGATGAGCTGCTCCAGCGTACCGCGCTCCCGCTCTCGTACGAGCGCCATCGCCGTGATCATGAGCAGCGTTAGGGTCAGCAGCAGGCCGATGATACCCGGCACGATATAGATCGCGCTCTCGAGGCCGGGGTTATACCATGGCCGGACTCGGACATCGATCGGCAATGCGCGTCGCGAACCTGGTGGACCGAGCGCGGCGGACCGCGCCTGCCCGGCGAGCGCCGCGCCGGAGATCGCCGCGGACGACGCGAGCGGGTCGGCGGCATCCACGATGACCTGAGCCTGTGCGGTGCGGTGGCGCTTGATGTCGGCCTCGAAATCAGGCGGAATCACGACGGCCGCGCGCGCGTCACCGCGCTCGATCTTCTTCTGCATGTCGGTGCGACTGCCAATGGCTCCGACGATGTCGAAGTTCCCCGTGTTGCGGATGGCGTCCACGAACGCCCGGCTCTCCGTCGTTCGGGACTGGTCGAGCACGACGGTCGGGAGATGTCGCACCTCAGTGCGGATCGCGAAGCCGAACAGAAGCAGCTGGATCGCGGGCAGCCCGATCATCATGCCGAGCGTGAATCGATCGCGGCGCATCTGGACGAATTCTTTCCAGAGCATCGGCGGGAGAGAACCGGGGGACGGGCGACGAACTGCCGGGGACGGGGGACGGGCGACGGGCGGCGGCAAAAGACCTCGGGATGCCTCCACGGCGCTAGAGGCATCGCGAGGGTCCTCCGCCTTCTCCCCGTCGCCCGTCGCCCGTCGCCCGTCCCCCGGCTTTCCTTCATCCCTCTTCTGCAACTCTATGAAAACATCCTCGATGCTCTCCTTCCCGAACTGCCTCGTGATCTCGTCCTGCGTACCGACCGCGATCAGATGCCCGCGCGACAGGAACGCCAGCCGCGTGCACCGTGCTGCTTCGTCCATGTAGTGAGTCGTGACGAGGATCGTCGTGCCGCCCTTGGCCAGCTGGTAGATCCAATCCCAGAACAGGCGACGCGACGCGGGATCCACGCCCGCCGTTGGCTCATCGAGAAACAGCACCTCCGGCTCATGCGAGGTTGCACACGCCAGCGCGAGCCGTTGCTTCCAGCCACCGCTCAACTCTCCTGCGAGCTGGTTTCTTCGTTCGCCAAACCCGAGATCGCGCAGCTGGTCAGCGATGCGCTTCGCGCGCGCGCTGCCGCGGAGGCCATATACCGACGCGTAGAAGCGAAGGTTCTCCTCGACCGTCAGGTCATCGTACAAGCCGAACTTCTGCGACATGTAGCCGATGCGGCGGCGCACGCCTTCGGGATCATCGGTGACGTCAACACTCGCGACCTGCGCCCGTCCCGACGTCGGCTCCATGAGCCCGCATAGCATCCGGATCGTCGTCGTCTTGCCTGACCCGTTAGGCCCGAGCAGCCCGAACACTTCCCCACGGTCGATGGTGAGATCGAGCCGCTCCACCGCCACCAGCGACCCGAAGGATTTCGTCAGACGTTCGGCCCGCACGGCCGGGCCGTTCGCCACGTTAGGCACTCGAGGCTCCCCGCTCGCGCGCGAGTCCGTCACGGCAAGCCCCGTCCCGCGGCGGTCGTGTCGATCGTGACCGTGGCAGGCAAGCCAGGCTTGAACGTGCCGGTCGTGTCCCTTATGTCGAGCTTCACGCCGAAGAGGAGGTCCGCTCGCTCCTTTGCGGTCAGCGCCACGCGCGGCGTGAACTCCGCCTGCGTGGCGACCGACACCACGCGCGCCGAAGCAGAACGCGACCCCAGGCCCTCTACGGTCACGCGCGCCGGCTGGCCGACCTTGATGAACGGCACGACCGGCGCCGGCAGATACACGCGGACCCAGGGGCGCCTGGCGTCGCCTAACGTCATCGCCGTCTCACCGGCAGCGAGGACCTCGCCGCGCTCGACGTACCGCCCGAGTACGGTGGCGTCCATCGGCGCCGTGAGGACGAGATCGCCCTGGGTTGCCTCGCCTGCGGCGAGCGCGCCTCGCGCCGTCTCGAGCTCCGCGCGCGCGCCTGACACCTGCGCTGGTCTTGCCCCGTCGCGCAGCAGGCGGAGCGCTTCAGCCGCCGCGTCGCGCCGAGCGGCGGCGGCTCGGGCAGCCGTTACTGCGGCGTCATACTGTGACCGGCTGATCGTCGCGGCGGCGATGAGCGGCTCGAGGCGAACGCGCTCACGCTCGGCTCGATCCGCTTCGGCCGTCACGGATCTGAGATCGGCCTCCGCCCGGTCGAGCTCGGCCGGCCGGGCCCCCGCTTGCAGGTCGCGCAGCCGCGCTTCCGCGGACGCCACGCGCGCACGCCGCTGTTCGAGGTCTGCGGGAAGCGTGGATTGCGCCAGTACCACGAGCGTGTCGCCACGCCGGACCGTCGCGCCTTCATCGACGGTCACGAGGACGACGCGGCCGGACACGAAGGGTGCGAGGTCGACCTGCGTCAGCTCGATGGTCCCGTCGGCCGTGACCTGATTGCTGGAGTGGCGGGCGCAGGCGACCGTCGTTGCGAGGATCGCCGCGGCGCCTAACGTGATGAACCGCCCGACCGGCGCCCGGGCCCGCCCGCTCTCCGCTCGGCTCGGCGCACGCGCCGCCTCAAACGCGCTGCTTGTCATGCCGGCCGTCCTTCCGTGAGGGCGGCCAGCGCGAACTCCTCGGCATGCAGGAAGAACTCGTCGGACAGCGCGCGCGGCGGGCCGGCGGTGCCATGTCCCAGCAGCAACCCCACCGCCGGTCGCGCGATGGCGAAATACGCCACCTGCGCAATGATCGAGATTGCGGTGAAACGCGGGTCCAGCGACTTCCGAAAGGCACCGTCCCGTTGCCCCGCTTCGATCACCTCGCACAGGCGCCGGAACGCACCCGCGGCCGTGGTGGTGATCGCCTCCTCGGCGTGCGCGGCCTGGTGGTCCACGAGCTCGCGAACGAGCAGCTGCGGAAAGTGGGGATGCTCACCGAGGAGCCTCGCCTGCGCGCGCACGAACGAGCGGATGCGGTCCGCGTGCGTGCTGGCGCGCTCCAACGCATCAGTGCCCCTCGTGAGAAGTTGTCCCAGTATCCGCTGGAGCATCGCGCGGTAGAGCGTCTCCTTGCTGTCGTAGTAGTAGTAGAGCAAGGCGGGGTTCACCGCCGCGTCCTTTCCGATCTGCTTGATGGTCGTCGCCGAAAACCCCTGGCGAGCAAACAGCCGCTCGGCCGCGTCGAGAATGGAATCCTGGGTGGATGACGGATCGGTCACGTCTAATTAATTAAACGATCAATTAGCGATGTCAACCAGTCGCCCAAAGCGGCGGTCCACCAATCGCGTATTTTTTTCGACGTGACTATGGACCACTCCGAGCAGGGCATCCCGCCGTCCATCGAACGCGTGCTGAGCCGTTTCCGGTCGCTCGGTCGCGAGGAGAAGATGCAGGCGCTCGTCGGCTACGCAAAAAAGCTCGAGCCCGTTCCGGAACGCTTCCTCGCTCTGGATCGCGGCGCGTTCACCGTTCCCGAGTGTCAGACGCGCGTCGATCTCTTCCCCGAGTACCGGGACGGGAAGCTCCATTTCTACGCCGACGTGAACACGCGTCAGTCGCCGACGATCGCAGCATTTCTGAGCATTCTCTTCAGCGCCATCAACGGGCAGCCGCCGGAAACGACGCTCGCCATCCCCGAGGATTTCGTCCGCACAATCATGGACAGCCTCGGGCTTGGTACACGCGAGGTCGGACTCAACGCCATGCTCATGCGCGTGAAGCGACACGCCCAGGAAGCGGCTCGAGCCGCCTGACCCGGCCGAGCCCCGCCGGACGCTGACTTATTGCACCGTGGGTGCGGGCTTCCTCGGCAGCTTCTCGTCCCGGTTCGCGGTGAGATACACGAAGGTCGCGACGACGGCCGCGTTATGCTTCATGTCGCCCGGCACGAGCCGCTCGTAGACATCCATGTTCGAGTGGTGCGTCCGCGAGCCGTAATCGACCGGATCCTGGATGAACTGGAATCCCGGCAGGCCGACGGCGTCGAAGGACAGGTGATCCGTTCCACCGGTGTTGTTCGCCGTGAGTGTGTGCATCCGCGGATCGTTGAACGCCGTCATCCAGGCGGTGAAGACCGGCGTCACCGCCTGATTCTTCTGCAGGTAGACGCCGCGAATTGCGCCCGTTCCGTTGTCGACGTTGAAGTAGCCCGCGAACTGGCTCTGCGCCGGTTGTTTGAGCTGCATCGTCTGCGGGTCGCCGAAGTGCTCCTTCACGTACGCGCGCGAGCCGAGGAGTCCCTGCTCTTCTCCGGTCCATAGACCGATGCGGATCGTGCGGCGCGGCTTGAGTCCTGTCGCCTTGATGAGACGCAGGGCTTCGAGCATCACTGCCGACCCGGCGGCGTTGTCCGTCGCCCCCGTACCGGTGTGCCACGAGTCGAAGTGTGCGCCGAGCATGACGACTTCGTTCTTGAGCTTCGGATCGGTGCCCGGAATCTCGGCGACGATATTGAAGGAGCTCGGGTCGTCGTCATAGAACGTGTTCTTCACGTCGAGCTCGACGGTCACCGGCACGCCCTTCTCGACCATTCGCGCGATGCGGCCGTAATGCTCGGCCGCGAAAATGAGGCCGGGCACCTTCGTGGGATTCGCCGCGTCGCGGGACCCGCTCGCTCCCGTGAAGACGGTGCCATCGTCGCCGCGACCTGGCGTCACGACCGCCGCGACCCCTTCGTCGGCGAGGAAGGTGGCAAGTGTGCGCTGGAGATCCTGGGCGGCCCGGAAGCGCGATGCCTGCGCGTTGTTGGCGCCCGCGTTAGGTCCGCCGCCCCGCGGCGGATCGGCGCTGAACGGCGCTTCGGCCAGGCGTGCCAGCGAAGTGTCCGCCAACCTCGACGCGTCCGCGGTGAAGTGCGGCGGCACCGAATCGCGAGGCGGCTGCGTGAAGACGATCTTGCCGCGAAGCTTGCCGCGGTACTTCTCGAGATCCGGTGCACTGTCGGCCTTGATCACCACCACCTCGGCCTTCACTGGTCCGCTGGTGCCGGGCGTCCACGCGGCCGGATAGGCGATGATCGGGAATTGGCGAGGTGACACGACCTGCGCGACCGTCCGCTCATTCGACCAGCCGCGTCCGAATGGCCCCCACGTTTCCATCTTCGCGTTGGCCATCCCCCATTCGTTGAGCTTCTTGACGGTCCAGTCGCCCGCGGCCTTCGCGCTAGGGGAGCCGGTGAGGCGAGCGCCGAAGACGTCAGTGAGCCAGCTCGCGATCTCCATCACCTGCGAGCGGTCACGCTCTTCCGCCTTGATGCGGCTGATGGCGGCGGTGTCGATCTTTTCCTGGGCCGCGAGGGGAGCGACGAAGAATGTCAGTGCGAGGACGGAATGGCGGAGCATCGGAAAGCCGGGGACGGGGGACGGGCGGCTGGCGGCTGGCTGGCTGGCTGGCTGGCGGTTGCGGGGACGATGTTCGATGAACGCCGCCAAGGGAAGGCGAGCAGGATCGGACGTCTTTTGCCTTTTTAGCCGTCGCCCGCCGCCCGTCCCCCGTCCCCCGTCCCCGAGCACTACGGCCCCAACGGGCGGAACGCCACGTCGAGCATGGACAGTCTCTCCAGGTGCGCCGGGAGCCGAGCAAGAAAGTCCCGATAGTCCTTCCGCTCCGGCTGCGTCCACAAGACTTCGGCAAGCGCCGTTAGGCGGGGGAATGCCATGTACTCCACCTGCTTCGGCCCGGCCATATACTCGGTCCAGAGCTGACCCTGGCCGCCCAGGATGTGCGCGCGATACTGCTGCTCCAGCTCGGCCGGTACCGGCTCGAACGCATACACCGTCTCGATGGGCACGAATCCGCCGATTGCCAATGGCTCGCCGGCAGTGTTCTGCGACTGGTAGTAGTCCAGATACGTGTTACTGGTCGGCGCCATGATGACGTCGTGGCCGGCGCGCGCCGCTTCTATCCCGCCCTGCGTCCCGCGCCACGACATCACCGTCGCGCCTGGGGCGAGCCCGCCCTCGAGAATTTCGTCCCACCCGACCAGGCGGCGATTGTGCGCCGTGAGAAACTCATCCATCTGTCGGATGAACCAGCTCTGCAGCTCGTGCTCGTCCTTCAGCCCGAGCTCCTTGATGCGCTCCTGGATGCGCGGGCTCGTCTTCCACAGTGCCTTGTCGGCCTCGTCGCCGCCGACGTGGATGAAGCGGCTCGGGAACAGCTCCATCACTTCGGTGAGCACGTCCTGCATGAAGCTCACGGTGGATGGCTCGGCGTTCAGAATGTTCGCGTACACGCCCCAGCGGGTGCCCACGTCCGCCGGCTGGCCCGTGACGCCCAGCTCCGGATACGCTGCGATCGCCGCGAGCGCGTGCCCCGGCATCTCGATCTCGGGCACGACGTTGACGAAGCGGTCGCGCGCGTAGGCGACGACCTCGCGCACGTCATCCTGCGAATAGAAACCCCCGTGCCGCTGGCCGTCGAACTGCCACGTGGTCGAATCCGTGCGGCTGTTCTGACGACCTACGACGGTCTGTGTTCGCCACGCGCCTACTTGCGTTAGGCGCGGATACTTTTTGATCTCGATGCGCCACCCCTGGTCCTCGGTGAGGTGCCAGTGGAAGGTGTTCATCTTCTGCAGCGCGATGAGATCGATGTACTTCTTCACGAACTCCTTCGGCATGAAGTGCCTGCCGGCATCGAGGTGCGCGCCGCGCCAGGCGAAGCGCGGTCGGTCGACGATCCGCACCGCCGGGATCGTCCAGGGCACGCTATCGACCTTGGCCTCGCGGAAGACCTCGGGCGGCAGCAGCTGACGGACACTCTGGAGGCCGTAGAACACTCCGGCGCGCTCGCGCGCCCGGATGGAGACGCGGCGCGCCGTGACCGACAACTCGTAGCCCTCATCGCCGAGTCGCGTTAGGCGCTGGTTGCGTTCGAGGACGATGCCGCTGGCGGGTGCCGTCCCGACTCGAACCGGGATCGCCAATCCCGTTGCCGGAAGCAGCGAAGCCGCGAACCGGCGCGCGATATCCGCCGACGCTGCATCGGTATAGATCGCCGTGCTCGCGTTGATGACGAAACGGCCGCGGCCGACGGTCAGGCTCTCGGGGCGCGGAACGATGGCGATCGGTGGAGCGTTGGCCGCCTGCGAAGACGCGGGCGTCTGCGCGGTGGCGGGCATGGCGAGTCCGAGAGCGAGGCAGAAAGCGCGCATGGTTGGGCTCGAAGAGTTGACGCGAATGTACGCTCGCGAACCCCGCTCTGTCATCCCGGGCGAAGGTACTTCGCATAGAGCTCGTGAAAGTCGAAGGCGTCCGCGACGCGCCACCCGCGGCGTCGAAACTCGTCCCACTCCTCGGCGCTCGGATACGAGTAGTATGTGCCGCCCGTTTGAATCCGTGTCTCGAGCGTTTCACCGGCCTCGATCCGCTCCACCGCCTGTGCCATGAGCGCCACACCCGAGGGATAGAGCGACAGCACGTTCGCGAACAGGGATCGCTGCGGATCGACCGGTACCGGCGCCTGAGCGATGATCGGTCCGGTGTCGATCGTCCCATCCGTGATGTAGTGGAGCGTGCAGCCGATCTCGCGCTCGCTGGCCATGAGGGCGCGGAAGCTCGCGAGCACTCCGCGATAGGCAGGCAGGAGGCCCGCATGGAGGTTCAGTATGCCGAGCCTCGGGACCGCGATCGCGGCGGACTTGAAGATCGCGCCATAGCGGATCGACAGAATGAGGTCGGGCGCGAGCGCCTCGAGCGAAGCGAGTCCCGCGTCGCGGTTGGGATTCCGTAACGCGGTCACTCGGATGCCGCGGTGTCGCTCGATCTCCGAGAACGTGAGATAGCGGCCGTCGTCAGGCAGCCCCGCGCGCTCGACGAGCGGAAAGATCACCTCGATTGGCAACAGCTGCTCGGCCGCGCGCAGCTCGCGACGAGCCTGAGGCTCGCTCTCCTCCGGTGCCGCCCCAACGCGGCTGCTGAGGCCGACGGCGACCTCGTGGCCGGCGAGCGCGGGGAGCAGCAGGTTGAGCGCGACGTTGCTCACGACGTCGGCATTGACGCAGCACAGGACCTTCATTGCGGCCGGACGGGATCAAGGGCTCGGCGACTGCCAACCGCTGCATCAACCGGACATGAACGTCCTGATGTGGCTACTTCCGGACGGCTCGGCAAGGCACGCGCTTTGCCTTCTGCGACTACGTCTCAACCATCGGGAATCGGCTTCGGGAGATCCCATGACAATTCTCACCTGGATCATCGTCGGACTGATCGCCGGAGTGCTCGCCTCGCTCGTCATGGGTGGCACGGGCTATGGCCTGATCGGCGACATCATCGTCGGAATCGTCGGCGCGTTCGTTGGGGGCTGGATCTTCAACTCGCTCGGCGTTTCGTCTCCGTGGGGTGGACTGCCGGGGACGATATTCATCGCATTCATTGGCGCGGTTGTCCTGTTGTTCGTGCTCAGGCTCATACGCGGAGCAAGACGGACAGTGTAGCGTCAGAAGGAAAGGGCCAGATCAATCGATCTGGCCCTTTCATTTGCGTTCGCAGAGGCCCGGTTTCAACGGGGCGAACGATCAACCGGTCGGGATCCCGTTGTTCACGCTCGGGTGAAGAACGCCCAAACACGTGTAACGACAAGACCTAACCACAGATTTCGACCTCGGGGAGCATTGGCTTCCCGAGGTCGCTCCATTCTCAAGACGGCTCGTTGCGAGCGGAGACCTGAGTGCGAGGAGCGATCCGGAGGATCCGAGTGATCCGGTGCATCCGTTCCCCCCTTCGTCCGTGGGGCCGGCCCTCTCGGGGCCAGCATCTACGACGAAGTGTTGTTCGGATGCCTCGGATCGGAGACCCGACCGTATCTAGTCCGACCGCAGCGCCGCGATCGGATCTATCCGCGTTGCCCGACGAGCCGGGATCCAGCTCGCGAGCACGCCGATGCCCAGCAGGATCACCGACACCGACGTGAACGTGAGCGGGTCGGTTGGCGCGATGCCGAACAGCAACTTCGAGATGAGGCGCGTCAGCGCGAACGACCCAAGGAGACCGATCACGAGGCCCGCGGTCGCCAGCTTTCCGCCATACGCGATCACCATCCTGCGGACATCTCCGGGCGCGGCACCGAGTGCCATGCGAATCCCGAGCTCGCGCGTCCGCTGAGCCACCACGAACGACAACACGCCGAACACACCAAGCGCCGCGGTGATCAACGCCACGACCGCGAACGCGCCTACGAGGCGCATCGATAACCGCGCCGGGGCGACGGAATCATGGAGCACGGATTCCATGGTTCGCACGTTGCGAATCGCCACGGTGGGAAACGCCGAGCGCAGCTCGCGGCGCACCACGGGCGTTACAGCTTCAGGTGCCCCGGACGTGCGGATGACGTACGTGAAAAGCGGCCACCAGGGCGCCATGCGCATCGGCATGAAGACGATCGGAATCGGCGGATTGTCGAGCCCCGCGTCCGGGGTGTCGCCGACGATGCCGACGATCGGCGATGCCGGGTTCAGATAGTTACCCGGCGCGCCGAGCATGACCTGTTTGCCGATCGGGTCTTCGGTAGGCCAATACTTCTTCGCGAGCGCCTCGTTGACTACAACCGCCGGCGCGTGGTCCACCCGATCGTCCGGCGTCGGGAAACGCCCGCGGACGAGACCAATCCCGACTGTCGCGAAGTAATCCGGCGACACGACGCGGTAGGCTTCCGCGGGTGGCGTTTCGTTAGGCGGCGTCGGCCGATCCACGATGTTGACCCAGGCGCCGACGCCGCGGCCCGTCACCGGCAGCTGGCTCGTCACCGCCGCCGCCCGGACGCCGGGAATCGCGCGGATCCGTTCCAGGCTCTGCTCGACCGCGTCTGTCGACTTGCCGCCGACGCTCAGCTGCATCGTGAGCAGGCGCTCGGTCGAGAACCCGGCGTTCACCGCGAGCAGCCGGCCGAAGCTTCTGAGCAGCAGCCCTGCTCCGCTGAGAAGCATGAGGGCGACGGCCAGCTCGACCACCACGAGCGCGCTGCGCGCACGCTTGTGGGTGCCGCTCGAGCGCGAACCCTGGCGGAGTACCTCCATCGATCCCGCGGTGGATGCGCGAAGCGCTGGGAGAAGTCCAACGGCAACGCCGGCCAGCAGCGACACGACAACGGTGAAGACGAGCGCGATCGGGTCGAGCGAGATCTCGTCGACGCGCGGGAGCGAGGTGCGCTCCGCCGCGACGATGGCGCGCAGGAGCCCTGCTCCGACCGCGAGCCCTGCCAGCCCGCCGGCCGTCGCGAGCAGGACGCTCTCGGTGAGGAGCTGCCTGACGACGCGACTGCGCGCGGCACCAAGTGCTCGGCGCACCGCGAACTCGCCGTGCCGCGCGGAGGCCCGGGCGAGCGTCAGGTTGGCGAGGTTGACGCACGTGATGAGCAGGAGGAAGCCGACGGCGCCCATCAGCATGAGCAGTCGGGGGCGCACGCCGGAAACGATCGTCTCCTGCAGCGACGTCGCGCTGAGATGCAGGTCGGTATTGTAATCCGCGTGATCGGTCCGCAGCCGCGTGGCGACCGTCTCGAGCTCGGCGGAGAGGCGCTCGACCGTCGCACCGCGCCGGAGCCGCGCGATGATCTGGAGGTAATACTGATCGCGGTTGACGGCATACTCGGGCGACCACTGCTCGGGCATCCACAGGTCGGCCTGGGCGGCGGCGAATCGGAAGCCCGGCGGCATGACGCCGACGATGACGCGCGGCTTACGGTTGATCGTCACCGTCCTGCCGATCACCGATCGATCTTCGCCATACAGGCGCTGCCACGTCTCATGGGAGAGCACGACGGCCGACGCCGCCGACGGCGAGTCGTCGTTAGGCGAGAGCGTTCGCCCGAACAATGGCCGCACGCCGAGGACGCCGAAGATGTCACCCACCGTCGTGACGGCCTGGAACGACTCCGGCTCGCCGGGCCCGACCAGTGTCGCCAGGGACGTCGAGAATGCCGCGACGTGGCTCGCCGCGCGGGTGTCGCGCCGCAGGTCCACGAAGTTCGCCGGCGACGAGCCGTACACCGATGGTGGTTGCGCCGCCGAATAGCTCATCACGGTCACGACCCGGTCCGGGTCCCTCACCGCCAGCGGCTGAAGCAGCACGCCGTTCACGACCGAGAAGATCGCCGTGTTGGCGCCGATGCCTAACGCCAATGTCGCCACGGCGATCGCCGCGAACGACGCGTTCTTGCGGAGCGCCCGCACAGCGTATCGGACATCCTGCAGGAGTGACTCGATCATCGAGGTGTCCTCCGAGTACGGGCGGTGGTACGACGCGATCATGCGCTGCTGGCGGCTGCGGATCCGGCGCGCTCGCCACGCTGCGGAGTGTTCCCGAGCCACGAGCGTCGCGAGGCCAGGCAGCTCACGCGCGAGCGTCAGCACCGCGGCGAGCCGTCCATGCGTGCGACGCGCGTCGGCGTCGAGCGCGTCGTAGATGTGCGCGAGCTCGCCGGCATCGCTCGCCGGGAAACTCTGTGGAAGAAGGCGCAGCACCGCGTGGAATGCGCGTGAGGTGATCGTGGGCGCGGACGGTCCCCTTCGAGCCGGCGTCATCGCGAGCCCTTCGGTTGCGGCGTGTTCCCGATCGTGCCCAGAAGGCGCTTCTCACGGGCCATGGCGGTGAGCCGCTCCAGGCGCTGCGCTTCGGCGCGGGCGGCGGCGCGGCCGAGGGTGGTTATTCGGTAATAGCGGCGGCGCTCGTCGTGGTCCGCCGGCGGCGTCTCTAGCTCTACCTCCTCGATCCACCCCATACCGAGGAGCCGTTTGACGGCCGCGTACAGCGTGCTCGCCGTGAGCACGATTTCCTGGTCCGTGCGGCGACGGATGTCCTGGATGAGCGCGTAGCCGTGCATCTCGCTGTCGATGAGCGAGAGGAGGATCTGGAAGACCTGGGCGCTCATCGGCGACCCGGCCGCGGATTCTGACATGAGGCGACGCCCTCTGTTATACCATCGAGCGGTATACCGTTATGCGGTATAGTTGGATGGCGTGCCACGCGCGTCAATGCCCTCCGAATAGGAACACGCCCGGAAAGGCCGGGTCTGCTATTCAGGATACGTTTGAAGTCGCGAACAAGACCGGTACGCCGGCCCTGCGGGCGCACAGGTTGCCTTTACAGGGATCCAGATGTCGGCTCGGCGAGCGAGGACGCTTCCAAATCAAGGCAACCCGAGCTCGCAATCTCAGACGAGGTAGTCAGATGGCCGGACTCGGAGGACACGTGAACAAGCTGCTCATTTTGACAACCGGATTGGGGCTGGCGGTGTCCGGGATCGGCCCGGTCGCGCAAGCTCAGCCCGCTGATACGACTCATATCTCCCGCGACCCCCTCTTCACGACCAAGGACGCCTGGATAGCGATGGGGTTCGTTGCCGGGACGATCGCGCTGTATCCGGCCGACCGGTATTTCGCCCGCAAGCTGCAGACGCCCCACAATCAGGAGAATCAGTTCCTGCAGAACACGGCTACGGACTTCCGCTTCATGGGCACGCCGGGGTCGCTGTACATCGGCGTAGGCATGTACGCCGTGGGTCGGGTGGCGCGCATCGATCGCATGGCTGACCTCGGCCTGCATGGCACCGAGGCGCTGCTCCTGGCATCGACGACGGTCAACCTCGTCAAGGGAATCGCCGGTCGGGCGCGCCCGATGGCGGATATCGAGAACGAACGGAGCTTCGTACTCGGGCGGGGGTTCAAGAAGGGCAACGATCTCTACCGGTCGTTCCCGTCGGGTCACTCGGCGATGGGATTCGCCGCCGCTGCGGCGGTGACGAGCGAGACGTCCAAGTGGTGGCCGAACTCGACGTGGTTCATCGCGCCGGTGATGTACGGCGGCGCGACCATGATCGCGGCCTCACGCATGTACAACAACGCGCACTGGGCGAGCGACGTCGTGATGGGTGCGGCGATCGGGACGTTCGCGGGGACAAAGGTCGTGCGCTACCACCACTCACACCCGGGCAACCGGATCGACAAGTGGCTGTTGCATCCGCATGTCGAGAAGAAGCCTGACGGGACGGTCGCGGTGGGGTTGGCGATAGAGACGCACTGAACCGGGCGGCTGGCGGCCGGCGGCGGGCGGCGGGCGGCGGGCGGCGGGCGGCGGGCGGCGGAAGATGCGGACCCTCGGGTTTTCCGTCGCCAGTCGCCAGCCGCCAGTCGCTCGGTTACGGCAGATTCAGCGCCGGCTTGACCTGCCCGCGATGGCACGTCGTGCAGTTCACGATCGCGTTAGGCCCCTTGAGGTTCGGGATGTTCTTGAGCAGGTCGTTGTTGATCGTCGCGACCATCTTGCTCATGTCCCGCGCCGTCTGCTTCTGCGTCTTGTCGTCCTTGTCCCACTCGCCGGGCGTGTGGCAGTGCGTGCAGCTCACGCCGAGTGACTTGCCGTAACCGATGTTCATGATGCCGAGGAGTCGGGCGGCCGGCACGTCCGTCAGCATCTTGATGTTCTTGAAGACCTGAGACGCCGGGAGCGTCTCTTTCCCGGCGATCTCCTGGCGCACCTCGGCCACGTAGCGCTCGCGCTCGAGCGTGACCGAGTCCCTCGCCGGCGCCGCCGCTGCCGTCGGTGCAGGCTGGGGCACCGCGGCTGGACTCTGTGCGGGTGACGGGGACACGGGTTCGGTCTTCCGTGCGCCGCCGCATCCCGCCGCGACAACGAGCACTCCGAGAATCGACACGATGCGCATCATGATCTCCGGTAGCGCAGCAGACGTCGCTGCTCGTGGCGAGCTTCGCGAACACGGCACGATGCAATATCGCACACGCCAGCGGAACCAGGAGTTGATGAGGCGACGCATTTGGTGACGAGGCGCCCGGCGCCGCAGCCCGCCGCCGGTCGACGATCAAAGGGGTCAGAGTCGTTTGAAAATCAAACGACTCTGACCCCTTTGATTCTACCGCCAGCTGGCTTCAGGACTACTTCTCCACGATGTCCTTCAAGGCATCCTTGACCCTCGGGTCCTCTGACCTGCCTAACGCGCTGACCGCGCGCCGCCGCATCTGATAGTTCTGGTCGGTCTTTGCGATCGCGAGGAGCTTGTCCGTCGCGGCCTTCGTCCCGTTGTTCGACAATGTCGAGATGATCGCTTCCTTCATCTGCGGGTCGTCCACCTGATCGTACAGCTTCGACAGCTCGCCGACCGACGTACCGGCTCGCTCGCTCAGCTGGACCGCGCGCCGCCGGAGACGCAACGACTCGTCGTTGTTGCTGGCAATTGTCATCAGCCACTTCGCGTTCGCCGAGCCGCCCATCTCACCCATCGACTCCAGGACCGCTTCCTTGGTCTTCTCGCTCGGGAGCTTCGCATACAGCCCGCGCAGGAACTCCGCATCCTGGCTCGTGGCGTAATCGCGGCCGATGCCACGAATGGCGGCGACGCGCATGTCATCATTGAGGTCGGCACGCTGGACCGCGGTGCGCAGGTACGTGCGTGCTCGAGGGTCGCCGGACTGCGCCAGAACGCTCAGCGCCTGCTTGCCGAGCCAGATGTCGTCGGTCGCGCGGGAGATATCGATCAGGGCGGGAATCCCCTCCCCATTCTCCTGGCGCGCGAGCACGCGGAGCGCGCTCTGGCGGACCTGTTGATTGTCGTTCTCATCGCGGGCCATGTCGCCTAACGCCTTGGCCAGCTGGCTCGGCGACACGCCTCCCTTCTCGTCGGGCGCGCGGTTCAGCCAATTGATCGCCGAGCTTCGCGTTTCGCGCGAGCGCGACTGATCGCGGGCGATGGCGAGCAGCTGTGGCGACACGGTAGCGCTGTCGGCGAGCACGGCCGGTGTGATCGCATCGCGGCCCGGCCGGCCGTCGATCTTCGCGGCGAGCGAGAGCAGGTACTCGGCCGCTTCTTTCGCGGGAACGGTTCCGAGGTCGGTCACGCCCGGGCTCTGCTGCGCGGGGCCCACGAACACGTTGACGTCCACGATCTCCTTGCCCGCCCTGCCGAGGACGACGCGAACCGGGCCGGGCTGGCACGGATCCGACCGCAGTGTGTTGTCGTTCATCGACCCGAACCACATGGAGCCATTGATCGAGTAGTACGTGCGGCCGTTGCCGCAAACGCCCGGGCGAGCCGCGTACGTGAACTGGACGGCGCCGTCCGGCGCCGACGTGATCCGCTGTGAGAGGCCCTGCGCCAGCATTGCCTCGGGAGCCGCGACCACGGCGGCGAGACTGACGCGCGTCGCGAGCCTAACGATCCGGATGTGAGCGGTCATTTGTCGATGAGCTCCAGCAAGAGCTTCGTCGCGCGCGGGTCGTTCTTCCGCTGCAGCGCGCCGATCGCCTGGCGGCGAAGGTTGTAGTCGGTGTCGTTCTTCACGATGTCGAGCAGCTTGTCGGTGGCTTCGGGCTCGGTGCGCTGGCCGTAGATGTTGATCAGCTGCTGCCGCATCTCACGGTCGGCGACGGTCGCGTAGAGCTTCACGGCGTCGGCGATCGGCATCTTCCGCGATGCGACCCGCGAGAGTGCTGCCGTGCGAACCTCCAGCGGCTCGTCGTTGTTGCGCATGAGACCGAGCAGCCACTGGTCGTTCGCATCGCCACCGAGCTGCCCGATCACGCGAGCGATCCGCGCCTTCACGCGCGGGTTGTCGATCTTCGGGTACACCGAGCGGAGGTACGCCGCGTCCTCGTCGGTCGTCCGCTGCGAGTCCTCGAATCCGCCCACCGCCTCGATGCGAAGTCGTTCCGGTGCGTCAGTCCGTTCGATGAGCGCCCGAACGGCCTGGCGCGCCCGCGGGCTCGGGTTGACCGCCAGGGATCGCGCGGCCGCGCGTTGCACGTCCTGGTCGGTGGACGTCCGCAGCACCTCGTCCAGCGTATTCACCGCAATGTCGCTCGGCGACCGCGCGAGGTACTGGATCGCGGTCCTCCGAACATCGGAGTCCGAATCGTTGAGCGCGACATCGCGCAGGATGGCCGGCGTGTCGTTGTCGCCCGACTGGCCTAACAAGTGAACGACCGTGCGGCGCAGTGGGGCCGAGCAGGCGTCCTTCTTGGCCAGGACGCGCTTCGCCATCGGCGCAAGCGACGACGGATCGGTGTTCGCGAGCGACTTGGCCGCTTCCGCCCGCACGGCCTGGTCCTCCCGGTCGCACGCCGCCGGCTGGTCAGCCATCGTCTTTCGCAGCTCCTGCTCCGCCGCGCGATCCCCGCGTGCAGCGAGTGTCCCACGGATCCGCGCGGTGAGCGCGGCGGCGTCGGACTGCGTCTTCGCCTGCGGGTACCTCGTTCGCATCGTCTCGAGCGACCGAAGCGCCGCCTGCAGATCCGCGGTGTTGCCGATCCGATAGAGCGCGAAGGCCTGCCAGTACAGCGCGTCGGCCGCGTAGCCGGAATTGGGGTATTTCTGCGGGATGCTCGCGAATGCCGTCGCCGAACGGCGCCACTCGCCGCGATTCAGAAGCTCATAGGCGGACTTGTAGAGCGAGTCGGCGACGTCACCCTGCAGCCACGGCGCGCGCGGGCGTGTCATGAACGACCCGTGGCTGTCCGACCTCTCCGACTTCCACTCGTGGTCCATATCCCATCTGTCGAACCTGTCGAGCTGGTCGAACTTGTCGAACTTGTCGAGCTGGTCGAACTTGTCGAACTTGTCGAACTTGTCGAACTCCTTGAAATGATCGAGCTTGTCGAGCTTGTCGAGCCTGAAGCCTTCGAACCTGTCGAGCTTCTCGAACTCCTTGAAATTCTCGAACTCCTTGAACTTGCCGAGCTCGTCGAGTTTCATGTCGGACATCCACATGTCCATCTTCGGCATGTCGAAGTGCATGTCCGGCATCTCGTAGCGGAAATCGCGCATCTTGAGCTCGGCGTCTCGCCAGCCCTCCGTGCGCAACTTCTCGGGCCGCGGCGCCTCGGCGCGCGGTTGCGGAGCGCGCTTCGGCACCGGAGGTGCCACCTGCAGCGCGAACGCACCGGCCGCCGGTACAGCCATCAACAGCATCGTTAGGCGAAGGGCGGAGATCATCGGTTCGGGTCCCTTTGGTCTGGTGGGTCGTCGATAGTCAGTCATCGCTCGAGATGCTCGCGGCCGCCGCCCGCACGCGCAGCACGACATCGCGCTGCTCGAGCGCTTCCGTGATGAGGTTCAGCTCCGTGCCGCCATGCTCCGATGGCAGCCGGGAGAGCTGTGCGAGAACGAGCTCCAGGTCCTCCAGCAGGTTCTTGAGGCGTGGGTCCGACGCTGCCGCCGGCGAGTCGAGGAGGAGTCGCGTCGTCGTGAGGAGATCGGTCGCCTGGGTCACGAATCGGGCGTCGGGCTGACCGTCGCGGGCCGCCGCGGGAAGCGCCGTGAGCAGGGCGACCGTTTGGCCGAGGTACTCCGTCGTAGCTTGACGATACGGTTCCGCGTTCGAGGTCCAATAGTCGTATTGGCCCTCGCGGCCGTTGTCGGCAACGATCGGCGCGATGCCGCGTGACATCCGCCCGAGCGCGACTCCGACGATCAGCGCGGCCGCGATGCCCGCGATCAGCAATCCCCACGATGGCGAGCCCAGGCTCCATCGTCGCTCGGCGCGTCGCCCGGATCTCGCACGATCCGCCAGCGTCACGACGGGCGCGCCAAAGTGTCGCTCCTCGATTCTCTCCCACATCTCGTCGAGCGGCGGCGCGGGCGGCACACGGTAGCCGCGAAGCGCCCCACGAGTCCTCTCGTCCAGCTCGTCGTCCGTCATAGGTCTCACTCCTTCACGAAGGCAGCGAGCGCATGGCGAAGCCGGCCCCGCGCGTCGAACAACCGCGACTTGCTCGTGCCTTCCGCGATCCCGAGCGACTCGGCGATCTCGGCGTGGGTATAACCTTCGATGTCGTGCATGATCAGCGTCATTCGCGTGCCTTCCGGTAATGCGTCGATTGCCGCGGCGATCCGACTTCTCAAGTCGGGGTCGGCGCGGTGCGAAACCGTTCCGATCCCCGGATCATCGTCGAGCGATGTTTCCCGCTCGCGAAGCCGTTTCACCTTCCGCATCCCATTCAGTGTGACCGTGACCGCGATGCGGTGAATCCAGGTGCCGAACGCCGCCTCCCCTCGAAAGCGACTCAGTTGGTCGAACGCGCGTACGAACGTGTCCTGCGTGAAGTCCTGCGCGAGCTCCGCGTCCCCACAGAGTCGGAAGACGAGCCGATGCACCCGAGCTGCGTGCACCTCGTACAGCTGGCGCCCGGCTACCCGGTCCCCGTCGAGGATTCGAGCGATCAGCGCTCGTTCGTCCTGCGGTACCGACTCTTCACGAAGAATCGCGGCTCTCGGCATCGGCTTCGGAGGGATAGACACGGTTCCGACGGAAAGCGTTCGTGAAAGGGCAAACCGGGAACGGCGAACCGGGAACAGAAGCTCCATGGAGCCTCGGTTCCCGGTTCCCCGTTCCCGGCCTGTCCCGAGCGTCAGCGAGGGATCGCCCCCGCCTTCGGATTCCCTATTCCCGATTCCCTATGGTCTTGCCGCGCTCACCGGCTTCGCCGTGGCAGCGGTCGGCGGAACGATCTTGAACATGAAGGGCTGCTCCACCAGCTGCGGCACCTTCTTCGAGCGCAGGATCGCCGGGTGGAATCGCATGCCAGGAAGGGCATCGCGCACCGACTGAGCGAACTCCGGATGCGTCGCGCTTATCACGCGGAACGACAGCGTGTCCGCCAATCCGAGCGTGTCCACGACGAACTGAACGTACGCGCCGCCCTCGATCTTCAGCTCGAGCAACTTGGGCGGATACATGGGCGCTGCGCTTTCGGCGTAGCGTGTGACCATGGAATCGACGTCCACCGCGGTCGCGATCGTGTCGAAGACCGCGCTCGGCACCTCCGGCTCCGCGACCTCCTCCGGCTTCCCTTCCTCTGTTCCCTTTCCGAGGACCGGCGCCTCCCTCGTGGCTGCCTTGTCGACGACTTTCTCCTCGAAACCGCCGCTCCCGGCCTTCTCGCCCTCACGCATGAACTTCACACTCTCCTCGCGCGGCGGGGGAGACGTCGTGTGGTTCAAGGGTATGAGAAACGTGACCTTCTCCTGTGCCTCCTCCATGGCCGCCGTGCGCCCTTCGCGCGTGGCGAGAATAGAGGCACTGATGAGAAGGGAATGCGTGACGAGACTGACGAGGGCGCCCTGACGGAACTGGAATCCCCTCGTGTTGGACTCGAGCAAGAGGCGAAGCATTGAAGCCTCCTCCCGTAACACTGATGCCCGTACGGTGCGTCCCGACCCGGGCGCCTGGAGTGGAGTCTTGCTGACTACAGTATCGTGCAAGGTACATGCGACGAGCAAGCCGAACTGCCAACCATCCTAAGGTACGCAACCGGCCAACGCGGAGTGCCAAGTGACGAACCGTGCCTGGCTGGGATGACCGATTGCGGGCGATAGGCCAGGTGCCGTCTGGCCGGTCCAGCCCAGCCTGGGGTCGGTCCTATTTGAGCATTACGCCGATCAGCTCGCGAACGACCTTGCCGGCAACGATTGCCGACAGGCCGGTTGGATCATTCCGGGGGTTGAGCTCGACAACGTCGGCCGCAACGATCGGGGCCTCGATGCCGTGCAGGAGCGACAGCAGTTGACGCACCGATAACCCGCCCGGTTCCCGATGCGAGACACCAGGCGCGAACGCAGGGTCCAGCGCGTCGACATCAATGGAAACGTAGACCGGCGTATTCACCGGGACACGCAGGTCGCCCTGGATGGTCCGCATCTCGATGACTTCCACGCCGAACCGGCGCGCCTGTGCCCGCTGGTGGCCATTCATCGTACGGATGCCCACCTGGACAAGGCGGTCGGCGAGCTGCTCCTCCATGATCCGCGCGAACGGGCAGGCGTGGGAGTACCGGTCGCCCCCGAACTCATCGTAGAGATCCGGATGGGCATCCACGTGCAGGATCGTCAGGCTGGGGGCATGACGTCTCACGGCCCGGAGCACAGGGTAGGTGACGGAGTGGTCGCCGCCAAGCGACACCGGCCGGGCACCCATGGCCAGGAGCCGCGCGATTCCCTGCTCGATGGCGTGGCGCGCGTCCGCCGGCGAACACCGCCCGAGCTCCAGATCCCCAGCGTCGGTCAGCGCACCTTCGGCCCCGACATTGATGCCGAGCTCACTCCAGCTGTTCGCGCTCGGACTCCACAACGCCTCGCGGATCGCGGCCGGGGCGTCGGCAGGACCACGTTGATACGACGAGCTCGCGTCGTACGGCAGGCCGACGAGCGCCGGGGTGCCGCCTAACGTGGTCATCAGTCGGACTTGAGCGCCTCTTGCGGGTCGATGCGGGCTGCGGTTCGCGACGGAAGATAGCTGGCCGCAAGCGCGATCGTGGCGAGCAGCACCGGCACCACCGCGAACGTCAACGGGTCCGTCGCCGTCACCCCGAACAGTTGCGTCGAGAGCGCGCTCGTGGCGTAATACGCCCCCACGAGTCCCACGCCGACGCCGATGGCCACGAGCGCCATTCCCTGCCTGACGATGAGCCGGATGACACGGCCGCGCGTGGCACCGAGCGCCAGCCGGATCGCGATCTCACGCCGACTGAGCCCGATCACGAACGCCAGCACGCCGTAAATCCCGATGCTCGCGAGCAGCATGGCCACGAGGCTGAAGCTGCCGAGCACAGAGGACCCGAAGCGAGCCGTCGCCGTCTGCCGATCGACTAAGTCCGTCATCCGAAGGACGCGATACAGCGGAAGCTGCGGGTCGATGGCGCTCACCTCACGCTGAATGGCTGACATGACCGCCGCTTCGTCGCCGCTCGTCCGAACAAGGAGGGCCAGATCGGCGTCAGGCAGCTGCGCGAACGAGTAGAAGACGTCGGGCTCGCTCGTCGACAAATCCGTCGTCAGGTCGCGGAATCGCGCCGCGCCGACGACGCCGACGATCGTCACGTTCGGTCCGGTCGCGTCGCCGAAACGGAACTGGCGGCCGACCGGGTCCTGGCCGGGCCAGAAGCGGCGCGCCGCTGCGCTACTGATGATGGCGACGTCCTGGACACTGTCCCGGTCGGCGGCGGTAAACGCGCGTCCACTCACGACAGGGATGCCGAGCGTCGCGAAGTACTCCGGCGTCACGCGGTGACGGTAAGAACGCACGGGCTCTGGGGTGACGCCGTCCACGAACATCGACCCGGCGTTCGCGTTGCCGCCTAACGGCATGTCGGACCCGATCGCCGCGCTCTCGACCTGCGGAAGGGCTCGCACGCGCGAGAGCAGCTCGTTCACGAGCTGGACGCGAGCCTGGCCGGCATATCGCCCTCTGGGGAGGGTCAGCCGTGCGGTCACGACGCCGTCGGCGCGAAAGCCGGTTTCGACGGCGAGCTGCTGGCGAAGGCTTCGCACCATGAGCCCACCAGCAACGAGCAGCACGAGCGCGAGCGCGATCTCGCTGACGACGAGAAGCTGCTGCGCACCGAGTCGTCGCAGGCTCGTGATGCCGCCGGCGGCGGCCCGGGCGCCTTCCTTGAGAGAATCGGAAACCGTCAGGCGACGCACCGCGAGCGCCGGCGCGAGCCCGAAAATGATCCCGCAGATGGCGGTGAGACCCGCTGCGAAGAGAACGACGCGCCAGTCGATGGAAGGGTTGACGTAGCCCGGAAGCGCGCCGATCGGCAGGAGAGGCAGCAGGGCCCCGAGTCCCCAGACGGCGAGCCCGACCCCGGCCACGGCGCCCACGGTCGCGAGCGCCAGGCCTTCGGCGAGCAGTTGTCGAACCAGACGTCCCCCTTCGGCGCCCACGGCGATCCGCAGCGCCATCTCGCGACGACGCGACGTGGCCCTCACGAGCTGAAGGTTGACCACGTTCGCGCAGGCGATGAGCAGGAATAGCAGGACGGCGGCGAAGAGCGCGATCAGCAGCTGCCGCGTGCTGCCTAACGCCGAATCCTGGAGGGAGAAGAGCTGGACGCCACGTTCCCGGTTCGTGTCGGGGTACCGCGCCTCGAGCTGTCTCGCCACGACGTTGAGGTCGCGCTGCGCGCTCTCGAACGTCACACCCGGCCGAAGCCGGCCGATGGCCCCGAGCCATCGGCCACCGCGCGATTCGAGTGCGTTCCTGGACGCCGTGAGCGAGATCATCATCATCGGCACCCACACGTCGGTGTCGAACGAGAGGCCGTGGAAGCCATCCTTCATGACACCAACGATGGTGAACGGCCGGTCGTTGATCGTGACGGACCGGCCGACGATGCCGGGATCGGACGCGAACTGCGTCGCCCACAGGGCGTGGCTGATGACCGCGACCGGGCTCGCGTCGGGCACGCGGTCGTCGTCGGCCGTGAAGGTTCGGCCTCTCGCGGCAGCCACACCGAGGATTCCGAAGTAGCTCGCCGAGACCATCTCGACGCTGACACGCCGAGGGTCGCCGCTCGTTCCCAGGTTGAGGGAGATGTTGTCGTACGCCGAGACGTCCGAGAACGAGTGACTCAGCATGCGCCAGTCGGTGAGCTCGGGATAGGACGCGCCCCGGACGGCGCGCCTTGCACCCTCGCGCTCCGGTCCTGCGACGCCCCAAAGCATCGCCAGCCGCGACGCCTCGGTGAACGGCAGTGGACGAACGAGCGCGGCGTCGAGAAGGCTGAACACGGCGCTGCTCGTGCCGATGCCCAGCGCGAGAGTCAGGACGACGGCAGCAGAGAATGTCGGCCGCCGGCGCAGCGTGCGGAGCGCATAACGGAAATCGTTGAGCATTGGCTGAGCAGTGAGGGCTGAGCGGAAACGAGCGCATCAAAAGCACGGCTGGTGCCACGGATCACAAATTGGCCAACCATAACGCGCATAACGAGTTGCTCGAGAGCTGGTGGTCAGCCACGGGCTCTCACGCGTCGCGGAGGCGGACGTGGCGTCCCACTTTCGGACGCTTCGCGAGCGCGTGACGTGATGCACGGCGGGCGCGCAACCCTGGCCTCCACCAATGCGTGCGGCACGGCCCCTCGCGCCGCATGGGCAGCTGTTATCGTGGGCGGTCCGAGTGCACCACCCCCTCGAACGGAGCACCGCAATGCGTCGTGACACGGCAATCGTCCTGCTCGCCGTTCTGGCGTTAGGCGCGTCCTGCGCAGGCGACTCGGCCATGGGCCCCGGCGGTGATACGGTCTCCGCCGACGCGAAGAAGGGTGGAAACGGCGGTGGCGGGAGCGGCGGCGGCACGACTGGCGGGGGCTCGACCGGAACGCGCACGGTGTTCCCGGCCGACAATCCATGGAACACGGACATCTCCACCCAGCCGGTCGATCCGAGCTCCACGACGCTGATCAACAGCTGTGGCGGCGCCACGAAGCGGGTGCACCCGGACTTTGGGACGGTCTGGGATGGCGCGCCTAACGGGATCCCGTACGTGCTGGTGAGCGGGTCCCAGGCGAAGGTGCCGGTGTCCTTCGACTATGGGGATGAGAGCGACCCGGGCCCGTACCCGATCCCGGCGAATGCGCCGATCGAGGGTGGCCCGACGAGCACGGGCGACCGTCACGTCATCGTCATCGACACGACGGCGTGGAAGCTGTACGAGATGTTCGATGCGCATCCGCTGAACGGCGGGACCAGCTGGCATGCCGGCTCCGGCGCGACGTGGGACCTGAGCTCGAACGCCCTGCGTCCGGCGGGCTGGACGTCCGCCGACGCGGCGGGCCTGCCGATCTTCCCGGGGCTCGTGCGCTATGACGAGGCGGTCGTCAGGGGCGCGATCAACCACGCCCTGCGCTTCACGTGCCCGACGACGCGGAAGGCCTACGTCTTGCCGGCGCGTCACTGGGCGAGCTCACAGACGAGCACGAGCTATATGCCGATGGGCGCCCGCGTCCGGCTCAAGGCGAGTGT
>Ga0075424_100000501_pt1 | contig 30646 bp, 21 predicted proteins | sample SoiMethybrSBSTD3_FD_75301 | JGI IMG/M metagenome (GOLD analysis project Ga0075424, IMG submission 75301) | Bulk soil microbial communities from a Populus tree surrounding site in Tennessee, USA - Soil MetaG P. TD hybrid SBSTD3 | ecosystem: Environmental > Terrestrial > Soil > Tree plantation... | reverse complement strand
GAGTCGCTGGTCGTACACGGGCTGTACGGACGAACCGCAGGAATGTCTGGCGCGCCTGCGCCGATCACGATCGAACCGGGGCACGTTCACGAAGTGCGATTCGTCGCTGGCGCGCCCGGGACGTACTACTACTGGGGCGCCACGCGCGACGTTCCCCTCGCGCAGCGATCGCAGCGTGAGTCGCAGCTCTCGGGCGCGCTGATCGTCGATCCCCGCGGCCGTCCGCCCCGCGATGAGCGAGTCTTCGTCATCGGCGTGTGGCAGGATCCTGCCGTCAGGAACAACATCGCCACGTTGGGGGCGCTCAACCGCATGGTGATGAACGGGAAATCCTGGCCGCACACGGAACGATTGTCGTACACCGTTGGCGAGCCCGTGCACATCCGGGTCGTCAATGTCGGGGACGTTGTGCACCCGATGCATCTGCACGGCTTCTACTTCAACGTGGACAGCCGCGGCGATGAGACGAACGATACGATTTTTCCAACCGGTGGTTCGCGGCATCTCGTAAACACCGAGCGGCTGGGATCCGGCCGGACATTCTCGCTCACGTGGACCCCGACACGCCCGGGCAATTGGCTGTTCCACTGCCACGACACGCTCCACATCAAGCCCGCTCTGCCGCTCGACGGCAGCGCGCCGCCACCCTCGCATCACGTAGCAAATCACGCGCTCGAAATGATGGCAGGACCCGTTGTCGGGATCACGGTCGTCCAGGCGAAGGGGTACGTCGCTCCCAGAGATGCGGCGTCGCGCAGGCGGCTTCGCCTCATCGCGAAGGAGGATACGGGGGGCACGCCCGAGGAGCCCGCGTGGGGCTTTGCGCTCGAGGAAGGTGGAAAGACGACGCCTTCCGCGCCGCCATATCTACCAAGCCCCACGATCGTGCTGAAGCGCGACGAGCCGGTGAGCATCACGGTCGTGAATCAGCTGCCGGAAGCGACCGGGATTCACTGGCACGGCATCGAGCTCGAGAGCTACTACGACGGCGTCGCCGGGTTCGCGGGGATGGGACCGCGCATTGCCCCCGCCATTCCACCGGGCGGTTCCTTCGAAGCGCGCTTCACGCCGCCGCGATCGGGGACGTTCATCTACCACACACACGTCGATGAGATGCGGCAGCAGAAAGCCGGCTTGAACGGCGCGCTGATCGTGGTCGACGATCCCGCGAAGTATGATCCGGCGCACGACATCGTGCTGCTCCTGTCGGTGCCGAGGCTCGACGCCGATCGCGCCGTCGTGAACCTCAACGGCTCCTCGCATCCCGCCGCGCTCGAGTTGAAGGCCGGCGAGAAATATCGTCTGCGCTTCATCAACATTCATGTGTTCCGACCGTCGATGCGGATGCAGCTCCTGAACGGCGAGACAGTGATGACGTGGCGCAGCCTCGCAAAGGATGGAATGGATCTTCCCTCTGATCAGGCAACTCTCGGTCCATCGGTCGTGCAGATGGGGAACGGTGAAACGTACGATTTCGAATTCACGCCGGACACGGCGGGCGACATCCGCCTCGACGTCAACGCGGCCGCGGGCGCTCTGCTCGTCACGATGCCGATTCACGTACGGTAGCGACCCTTCGGCGTAGCTCAGGGTCGGCCTGAGGCTCTGCGGTTGAGTGCGTGTGCGCTTCTCTACTGCCTGTCGAAGATCAGATTGTTCTTGACGGTCTGTCCCTTCGCGTTGACGCCGGTCTGCGCTATGGCGAGCGTCTTGCCGTCTTCCGAAACGCTGACGCCGTTCACGAGCGTCTGCTTGCCCGCGAGCTTGAACGTCGTTCTCGTCGCGCGTGCGCTCACGCGCCTCAGCATCACGACATCGGCGTCGGGATTGGTGCCGGTCACTTTGTTCTCTTTGCGGTCGAAGTTCCCGGAGTACCCCCATTTGATTGGGGTGCCGTCTGCGTTGGTGCCCGTGACGCTTACCTTGCGGCCCGGGCCGGCAGCCTCCATCGTCGCCGTCATCTCCTTCGGTGCCGGTCCCGGACTGAACTTCGATTTGGCGACGTTCAGCTTCCATGTGCCGAACATCGGGTCGGTTCCCTGTGCAGCCGCGCCGGTACACACGATCACGGTCGCTACCAGCCCTGCCAGGCACCAAACAACACGTCGTGTCATCATCGAAACCTCCCCGACAAACGATTACAGCAGCCTCCACCCGGCATAAGCGTCCAGCTCATCCGTGTAAGAACCGCGTGAGACTACACCCTCATGGAGGGTAGGTCAATGGTGCTGATTCCTTATTTCTCCGCCGCAATAATGACACGATGATCTCGCGAATCTGGAAGGCTATCGCAACTGCATCAGGCGCGCGTCAGTACGCAGAACACTTCCACGCACATGTTCTGCAAGACCTTCGTGCTGTTCAGGGGTATCAGGGAGCCCTGTTGCTGCAGCGTCCGCAAGGTAACCGGGTCGAGGTGGTCGTAATCAGTTTCTGGAAATCAGAAGAGGCAATCCGCGCGTTTTCAGGTCCTCACATCGACCGCGCCGTTGTCGCGGAGGAAGCGCGCGGCGTCCTGGAATCGTACGACGAGATCGTCAGTCACTTTGAAGTGATCGCAGACGATCGTATTCGTCCACGCGCGTGAAGTTCAGCGAAGCGCCTCGGCCAGCCCAACCTTCAGCGCGCGGCGCGCGGGCATATAGCAGGCAGCCGCACCGACGACGACGAGCCCGGCGCTGACCGCGAAGAACGTGATCGGATCCGTTGCGGTGACGCCGAACAGCAGCGCCTCGAGCAGATGCGCCGCCGGCAGCGCTACAGAGACGCCGGCGATGATTCCAACGAGGCACAGTTTCACGCCTTCGGCGAGAACCAGACGAATGATCTCGCCGTCGGTCGCACCAAGCGCCGAGCGAATGCCGAATTCACGGACACGCTGGCTCGTAGAGACGCTGATCACCCCGTAGACTCCGCCGGCGGCCAGCACGAGCGTGACGATTGCGAATCCTCCGAGCACGACGACGTTGAAACGCCGCTGGCTCAGAGTTTTCGATACGAGATCTTCGAGATGCGCGGCGCTGAAGATCGTCTGCAGGGGATCGAGCGTCCAGATCTGCTCCTTCAACGTGGCGAGATCTATCGGGGCATCGGGAGCGGTACGCACGACGAACGTCAGCGCGCGAAACCCCGATTGCGCGTACGGAAGGAACACTTCGGCGGCCGCCGGAGCATCCAATGCTTCGTGACGCAGGTCGCCCACGACGCCGACCACTTCCGCGTCGAATCGGGTCCCCGAGAATTGGAATCGCACCCTCGAGCCGACGGGATCGGCGCCCTTCCAGAACTGCCGCGCGGCGCGGCGCGATAGCACGACGACCTGTCGCGACGCGGACGTGTCGGTCGCGTCGAACAGACGGCCGCCGAGCAGCGGCACGCCCATCGCCTTGAAGTAATCTCCGCTGACCGCGGTGGTGTACGCGAATGCGTCTTCTCCGGGCGCCGTCGGATGACCCGGGATCTCAATCATTCCACGCGCGATGACCCTGGCTTCGCCGAACGGCATCGCAGTTACCGCGCCAGCCGCGATCACACCAGGCAGCGCGCGCATGCGCTCGAGCGCCTGCTCGAAAAAGACGATCCGCTTTGGCGGGGTATCGATCCGGTTGGACGCGAACACCTGCAGGACCGAGACGTGATAATCGCGCGCGAAGCCTGGATCGACACGCTCGACCAGCATGAAGCTGCGCACGAGCAAACCCGCGCCCACGACGAGAACCAGAGCCGCGGCGATTTCCAGCACGACGAGCGCGCGCCCGATGGCTCGCCGCGAACCACCGCGTCCTTCTCTGAGCGCCATCACCGACGACGGCCGCGAGAGCTGCAGCGCGGGCATCAGTCCGGCGAGCACCGCGGCAACCGCGGTGACGCCACACGCGAGCGCCGCGGAGCGTACATCCATTGGCATGCGGTCGACGAGTGCGATATCAGCGGGGCGAAGACGCCCGACAACGTCGAGCATCCAGCGTGCAGCGAGGAGACCGATCGCGCCGCCCGCGGCCGCGAGGACGAGGCTTTCCACGAGCATCTGCCGGACGAGCCGGAGCCGGCTGGCGCCAAGCGCCTGGCGCACCGCGAACTCGCGCTCTCTGGCCGTGCCGCGCGCCAGCAGCAGGCTGGCGACGTTCGCACATGCCACGGCCAGGAGAATGACCGCCGCGCCGAGGAGGAACGGCAGCAGATCACGAAGGCCGCCGGCGAGATGCGTACGCAGCGGTATCACCTGTGCGGACATCCTGCCGTTCGTTGCTGGATACTCGCTCGCCAGCTGGCCCGAAATGAGATCGAGCTCGGCCTGTGCCCGCGCCGCCGACACGCCAGGGCGCAGCCGCCCCACCACGTTCCACGCGCCATACACACGCAGTTTGAATTCGGCCTCGTCGAACCCGGGCTTCGGCATCCAGATCTGGACTTCCGCACGGCGCGCGCGATCGTCGAACAGCCGCAGTTCGACGCCTGGCGGCATGATGCCGACGACGGTGAAGGGGTCGCCTGCGTCCAGGCGCAGAGCCGTCCCGACGAGTGATGGATCCGCACCGAAGCGCGACGTCCACAGCGCGTGGCTGAGAATCACGACGCGAGGGGCGCCGCGACGATATTCCTCCTTCAGGAACAGCCGCCCGTGGAGCGCCGGAATGCGCAGCACGCCGAAGAATGGCTCGCTCACGCGCGCCGCCGTGAGGTAGTCCGGCTCGCGACCGGCGAAGTTGAGATTGAACGTAAAGGGATCGGCGATCGCGAGCGCCTCGAACGAGCGCGTCCGCGCCAGCCAATCGAGTGCGTTCCCCGGCGCAACGTCGAGCCGTTCCGCGCCGGACTCGTGGTTGCGCTGCCAGATCGTCATGACGCGCTCGGGCTGCTGCACGGCCAGGGGACGAAAGAAGAGGGTGTCGGCCACGCTGACGATCGCGATCGCCGCGCCGATGCCGGCCGCAAAGACGAGCAGCGTGACGGTCGTGAACGCCGGCGACTTCAGCAGCGCGCGCGTGCCGTAGACGACGTCATGAACGACCTCGGCATCGAGGGTGAATTGCCGCCGTATCCACGCCGCATCCGGAAGAGCGCCAAGCGCCCGCCTGATCAAGTCCATGTCAGTGCTCCACGATCGTTGCCGTCGGCGGCCGAGGTACAAGGCGTGATGCTGCAGCTCGGCGTCCCACTCGCGCCGCCAGGCGCCCCGCCGCGCGGCTGGAACCACCAGGGCAACGGTCCGGATGACCCACAGCGCAAGTCGGAGCTGGAGCCGCGACGTCATTACGATCGGGCCGGACGAAGCCGGCGGGCCCGCGATGCGATCGATCGGGGCATGCGGTAGCGCAATAGTGCGCTGCCCAGGATGCGTTGACCAGACGGCGTGAGCTCGTAATACCGCCGCGGCGGACGCTGCTCATCGTGCGCAATCGCGGCGTCCTCCCAGTCTGCGGAGACCAGCGCCTCGCGCTCGAGGCGGCGCAGAATCGGATAGACGGTGCCGCTGGGAAGCCCTGTGACATCGAGGATCTCGAAGCCGTGGCGGAACCCGCTGGCGAGCGCGTGCAGGACGAGCGTGGTGGGATAGGTCAGCTTCACGGCGCATATCCTACCTATGTAGAGTTATTACGTCAAGAGCATGATTGGAATCGGAAGGCGTTAGACGGCCTTTCGTGGCCGCACGAATCGCCAGACGACGAAGCCGAGAAGGATCATCGCGCCGATGTCCCACGAACACAGCTTGCCGACGCGGTAGTACGGCATGTACTCCCAGAGACCGTATCGATCGACGACGGTTTCTTCGAACAGCACCCACGTGTTGAAGAACGTGAGCCAGACCGCGAACCTGACAATCCCCGGCACTTTCGCCGGGTCGAACTGGTGTGGCAGCATGGCCGCAGACTAGCGGTTCAAGTCGACTTGAAGTCAAGAGGGATGAGGCAATGCTCTCGATTGGAGAAGTCGCGTCACGATCCGGCCTGAAGACTTCGGCGATTCGCTACTACGAAGCGCAGGGCCTCTTGCGTCCAGCCCAACGTCACGCTGGAAGACGGGTATATCCCGCGTCGATTCTCGAGCGATTGGCGGTCATCGAGCTCGCGAAGGTCGCCGGGTTCGAGCTGCAACAAATCCGCGCGCTGCTCTCGAACGTCGACGGGAGCGAACCCGCCGAGGCGTGGAAGCAGCTGGTATCGGCCAAGGCCGTTGAAATCGACGAGCAGGTGAAGCGGCTGCTGGAAGTGAAGGACCTGCTGTCGAAATTGAACGCGTGTACCTGTGCAACGCTGGAGGAATGCGGCAGTGGCTACATCGAGGCTCGTTCGCGATATTCGCCTGATGGGCCGCTGCACGCGTCGGCGCCGCTCGCGATAATCAAGCGCCGCTAGTCCGCGCCTTTGCGCGACTCCAGGAGCTGAGGAGTTTGGCCGGTTCGTTCCTCGAGGGCGGACAGCACGTCGCCGACCTGCGAATCGTCGACCCGCAGGATGACAAACCGGCGATCGGCCCTGATCAGCGAAATCCAGTGGCGGTTGCCGCCGATGCCGAGCACACGGGAGAAGCGTCCGGAGGTACGAACGATCGGCGTCGGTCCACCGGACGAGTTCCACATCGGATCGCGTCCGTGCGAATACGTGATGGCCCGCACATCGTCGAACGGCACGACCTGCAGACGCTTCCGCGTGGCGTCGTCTGATACGGTGATGCTCTTGCTGGTCAGCACCAGACGCACGTCGCGCACGCGCCGCTCCTCCCCGGTGTCCACGAGCCCTTTCGCCAGGAAGGTGCGAGCGGGATACGTCTTTTCCTCTCGCGGAGCAACGACGGGCCGGTCAACCACGGGCCGGGCGACGACCATGGGCTGCGGGTTGACGACGGGCTGCGGCGCTGCCGCTCGTTCGGGCTCGTTGGGCACGGTTGCGGCATCGGCTGTCGCAGGGAGTACGGCTGTCGCAGCCAGCGCGGCTGGTGGATCCACGCGTGGATTCACAGGTGGTGCGATGGCCCCGCGCGCCGCGACATGCACGAGAAGAAGAAGGCTTGCCACCAGCGCGATCGAGCCGAAGGCAATTGGCCAGCGCGACGTTGCGGACGAGGGCGGTCGAGCCGACGCGGCGCCTGCCGCCCGCCTCAACGCGGTTCTGAACTCGCGCGCGGTTTGAAACCGTTTCGCCGGCGCCTTGGCCATGGCGCGCTGCACGATCGATTCGCACCAGCGTGGAAGATCGGCCCGGTGCGCGTGGAGCGCGGTCGGCACCTCGGAAACGTGCTTCTGCAGCATGATCACCGTGCTGTCGGCGTCGAAGGGGAGCCTGCCCGTCAGCAGCCGGTAGAAGATGACGCCGACCGCGTAGAGATCCGCCCGTTCGTCCACCTGCTCCCCGCGTACGTGCTCCGGCGACATGTAGGCCGGGGTTCCCATCAAGCAGCCGTCGACGGTGAAGTGTTCGACGCCGCGCACCCGCGCGATGCCGAAGTCCATGATCTTCACGCCGCCTGCCTGGCTCACCATCACGTTCGCGGGTTTCATATCGCGATGGATGATTCCGGCGCGATGCGCGTGTTCGAGCGCGGACAGGATGGCGTCCACGAGGTAGACGGCGCGATCGGGCGCGATCGGCCCCTCCCGGTTCGACAGTTGCTCGAGCGTCTGCCCGGGCACGAACTCCATGACCATGAGGAGATCCGGGCCGGACGTGAACAGCTCGTAGATCGTGGCAATCCCAGGATGATTGAGCTTGGCGAGCGCCGTCGCCTCGTTCCGGAAGCGCTTCATCAAATCGGATTCCGCGGCGTCGGACGTGAGAATCTTGATGGCGACCTGGCGGCCCAGCGTCTCGTCCACGGCGCGGTAAACGACCCCCGTCGCTCCCCTGCCGAGCGATCCGACAATCCGATACTTGCCGATCGAGGTGCCCAGCATTCTGATCTGGCGCGCGAGGCGCAGCCATGGGCGATGCAACTCCCGTACGATGCCGCGCCCGCACACATCGCCGCGGACGGCACCGATTCCACGAACATTTTCTGTCAAGAAATTACAAATTTGGCGCGCTCCGGCCGACACACCACGCGCATCTCCCTGGTTTGGCAGCGCTTGCCGAACGCGGTCCAGCGGCGCGGAACTTGAACCCCCATGGCACTCAGACGGATCTCGAGCGCGGAGGCGCGATGGCGATACTCACTCTGGTGTCCGACGATCGATCGAGACAATATGCGGCGGGACCAACTGCGACAATCGGCCGGTTGCCTGACAATACGATCATCATCGACAGCCCTGCGGTGTCGGGACACCACGTCTGTGTGTTCAGCATCGCCGACCAGTACATCGTCGAAGACCTGCAGAGCACCAACGGTACGTTCGTCAACGGAGTACGCGTGAGCCGGCAGGCGCTCCAGCACGGCGACGTCGTCAAAGTCGGCAATCACGAGCTGATCTTCGACAAGCTCGCGGAGCTCGAGGTGCCGTCAACGGACGGCGGGGAAACGAGCGCCACAGACGGCAGCACCGTCTTCATCGATCGGCGGAAGCTGTTCGATCGACTCGTGCAGTCCGAGGTCGAGGCTCGGAGAGAAGACGTGCTGCAGGCCCGATTGAAGGACGTCGAAACGCACGCGCGATACCGGCGCGAGGATGAGGCGCAGCCGGCCAGACCTGGAAAGCTGCGCGTTATCGCCGGCAGCTCGGATCGCGACGAATACACGCTTGACGCGCATACCTCACTGATTGGCAGAGGCAAGTCGAGCCTCGTGCGGGTACGAGGCTGGTTCAAGCCGAAAGTATCCGTCGTGATCACCCGCAATCGGCAAGGTTACGTGGCGACTGTTCTCACTCGTGATGTCGTGATTAACAGCCGGCCGGCGACCGGCCGTCATGAACTGAAGAACGGCGATGTGATATCGGTCGGCTCCTTAATCCTGGAGTTCCAGCTGGAGAAATCACCGCAGGTGATCGAGCCGGAAGCGGCTTTCGATTCCGCGACCGACTCCGGCATGGATTGCTGGGTGTAGCTCGCCAACGAACTGATGGCAATGTCTTGCCTGATCCGGGCGCTTGCGAGTGTGCTCATCGCAGCCGGTTTCATCACACAGGCTTCTCCCGCTCCCAGGCATTTCTCGAGTTCGAAGGAGTGTAATTTCGAGTTCGACTATCCGGGAGACTGGGTAGTGACTCCGAGCGACGAAACGATTCGTTGTGGTGTGACGCTCCGCCCCGGTGATTTCGCGAACAAGATGAAAGAAGAGGATGTCGACATTTACACGCTTTATGTTACCGCCGAGCACGGCGATTTCCTCGCGATCGCCGCTGATAAAGGCTTCGATTTCGTGAAGGGCAAGTGGGTGCTCCTCGGCAGACAGAGCATGACCACTGATGCTCAGGTCGTCGCGACGGAACTGTGGCATGGACTGCGGGGAGTCGCCGCCACCGGTTGCTTCAGCGAAAGTCGCGGCCATGCGGGATTGTGTGAAAGGCCGGCTCTCCTGCTGCGCGACGACGCCGACAACATATGGTCAATGTCAGGAGGCCCGCAGTCCGAAGCGGCGTTCGACAATCCTTGCCAGCTTTCGCTTTCGTCGGCAGTGATGCCGGCTGCGTGCTGACTCACTTCCCTCTGGTGATGGCTGGAATGAACCCGTCTCGATTCGGCATCTTCACCTTCGGCAGCGACGTCGCGTCCATCACATCGTCAGGGCCAATGATGCCATTGAGATGCAGGAGATACGCCGTTACAGCGTACGCGTCCGCATCCGTGAGCGAATGCGGCGCGGGATACGGCATGGCCCGCCGCACGAAGTCGAACACCGTTGTCGCGTACGGCCAGTAGCTGCCGATCGTCTTCACGGGCGCCGCGCTGCTGAGCGTGCCCTGACCACCGGCGAGTCGATCGTTGATCCCGCTCACCCCTTCCGCTCCGTGGCAGGCGGCGCACTTCACCGCATAGACCGATGCCCCCTGCTTCGGCGTTCCCGATCCCGGCGGCAGACCGGCGCCATCCGGGCCGATGCTGACGTCCATGGCCTCGATCTCCGCCGCGCTCGCGGGGACGCCGAGCGCCGGACCTTTCGGCGGCGAGGGACGCGATGACGTCGTGCGCGGCCGCACATCGCGGGTTGCGGGCGTCTGTGCAGCGGCGCTGATGGCGAGCACGAAGAGCGTCGCTGTCAGCGTGGCAGCTCTACGCATAGACATTCCGCACCTCCCCCGCGGGCAGCACGGCCCAGCTCTGGATTGCGTTGCAGTGATACCGATGCGAGGCCCCGCGCGCGGCGATGAATGCGCCGCGCGTGGGTTGAACGGCACCGGTCTCGTCGACCGCGCGGCTCATCAACACAGCCGCGCCGCCATTCCACTGCCATGGCAAACGAAAGCGCGTCAGCGCCTTGGGCAGCACCGGCCCTGACAATGCCGCCGGTGCCCACGTCTTCCCGCCGTCCGCTGATACATCAACCCGCCGAATCCGGCCCGCACCAGACCACGCGATGCCGCTGATCTGATACAGCCCGGCGCCCTGCATCTTCAGGCCGCCTGACGGCGACGTGATAACCGACTTGACGCCCATCGGAAACGTGAACTGCATCGCCTTGCCGCCCGGCATCGAGTCGGTGTATTTCGACGTCTCGTCTTTCGTCATCACCGGATCGGCGGTCACCTTCAACCGCCGCAGCCACTTCACGTTGGTATTGCCCTCCCAACCCGGCAGCAGGAGCCGCATCGGATATCCGTTTTCGGGGCGCAGCCGCTCGCCGTTCTGATAGATCGCGATCAACGCGTCATCGAGCGCCTTCTCGAGCGGAATGCTGCGGCTCATCGCGGCCGCATCGGCGCCCTCGGCAAGGACCCATTTTCCATCCGGCCGTACGCCAGCCTCATCGAGCAGCGTGCTCAGCGGCACGCCCGTCCACTCGGCACACGATACGAGGCCGTGCAACGCGCCAGCTCCGCCCGGGGCCGGCTGTGCGGCGTACAACGGCGCGCTGTTGCCGGAACACTCGACGAAATGGATTCGCGAGATCAACGGATATCGTGACAGCGCGGCAAGGTCGAACGTCAGGGGCTGCCGCACCAGACCGTGAATGAGGAGACGATGCTGCTCGGGTGGGATGTCGGGAACGCCGCTGTGATTGCGCTCGAAGTGCAGCGAGTTCGGCGTGATCATTCCTTCGAGGAATTCGAGCGGCGTGCGTGACGAACCGCTGCCGTCGGTCCCGGGCATCGATCCAACGATGCGCTGAACCGTCGCTTCGCGCGGCGATCGTTCGCCGTACGGCCGCAGCGGCGCGCCCGGCGCCCGCATCCACGCCGGCACGTTCTGCTGCGCTGCGATTGGCAGCGCCCGCAGCAGCGCCATCCCGGCAACGCCGGTGGTCAGGAACACCCGTCGGGAAAGCAGCCCGTTGCCGGCGACCGGCTCGAGATCGTGCGCATCGACTTTCGGCATCGTAGGACGTCCTCCGTCGCAGACATCCTACCTGTAGTCGGCCTCGACTGCGGATCCCTACTCGTATCTGAGCGCTTGTGTCGGCGCGATGCGTGACGCGCGCCGCGCGGGGACGTACGTGGCGACCATCGTTACGGCAAGCAGCGATGGCAGGACGATCGCGTAGGCCGCGACATCGACGCTGCCGGCGTTGAAGAGGAATGCGTTCAGCATCCGCTCGAGGCCCAGACCCAGCACCACACCGATGATCGCGCCCGCGCCGACCAGGACCAGCCCCTTGCTCATCACGAGGCGCAGCACGTCGGACGGCGACGCGCCGATCGCGATGCGGATGCCGATCTCGCGCGTCCGCCGGCTGACGGAATAGGCCAGGAGACCATACAAGCCGGCGACCGCGAGGACCAGCCCCGCGGCGCCCATCGTCGCGACGATCTCGACGCCGGTTCCCGGCCCCTCGACCGCGTTGTAGCGATAGACCTCGGCGTAGGTACGCACGTCGGAAATCGGCATGTTCGCGTCGAGGGCGCGGACGACCGCCTTGAGCGGATCGACGAGCTGACGCGAGTCGCCGGTCGATCGCATGAGCAGGACCATCCGCGGCATCGGGTGCTGCGCCAGCGGCAGATAAACGAAGTCGGTCGGCTTCTCGAACGTCGTGCGGTACTTGACGGTCCGGGCGATGCCCACGATTTCGACGAGCGGTCCCGTGATGCCATCGAGCCGGATGTGTTTGCCGACCGCGTCTTCGCCGGGCCAGTAATGCGCCGCGAACTGCTCGTTCACGACGGCCACACGCGGCGCCTCGGCGCTGTCCGACCTGAGGATGCCGCGGCCGCGCAGGATGGCGATCTCCATTGTCTGAAAGAAGCCTTCGTCCACCGCGTCCATCGTCGACATGAACGTGTCGCGATCGCGCGGCATCACGACTCCGTCGGGCACGAACGCGATCCGGTCGAACGCGTCCAACCCGAGCGGAGGATTACGCGTCAGCGCCGCGCTCTCGATACCGGGTGTCGCGCGCACGCGATCGACCAGCAGCTGGAAGAACCGCTGCGTCTGCGCCGGGGTGTACTGCATCAGACTCGGATCGAACCGCGCCATCAGCACGCGGTCTTTGATCGTCCCGGTGCCCGCGTCCACGCCCATGTTGAACCCGCGCATCATCACGAACGACGCCGTGAGCAGCACGAGCGACAGCGACACCTGGGCGACGACCAGCGCGTTGCGGCCCCACAACCGCAGGCGTCCGGGCGCGTCGACGTCCGCGGACTTGAGGCCGTTTACGAGATCCGTTCGCGTCCCCTGCAGCGCGGGGGCAAGACCGCACGCGATCGCACTCGACAGCGACAACGCGAGGTTCGCCAGCAGCACACGTGCGTCCAGCCGGAACGGGAGCACGACAGGCAGCTCGCTGGGGATGCTGAGCGTGTGGAAGAACTGGATGCCGGCGTAGGCGACGGCAATCCCTCCGAGCCCGCCGACGACGGCGAGCATGAGGCTTTCGGTCAGCAGCATGCGGATCACGCGGGATCGTCCGGCGCCAATCGCGAGGCGGATGGCGATTTCGCGCGTGCGCGTCTGCCCGCGGCTCAACAAAAGTCCGGCAACGTTGGTGCACGCGACGGCCAGCACGACGAGCGACAGCACCGCGAACACGACGATGAACTTCCAGTTCCCCATTTCGTTGCGTGTCCGCATCTCGAACAGCGTCCGCACCGCGGCGCCGCGATCGCGATTCAGCTTCGGGTGCTCCTGCTCGAACGTCCGTGCAAGCATGGCGAGCTCGCCGCGCGCCGACTGCAGCGTCGTGCCGGCCTTCAGCCGCGCACGGACCGACAGGACGCGATCGTCCCGGTCCTCGAAGAACTTCTTCTGCGGATCCATCGAGAACGTGCGCGCCATCGCGAGCGGGACGTAGAAATCTGGATGCTGGAACATCAGCATGCCCGGAAACGACGCGACGCCGACGATCGTGAAGTTCGCGCCGTTGAGTCGAACCGTCCGTCCAACGACCGATGGATCGCCGCCGAACTCGTGCTTCCAGCAATCCGATCCGAGCACCATTACCGCGTCGCGGCCGGGGACCTCATCTTCGTCGTCGCGAAACCCGCGACCGATCCGCGGCTCGACTCCAAGCACGCGAAAGTAGTCGGCCGAGACGAGCATGCCGGCCTTGATTCGCGGCGTTGCAGACGGCTCCCCGGCGAAGCCGACGGGCAGTACGTCGGTGCTGGCGATGACGCCGTCGAATCCTTCGGCGAGGCTGCGGATGTCGACGTACTCGCGATAGGAGAAGCCCTCGAAGGCGTTGTCCCGTGTCGTGCTGACCAGATCGACGACGTTGCCCGGATGCGGCACGGGATAGGGCCGGAGAATGAGGCCGTCGACCATGCTGAACGCCGCCGCCGACATCCCGATGCCGAGCGCCAGCGTGACGGCGACGAACGCCGTCAACCCGAGCGTGCGGCGGAGTCCGCGTATCGCGTACCGCGCGTCGTCGACGAAGTCGGTCAGCCAGTGGATGCGCCGCGCGTCGCGCATCTGCTCCTTTCGCTGCTCGAGGCCGTCCATCGCGCGCAGCGCGGCGAGGCGCGCTTCCTGGGGCGACAATCCGCGCGCGATGCCGTCGGCGGTCTTCTGCTCGAGGTGAAAGCGCAGTTCCTCGTCGAGCTCGCGGTCGACCTGGCCGCTCCGGAAGATCGACCGCAGACGGAGGGGCACGGTGTACAGCAGACGGCGAAGACGCATGGTCTCGCGGACGAAGTCTTTGGGCTTGCTCATCTCGGTTTCCAAGGGGAGCATACATCGCCTCCCCCTCGGTAAGCAAGGGGACTCGTCTGCTGACTATTCGTACCGCAGCGCTTCGATGGGATCGAGGCCGGCGGCGCGCCGGGCAGGATAGAGACCGAATATCAGGCCGATGGAAACGGATACGAGGAAGGCCAGAAGGATCGAGCTCGCGGTGACGATCGTCGACCAGCCGGCAAACAGTCCGATGATCCGGGAAATTCCGACGCCGGCGATGACCCCGATTGTCCCGCCCACGAAGGAAATCAGCACCGTCTCGATCAGAAACTGCCGGACGATGTCCCGCCGCCGTGCGCCGAGCGCGCGGCGCACCCCGATTTCGCGCGTGCGCTCCAGAATGCTGGCGAGCATGATGTTCATGATCCCGATGCCGCCGACCAGCAGCGATATCGACGCGAGCGCGACCATGACGACTTCGAAGACCCCCTGCGTCCGGCGCTGCTCCGCGAGCAGCGCGGCGGGAACGATCACGCTGAAGTCCGGCGTGTTGCGGTGGGACGCGTTCAGGACGCCGCGGATCACCTCGGCGCTGGCCACGCTGTCCATTCCTGGCTCGAGCTGCAGGTAGATGCCGTCGATCTCGTCGCGGAACTGGCTGTAGTTGTCTTCGAGCCGCAGCATGGCCGTCGACAGCGGAACGTAGATCAGATTATTGCGATCCTGCTCCGGAACGCCGACCGCTTCGCTGTGGGCGCTCAGCTGAGGACCCGCGACGCCAATCACGTGCAGCCACTGTTCGTTGACCTTGACGTACTGGCCAATCGCTTCTTCAGGACCGAAGAGTCCCGCCTTGGCCCCTTCGCCGAGCACGGCCACCGGCGCGGCACGCTCGTTCTCGCCTTCGTCGAAAAAACGCCCGGACGCAATGCGCAGGTTGCCAATCGGGATGTACGACGGCGTGACGCCGTAGACCGTGGGCATATCCCGTTGAGGCTTCGGCAGCATCTTCGACGGCGCGAAGCGCTTGCGCGGCGTCGCCGCGCTCACACCCTCCAGCGTGGCGCGGATCACCCGGAAATCCTGAAATGTCAGCCCCGGTGACGCCGCCCTGACTTTCTGGAACGCCTGGGGGTCGATCGTCTCGCGCGCCTCGACGATCACATTCCGCACGCCGAGCTGCTCGATGAACGCCATCACCTGCTGCTGCGCGCCCGCGCCGATCGACAGCATCGCGACGACGGCCGCCACGCCGAAGATCATGCCGAGCATCGTCAGCATCGAGCGCAGCTTGTGAACGCGGAGATTGTCGAGACCGAGCTGCAGATCCTGCAGCCACGTGCCCAGCTCGGATTTGGGATCGTGGAACAGCGCCTTCACGGTCTTACGAGCCCGCCCCCGGCTGCACCGGACCGCTGCTCCCGCCGGTCTTCTTGTTCTCCGCGAGCGGGTTCCGCAACGCGACCTCGGTACCGATCGGGAGATCGGTGACGACGATATGCGTCTCGGTGCGATCGGAGATTTTCACCGGCCGGGGCTCGAACGAGCGTCCGCGACGGATGAAGACGACCGGCTTGCCGTCCTGTTCGAACAGCGCCTGACGAGGAAGATAATGCGCGTGCTTGATCGGATCCGCGGTTACGCGCACATCCGTCGTCAGGCCCGGGCGCAGCGTCGCGGCGCCGCCGATGATCTGAAAGCTGACGGCGAACGTGCGGGTCGAATCCCAGCCGAAAAAGTCGCTGCGGCTGCTTGCGCCCGCGACCGTCTTGATCGTCGCAGGCAGGCTCGCCCCCTGAACCGCGTGTATCGCGACCTCGGCCTTCTGGCCGGCATTCAGGTGGGCGCGATCGTACTCCGTCACCTTCGAAATCAGCTCCAGCCCCGACGCGTGCAGCACGTCGGCGACCGGCCGCCCCGGCCACACCGTGTCTCCCTCGCGATACTGAGGCACGACCATCCCGGTCCATGCCGCGCCGTTGGTGTCGTTGTCCTTGACCGCGACGGTCCCGTCGAACGGCGCGCGGATGCGCATCTGGTCGATGTTGCGCTGCGCGGTCTCCATCCCCAGGCGCGCCTTGTTCCGCTTCTCTTCGAGCACGGCCAGCGACGCGCGATCCGTGGTATCGCGCGACGTGAGGTCCCCTTCGAGCTGCGCGAGTCGGCCCTTCGCCTCCTCGAGCATCAGCAGGTTTTTCTTCGCGTCGATCGCGCTGACGAGCTCATTCGCCCGCGCGTCCAGCTCGGCCCGGCGCACATCGAAACGGGACGTGAGCAGCGTCACCTGCTCCTGCGCGCGCTGCACGACGATGTCCGCGCGCATCTTCGCAATCTCCTGCTCGGCCTGCGCGAGCTCCGACGCGGCCTGCGCCAGTTTCTCCTCCTGCTCGCTCAGGTCGAACTCGATCACGACGTCGCCTTCCTTGACGGGCGTGCCGGTTGCCATGATGCGCAGGATCTGGAGCGGCCCGCCGATGGCAGGCGCGACGAGCCCGGCGGAGCGGACCGGGCGCAGCTCGCCGGTCGTGTGCACGACGACGGGGACGTCCCCCTCCATCACGCGCGCAGTCGGGATGACGTCCGCTTCGGTCTGGACGCCGCGCATCGGCACGGCAAAGAGGAGTGCGATGAGCATCGCGCCTCCGGCGAGGCCTGCAATGGTGAGGGCCACACGAGTCCGAGCACGTTTCGTCATCTCATTTCACCGGCGGGATCGGATCCTTCAGGGCGACGCGCTCATCAGGCCTGACCCCATCGCGCACGACGAGCTGCTCCTGGCCGCGCCGCGCGATCTGCACGACGCGCTCGTCCCACCCGCCGCGCGGGCGCGCCACGTACGCGACGGAGCGTCCCTCTTTCTCGAACACCGCGCGCGCGGGAATCAACACGGCATCCGGTACGCGATCCACGGCCACGCGGACGGTAGTGTTCATGCCGGGGCGGAGACGCGGGTCGGTCTGATCGAGCTGCACGACGAGATCGAAGTTGCGCTGCGGCGGCCAGTTCGAGAAATCGATCCGGGCCAGCGTGCTGATGTCGCCGATGCGGCCGGTCAGCTCGCGATCCGGCACCGCATCGGCGCGCACGATGACCTGCTGCCCGGGCTGCATGCGGCCACGCTCAGCTTCTTCGAGACGGGCCGTCACGCGCAGCGTCGCGAGATCGGGCACATCGACGATTACTTGACCGGGCCACGCGCGATCGCCGGCTTTGAACTCCGGCGGCGGACAGCACGCGCGCCAGTTCGGCATGATCGACACGACGCCGTCGACCGGCGTCGCCAGCTCCAGCGCATTGAGCTGACGTTCCGCCTGCTGCACGTCGAGCCGCGCCTTGTCGCGCTTCTGACGCTTGCTGGCGATTTCCGCGTTGGCGATGTCCTGCAGGGCCTTCCGCTTGCGTTCGGCCTCTCGCAGCCTCTCGCGCGCGCTCGCGAACGCCACCTTCTTCTGCTCGCCGTCCAGCCGCGGGAGGAACTCCTGTGTCGCAGCGTCGAGCTCCGCGCGCTGGACATCGTAGCGGGCCTTGACCAGGTCGGTATCCGCCTGCTGTCCCTGGATTTTGTACTGAGCCTCCGTTTTCGCGATCTCTTCTTCCGCCTGTTTGAGCTCCGAAAGTTTCTCATCGCGCGTGCGCTGAAGGGGCACGGGGTCGAACCGAACGACGATGTCCCCCTTCTTGACGTTGGCTCCGCTCGGCGCCAGCTCCAGAATCTGGAGATCGCCGGCGGACGAAGGGGCCGTCAACGGGATCGATCGGACGGCCTTCACCTCGCCGCGCACCTGCATGTAATCGATGAATTCCCCTTTCGTCACCGCGGTCGTCGGCACGTCCGGAGTATCGCCGCGGCCGAACGCCCCGCTGACGCTGACAATGGCCGCGACACCCGCGAGCGCCAAGAGCGACCCGGCGATCGTCCGCTTCTTAACGCGCCACATGCCGTTGAATCGTTGCGCCAGGCTCGAGGCCGGACGCGACCACGACCTCGTAGTCATTCGTGGCACCGAGCTTCACGGCGCGCGAGCGGGCCCGGTCGCCGTCCATGACCCGGACCGACGCGTTGTCTTTCTCACCCGTGACCGCGTCGCGCGGTACGACGATCACGTTCGCCTGCCGCTCCAGCTCCACATCCACCGCGGCTGAGAGATCCGGCATCAGCTTCGGGTGACTCCCCTGGATGCTGACGATGGCCACGAAGTTTCTGACCCGATCGGTGAGCCGGCTCGTGGTCCCGACGGGAGCGACCTGTTCCACGCGGCCCTGGAACTCGAGCCCGGGATACGCGTCGAGCGAGACGCGCGCGGGCTGGCCGGGCTGAAGCACGTGGACGTCGGCTTGATTGACCTTGACGCGCACGAGCATCGCCGAGGGGTCGACGACGAGCATGATGGGCATGCCGGGGCGCGCTTCCTCGCCTTCCTGGATTTCGACCATCTGCGATCCGCGCCAGTTCATTCTGAGCACGACGACACCCGGAAGCGGCGATGTCACGACCATCCGCTTGGCGTTGTCCTCGGCCTGCTGCACCGACGTCCGCGCCCGATCCCGTTGAATCTCGAGGATCCGGACCTCCGCGTCTTCCGCGCGCCGCTTCAGCGCGAACGTTTCCTGCAGCTGCTTGAGCTGGGCCTGCGCTTCCTCCAGTCGGAGCGTGTTCTTCTCCGCAAGGATCTTCGGGATCAGCTCGTTTTTCTGCATCTCGAGACGCGCAGTCTCCACGGCGTTGGCGGCCACGGCGAGTTCCGCATCGTCTTTCGCCTTCGCCTGCTCCTGCTCCGCGCGCTTCTTGCGAATCTGCTCTTCGAGGTCGACATACTGGGCGCGCCTGTCAAACGCGGCCTTCTGCTGCGTCTGCCGGTCGAATTCGACCAGCAGATCACCGGCCGCTATCTGCGCGCCTCCGCGGGCGAGCTTCGTAATGATGAGGGTGTTGGGACCGGTGACGCCGACGAGACGGGGCGCAGTGACGTTGTAGTAGCGGACCGATTCAATGATCCCGGTAAGCCGCAGCGTTCGTACGAACGCGCCGCGGGCCACCTGCACGGTGGGCAGACCTCCGGGTGCTTGCGACCCGTTCGCACGGGCTCTCGGTACGAGTCCGACACCAGCACCCGCCACGAGCACCACGGCGAACGCCGTCAGCAGATACTTTCGTGGCATCGTCACACGCGCTCGCTCTTCAGACGGATAATCGCTTGTTTTGGTTGGCGCGTAATTATTGATTGGACACCGCGAACCGTCAAAAAGGTCAAATTTTCTTTACAGGCGTGGCATAGCCGAGCCGGTCCTGCGTCGCGCGCGGAATGGCGCAACCCAGCACCAGCCCTTCGTGACCGGAGAGGTCTGTTGTCGTGCCGCTAGTACTGATCGTGCGGAACGGTAATGGCGACGGAACAACCGCCAGTGTTCCCCGCCCTGTCTATCCCCCGGTATCTCAGTGTGTAGACTCGCCCGGAACCGAGGCCCGAACGCTCGGCCCGCAACAAGCCGCTGACATCGGCCGTGCCGATGTTCCAGCCTTGAATGTCCTTCGCCGTATCACCGTCACCCAGGCCGTTGTCGGGCTCGTTGCTGGCGGCTGACAGAAGGGTATAGCTTGCGAGTCCGGATCCGGCGTCTGCGACATCGATGACGATGCTCACAGGCACTAGCCGATGATCGGGAGACCACAGCACTCCCGGGTCAGCGAGGCACCTCAAGGCCGGTGCCGTCTTGTCGATATTGATTCCGGTCACGACGGCCGACGCGACGTTGCCCGCCAAATCCGCCGCTGTGCCTGTTCGCGACTGATTCACGCCTTCCGTGGTGACAATCTGCGGCGACCCCCCGCATGCCGCAACTCCGGACAGCGAATCCACGCATGAGAACTGGACGGTGACATCGGAATTGCTCCAGCCGAAGCTGTTGGCAATCGGTGTCCGCGATCCGGTAATGACGGGAGGCGTCCGATCGATGTTGATGCCACCAACCGTCGCCGACGATGTGTTTCCTGCCTGATCGCGGCACGACCTGGTCACGGATTGTCCCGCCCCCTCGGTCGAGACGACGACGTCCGCAGGTGGGCTGTCGGGCGCCAGGCCGGAAAGCGTATCGGAACAGGTGAAGCTGACAGTGACGTCCGTATTGTTCCAGCCGTTCGCGTTCGCCAGCGGCGCGCGCGAGCCGGCGATGATCGGACCGGACTTATCAACTCGAATCACAAGTGTCCTGGCGGCTTCGAGGTTCCCTGCCTCGTCGGTGGCGAAGAAAGAGATCGTCGTAGTGCCTTCGGTCGTGATCGCTATCGCTGCCGATGCTCCGCTGAAGATGGTGGCCGCGAGCGACTGCGCGCCGGCGGCGCTGACCGTGATGTTCTTCACGCCGCTCCCACCAGGATTGTCCGCGGCCAAAAGCGTTACGGTGGTGTCGCTGTTGTTCCAGCCTGCCGCGCCTGCGGCAGACGAAAGAGCCGCGGTTGTTACAGGCGGCACAGTGTCGCTCGGAGGCGGTGGTGGAGGTGGTGGAGGTGGAGGCTCGGACGCTGTTCCACGGTCGCGCACGAACACGTCCGGCTGGTCGTTGGTGTCGCTTACCACGAGGTCGGCGGCGTAGGAGCTGAAGGTGACGAAACGGCCGTCTGCGCTGATTCCCAATCGCGGTCGTTGTCCGTCCCCACCTTCTGCCGTTGCGCCGCTCCGCGCTACGGAAATGGGCTCGGTCCTGCCCGCGAGCCAGTCGCGCAGAAATACCCTGCTGGTCACGACGATCCCCCATGGCGCGGTGACGACGGTTTCAGCCGTGAAAGCAACCTGACCGTCGGAGGCGATCGCCGGGTACGTACTATCAAGATCCACCTGCGTTCCGAGCACCGTTCCTGTGATCTGGCCGCCCGTATCTGAGACGCTCATCCGTTGCGTGACACCACTCATACGATCGCGCAGATAGACCTGCTGGATCCCCGCCGGCCCTGGGTTCGATACCAGATTGCCCGCAGTTGAGGCGAACGCGACGAATCTCCCGTCGCCACTGATCGCCGCGCTGTCCGCGACGTTGTCCGCAGGATCACCTGCAGACGACACACTGATCAGTTCGTACGCGCCGCCGATGCGGTCGAGGACGCACACGACAGGAGTTCTGCTGACGAAATCGGGACCGCACCTCGTCGAGGAGAACGCGACGAAGCGCCCGTCCGCGCTCAGCGCCGGCCGGTCTATCGTCTGCGCGATCTGTTCAGTCGTTCCGGCTTGACGATCACGGATGTACGCGAACGTCCGTGGGGGGAAGCTCTGCCTGAAACCGGGCACGAGATTGTCGGCGCCGGAGAGGAACGCCACGAATCGCCCGTCACCGCTGATCGAGCTTGCCTGGTTGAACATCGCGGTGTTCGAATTGCACACCAACCCGTAGAGCGACGCCTGTGCGCCGCTGCCGGATACGTCGACGCGCTCCGTCATGCCCGTTTCGCGATCGTGGACGAAGACGTCGCGGTCGCAATTCGTGTCGTTCGCGACCAGGTTGTCGGCGGGGGAATCGAACGCGATAAATCGTCCGTCGGCGCTGATCAGGGGATTGAAGCTTCCAAAGGAATGAGCCGCGGGATCTCTGGTAGGCGCGGCCTCCTCTCCCGTCGTCGAAACGCTCACCCGTTCCGTCGTGTTCGACGAGCGATCGTGGACGAAGATGTCGGGGGCCCCGTTCGTATCCCCTGAGACCAGATTATCGGCGTACGACATGAATGCCACGAGACGGCCGTCTGCACTGATCGACACCGAAGAGCTCTCGCTATCCGCCTGAGTACCCACCGTGGAAACGCTGACTCGCTCGGTTCGAGTGACGATGCCGGCCACCTTCAGCGCTGCGCTTGCGCGCAGATCACCAACGGCCGCCTCGATCGTGCTCGTCCCGGCAGCGATAGCCGTGGCGATTCCGCTGGCGGCGATAGAGGCGACGCTTTCATCAGAGCTGCTCCAGAACACGCGGCTCGTCAGATCCTGCGTGCTGCCATCGGTAAAGGTGCCGATCGCCGTGAACTGGTGTGTGTCACTCTTCGCAATCTCAACATCAGCCGGCGTTACGGCAACGGATTGGAGATTCGGAGCAAGTGCGCCGGCGGCGCCCACCGCGCCGAGGCTGACGACTCCGCCGGGCGTGAGCTGGACGAGCTGCCAGATGGTGTGCTGCGGCTGTCCCAACGCATCGAAGGCGCTCCCGCGGATTCTCGGTTCGGTCAAAACGAGCAAGGGGTTGCTCAGGTCGATCGGAGTCGTAGCTGCGATCCCAGGCGCGAGCCCGAAGATGTCGATGCCGTTGCCGGTTGTGGAAGCGATCAGAAAGATCTGGTCACGCGGGCCGACTTCAATGGTGCGGCTCAGAAGTGTGACGAGGTCCCCGCTGCCGAGATCTACGAGCTCCGGCATCAGGTCGTATTCTCCAAACGGCACGAGGCCAAGGACCGCGCGCGTGACGGTGATCGAGCCTGGAAGGATGGGCGCCAGCAGGCTGAATTCAGTGCGCTTCTCGGCAAGCAAGATAGCAGTGCTTGGTACATCGCGCGGCACGCGATCGACGAGCGGTTGCGTTCGTTCTGGCGGAGCAATGTCGGAGCCAGCCGACAAAGCGAGGCGGTTCCGGTCATTCTGGAGAGAGACAACCTCGTGTGTCGGGTTCGAGTGATCGCTGAATTGTTGGAGACGCCGGACTTCATCGGCGTCGATCTGCTGATTCATAATCAGGTCTTGAAGATCATTCCTGAGATGCATGAGTCCTAAGGCGTGCCCGACCTCATGCGCGACAACGTCAGCGATGGCGTGCTCCACCTCAGGGAATTGAATCATTCCCTCGCTTTCTGTCTCGTTGAGCGAGACCACGGCTGTGGGTGTGCAGCCGTGCCGTCCTAAGCAATTCGTGAAGGATCCTCGATGTGTGCGCCCGTCGCCATTCACATCTGCCACGCGGAAGAGATTGTCGACGAAGATCAAGGGGGTTTTTTGTATGGCGATGGGATGTTCGACAGGCATTGAAAAACTTCCCGCATTGACAGATTCACTCCGATTGAAAAGGTCGCCAGGCGATACGCCGGCGAAGCGGCCCGGAGTGGCATCGGTGTTTGGTCCATCCCCAATGAATACATGGACGAAAGGACCGTCAGACGGAATCGGCTCGGTGGTCCCTCCAAGCCTATGGCCGAGTACCTTTACGTTAATGCCAAGATCAGCAAACGCCTGTTGCACGAAGCGAACGATGTCGTTCTGGATCGTATCGGCGTTGCCGTTCAGGTCGGTTCGCGCGGGAGCGGTGCTGGCAAATACATCAGCCATGTTCCCAGTCCAGCAACTGCTGCAATTAATGCCGAGATCCCTGAAAAAGGCAGCTGCGAATGGCGTCAACTGAAAGTTGTGAACGGGATCGAAATCTAGATACACAATCTGTTGCGGGCGGGCGAGAACGATGGCACTCATTGGTAGGCCAGAGTCAAGGGTTTCTACCCAGAGCGCCAGATCGCCACGGTCGCGATTGTTGACCGAATCGGCAAGTGCTAGATCCTGAATTTGCCCCGGCACTCCGGGAATGACCTGACCTTGCTTCAGGACGAGCGTCGCTGGAGACACGCTGAAGGAGGCTGGGACCCGGGCATCGAAGACTTGCTTCGCGTTCCCGAAGAAATTCAAGCGTACGGTGTAGACGCCTTTCTTCCCGTTCGAATCGACGCCTACAAAAGCAATGGTGACCGCGCGCTGCTCCGAATCGTGCATTCCGTTATCGTTGCTATCGACGAACAGATCCGTTGGCTGCCACGGTTCTCCGCCAATCGTCGCGGACAGCTCGTTCGCTTGGGTTGAATTCACGGCCATGCGCGCATACGGATCGAACGCCGCGACTGGGCTATTGCCCGTCGTTCCGGCAATTCGTACGATCACCCGCGACATAAAGCTCCTGACGCTCGCGAAGATGCCGGGGCCGTTCGAATCCTCGCCGTAAAAGACAACGACCTGCCCGTTTTCGCTCGCTGCTGGGATTGGCCCTAGCCTCGAGAATTCCGCGCCTGCGATTTCCTCATAGCTCGACAAGTCATTCGAGTACAGCCGAATCGGCGAATTCGAATGATTGCCCGCTCGAATCAGAACCGAACCATCGTCATTCATGATTGGCCGGGGCTGCTCAGCCGCGGCAGAAACTGAATCGAGATCCAGGTGGGCATAGTTGAAACCCCCTCCTCCATCCGGTGTCGCCAGCGCGTTTGGTACCAGCGCCAGCAAACACGTCCCCGAAATGAACGCCACCTGGTTCTTATTGTTGATTGCTGAATACGAACCGCAGGGTGCAATGCCCTCTGCAGTGCCATCGTTGAGGTTTATCCCGACGATAGCGGAACTGATCCCTGACTCCAAGGCGACGACGGCATAGTTCTGATTGTTTATTTGGAGCGAGTTGAACTGAATGAATCCGATTCCAAACGGCTGTAAATTGAAGCCCGATTCAGACGGTACGGCAACGAAGCCAGTCCCCCCAGTGGTAAATCTCAGGCTCCTGCCCCTGAACGCTATCCAGCCCCGGTCGTTGATCGACACGTCGCCCCTGCCGGGAATCAGGAAGTCTGGAAAGGATTCCCCTGCGTTTACGTCTTTCGCCACGACGGTGAACTTGTAGAACGGCGGAGGGTCGGTCGAGTCCTGCGCCACCGCAAGTTCGACGCTGCTCACACTGCCGAGCGCGAATAACACCGCTGCCGCCGTCCACCGTCCGAACACCATGGGTCCTCCGTAGGAAGAGACACGCCCGCGCGACATTCGGCGCGAAATGCGGTCATAAAAGGGATCGCGCAATCGCGGCCCCATCTCGGTCAGGCGCCCCGGCGCGATGTTCACTTGCACCAGGCCGCGCGTGGCGGTATCCTCCCTAACTCACACACCCTTCGATATTTAGGTACCAATGTCCGAGGCGATGCCCGGGATCACGGCGGTGCTGGCGGACTGGAACAGCGGCGACCGCGCCGCGCTGGACAGGCTCGTACCGGTCGTGTACGGAGAGCTCCGCCGCATCGCACGCCGCGAACTCAAACGCGAGCGACGAGACCACACGCTTCAAGCCACCGGACTGGTCCACGAGGCCTTCGCCAAGCTGGCCGATCAGCGGAAGGTCCGATGGGACGATCGCGAGCACTTCTTCGGGGTGGCGGCGCATCTCATGCGCCGGATTCTCGTGGACTACGCGCGGCGGCACTACGCGGCGAAGCGTGGCGGCGGAGCGGAACTGTTGTCGCTCACGCAGGCCGCGCGCCGCGGCGTGCTCGATTCGATCCCGATTGTGCCGGTGGACGAAGCGCTGGATCGATTGGCGCAGCTCGATCCCGACCAGGCGCGGATCGTCGAGCTGCGTGTGTTTGGCGGATTGACGATCGATGAGACGGCGCACGTGCTGGGCGTCTCCGCGTCCAGCGTCACGCGGGAATGGCGGACGGCCCGCGCATGGCTCTATCGCGAGTTGTACGGAAGCGCCTGATGGATTCCCGTCAATGGGCGGCGGCGAAGGCGTTGTTCGAGGCGGCGCTGAAATGCCACCCCGACGAGCGGCAGATGTTTCTCCGTTCGGCGGCTGACGATCCGATCATCATCGCGGAGGTCCAGTCACTGCTCGAATCCGACGCGGCGGCCGCAGGCTTTCTCGATGAGCCGATTGTCGGAGCCATGAGCGCAGCCATCGATCCGGCCGCATGGCGCATCGGGCCGTATCGAGTCCTTCGCGAGATAGGCGAAGGAGGCATGGGGGCAGTATGGCTTGCTGTCCGCGACGACGGAACCTACGAGAAGACGGTCGCGATCAAGACAATCGGGTTGCCGGCCGCGACACAATCCGCGATCGAACGGTTCCGTTGTGAACGGCAGATCCTCGCGACCCTCAATCATCCGAATATCGCGCAGCTGCTCGACGGTGGCACGACGGACGCGGGATTGCCGTATGTGGTGATGGAGTACGTCGAGGGCGTCCCGATCGATCGGTTCGTCACGGAGCGCGCGCTGACGATTCCTGAGCGGCTGCGGCTGTTCGTCCGCGTGTGCGCGGCGGTCGAATACGCGCACGAGCACGGGATCGTGCACAGAGACTTGAAGGCGCCCAACATCCTGGTCGCAAGCGACGGTACGCCGAAGCTGCTGGATTTTGGCATCGCGAAGCTGCTCGCCCCGGACGGCGCGTCGGCGCAAGTCGCCGCGACCACTCAACGCATGTTCACGCCCGAGTGCGCCAGCCCGGAGCAGATTCGGGGTGCACCGGTGACGGTGCTGTCCGACGTCTACTCGCTCGGCGTCCTGCTGTACCGTTTGCTCACAGGTTCGACTCCACATCGATCGCCGAGCCAGGCCGCGCACGATCTCGAGCGCCTGATCTGCGAGGCGGACCCGCCATTGCCAAGCACCGTATGCGCGTCGAATCGCGCGCTGGCACGTCAGCTCCGAGGCGACCTCGACGCGATCGTCATGAAGGCGCTTCGAAAGGAGCCACACAGGCGATATACGTCGGCGAAAGCGCTCGCCGGTGATCTGCGCGCCCATCTCGCCGGGCAGCCGGTCGCAGCTGCGGGCATCACGTTGCGTGATCGCGCGAGAAGGATGTTGCGCGGGTACGCACTGCGCGTAACGGCGGTGACCAGTGTGATGCTGCTGCTCGCAGGCGGGAGCTCGCGGCAGATGCTGCGCTTGCCGAGCCAGCCGGCTGAGCGTCGCGCAGTTGCCGTGCTTCCGTTCACAGTTGTGGGCACAGAGGATGCCGAGAGTCTGGGCGTCGGTTTTTCAGACGCGCTGACTGCCGCGCTGACCGAGCTGCCGCAAATTACCGTACGACCCACATCCTCAGTCCTGAAATTCCGCGACTCGGCGCTCGACGTGCCCGCGCTCGGGCAACGGCTGCACGCGGATGCACTCCTGACCGGACGCGTTCGCGAAACGGGCGATCGACTTCAGGTCACGGTGGAATTGCTCGATTCGCGGCACGACGCGCTCCTCTGGACGCATTCGATCGAGAGCCCGGCCACCGATTTACAGGCGATACGGGATTCGATCGTCAGGGGAACGGCCGACGCGCTGCTGCTCAAATTGACCGCCGTCCAGCAGGCGCGGCTCACACATCGTCATACGGAGAATCCCGACGCGTATCGCGCGTACATACGTGGACGCGCGCTCACGAGCCAACGTACTCGCGACGCGATCAGAAAGGGATCGGACGAATTCCGCCGCGCCATTCGAATCGACCCGACCTACGCGCTCCCTTACGCCGGCCTGGCCGACGCGTATCTCATCGGCGGCGAATGGCTCGCGCCAGCCGCTGAAGCGGCAAGCCTCGCGAAAGCCGCGGCCATGCACGCGCTGGCGCTCGATGACACGATAGCCGAGGCCCATGTCGCACTGGGCACGCATGAGTTCCTGAATGACTGGAATTTTCGGATCGCCGAACAGGAGCTTCGGCGCGCCATCCAACTGAATCCAGGATATGCCCCGGCCTACTTCGCGCTCGGGAACGTTCTGAGCTGCGAAGGCCGTCTGGATGAGGCGATCCAGGCACAGTCACAAGCCGTAGCCATCGATCCGCTCTCGCCAGGGTACAGCTCGCATCACATGTATGCGCTGCTCCAGGCAGGGCGCGTCGACGACGCCATTGCCGCGGGGCAGCAGATCCTGCAACAGGATTCGCATGCCCTCTATGTGCACAGCATGCTCTCTCTCGCCTACGTCGAGAAGGGAATGCTGAAGGAGGCGCTCGCCGAAGCCGACACCGGGATCGCGCAATCGGGGCCGGATGACTACTCGGCGCTCGAGAATCTGGGATACGTCGCGGCGCGCGCGGGCGACATTCGGCGCGCGCGTGCCGCGCTGCACCAGATGGAAATACTGAGGCCGACGGTCGGAGAGTCACGCACCGCGCTGGCAACTGTTCAGACCGCGATGGGCGACTCGGAGCGCGCCCTCAGCACATTGGAGAAGGCTTACGAGGAGCACGACCAGCATATCCTCGGTATCGGCACTGACGTCGCGCTTCGCCCGCTCCGGACCCACCCGCGATTCATCGCTCTCCTGAGGAAGGTCGGCCTGCCTCGCCTTCCCTGACGTCGCATCTGCGGCGCCGATTTGCCTCGGAGGGAGGCCTCGACAATGTCTGAGTGGGAGAGCTTCTACGTCATCGTGGGATCGTCGGGTGGCGCGCTGATTGGCCTGCAGTTCGTCGTCATCACGCTGATCGCCGATCGGCGGCAGCTCGCCAAGGCCGATTCCTTCAGCGCGTTCGGGACGCCGACCGTGGTGCATCTGACCGGTGCGCTGACCCTGTCGGCGATCATGAGCTCTCCATGGCCATCCCTCTTCTCGCTGTCGATCGCCGTCGCCGCCTGCGCGCTGGCCGGCCTCGGGTACGGTGCCGTGGTGATCCGCCGCACGCGGCGGCAAACCAGTTACCAGCCGGTCTGGCAGGACTGGCTCTGGTACGTGTGGCTGCCGTGCACCGCGTACGCGGCGCTTGCGCTGACGGCCATCTTCCTGAGCGCAGACCACCACATCGCCCCGTTCGCCGTTGCCGCCGGCGCGCTCGCCCTGCTGCTCATCGGCATCCACAACGCGTGGGACACGGTCACACACATCGTCATCTCCTTGGGCGCCGAGGAGACGAAATCCGATCCTCGTCGAGACGGGTGACGGTGAGCATCATTCCTCCCTTCACCGGCACCGGCAGCACCGCGTATCGGTTTCGGCCCCGCGTTCCGACGACGGTCCATCCGCTTGCCGTGCCCAATCCGGCGCCGAACATCACGTCGCTCAGGAAATGGCGATTGTCGACGAGCCGTGAAGTGGCGACATAGGTGGCGCCGACGAGCGCCGGCCACGACGCCCGATACCCGAGATGACGTTCGAGGACTGCCGCCGCGGCGAACGCCGTAGCCGAGTGCCCTGAGGGAAACGCGCAGCACTCGCCGGTCGGCCTGTTGCGGCGCACCGAATATTTGATGCCGTGCACGAGCGCTTGAGACAGGATCTGCGCACGGATCAAGTCGAAGCCGATCTCGGAGTATTTGTTCGTTCTGGATTCGCCTTCCGCGGGTGCGACGACGTATCGTCCGACAGCCCACAAACCGACCGCCGTACCCACCTGCACCTCCGCACTGCCGACCCACTTTCCGAGCATGAATACGTCCTTCGCGGTTCTGTTCCCAACAATGTGCGATTCGACGTAGCCGTCGGCGGGGTGGGTCGCCAGCGCGGCGGCGCCGCCAATGCCGAGCAGGACCCACGTCGATTTGCGTCGCGGGAACGCGGCGAAGTCCCCTGCGGAATCTTTCAAGAGCGTCGCCCACCCGGTATGCGCATGCGGCGGCGGCTGTTCCTTCTTGCCCTCGGGTTGACCCTGTGCCTGCGGCGGAGACGGCTCCGGCTTCTCCGATTGCGCGCAGACCGGCACCGCCGAAATCCAGACCACGATGATTGCAGCTGCGATCGGCCTCATAGTGTTCAGCCTCCGAGATGCCGCAGAACGTGCACAACCGGTACCTGACCGTCTCGAGGGTAATGGCAGGGCTCGGCGTATGATGGGAGCGGTCGAATGCGCGCTCTCCTCGTTATCGGAATAACCGTCGTCTGTGCGAGCGGTGCGACCGTCTCGCGTGACTACGCTTCTGTTCCGACGCCGCCCAGTCAAGAGAGCTACGTTCGAGACGAACGAGCGCTGCTGGTTCTCGGGAAGGCTCTCTTCTGGGACATGCAGCTCTCGAGCGACAGCAGGGTTGCCTGCGCCTCGTGTCATTTTCATGCAGGGGCGGACCACCGTCTATACGACCAGCTGTCTTCCTCCAAAGGTCTGGCACACAGTCCAAGGGTTTTGAGTTCAACGGATTTTCCATTGGCCCGGAAGGCGATCGAAGCGGGCGATCGAATTTCGTCGGCTGGTATTCCCTCGCGCCGCTTCGGCGGCGCCGGCCGCGATGGTCTTCCCGATGAAGCGGTCCCCGTTCCGGCCGGGAGTCACGTCAGGCAGGTCGCATCACGCAACGCACCGAGCGTAATCAATGCGGTCGATTACTTCCGCAACTTCTGGGACGGACGTGCGAACAATGTCTTCAACGGCCGGACGCCGTACGGCGACGACGATCCGGCCGCGCGCATTCTTGTCGAAGACCGCGACACGCTTGCGTTGCGTCGGGCACACATTGACGACGCGAGCCTGGCATCCCAGGCCGTCGAGCCTCCCATCAACGGCAAGGAGATGTCATTCGACGGGCGTTCGTGGCCATTCATCGGGAGAAAGCTGTTGTCCGCCCGGCCTCTCGCGAAGCAGCGGGTGGCGCCGGATGACAGCGTCCTCGGTCCGTACGTCAAAGGGGCGCCGCGCGGCTTGTCTCCTGATCTGAGCTACTTTGCTCTCGTTCGCACGGCCTTCAGGCCGGAATTCTGGAGCTCGAATCAGTTGGTGAGCGGCGACGGTCAGCTGCTCGGCCGCACCGCTCCCAGGGGCCCGGCCGATTTCTCCCAGGCGGAATACAA
>Ga0075424_100000498_pt1 | contig 30682 bp, 27 predicted proteins | sample SoiMethybrSBSTD3_FD_75301 | JGI IMG/M metagenome (GOLD analysis project Ga0075424, IMG submission 75301) | Bulk soil microbial communities from a Populus tree surrounding site in Tennessee, USA - Soil MetaG P. TD hybrid SBSTD3 | ecosystem: Environmental > Terrestrial > Soil > Tree plantation... | reverse complement strand
GTTCAAGATGTCAATTGGGAATCGTTTTGGGTTATGCCAATCCCCCAGCAGAAAACACCGAGGGGAGGCGCGGTGTACTGCTCTAAACCCCACTACTTTTGTAGTTGAGTAAGAATTATGTAGACGAGTTGGGGCGGCGAGTCAAGTGTCAAACGTTGTTAATGCTGAGGATAACCTCGAAAGGCCAATCCCATTGCAAACAAGTGCGAGGTTGCTGCGTTTTGCATCATTTCGGTTGAAATATTTGAACGCGATCAGACGGACCAGCGGCGGTTGAGACACCGCCATGTACCAGTTGCTTTGCAGAGCGCTGAGCATAGTCGAGGACCGGACCGGGCAGGACACCCAAGTAGATCGTGGCCGCCAGGCTAATTACCAGAGCGGCTGCCAGGGCGGTCGGGATGGGAAGTACGGGAACCTCCTCACGGGCCTCCCTCATGTACATCACGACGATGACGCGGAGATAGTAGTAGGCCCCGATGGCGCTGTTGATGACACCGATGAGGGTGAGCCAGATGAGGTTCGATTTCAGCGCTGCGCTAAAGACGTAGAACTTGGCGAAGAAGCCTCCAGTGACGGGAATCCCGATCAACGAAATCAGAAAAATCCCCAGAGCGCCGGCCAGCACAGGAGCGCGGCGCCCGAGACCTTCGTAGTCTTCAAGCGTGACGTAACGTTCCCCCAGATTGGCGAAGTGACTGACGACAGCAAAGGCTCCGACGTTCATCGCGGCGTACGAGGCCGCATAAAACATGACGGCGGAGGCGCCCAGTTCCGGGTCTGCGGCGAAGGCAACGAGCATATAGCCCGCGTGCGCGATGGAGGAATAGGCAAGCAGTCGTTTGATATTGCTCTGCACCAGAGCGGCGGTGTTGCCGAGGGTCATGGAAAGGGCGGCCGAGATCCAGATCAGCCAGAAGCGGCCGGGAGCGTTGGCTTCAAAAATGATGCGCAGCAGAACGGCAAAGGCCGCGGCTTTAGGCGCGGTGGACATGAAACCGACGATGGGAGCGGGCGCACCTTCGTAGACGTCTGGTGTCCAGACGTGGAAAGGCGCGGCGGCGATCTTGAAACCAAGGCCAATGAACATGAGCGCCATGGCGAGGTAGGCGAGCGTGGGCACGGAGCCGGAGGTCAGGGCTTTGCTGATTTCGTCGATATTCGTGGAACCAGTGGCGCCGAACATCAGTGAGACGCCGTATAGGAAGAAAGCGGTCGCGAAAGAACCGAGCAGGAAATATTTCAGGGAAGATTCACTGCTGATAGCGAAGCGGCGACGGAATCCGGCAAGGATATAGGTGGAGATGGAAGAGATTTCGAGGGCGATAAAGATCAGGACGAGCTCTACGGCGGACGACATCAGGCACATGCCTACGGCGCCGAAAAGAATCAGTCCATAGTATTCGCCCGCGCGAATGCGCTGGACGGACATGTATTCGTAAGACGTGAGGATCAGGACGACGGTGACGGCCAGTACGAGCACGTGGAAAAAGACACTGAAGCCATCGACGCGGACCATGTTCCAGAAGGCGTAGCCGGGAGAGCCCGCCATCCACAAGGTGGAGAGCAGGGCAACGACAGCACCCGCGAGACCTATAGCGCCGAGGGTTTTGCGGTTCTCCTCTTCATGGAGCAAGGGGTCGAGCAGCATGATGGCCAAGCCGAAGACGGTCAGCACGAGCTCCGGCAGGATACGAAGGTAGTCGGCGCCGACAGGTAAGTTGGCGGAGTTCATTGACCAACCACCTTGCTGGCGATTTGCGCGAAGGGCGCGAGGGTATTCTGAATGGCTGGGTCGATGATGTTCAACCAGAGCAATGGCGCGACTCCCATGGCGAGCGCGGCGACGGCAGTCGGCCAGAGCGCGAGTTGTTCACGCGGCGAAATGTCAGGCAACGTGCTGTTCTCCGGGTGCGTGACTTTTCCGAAGAAGACGCGCTGATACATCCATAGGAGGTAACAGGCGCTCCAGATCACTCCGGTCGCACCCACAGCTCCCCACCAAGGATGGGCCAGGAAGGCGCCAGTCAGAACGAGAAATTCTCCCACGAATCCATTCAACAGCGGCAGGCCGACAGAGGCGAGCACGATGAAGGAGAAGAATGTGGCGTACTTCGGCATGGGTGTCGCGAGGCCGCCCATGTCGGCAATCTCGTATGTGTGTTTGCGTTCGTAGATGATGCCGGCCAGCATGAAGAGCGCGCCCGTGGAGACGCCGTGAGCGAGCATGACGAACATCGCGCCGTTGAGTCCGGCTTGCGTGAAGCTGAAGATGCCGAGCACGACAAAGCCGAGGTGGCTCACCGACGAGTAGGCGATGACGCGCTTCATATTGGGCTGGACCATGGCGACCAGTGCGCCATAGACGATGCCGATCAGGGCGAGAACGGCGATCCATGGGGCATTATGTCGCGACTGGTCGGGGAAAAGTCCGAGGTTGAAGCGCAGGATACCGTAGGTGCCCATCTTCAGGAGGACCCCAGCCAGGAGAACGGAACCCGCCGTTGGTGCTTCCACGTGCGCATCGGGCAGCCAGGTGTGGAACGGAAAAAGCGGAACTTTGACGGCAAAAGCAATGAAGAAGCCGAGGAAGAGCCAGGGAGCGGCGGTGGCAAAGCCTTCGACCTGTCCGGCGCGGATCGCATTCTGAATGCTAAAGAAGTCGAAGCTGCCGACTTTTGCGTAGAGCCAGAGCAGCGCGGCCAGCATAAAGACCGACGCGATCATCGTGTACAGGAAGAACTTCACCGCGGCGTAGACCTTGCGGCCGTGGCCGTAGATGCCGATGAGCAGGCCCATCGGGATCAGCGTCGATTCCCAGAAGAAGTAGAAGAGGAACAGGTCAAGCGAGGTAAAAACGCCGATGAGCGCAGTTTCGAGAATCAGAAGAAGGATGAAAAATTCCTTCACGCGTTCCTGGATGGATTTCCAGGAGATCAGGACGCAGAGTGGCGTGAGGAAGGTCGTCAGGAGAACGAGCCACATGGAGATTCCGTCGACGCCCATGTGGTAGTGAATGTTGGGCGTGGAGATCCACTGGCGATCGATCAGGTAATGGAACTCGGTCTGCTTGCGATGGAAGTTCGCGACCAAGTGCAGAGAGAGTCCGAACGTCAGCATGGAGACAATAAGGGCGAAGATGCGGATATCGCGATGACGGCGCGGAAAGAGCAGCAGCAGGATTCCACCGGCTGCCGGGATGAATGTGACCAGCGTGAGAATGATGGGATCGAGGAAGCTGGTGTTCATCGTACCCCCAGCCAGATCATGTAGGCGATCACGACAGCCCCACCGGCGGCGATCCATCCAGCGTAGGAGCGGAGGTTGCCGGATTGCATGTGGCGAGCCGCGTCGGAGACATGGTTGGCGCCATCGGCGGCGTCGTTGATGGCGGCGTCGATTACGCCTTGATCAACCCCGTGCCAGAGAATTCGCGTGGAGCCGATAACGAGCGGCTTGACGAACAGCGTGGCGTAGATTTCATCGACGTAATACTTGTGGACGACGGTGTCGTAGAAGCCGTCGAGGGTATCGGAAATCTTCTGCGGAAGCTCGGGGCGCTTGCAATAGAGAAGGTAGGCGAGATAGAGGCCCAGAGCCGCGGCAGCGAGGGAGATGCCCATCAACAAGTACTCAGTGCTGTGCTCGGCTGCTTGAGCTTCGATGTCGGTGAGGGGCTCAGCCGTCGCGGTGTGGAACACGGGCGCGAGGAAGTGCTCAAAGTGGCCGTTGAAATTTATCCATCCACCGCAAAACGAAAGTACCGCCAGGATAATCAATGGGACGAGCATGATCATGGGGCTCTCGTGGGGATCGCCGTGATCGTGGCCGTGGCTCGCATGTGCGTGGGCGGGTTCGGCATGCGAAGCTGAGGAGCGGCCGCGATAGTCGCCGAAGAACGTCATGAACCAGAGGCGGAACATGTAGAAGGACGTGATAAAAGCAGTGATGACGCCGATCAGCCAGTAAGCCCAGCTGCCATGCTTGCTGGAGAAGGCTTGCCAGAGGATCTCGTCCTTGCTGAAGAAGCCTGCCAGTGGCCAGAATCCCGCGATGGCGAAGGTGGCGATGGACATGGTCAGGAATGTCCACGGAATGTATTGCTTCAGGCCACCCATCTTGCGCATGTCCTGTTCGCCGCCGATGGAATGGATGACCGATCCAGCCGCGAGGAAGAGCAGGCCTTTGAAGAATGCGTGTGTCATCAGGTGGAAAATGCCGGCTGAGTACGCGGCCACTCCGCAGCCGAGGAACATGTAACCGAGTTGCGAGATGGTGGAGTAGGCCAGAACTTTCTTGATGTCGGTTTGCGCTATGCCGATGGTAGCGGCAAAGAGTGCGGTCAACGTGCCAATGATCGCGACGACGGTAAGAGCGTTGGGGGCGTGGTCGAAAATGATGTGCGAGCGCGCGACCATGTAGACGCCAGCTGTCACCATGGTGGCGGCGTGGATCAGCGCGGAGACAGGTGTGGGGCCTTCCATCGCATCCGGCAGCCAGACATAGAGCGGAATCTGTGCGGACTTGCCGGCAGCGCCGACCATCAGGAGCAGGCCAACGGCGGTGAGCAGGCCAACGGTGATAGCGCCATTCTCCACTCCAGTCTGAACTCCCGAAAAAACTTGCTGGAAGTTCAGCGAGTTGAAGTGCTTGATCAGCAGGAAGAGTGCGATGAGGAAGCCGAAGTCTCCGATGCGGTTGACAATGAACGCTTTTTTGCCCGCGGAAGCGGCCGAGTCCTTGGTGAACCAGAAGCCGATGAGGAGATAGGAAGCGAGGCCCACGCCCTCCCATCCGATGAACATCTGCAGGTAGTTGCCGGCGAGCACGAGCGTCAGCATGAAGAACATGAACAGGTTCAGGTAGCTGAAGAAGCGATAGAAGCCGCCCTCCTCCCACATGTAGCCGACGGAATAAATATGGATGAGGAAGCCGACGCCGGTGACCACCAGCAACATCACAAGCGTAAGCTGGTCGAGATAGAACTCGAAGTTGACATAGAAGTCCCCGGAACGGATCCAGTGGGCGAGCAGCTCGGTGTGGGGCAGTTCGAGGGAAGAGAAGCGGGCCCAGACGAACAGCACGCAGGCGAGCGCGCCTCCGCAGAAAGCGAGGGCAATGGCGGCCACGGTCTGACGCGAGAAGCGGCGGCCGAATAGTCCGTTGATGGCGGCGCCGAGGAGCGGCAGAGCCGGGATCAGCCAGAGATTGAGAGATGGCGTCATAGTTTGAGCAGGTTTACCTGGTCGACGTTGAGAGTTTCCCGGGTGCGATAGACGGCGATGATGATGGCGAGTCCAACGGCGGCTTCAGCGGCGGCTACGACCATCACGAAGAAGACGAAGACTTGTCCGCTTAAATGTCCCCAACGCGCGGCGAAGGCGACGAAGGAGAGATTCACGCCGTTCAGCATGAGCTCGATGGACATGAAAATGGTGATGATGTTGCGCTTGATCAGGAAGCCGACCACGCCGCAGCTGAACAGAATTCCGCTGAGCACCAGGTAATAAGAGACAGGAACCATCAGATCTCCTTCCCGGGCGGCAAGTTGGGTGTTTCCGCGCGCTGTGCCAGAACGACCGCGCCCATGATGGCAATCAGCACGAGCACCGAGGTGACCTCGAAGGGGAGGAGGAAATCGTGGAAGAGCAATTTGCCAATCGTCTGAGGCGAGCCGGGTAAAGCGCCCAGGGTGACACTGCCCGCGTTGGAGCGATGGATTAGAGTCCAGGCGATGAGCAGCCCGGCGGTGAGGATTCCGGGGACGCCGAGAATCATGGCGACTTTGCTGCCCTTGGTGCGTTCTTCTTCCCCTGCGTTCAAAAGCATGATGACGAAGATGAAGAGAACCATGACGGCGCCGGCGTAAACGATGACCTGCACGGCGGCGACGAACTCCGCGCCCAGTAAAAGGTATTCGACGGCGAGCGAGGCCATCACCACCACCAGCGAGAGTGCGCTGCTGATGGGGTGCGACTGCGCGAGCAGGTTGATCGCGCCTGCGACGCAGATGGCTCCGAAGACCAGGAAGAGAATCAGGTGAAGCATCTTCTATTGTCCAGTTCGGTTGGCGCGACACAGGCCGCGCGGGTTTTATTTTGGCGAAAAATATGCAACGAATAGTGCAGTCACTACCAGATTCGCAATAGCCAGCGGGAACAGGAACTTCCATCCGAAGGCCATGAGTTGGTCATAACGGAAGCGCGGCAATGTGCCACGCACCCAGATATAGATAAAGAGGAAAACGAAAACTTTAGCGACGAACCAGAAAACAGGGAGCAGGGATCGCAAGAGCGGTGGTCCGAAGACTGGACCGCTCCAGCCGCCAAGGAACAACAGCGTCGCCAGGCAGGCGACGGTGATCATGTTGGCGTATTCAGCCATGAAAAACATAGCGAACTTCATGGCGCTGTATTCGGTGTGGTACCCGGCAACCAGTTCGGTTTCAGCTTCGGGAAGATCAAAGGGGATGCGATTGGTCTCGGCATATGCGGCCATCAGGTATACAAAGAAAGCTACGAACTGGCCGCCGTAGAGGATATTCCACTTCGGCAGGAATCCCCAGAAGTGTCCGCTCTGCGCCTGCACGATCTCGCGCAGACTGAAACTGCCGGACACGATCAAAACGCCGACCAGCGAGAGTCCGAGGCAGATTTCGTAGCTCACCATCTGCGCGCTAGCGCGAAGGCCGCCGAGGAGGGAGTACTTGTTGTTGGAGGACCATCCCGCGAGTGCAACGCCGTAGACGCCAATGGAAGTGACGCCCAGCACGACCAGCAGTCCGGTGTTGACGTCGGTGATTTGCAGAGGGATCTGGTAGCCGCGGATCGTGATCGAGTTTCCGAAGGGGATGACGGAGATCGACGTGAGCGCGCAGATCACGGCGATCATCGGGGCGGCGATGAAGAGGGGCCGGTAGACGTGCGGGGGCGTCAGGTCCTCTTTTACGAGGAACTTGACGCCGTCAGCCAACGGTTGCAGCAGGCCGAAGGGACCGACGCGGGTTGGACCCCAGCGGTTCTGGATGTGGCCGACGACTTTGCGCTCGAGCCAGACCGTGTAGGCGACCGCAGTGAGCAGGATGAAGATCACCAGCACAGTCTTGATCACGGAGGCGATGATGTAGACGGGGAGACTTAACAATGGTGTTTCCTGAAGTTCATTTCTATTCAGGTTAGTACAGCGATGTTTCTAGTAAGTATTTTGAGTATGCGATATTCACCGCAGCCCGCGAATCTCGGCGGCTAAAGCCGCGAAACTATTGTGAATCTATCGGCGCGCCTGAAGGCGCGCCCCGTCAAATCTCCTAATTCCTACACTTGACACTAATCGGCAGCGACTTCCGATTCTGCCGGATACTTGCGATGGCTTTCCATTACGCTGTTTAGTGCTTTCGAGAATCGGCCCAGTGTGCCGGAAGTGAACAAGTCATCGTTGGCCGGGACGATCAATTCTGGTTTCGCCACTGCGCCCGGTCCGCTGTTACTCAACGATGTGTGCTGATCGTTGCCGGCCAGCAGGTTGATACGCGAAACATCATAGCCGGGGACGAGGCGCTGGATCTCATCAAGGATCGCGGTGGGTTCCAGTGGACTCATCTTGGGCTCGAGGCCATGGGCTTCGAGCCAGACGGCGTGACGGTCAGCTTCGCCGGATTGCGCACCACGGGACTGGCCCATGTCCGTGCGCTCGCCTGCGCCGAAGGGAACGAGTCTGTGAACGTCGAAGCCCATGGCGTCGGCGATGCGGACGATCATTTCGAAATCGCTCTTGGTGCCACTGACTTCACCAGCTTTCTTCACCAGTTGCAGATCGCCGCAGGTGTTGGTGAAGGTGCCCGATTTTTCGTAGGCATTGGCGGCGGGCAGCACCACGTCGGCCATAAAGGCCGTCTCAGTCAGAAACATGTCCTGCACGACGACGAAGCTCTTCGAGAAGACGAATGGATCGATCGAGAGGCGGCCGATAGGGTTGTCGCCTACAACGTAAAGGGCTTTTAGTTTGCCGGCTTTGGCCGCATCAACCATTTCTGGAAGGGTAAGGCCGGGCGTGCTGGCAATTGAGCCCCATTCCTCGTGAAATTTGCCCTGAGCAGCAACGGGGTGATATCCGGGTAGGAGGTCGGGGTAGAGACCCATGTCGGCCGCGCCGCGCGAGTTGGCGTAGTCAGCGAGACAGATGAATTTTGCGTCCGCGATGGCGCTGCCGAATTTCACCAAAGTTGCGATGTCGCCGCCGCGGATCTCGGAGCCGAAGATGATGACCAGATTTTGCTCAGTGCGCAGCTTGTCGCGAAGAGGAGTCCAGGCTTCGCGATTAGTTTTATCGCTGACGAGGGCGTCGGCGGCTGCGTCGTCGCCTGCGAGGAACGCTGCGGCTTTGCTTTCTGTGCCCGCGGGAATCTGCGTGAATGTGGCGGCCTGACGCCCCAGTTTGATGGGTTGGGAGTTGATCAGGTACAGGCGCGAGCGATGCAGGCGAACGTTATTGCGGATCTGCCAGGCGAGCAGCGGATGCCGATCCGTAGGATTGTTGCCAATGACGAGAATGGCTGGGGCATTGTAGACCTCGCGCATGGTTGCGGTGGCTTCAGGCTTGCCGCGCAGGGCAGCAGCGAAAGCAGGGAAGTCCGCGGTGCGATGGTGGTCGACGTTGTTGGTCTGGAGAACCATGCGGGCAAATTTCGAGAGCAGGTAATTCTCTTCGTTGGTGGTGCGCGTGGAGCCGATTACACCGATGGACTGGCCCCCCTCTTTGTCGCGGATTTCGGCGAAGCGGCGTCCGATGAGGCTGAAGGCTTCTTCCCACGTTGCCGGCGAAAGTGAGCCATTCTTGCGAATCAACGGCTGGGGGAGGCGCTCGGGATGGTCGGCAAAATCGAAGGCGTAGCGGCCCTTGATGCAGAGGAAGTCGTTGTTGATCCCGCTCTTGTCGCGGTTATCGCCGCGCACGATCTGCATGCCGGTATCGGAGCGGCGGACGCCGAGCGTGGTCTTGCAGCCATCGCCGCAGTGTGTGCAGATGGTGCCGACGTGCTTCATTTCCCAAGGGCGCGTTTTGTAGCGGTAGGCGCCTGAGGTGAGTGCGCCGACGGGGCAGATGTCAATGCACATACCGCACTCTTCGCACTCGAGATGGTCTTCTTTATTAGGCGCGATGATGGAAGTGACACCCCGGTTCTGTACGCCGAGCGCCCAGACGTCCATGCCTTCGCCGCACACACGCACGCAGCGGTAGCAGAGGATACAACGCGGGCGATCGAAGTAGACCACCGGTGACCACTGCTGCTCGTCCTTGTGGTTCTTGGCCTCCATGTATTTGGATTCGGCCGCGCCGTAGGAGAACGTCATGTCCTGCAATTCGCATTCGCCGCCCGCGTCACAGACAGGGCAGTCGAGTGGGTGATTGCCGAGGAGGAGTTCGACCATCGACTTGCGGGCTTGGCGAACTTCTTCGTTGTCGCTGACAACGACCATGCCTTCGCTGACGACCGTGGTGCAGGCCGTTTGCAGCTTGGGCATTTTCTCAATCTTCACCAGGCACATGCGGCAGGCGCCCTGGAGAGACAGGTTGGGGTAGTAGCAGAATGAGGGCACCTCGATGCCAGCGGATTTGCAGGCCTCGATGAGAAGGGTCCCCGCGGGAGCCGCGAGCTTCTTACCGTCGACTGTTAATGATACATCGGCCATTTTCTTAGTGTGTTAGGACTGGTAGTTGCTCGACGCCAGCTCCTTCTTTCTCGAAGGGGCAGGGTCTGCCTTCCAAGTGATCTTCGAATTCTTTGCGGAATTTTTTTACGAATGCAATCGTCGGCATGGCGGCGGCGTCGCCCAAGGGGCAGAACGTGCGGCCCAGCATGTTTTCCGACAAATATTGAATGTTGTCGATGTCTTTCATCAAGCCGCCTCCGGCGTGGAAGCGGGTCAGGGTTTTCTTCAACCAATCGGTGCCTTCCCGGCACGGGATACACCATCCGCAGCTTTCGTGCTGGTAGAACTTCATGGTGCGCAGGGCGAATTTGACGATGCAGTTGGTGTCGTCGAGGACGACCACGCCACCGGAACCGAGCATCGACCCGGCTTTGGCCACGCCATCGAAGTCCATCGGAATGTCGATTTCGTGCGGGAGAAGAATGGGCGTTGAAGAGCCTCCGGGGACGACCGCTTTGAGTTCGCGTCCGTTGGGGATGCCGCCCGAGACGTCGTAGATGAGTTTCTTCAGGTTGTAGCCCATGGGCAACTCGTAGACGCCCGGTTTTTCGAGGTTGCCGCTCATGCAGAACAGGCGAGTGCCCCCGTTCTTGGGAGTGCCCAGGTTCGCGTACCACTCGGCGCCGCCAAGAATAATGTGCGGGACACTCGCGAGCGTTTCGGCGTTGTTGATGACAGTGGGACCGCCCCACAGGCCGACCACAGCAGGGAAGGGTGGGCGAATGCGCGGGATGCCGCGCTTGCCTTCCAGCGATTCCATGAGCGCGGACTCTTCGCCCACTTCGTAAGCACCTGCGCCGCCATGCCAATAGATATCGAGATCGCGCCCGCTGCCAAAGATGTTCTTGCCCAGGAAACCGCGGCCGTAGGCGTCGGCGATGGCCTTTTGCATGATGATCGACAGGTATCGATATTCGCCGCGAATGTATATGTATCCGGTCTGCGACCCCACGGCGAGGGCGGCGATCATCACGCCTTCGATGACCGAGTGCGGATCGTGCTCGAAGATCAGGCGATCTTTGCAGGTGCCGGGCTCGCTCTCATCGCCGTTACAGAGGACGTATTTGGGCTTCGGTGATTGCTTGGGTACGAACGACCATTTCATCCCGGTGGAGAAGCCGGCGCCGCCGCGGCCGCGCAGGGCGGAGTTCTTCACCTCGTTGATGATCGCGTCGGGCTCCATGGTGAGGGCTTTCTGCACACCTTTATAGCCCTCGAGCTCGAGATAGCGATCGAGGTTGGTCGCACCGAGACCGAAACGCTTGGAGACGACTTTCACTTCGTCGGGATGGGAAACGAGAGAAGCCATTTTGTGATTTGGTAATTTTGTAATTTGGTAATCGGGTAATTTAAGCACTGCTGCCGAACATTCGTTGATAATGCCGGCCGCCTGTGTTCTTAAATTACCAAATTACCCGATTACAAAATTACCCAATCTATTGCGTACCTTTCCTCTTGTGGTCGTCGAGCACCTTGTCCAGTTTTTCCGGAGTCAGGTTTTCATGGAAGTCGTAGTTCACCTGGATTGCGGGAGCCCAACTGCAGGCGCCGATGCATTCCACTTCTTCCAAAGTGAACAGGCCGTCCTGTGTGGTTTGTTTGTGGCCGATGCCGAGTTTTTTGGCGCAGTGTACGAGAAGCTCCTCACCGCCGCGCAACATGCATGCGATGTTAGTGCAGACCTGGACGTTGTATTTGCCGCGCGGCTTCGTGGTCAGCATGGAGTAGTAGCTGATCACGTTGCGAACCTCGAGTTCCGTGAGGTCGAGACGGGCGGCGATTTCCTGGATGGCCTCGTCGGTGAGATGGCCGATTTCATCCTGCGCGTAGAGCAGGGTGGGGACGAGGACCGAGCGTTTGGTCGGGTAATGCGTGAGCATCGAGGTGAAGCGCTCTTCGAATTCGGAGGAGAATTTCACCGGTCGATCTCCCCGAGCACGATATCGATGGAGCCGATTGCGGCAACCACGTCGGCAATCAGACCGCCTTCACACATCGTGGGTAGCAACTGCAAATTTGCGAGGCATGCCGCCCGCATGTGCACGCGATACGGTTTGGCAGTCCCGTCGCTGACCACGTAGTAGCCCATCTCACCGCGAGGCGATTCCACGGCCTGGTACACCTCGCCCGCCGGAACCGAGAAGCCTTCGGTGATGATCTTAAAGTGATAGATTAGGGCTTCCATTTCGGTCTTCATCTTTTCACGATCGGGCAGGACGACTTTGGGTGCGTTTGCCTTGATGGGACCTTCTGGCATGCCGTCCAGGGCTTGTTTCACGATGCCAATCGACTCGCGCAGTTCGCGAACTCGACACATGTACCGATCGAAGACATCGCCTTCCGTGCCGAGCGGGACCTGGAATTGGAAATTCTCGTAACCGCTATAGGGCATGTCGCGGCGGAGGTCGATATCGACGCCGCTTCCACGCAGCGTGGGACCGCTTGCACCCAGGGCGATTGCATCTTCGGCCGTAATTCTTGCCACCCCCTTCGTGCGCATCCCCCAGATAGGGTTTCCGGTGAGCAGGTTCTCGTATTCATCCACTTTGGAGGGGAAACGCGCGGCAAAATCCTTTGCGAAGTCGAAGAATCCGAGTGGTGGTTCGAGCGCGATTCCGCCAATGCGGAAATAGGAGGTCATCATGCGCTGTCCGCTCACCATCTCGAACATGCGCAGGATGTCTTCGCGCTCGCGGAAACAGTAGAGGAAGACGGTCATCGCGCCTATGTCGAGGGCATGGGTGCCCAGCCAGACCAGGTGCGAGTTGATGCGGGTCAGTTCGTTCAGAAGAACCCGCAACCACTGCGCCTTGGGCGGGATCTCCAGACTTAGAAGCTTTTCGACTGCCAGCGCGTAGCAAAGATTGTTCGTGAGCGGGCACAGGTAGTCGATGCGATCGGTGAGGGGAACGACCTGCTGATAGAACTTGGCTTCACAGGTTTTCTCGATGCCCGTGTGGAGATAGCCGATATCCGGCATGATGCGCACGACATTCTCGCCGTCGATCTCGAGGATCACGCGCAGCACGCCGTGAGTGGACGGATGCTGCGGACCCATGTTCAGGATCATTGTCCTGTCCTGACCGGGCTCGATCACGGGAGTTGGCGTGAGGTGAGCCACTAGCGGTAGCCCTCCACGGGATAGTCTTTGCGGAGCGGATAACCCTCCCAGTCTTCAGGCATCAGGATGCGGCGAAGATAAGGATGGCCGGTGAAACGGATGCCAAATAGATCAAAGACTTCGCGCTCGAAGTAATTTGCGCCCGGCCAAACAGCTGTGATGCTCTCGATGACCGGGCTCGAACCGTCGAGCCGCACCTTCAGGCGTACCCGCTCTCTCTTCGGGATCGAAAGCAGGTGATAGACGACCTCAAACCTGGGTTCAGAAGGGTAACGATCGACGCACGTCACGTCGGAGAGATAGTTAAAAGGGAAATCGGCATTGTCGCGCAGCAAGGCACAGGCCTCGCGGAGATGAGGACGATCCAGGACGATAGTCATCTCGTCGCGGTCGAACTTGACCTCTTGAACCGACGCAGGATTCCAATCCAGCAGGCGGGCCAGAGCCGGATGACCTTTCAACTGCTCAATGTCAGTGATCGCGGGAGTGAGCGGCATTACACGGAACCTCGTACGCGGGATGTCTTTCCCCAGTCGAGGACTCCCTTTTTCCATACGTAGAAGAAGCCAACCAGAATGACGACGATATACACCAGCATTTCAAAGAAGCCGAACATCTTCAGGTCGCGCAGGATGACAGCCCAGGGGTAGAGGAAGACGGCCTCTACGTCGAACAGAATGAAGAGCATAGCGACCAGATAGAACTTTACGGAGAAGCGCTCGCGGGCGTCGCCAACCGGGGTCATGCCACATTCGTAGGGGGAAAGTTTGGCGCGGGTGGGGCGACGCTTCCCCAGAAGCCATGACAAAAGGACAATGGCACTCGCTACTACGGACGCCGCGAGGATGTGAATCAGTAACGGCAGGTAGCGGGTGAAATAATTGTCCGGCATAGGGGAGCTATATATAATTCGCGCAAAGAGTTGATTAAACGTTCTAGATTAGATTCCGTGGGGAGTAGTGTCAAGCGACGGAGCCATGGTTGCGTGGCGGTTTAAGCGTCACGCGATGCGAGCGCGGTTGCGGGTTGTGTCTGCATGATCTTCGGGTTTAACACGGATGTAAAACAAGGCGACACGGTGTATCACGTGCAGAGTGAGGCTCGGGAAAATGAGCTTGTTCTGCAGACGCAGGTGTTCGTGCGGGGACGGTGTATCGGCAAGCGCGCGACGTCGTATGCGGAAAGGCTATCGCAGGGAGATTTCACCGATCAGCAGAAAGAACAGATCCTGCGCGACCAGCATCGCCTGGTGCTGGATTCGATCCGCGAAGGCCGTTTGGAGAATGTAATGGACCGGCGGGAGACGCCGGAATCACTGGCGGCGGTGAAGGAACTGGATCTGCAATGGGTCAACGCAGATTCAGTGCACAGCAACAGCACCCTGACCATGCGCCTGCGCGTCACCGATGGCGGCGCGGTAGTGCCGGGGGCGCGGCTTACGTTCCGGTTTGAGCGTCCGAGCGCCGTCCCGTTCTATACCCAGGTGGTGACGGATGCCGGAGGAAACGCAGAAATGAAGGTGGATCTTGACGAGTCGGCGCTACCCGATGCATCGGTGATGGTGCAGGCCAGTTACTCGGGGCGGACCGCCACTCGAAAGTTCCGGCTGCGCAAGATCGAATAGTTCGATTCCCAACATCTGTTTTTTTCTTTTTCGAATCCAATAAAAATCAGGTCCAGAGAGGGTGTGCTTGCGCTCGTACAAGCCTCCTTGCGAAGATCAGCAAGGATGAAACTCATTATTAATGGAGACGAGCGGAGCTTTGAGGCGCCCTTGACGTTACAGGGGCTGATCGAGCAGTTGGGGATGAAGTCGGACCGCGTGGCAGTGGAGTTGAACCGGGAAATCGCACAACGCAGCCAGTGGGCGAGTGTGGAATTGAAGGACGGGGACCGGTTGGAGATTGTGCATTTTGTGGGCGGGGGATGAGACAAGGAACGGTATCGTGAAGGCACGTAACCCGTAAGTGCCGCAGCTTGTGCCAAGCGCGAAGGCACGCGTGAGGACCGAGAGGCGTACCTCAGGCGCTGAAGCCCAAGTTCTGGTTGACGACGATTGGCACGAGTAAACTCGTACCCTTCCCATTCGACTCCATGTCTTGGGGGGGGGGCCGATTAAACGTACAAGAGGTGCAGCCGTGAAAGGAATCAGATCTTCAGCTTGGGTCATTGTCGTTCTGATAGCGACGGTGTTGTGGGCGCAGGGGCCTAGTGAGTTTCACCCGGGTTTCAATCTGTTCTCGAAAGACCAGGATGTGCAGTTGGGCAAAGAAAGTGCCGACCAAGTGCGCAAGCAGATGACGGTGATCAAGGATCCGGTGTTGACGGATTACGTGAAGCGCGTCGGCAAGCGGCTGGTGAGCGCGCGCGAGGCGCAGGAGAGCGGGTTTCCGTTTACTTTCGAAGTGGTCGCGGATCCCTCCATCAATGCATTTGCGTTGCCGGGCGGGCCGATGTTCATCAACACGGGGCTTTTGAGGGCCGTGGACAACGAGGCGCAGTTGGCAGGAGTGATGGGGCATGAGATGTCGCATGTCATCCTGCGGCATGGAACCAACCAGGCGTCGAAGAGCAAGTTGATTGAGTTGCCAGCGGTGCTGGGATCGCAGATGGCCGGGGGATCGATGGCGGGCAAGCTGGCGCAGTTGGGAATTGGGTTGGGAGCAAACAGCGTGCTGCTAAAGTTTTCGCGGTCGGCGGAGAGCCAAGCCGATCTGATGGGATCGCACCTGATGGCGGAGAGTGGCTATAACCCGATCGAGATGGCACGCTTCTTTGACAAGCTGAATGCCGAAGGCGGGCAACGCGCGCCTCAGTTCTTGTCCGACCATCCCAATCCGGAGAACCGCGAGAAGGCCATCGAGGAAGAGATTCAGAAATTGCCCCAGAAGAATTACGGCTACCAGACTGGGGAATTTAACCGCATGAAGCAGGTGGTGGCGAAGATTCGTGAGCCCAAGCCGAAGCAGGCCGCGCCGGGAGAGTAGAGGGCGGTCATTGGTCGTTAAGCATTGGTGGTTTGGTTGCCTGTTGAGTTGAACGTTGGAAAATCAAGATCCGAATAGAGGAGAACCGCCGCGGCTGTGGCGGTCTTTGCGTTGTGGGGGTCCTTCGACTCCGTTCGGCTGCGCCTCACTCCGCTCAGGATGGTTCGAAGTGGAAACTCCGTTTTGCGGAACCCAACGTCTAGCCTGAACTCTTTCGACCTTCTTCTGGAATACTCCTGATTACTCCCTGTGGAAGACTCTTTCTTGACACTGCGCAAAGTGGTCCTAAAATGTTTCAAACATTTTCGTCTAAGTATGTTTTGGACGAGCATGTCGATTTTCGTGGAAGGCCGAGCGATCCTCAGCGGCTAAAGCCCTGACGTTTTGTGATTTTTACGGCGCGCCTGAGGGCGCGCCCTTTCAAAGCGAGAAGCGGTCCATATCGAGGCGAGGCACGGTCCGGATAAGGCGAGAAGGGGTCAGCCCCCGGACGAGAAGCAGTTCAGATCGAGGCGCGAGGTGGACCAGCTCAAGACGACATGCAGAATCAGTTTACATCCCGCGAGGTGGTTGCGTTGACGGGGATCACTCCGCGACAGCTGCAGTGGTGGGATGAGCGGGGGATCGTGGTTCCAGCGCGCGATGGACATCGGCGCCTGTATTCCGTGGAAGACCTCTCGGAGATTGCGGTGATCTGCGAGCTGCGGCAGCGCGGGTTCTCGTTGCAGCGCATGAGGAAGGTGGTGCGTTTTCTACAGCGTGAATTCGGCAAGCGGCTGGCAGAAACTGTGAGCGGGGCATCGCAGTATCACCTTCTGACGGATGGCACGCATCTTTACCTGGAAACCTCGCCGCAGCAGATTGTCGACATCCTGAAGAATGCGCGCCAGCCCATGCTGGCGATTTGTCTCAGTGACACTGTTCGGCGGGTGCGGGCGGACATCTGGAGTGGAAGGAAGCAGAACGGCGCGGTCGCGGAAATTCAACGCACGAGACGTAGCAGGACGGCTTCTTAGTCCGGCAGTAGGGAGGGCGCATGATCGGCGAACTCGATTTTCTGAGCGAGTGGATTCCGGAGCAGATGGTTCCGGGTACGCTGTTCATACTGGAAAATGCCGGTGAGGTCGGGGAGAAGGAAGATCCCTATTGGGCGGTATTGTCGTGTCCTTCATGTGGAACTTTAGGGTTAGTGACCCGCAAGCAGGTATCAGGATTGCTGCCGGTGATTTGCGGGTCGGATCAGTGTTCGGCGCAGTTTTTTATTCATGAGAATGAGATTGTGCCTAGGAAGCCGGTATAGCTGTCAGCTCTCAGGCGCCAGCTTTCAGAAATCAGTCATCAGCGGTCAGCAGTCGACGAGATCCTGCAAATCAAACCCAATTAATCCCTGCCATGCGTTGAAGGGAAATCCTTCGGGCAAACTTTGTGTCCTTGGTGGTTTGGTTTTCTCCGCGGCTGGAAGAGCAACCCACGAAGGACACGAAGGTTACACGAAGGGAATCAACCAGGCGCTGCGGTTGCAAGCTAGCGGCTGCCGGCTTTCACACGATCGAGCGGGATAGGCACCTGTTCGACAATCTCGATATCGAATCCTTCCAAGGCCGCCACTCTCCGCGGATGATTGGTCAGCAGGCGAATCCTTCTGAGGCCCAGGTCTGAGAGGATCTGGGCGCCGATGCCGATTTCGCGCTGGATTTTGCGTTCGCTTTCGGGGAGGGTGGGCAAAGCACGGTCGCGGTGGAAAGTCAGGACGGTGCGGTCGCCGAGTTTGTCGACCGAGAATCCCTTTGATGTCTGGTGCAAATAAATGATGGCGCCGCGTCGAGCTTCAGCAATGGCGCGCATTGCGCCTTCGATGGTGGCGTGGCAATCGCAGTGGGTAGAGCCAAAGACGTCACCCATCACGCAATGCGAGTGCATGCGGACCAGAACAGGTTCACTGGATTTGTCAATGGCGCCGCGCACCAGCGAAATGTGGGACTCGCCGCCTTCCACCTCGCTTTCGTAAGCAATCAGGCGGAATTCGCCGTGCCGCGTGCCGACCAGCGCTTCTCCTACGCGATGCACGTAGCGCTCATGCGCCATGCGGTAGCGGATGAGTTCCGCGACGGTGAGCATCTTCATTTCGTGCGTGCGGCAGAACTCGATCAGGTCAGGAACGCGGGCCATGGTGCCGTCGTCGCGCATGATTTCGCAGATGATGCCGGCGGGAATCAGTCCTGCGAGACGGGCCAGGTCGACGGAGGCCTCGGTTTGTCCGGCGCGGACCAGCACGCCGCCCTTCTTTGCGCGGAGAGGGAAGACATGGCCGGGGCGGGCGAGATCGGAGGGGCGCGTAGCCGGGTCGATCGCGACCTTGATGGTGCGGGCCCGGTCATAGGCTGAGATGCCAGTGCTGACGCCCTCGCGGGCGTCGATGGCTTCGCAGAAGGCGGTGCCGTAGTTCGACGTGTTCTCGGCGGTCATGGGGCCGATGCGGAGATGTTCGAGACGCTCCTCCGTCATGGCGAGGCAGACCAGACCGCGTCCATACTTGGCCATGAAGTTGATGGCTTCCGGAGTGACTTTTTCGGCGGCCAGCGTGAGATCGCCTTCGTTCTCGCGGTCCTCGTCGTCGACGACCACAATCATGCGGCCGCCGCGGATCTCGTCAATCGCGGTAGGGACGTCGGTGAACGGGGGCTGGGGGCTCATGGAGGAATTCTAGCAGGGAGGGGAAGGGCGGGTAGGGAGAGTGGTCGATGGCGGCTGTGCCTATCAGATAGTCTGATGTCGCCATTTTCTTCTTTGACGCCGGGCCTTCGTCCCGCGGTAGGACTGGTGCCCCAGGTTCGCGCCGTTGTTTGGCGCTAACCTGGGAAAGCCGTAGCCTGAAAAGCGAGAGTTAGTCTTGAATTCTCACATCAAACTCGAATTCAAAAGTCCAATTTAGAGGTCGGAATAAAACGCACCATTTAGTCCAACGTTTTGCCTCTCCCAGCTTAGCCTCCACGGAACGGACGCGAACCAGGGGCACCGACGTGAGGACTGAGTCTCCGGGTTTCGGCTAGGGAACGTTGTCGTGAACGTTGAACGAAGCGTGCTCCAGGATTAGCCATCGGCCGTTGCGCTTCTCCATGACGATCAGGTATCGCCCGAGATGTACTTCCTGGCCGACGAGGCGTCTGGTGTGGCCGGTTCCGTAGGCGATGGTGCCCGAACTCTTTTCCCGGGTAGCGGTAATGGCTTCCAGTACGCTGCCTTGGTCAAATGCGAACTGGAGCCACTTGCGAATCTCAGATTTCCCTCGAAAGACGCCTGCTTCACTCAGCAGAACGGCATCGTCCGCGTAGAGGGCGAGAACGGTGTCGGCATCATGCACGTTGTAGGCGTGCAGATACTCGTCGCGGATCAGGCTGGTTGGTTCCTTGGGTAGACCTGAGCTTTGTGCCCAGATAGACATGGTCAGAATCGAGAGGAATAGCCATTTTCCGATCATGGATGGGAACCTATCATTTGGACTTGGAGCCGGATGTGACACCTGTCACCGGGAGTGGTTGCGCCGCTGGGTATAACGCTATCTTCCCTCACTCGGGCTTTGACCCATGTTTCAAGAACGCGCGATGAAACCAAGATGGTTGCCTATCCCAGGTTAGCGTCCAAAGAACGGACGCGACCCTGGGGCACCCACCTTCCTCGTGTCTTAGATAAATTAGAACTTCGCCAAGTCGGGGTACAGGGTTCTCAGGTCAGCGAGAAGTGAAGAGGTGTCCCAGCTTTTCTTTCTTGGTCTTCAGGTAATCTTCGGCGTAAGCGCTGGGGGCGACTTCGCAGGGAATGCGCTCCACGACTTGCACACCCGCCTGCTCCAAAGCGGCAACCTTGTCGGGGTTGTTCGAGAGCAGGCGCACCTCACGAATCCCAAGAGACTTCAACACCTCAGCGGGCAACGTGAACTCTCTGTGATCGGCCTTAAAACCCAGTCGCTCGTTGGCCTCCACTGTGTCGAGGCCAGCGTCCTGGAGTTCATAGGCCTGGAGCTTGGCCATCAGGCCGATGCCGCGACCCTCCTGCTGCTCGTAGATCAGCACTCCGATGCCGCGCTCGGCGATCATGGAAAGGGCCATTTCCAGCTGTTGCCGGCAGTCACACCGCAGGGAGCCGAACACATCGCCGGTAAGGCACTGCGAGTGCACGCGTACCAACGGAGCCGACGAGGTAACATCTCCCATGACCAGAGCCACGGCTTCCTCTCGGCGAATGTCTTCGCCATCACGAAACACTCCTTCGAACCCGTAGATGCGGAACTGTCCCCAGCGCGTGGGAAAGTCCGCCGAGGAGATCTGTCGAACCGAGCTAGAGGTCACACCATGATTATAGACGGCGGGTAGTTGCTTTCGGGTAGATTGCTGGCATAGGTCCGAGTCACGGGGGTAACACGACGGGCGCAGGCAAGCTTGGTTGAAGCGCTCTCTCGCTGCTAAAATCAATTGCGAGCAGTAATCCCGTCCAAGTGGGGCTGTAGCTCAGCTGGGAGAGCGCCTCGTTCGCAACGAGGAGGCCACCGGTTCGATCCCGGTCAGCTCCACCATCCTTTCAATCACTTGCACGCCGTTCCTGAAAAGCATTTTCAACATACCAGCTTTTTATTGGAACACTAACGGAACATTTGGAACAGAACGCTCTACAAAGGCGCGAAGCTGCCTTACGGCCTGCCTCTGGCCCTCGGGAACGAGCTGTGCGCAAATGTCCATGGTGGTTGAGATGCGCGAGTGGCGCATCTGTCCCTGCACCGATTTCGGATCGGCTCCCGCCTGCACCATCCAGGTCGCGCAAGAGGTCCGCAGTGAACGCCAGTTGACGTTACAGCCAAGGCGCCTCGCGGCGGGCTTAATGAACCGCTTCAACACATTCGCATCGTTCAGGGGCCGCCCGCGCCATACCGATTGAAAGACCAGATCATCAGGCTCGGCTGACTTTACGAGCTTGAAGTGGCGAACAGCTCGGCCGGCGCGGACGTCGACCGTGAGAGTCTTGAGGCGGTGGATACGCTCGATCACCTCCGAGTCGACTGCGATCGTGGCAGCACTGCCGGGAGTCTTGGTACAGGACCAATCGCCGCGGTAATAGCGCTGCCCCACGGTAATGGACTCATTGTGAAGCGAGCGCCAGCGAAGGCCAGCCAATTCGCTGACCCGAAGCCCGGTCCAGACAATTACGTACACCATAGTGGCGTAAGGCTCGGGCATGAGCTCGAGCAGGGCGGTGAACTGGGCAGGAGTGATCCACGCCTTTGTTTTCCGGCCTCGCTTGTCAGTTGGAAGCTGCACACTTTCAAGAGGGTTTTTAGAGAGGAACTCGTATTCCACCGCGGCTCGCAAAACGCTCGACAGCGCATCTCGAGTCTTCACGATGGTGGGATACGAAGTATGGGCTGGGAGCCGAAAGACCGCACCGTTCCAAAATCGGTCTCGGTCTTCGACGAAATCGATGTTGGCGACAAACGAGTTGCGGCGGGCCGCCAGCGTCCGGGAACCAAATGAATTTGGAACACTGCGATCGTGAGGTTGCCTTCGCCTTCAATAAGCTAACAAAGCAAACGAGCAGCGCGTTTGAAAAAGGGTCAATCAATCAAAACAATCAAAGTTCTCGGGTTCGCGATGCCCTGGCAGCATCCTTGAAAATCCCCTAGAAAATCTTGAAACCCCCCTCGAAAAATCAAGATAATCAAAGCTCGCGGGGGGGCGCCCGGCATTGAAAGGCCGTATAAAATGCTTTATGCTCAGCGAGATACACCGCTGGATCAACTGGTTCCGTGCGACTTGAATTTTTGATTTCGCCGGTTTTTTCAAGTTAGGTCATTGCGCCAAGTCCTTTGTTTGCCTCGCGAGCATTTGCATCCCTCTTGAATCGCGCCTCGGAATCAAAAATCTCGCCCTTTGTTTTCAACATGTTGTTTGATTCGGCTCGCGAGCTGACAGTACGTGGAATTGTCAGATCAGCGACGCTCGAGAGTCGATCATGGGACCGCAAAAGCTAGCGAAGATGTGTTGGCTGGGGCTCTGCATGCGGGCCTGGAAGCTGCGAGTTGAGAAGAATAACATTTCACTCACGGTCGAGCTCGCTTCCATTCTTCAGGCCAATTCAACACGACATTCAGGTGTGTTGGCGACGATTCGTTTTGTCCCTTGATCATCAAGAGATGTGCACCGTCTAACGCAATGTCGTAATCCGAATAGTCGTAGTGATCTTCAAATAAAGCCTGAGGCGTTCCCGCTCTGAAGTGCTTCTCTGTTTCCACAGGAACAACCATCACCTTGTCGCCTGTGCGGTAAAACAGTTCGTGACCACTTCGTGACCAGGCAGGTTCAAATCCTCCCAGCTCAGAAATCTGCACTCGATTCCCAAGCTCGGGAAAGGATTGCACGTAAACTTCAGACGAGCCCGTTTCGTCCGAGACGTAAGCAAGCCAGAATCCGTTAGGTGAGACAACGCCCCACTGCTCTGAGAATTCGCTTTGCAGTAAAGGGTGCGCTTGGCGTTCTCCGGCCATTGGTAGTACCCACTCATCGAAACCGCGGCCGCCCGCATCGAGCCGATCAATGAGCAGCAGTTTTCCATCTGGCGACAAGGAGGTGGGTATCAACATCGGAGATTCGCTGCCCGACCATAACACCTGCTGGGCCCCACCACCATCCACAGGTATCCACATCACGTTCATGCCATGGCTTCTCGTTGCGGCACTATATACTACGCGCTTTCCGTCGGGCGTCCAGAGCGGGCCCATCTTGTTCCCCTGTTCGGTCGTGAGACGTGTCAGGGTGTTACGTTGCAAGCTGTAAAGCCAGATATCTGAATCACCCGATCCCGCAATGACCGTAACAACATGTCGACCATCCGGCGAAAGGCGCGCAGCGCTATAGTTGCGCGGTGGAGCGGGCAACTCCCGCGTGATTCCGTGCCGATCTATCCAGTACAACTTGCGCTCGACCGCTCCTGTAATCCCCGCAACGTAGGCCAGCGAACCATCACGCGAAACACCGAATTGCGATGCTCCCGTTGTTATGTCGGTCGCGACATTTTCAAGGATTCGCATCGGCTCACCTGTTGTCTGCAGCTTCTTCAAATCAAAGGGCACGGCAAACAGGCCGCCGGAGCTGACGTATAGGAGATAACCCGGCTCGATATATCTAGCGTTCGTTCCTCCGTTCAACACTATTTTTCCTTGACCTCCGCGCAGCGATTGCACAGCGATGCGGGCATCCAAGAAGTACTCGGGATTGTCCACAGTCCCCACGGTGAACAAGACAGCATCGCCGGCCGGAAGCACTTGGGGCCAACGATGAGTGCGCTCTCTAGTAGCAGCGTTCAAGGTGGTAACAGGTTCTGGCTTACCGCCGCTCGCGGAAACTCGAAACAGTCCTGAACTCATGTTCCGAGCAAAGACGATGGTCCCGTCGGGGCTCCAGCTTGCTCCTCGCCCGACAGCTGCTTCACAAATCTCGATCGGCAACCCTCCATTGACGCCGACCTTCTTCAGTGCTCCCCCAGCAAAGAATCCGACCCACTGACTATCAGGAGAGAAAAATGGGCTGTAGGCTCCCTCGGTGCCAGAAAGCAATCTGGGCTGCAAATCCTTAATCTCTCGAACGTACAGCCTCAAGTTGCTGCCTTGCGCAGTGACATACGCAATGCGACTTCCGTCTGGCGAGAACGCCACATTGGGAGTTTCGTAAATCTCCATCCGCTCCTTTCCAGGTGCAGTAATGACGAAACGTGAGACGGCGAGCGGCTCGCGTCGATGCCAAGCACTCCAGATTGCCGTAGCAGCAACGACGGTAATCAGTAGTAACGCTAACCACGGCAACCATTGACGCAATGATGCGCGAGTTCCAACAGCTGCGTTTGCGGAGTAGATGCTTCCAGTCAGTGTTTCCTCGATCTCAAGTCGTGCATCCCCGATATCTCGCAACCGGTTATTAGGATCCTTCTTCAGGCAGCGTTGCAAAAGGACGCGGATGCCCAAAGGCGTCTCAGGCGGGAGCCGGGTCCAGAGAGTTTCCGTCTTTAAGACAGCAGCGATGATGTCCGAGGCGGTATCACCACTAAATGCCTGATGCCCAGTGAGCATCTCGTAGAGTACGCACCCGAAGGACCAAATATCAGTACGTTTGTTCGTCGGCCTCCCTCGTGCCTGTTCAGGACTCATGTACGCGGCAGTACCCATGATGCTTCCTTCGCGCGTCAATGCCAGCGTAGTAGGTGATTGTGCAGGATCGACGGTGGAATCAGTAGTCAGGACGTGAGCCAACCCAAAATCGAGAACTTTGACGCTCCCCTCGGGTGTCACCTTGATGTTAGCTGGTTTGAGGTCCCGATGGACGATGCCCTGTTGATGGGCGGACTCTAAAGCCTCCGCGATTTGCCTTGCTATTTCAAGCGCCTCGCCCAAAGCAAGTGGACCCGTCGCCAGTCGATCGCCAAGGGTCTGACCCGGGATTAACTCAAGTACGAGAAAGCGGGTCCCATTGCTTTCCTCCAATCCGTAAATGGCCGCGATGTTGGGATGATTGAGCGAAGCGAGCAAACGTGCCTCTCGCTCGAATCGAATGAGCCTGTCCCGATCACGAGAGAAGATTTCAGGCACTACTTTGATGGCAACATCGCGACTCAGGCGCTGGTCATGGGCTCGGTAAACCTCTCCCATGCCGCCAGCACCGATTTTTTCAATTACGGAGTAATGGCCGAGGACTTGGCCAAGCATTGGAAGTACACCTTTGATTGAGCATGGTAGGCTGCCATTTTTCTGAAGTCAAAGGTTCCGCTGGTCGGATATCCGGGGCGAGAAAGACTCTGACTTCACTCTCGTTTGGAACGCGAAATGAGGGCGAAGTATCTTGTGGGGCTACTCTTCATTTCCTTCAAGACCAATGCATGACACTGAGAGTGGCACGGCGCTCAAAAGCGCCGTGCCACTCTGGCGAGAACACCCAACTCCTGCGATCTGAAAGCCTTCCCGCCGCATCTCGAATTAGGTTGATGATGGTCGGCGCTTACTACCGTGGAAGACTAGCCAACCATCACTGCCCTATGTAGACATTGGCAAAGACGGCATCGACATAGAGCGACGTGGCACTCGAAGCACAGTCGGATGCAAAACCGCCTGCTTCCATCACCTTGGCCGGGCCAGCAACTGGGGTCATGTCCCCCAACGTGTAGGGCATGGTTGCCTTCGTGGTTACATGCGTGATCTTGTTCGTCAAGCTGATGACGAATTGATGATTCGCTTGATCCCAGGCAAGGGTGATGGTCACTGGCGTCCCAATCCTAACCCAGCCCAGAGAAGTGTAGGGCGAGTAGATACCGGCATGGAAAGTTTGGCCGATAACGTTTAGTTGTCCTGGCGGATCGGAAGCAACACGCTTCAGGTTGAGGGCCGCCCCAACGTCATCGTTGGGATTTCCCGAACCAGCATTGAAAAAAGTTCCCCAGAGTCCCGTGTTGGACCCAAAGCTGGGATTGGCGGCGCATGCTACTTCAAGATTGCTTCGAACCGTCACGTCGGCGCGGATGGCCTTGATGTTCTGTGCATTGGCGAAGCCCACCAGCGCCGAGCCGTTCTGCTGGCCGCCATCGTTCGCCTGAACACCGAAATGGCGATGCGTCAGGTGTAGTTGGTCGTCCCTGATCTCGCGAACACACTCCATTTCCAGTCCGTTCGATGAGAAGCACAGGGAATACGCCCATTTGGATGGATTGATGAATTTGTGGTCGAAGTTATCGTAGAGTTTCAGAGTTTGTGCTGCGCAGGGCAGAGTGGCTAAAATGAACGTCGCAAGTAGCCCATAGTGTTTTTTCATTCGTCTCTCCTCGATTCTTGTTCCCGAGTACTGGTCTTCATCAATTCGAACCTCAGTTATTCACCTTCTTGTACTGACCGCAACCGACAACCTATGAAAATCTGGCAATGTCCTACTTGGTCGTTATCCGACAAATTAATCAGGAATCAGACTGAAGTCTCGATGCGGTCTGGTGCGCTGTTGCCGCTGTGCTAGGCCGGAGTGCTCCAATGCGAGGCGAAGAAGAGGGAAGGATCGGACGTTCGCCCCGATGGGCTGCAGATTGTAATGTTGGTTCGGTGCACCTAACGCGTAAATTTTGTAAAAAACTGTCGAAGTGAGGCGGCCTCAGGCCAAATACTTGCCAGGGGGTTGTTGGTGAAATGGCGGTATTTCGACAGCCATCGTACATCTGGCAATCGACCACGGCGGAAGTGTTGACTCTTGGCTTGACTTCGCCATGACACCGAAGCACAATCTGGCCGCTTCACTTGGGGAGAGCGAGCCCGCCCCAACCTTGCGTTGTTCAAGCGACCTTCCACTCTCCTTGTCCATCGTTCCCTGGCACGACTCAGCAAGTGCGAAATGGGGAGAAGTCCGTGAAGAGCAAGACAAGATCCGTAGTTCTGTGCATGGTTATCTATGCAGTCGCCGTCACTGCCGCCGCCCAAAGCACGTGGAAGCTATCCAAGAATTTGCTAGAGACAAACAATCAGATTTCCTTTAATCAAGGGTCCAACAAGGTGTGGTACTTCTTGCAGAGCAAGTCCTTTGCGCACGACCCGAGGACCTACCAGTTTCTATCTGCATATTACGAGCCGTGTGTTTCAGACTCGGCTTCGCACTGGGTCGATGGAATGCCATGCTGGCAGAACCCGGAAGTGGTGGGAGGCTATCGGCTTCCGCTGGTGGGGATCAACTCTACTTATGCGATTCAGAACGTCAAGAACTTTCCGTTTCCGCCTCGGTCGGTATTCGTGCATCCAAGTAGTTCCGGACTTGCCATAATCGGCTGGAGAAGCCCTTTTACCGGCTCAGTGAATGTTTCTGGGTTTTTCAGTGATCTCGATCCAACGGGATTCAATGGCGTGATCTGGTCGGTCGATCTGGGGAGCCAGACGTTAGCAACAGGAACCATCGCCAACGGGGGTCCGGCTCAGACATTCAGTCTCATGAATGTCTCCGTCAAGGCCGGTCAAGTTATGTATTTCATCGTTGACCCAGACGGGGATATCTCGTCCGATGCCACGGGCGTGGACGTGACGATCACCAAAGTACGTCACCTTGAGTCCGAGGAATAAGGGATAGGCAGCCTCATTCAACCTGAACCAAAAAGCGAGTTTAGGCCTCTGGCCTCTAGTACCGATTTCCGACACGCAGAGGTGTGTAAGCGTCCGCCGAAATGAACTCATCGTCGACGCCAAGGGGCAAAGCTATCGCATATTTGCTATTGCGTCAGTGCGAACTTGAGTGTAGGCACTCCATTCCTGTGAACTAGGACGTAGGCGTTTGGCACTGCTCCGTGGTTGTACGAGTCGGTGGCTCTTCCTCGCAGGCCGCTGGGATTTTCTCCTGAGGTTTTGACAAACGACAAAGGCACGATGGCAGTAGTGACGACCATTCTCGCGAACGAGGAATGCGCAAACATGCAGTGATTTGAGCTTACGGTGAAATGGCGTTAACAGGCGATAGCGCTCATTGAGGTCTCGAGCGTAATTGGGATATAGTGCGCACAGTGTAGACCGCCCCGACGCGTGGTTAAACAGGCACTGCATGGGCTGAGATGTACTCCTCCATGGAACGATCGGGTCCAATATGATGAAATGCTTCACCATAATCGAGCCCAAATCTTCGGCCGGTAGCGCGATCGCTCGTCTCAAGCACAACTTTTGTGTACTCGTTGATGGCGTCGCTGTCGGCTCCCGACATTACCGGTAAATGCAGCTTTCGTTCCACTAGGGCGTCGTTCAGGTCCTTAATCATGTGTGTAACCATGGTCCGACAGGCCCTCAGGCAAGCGACTTTGGTTTCGAAAGTCGGGCCAATGTCGACAACACGATTAACTAATTGGGGGCCTCTCGCAAAATAGTATTTCTCTGACACGCTGTGCGGCTTCAAGCCGGCGGCAAAGTGTTCCGGCATGTCCAGATGCCCCCCGGACATCCAGCAGGCGGCTTCCACTGCCTGCGCAGTTATGTAATGATCAGGATTCTCCTCGTAGTGCCCCCAAGGGTCGTAGCTGAACACCGTGTCGACCCTCAAGAGGCGAAATAGAAAGATCAGTCTCGCGCGTATTTCGGTGCGAGCCAGATCGTCCATGCGATGGTTTCGATAGCCGAGTTCGAACATCTCTTTGAGGCCGGCAACTTTCAAGAAATTGTGGGCATCTCGCTCGTTCGCCAACACGGTTTCGCCCAGCGTGAGGTCGTAGGAGTCCTTCTCGTCGTTGCTTGTCCGGATGAACACCCCGGTATACCCCTCGCCCAAAAGCTTGGCTACGGTCCCGCAGGCAAAGAATGGCCCATCATCCAAGTGGGGTGTGACAAGGGCTAGCACCTTGCCCTTATGAGGTTTTCCGGAGAGAGCACGCTCAATCACAACTTCCGTCGTCGGTGCAGTCTGCGCGGATAGTTGAGCAGCGCTCAACAGTCCCGCTGCAAGAGCCCCTTTGACAAGATCACGTCTTTCCACTACAGGTATCCTCCGTTATTCGAGTCGCCCTAGTCAGAAACACCGACAATGATACGTTCGATCCCGGGTAGTTCGTCATAGTTGTATTGACAGGAATGTTGATAGAGCAGGTTCGAGCGAACATCGGCCACGTGCCGAATGTTGCCAGCATCAACATCGTTTTCCGGTCGCATTCGTGTCAGACTGCTGCAACAATCGGAGTGCACGGATTAGTGCGCTCAAAAAGTACTTGACGCGAACCATATTGTCAGAGATTGGGATTTTTCAACAGTGACAGGCGATTTCACTCATGATTCGCATGTCCGCAGACAACTTGGCACTGGGGTGAAAGGACGTTCAGGTAAGACGCTTATCCAACGGGCCAGCCGTGCTGCAAGGCAACGTCGCGTAGACTGTTCCAATTCTCACCTGCCGAGCGCGTGTTAGAAAGCGGCTTGGGCACGCCTGAAGTACAAGCTGTTCCGAATGGTCCTGTCGGCACTACATACTGCGATGCGGCAAGATCCGCAACCGAAAAATCAAGTGCCAGCGCGAGATTTCGGGCAGAGGCGTCGCGGATCGTGAGCGGGCGCAGGTTCCACCTCCACTCAATCATGTTCAACACAGATGTGTGATCGTAGATGCCGGCCGCCACGTAGCCACGGCGCGACCACGGGGAAACAATCACGCAGGGAACTCGAAATCCGCGCAATCCATCCCGGTTGCCTGCGACCGCATCAGCTGCAGGGATAGGAGCAGCGCTGGGAGCAATGTGCTCGAAGAACCCACCCCACTCATCAAAGTTGATTACGAGAATTGTATTTCGCCACACAGGGCTCGATGTCAACGCAGCGTATACCGAGTTGAGGAATGCTTCCCCATTGCGGACGTCAGCGAACGGGTGATCGTCACCGGAAAGACCCTGCTCCTCGCCCAAGAAGCGTGGTTCTACAAACGAGACGTGCGGCAGCGTCCCGGCCATACAGTCAGCGTAGAACTGCGCAATCGGCGCGCTTATGGGCAAATATTTCGAGCCCCACAACGCCAACATAGGTACGTCACTGAAGTAGTAGCGGCGGCTGATGCTGTGGTCCGCCAAGCGGTCCCAGATTGTCGGCAAGGTCGAGATCGCGGTGGAATTGGCGAGACGGTCCGTCTGTGCGGCATGCTGGTAGATGCGATTGGGAAATGTCTCCGCCATGATTGCCGCAAAATAGCTGTTGAGCGTTGTCCAGCCGGGAGCGGCCTGACCCAGAAATGCCAGGTCAGATTGCGTGTAGTAGCCAATCGGGAACGTATCGCCGGGAGGTGCGGTCTTTAAAAACCCGTCGCACTTTCCGCCATCGTACTGCACCCTCCCGCCGACGTAAGAATGGTCAGGATCGGCGTGTCCACAACCCTGGTAATCGGTGAGCTGATACGTGGGAAACGTGTTTCCCAGAGTATCGCTAAAACTGAGTCCGCTCTGGATTCCATTTGCATTGGGCAACCAGCCAAGAAAGTGGTCGAACGAGCGATTCTCCATTGTGACCAGCACGATGTGATCAATGCCGGATTTGTTTGGCTTCGGCAGCGTGGTGGTCTTCGCGAAAATAGATTCAACAGAGCCCAGCAAGAGTGCACCGCCGCCCGCCACACCCGCAGTCTTCAAGAACTCTCGGCGACTCAGGAAAGTGTTTCTGTTGTCTGAAGGATTCGTGCGTTCGGTGACAGGAGTGTGGAGAACGTTCGTTTTCATTTGCTTCTCCCGTGCGCAGGAAAGTAGATGGGTGAGATGCGATGGAGTGATTGTAAGGTTGGCGGCTATTGCCGAGCGCCTGATTGGTCGCCCGATCACATCAGTGAGTGTGCCGATGGGGCACCGGACATAGCAACTATCTCTCGAGGCAGCGGGTTTCAGCTGATCGGCGTTCGCACTTACAGCAGACGAATCACGGGTGATGAGCCATCCCTGGATTGCCAGAGATGCATCAGCACCCGTCATTCTGTTTCAACCTCGCTACGGTAAGGCTAATTGTTTACTGGGGAGGCTGTGCGTTCTCCTTGCGCTGCTCGTCCTGGCGCTTTTTCTCTTCGGGCGTTTGTGGTTTCGGTTGTTGACGCTCCGGAGTTCCAGCGGATTTTGCCTCGGGTCGTTCCTGAGGGCGATTCGACTCTGGCCGATTCGCGTCTGGTCGATTATTCGGGGTCGGCTGATTCGGGCGGTTGTTGGGTTCCGCGTTCGCCGGACGGTCATTGCGCGTCGGCGGTTGTGGAGGACGACTCGCGTCGGGCCGATTCGGCTCGGGCCGGTTTGCCTCGGGTCGATTGTTCGGAGTCGGCTCGTTCGGGTGGTTGTTGGGTTCCGTGTTCGCCGGACGCTCATTGCGCGCCGGC
>Ga0075424_100000497_pt1 | contig 30702 bp, 20 predicted proteins | sample SoiMethybrSBSTD3_FD_75301 | JGI IMG/M metagenome (GOLD analysis project Ga0075424, IMG submission 75301) | Bulk soil microbial communities from a Populus tree surrounding site in Tennessee, USA - Soil MetaG P. TD hybrid SBSTD3 | ecosystem: Environmental > Terrestrial > Soil > Tree plantation... | reverse complement strand
AGATTCGTTGCGCCTGGAGGGATTCGAACCCCCGACCAACGGCTTAGAAGGCCCATGTGGGTTTCCGGTGGGTTGTCGCCGGTTCGGGCTTTCTGCCCGCGGGCCGCCGATTTCGTGAAGTTCGCGGTCTTGGCTTTGACGTGGATTCCTGTGGCTTCAGTTGCCACCTTGTTGCCACCCCATGCGCTCAGTGATGCGGCCGAAAAAAGGCTCCCCTACAGCGAGTCGCGACGTCGGATGCGCGACGTGGTTGGCTCGACGCCGGCGCGAAAGGATTTGGGAGACTCCGCTGTCGGCCATCTACCCAACCGGGCTATGAGCTATCTGCACCCGGCAGGAGGTTGAGATGAGATCTCTCTCGTTACTCCTTGGTTCCGTCCTCGTCTTTACCGTCGCCTTCACGAGTTCGGCACTAGGCGTGGGCGCGAACGCGCGCGTAACCCGCGACGACACGGCGTCGAGCTACCTGCGCTACGACGGCTCGAGCGATGCGACGACGGCTGCCTGCAGCACGGGTAGGCGCTCGCAGAACGAGCCGACCGTGGCCGTCGACCCGCACAACACATCCGTGATCGTGGCCGGCGCGAACGAATACTGCACCCAGATCGTGAACGGCGACGTCTGGGCCGGCTACTACCGCTCGACCGACGGAGGCTCGACCTGGCAAGACAGCGTCGTTCCGGGCTATCCGGCGGACACGTCCGCGGGCGGTACCGCGTCGCCGGCGCACGGATCGTGCGGCGCCGCTGGCGATCCGAGCCAGGCGTTCGACAACGCGGGCCGCCTCTTCTACGCGTTCATCTGCTTCAACAGAGGGAAACCCGTCAACGGTGGCATCTACGTCGCGCGGTACACGGACGACGGCGGCGCCTACGACCGGACCGTGCTGGTGAAGAAGGGCACGCCGTCTGCCCACTTCGCCTCGAGCGGACTCTTCCAGGACAAGGTCAACCTCACCGTCGACCAGACGGCGGGGCCCAACTCGGGCAACGTCTACGTCGCATGGTCGCAGTACAACGGGTCGGCCGGGAACAACACGGTCCTGCTCGCCCGCTCCACCGACCACGGGCTGACGTTCTCGCATCCGATCAACGTGACCCCCGTGGCGCACGGCACCGCCTCCTTCGCCGACGTTGCTGTCGGCCCCGACGGGGCGGTGTATGTGACCTTCATCCAGTATCCGTCCTCCTCGAATGCGAGCACCGGGATCTGGCTGGCGAAGTCGACGGACGGCGGCCGGTCTTTCGGTGCGCCGTCGCTCGTCGCCTCGATCGAGCAGTTCGACTCCAGCCAGTTCAGCGGCAACGGCGCCTCGGACTGCGGCGACGGGCCGTTCGCGTGCCCGACCGGGTTCACGTTCTCGCGGTTCTTCAGCTCGTCGGCTGTCGCGGCGGACGCGACGGGCGTCCACGTCGTGTGGGCCGCGCGAACCGCAGCCGGCGGCCAGTCGAAGATCTTCGTCCGCAACTCGCCGGACGGCGTCAACTGGCCGACCCCGGCGACGACGATCGACGCGGTCGCGGCCGGGCATCAGTGGTTCCCGGACATCGCCTCGAGCGGCGGCACGATCAGCGCCGTCTTCTACGACTCGCGTGCCGACCCGGCCTACTCGCCCGACCTCCCGCCGGGAAACACCGCGTCCGGCACCAACTCCGGCAACGTCGTCAACACGGTCGTCGCGCAGTCCACGAACGGCGGCGTGAGCTGGAGCGAGACCCAGGTGTCGTCCGTTGGGAGCAACTTCGGCTGGGAGACGCACGGCTCCCGGCGCGACGGTTTCTGGGGCGACTACCTCTACATCTCCGCCGTCGGCGGCACGGTCAAGGCCGCCTGGACAGACTCCCGTGACCTGGTGCCTGGCACGGATCCGCGCGAGACGGGCGCCGACGACGACGCGGACGGCTTCGACGTCTACCAGCCGTGCACGTACGTGCCGAACGACATCAACGCCCCCTCGTACTCGTCGCCGCTGGTCAGCGACCCCTGTCTTTCGCAGGGCGGCCTCGACGAGAACATCTATGCGGTGAGTCTGTAGGGCTCGCGCATCGGCGAACGCCCGGGTCTGCCCGGGCGTTCGCCGCGGCGCTGCTACACGCCGCGCCTACGCCGGGAGGCCTCAAGGCCTCGTGTTGCCACTCAGGTGTTTTCCGACGTCGAGGTTGCCCACGCGACCGTGCGACCAGCAGCGAAGATTCGTTGCGCCTGGAGGGATTCGAACCCCCGACCAACGGCTTAGAAGGCCGCCGCTCTTCCGCTGAGCTACAGGCGCCTGCCCGAAGGGTACAACCGGTCCTTCCCCGCGCAGGCCGCGCAGCTCAGCGCGGAGCGATCTTCAGCACGGCGCCGTCACCCGCACCCGGAGGGCGGCGCCGGCGAAGCGCATCCCCCCGAACGCCGGCGGCGCTGGCAGCAAGCTAGGTGAGCGCCGGTCGGTCGCGAGCGCGTTCGCGCCGGCTCCGTAAGTACTCCCGTATCAGCACCTGGATCGTTCCCGCGACGGGGATCGCGCCGAGGGCGCCGAGGATTCCGGCGAGCTCCGCACCGATCAGCACCGCGAGCAACACCGCGAGGGGAGACAGCTGCACCGTCCGCCCGTAGATCAGCGGCTGCAGCAGATGGTTTTCGAGCTGCTGGTAGACGATGAAGAAGACGACGACGATCGCGCCTTTGACCCAGCCTTCGGCCAAGACCGTGACCGTGGTCACAAGGATGCCGGCGAGCGTCGCGCCGGCGAGCGGGATCAGGTCGAGGATCGCCACGAGCAGCCCTAGGGCCACGGCGAAGGGGACGCCGAGGATGAGGAGGACGATCGCGATGCCCGTTCCGGCGATGACGCTGATCAGGAGGTTCCCGAAGACGTAACCCCCGACGGTCCGGTAGATGTCGTGGCCGATCCGGCGCCATCGGGGCCGCTGCTCCTCCGGTAGGAGGTCGAAGAAACGGTCGATCCAGGCCGGGCCCTCGAGGAGCATGAAGAAGGTCATGAAGATGATGGTCACGATTGCGACGACGATCGTGATGATCGATTTCGTCACGGCGATCGCTGTGCCGGAGAGGCCGAGGAGTTTCGAGGCGCCTCCCTTGCCGATCGCCTCGCGAACTCGTTCGACGATGTGGTACTTCGTCTCCAGGAACCCCAGACGGCCGCGTCCATGCGTCAGGTCGTGGAGGTAGCCGGGAACCGCGTTGGCGAAGTCGTTTGTCTGGTTCACGAGCGTCGGAATGAACAGGAATCCGATGCCCGCGATCACTCCGAACGCGAGCAGGTAGGCGGCGCCGGCCGCTGCGCCGCGGCGGCGAAGGCCGCGTTTCTGGAGCCACTCGACGATCGGATTCAGCGCGAGCGCGAGAAAGAGCGCGACGAAGAACCAGCTCAGAACCTGACGCGCGATCCACACGACCTCCAGGAGCGCTGCGACCGCAAGCACGATGCCGAGGATCACGAGGACCGTGCGGGCCCTGAACCGGACCACACGCTCCGGGACGGCCGGCGGCTGCGGGACCACGCGCGAAGGATCACGGTGGGATCGGACGATGCTGTTCACAAGACGGACCCGCGGGTCGTGTCGCAGTGCGCTACGCTCGGCATCGACCGAGAGCGATCGCGCGGGGGCGCCGATGGAACGGGGTTACGAGGAGCGAAGTCGGACTTCGGGCGTGACGTGATCACGCCTGCCCCTGAGCGCCGGCCGACGCTGCGCCTGCCGAAGACGCTGCCGCGGGAACGGCCGCTTGCCACGCCGGTCTCGGAGGCGCGCTGGGGCTACTTCGGCTCGAACGCCTTCTTCTTCCGCGTCGGCGTGCTCGGGCTGATCAGCTTCGCGCTGCTCGCGATCCTCGGGCTGCGGATCTGGTCGCTCGAGGTGATCCAGGGCCCGCAGTACAAGCAGCTCGCCCGCCGCCAGACGTTCCGCTACATCGACCTGCCGACGCCGCGCGGCGGAATCGTCGACTCGCAGGGCCGTGTGCTCGTCCAGTCGAGTGGACGCCTGGCGCTGACCATGGACGCGCTCAGATTCGGGCAGACGTCCCGGGACGGCAGCTGGTGGCAGCCGAGCCCGAAGGGGAAGCGCGCGCTAGCTCGCGTATCCGCGCTGCTGAACGTGCCGGTGTCGCAGCTCCTCAGCAACGTGCGTGCGAGCGTCGTTCGGTCGCCTTATGCGCCGGCCGTCGTCGTACGTCGGCTCTCGCAACCGCTGGCCTTCTTCCTGGAGGAGCGGTCGAGCCGGCTCCCGGGCTTCCACGTCACGGCGTTCCCCGACCGCCAGTACCCGCAGGGGGCGTTCGGGAGCGAGTTCCTCGGGCTGCTCGGCCAGGTGACGAAGGGCGAGCTCGCGAGCCGGCACTACCGCGACTACAAGGCCGGCGAGGTGATCGGGCAGTCCGGTGTCGAGGCGCGGTACGACCGGCTTATCAACGGGGGCTTCGGTCGCGCGCGCGTTCCGGTCGACTCAAGGGGTCAGCCGATCGGAAACGCCGTCCGCATCCGCAGCGCCCGCACGGCACATGCGCTCAAGCTGACCATCAACGCGCGCCTCCAGCGTGTCGCCGAGCGGGCGATCAAGGACGGCATCGGGTTCGCCCACGCGAACGGATACTCGGACGCGAAGGGCGGCGCCGCAGTGGTGATGAACCCCTGGACCGGCGCCGTCTATGCCCTCGCCGGCTCTCCGGACTTCAACCAGGTCGCGGCCGCCCACAACCCGAAGTACCTCGCGAAGCTCTTCAAGGGAAAGATCCCCGGTCTCGTCTCCGTCCCATCTCAGGGCGTCTTTCCGCTCGGCTCGACGTTCAAGCCGATCGTCGCCGAGGCCGCGCTGTCGGCCGGCCTGATCAGCCCGTGGTCGACGCTCCCGTGCACCGGCTCGCTGACCGTCGGAGGCACCGTCTTCCACAACGTCGAGCCGGCCGGAAGCGGCGACCTGACGTTGCCGCAGGCGCTCTCCATCTCGTGCGACACGTGGTTCTACCAGCTCGGCGTCATGTTCGATCAGCGGCGCGTGGCGGACGGCAGCCTCGGCATGCAGCACTGGGCGAAGCTCCTTGGGCTCGGCCACCCGACGGGGCTCGACGTTCCCGGCGAGGCGGGCGGGATCGTCCCCACGCCCCAGTGGCGCCGCCGCACGTTCAAGCTCGCCTGGCAGCGCGGCTGGTGGACCGGCGACTCCGTCAACCTGTCGATCGGGCAGGGCCAGCTGCAGGTGACGCCGCTTCAGCTCGCCGTCGCCTACTCGGCGATCGCGAACGGCGGCACCGTGGTGCAACCGCACGTCGGGGACGCGCTGCTCTCGCCCTCGGGCGCCGTCGATCGCAAGCTGCGCTTTCCGGCGGCCCGGCGCCTTCACCTGACCGACGTCTGGGCGATCAGGCAAGGGCTCTACGAGGCGGCGCACAGCGGCACGTCCGCGGCCGTCTTCTCGCAGTTCCCGATTCCCGTTGCCGGCAAGACTGGTACTGCCCAGAACGGCCACGGCTCGGACCACTCCTGGTACGCGTCGTGGGCGCCGGCCGGCAACCCCAAGGTCGTCGTCGTCGTGCTCATCGAGCACGGCGGCTTCGGCGCCGATGCGGCGGCCCCGGCCGCGCGGGAGATCTACCGAGCGTACTTCGGTCTCGACCGCAAGAAGAAGGGCCCGTGATGTCCCGGGAGACACGGGCCGCGTGTTACCGGTAGACCCCGCGACCCGCGCTCCCGGAGCCCTTGACGCGAACGATATTACCCCCGCGCTTCCAGTCGTGTGTTAGGGGTTGGTTGAGCCTGCGCGAAGCGCGGTCGGCGAGGCGGATCAGGGGGGTCCGCCGGCCTCGAACTCGCGGAGATACCCCCTCGAACAGGCGCCGCTCTGCGCGCGGGAGCACGCCCCGCTCGATCGCCTCCTCGACGTCCTCCCGTGTCCGGGCGGGCGGCCGCTCGCGATCGGCCGCGTCTCGCTCTGGGGCCGCGTGGGTCGAGAATGTGGACGGTTGGCGAGCGGAGTACGCGTACCCGTACGAGCTCGTGGTACGAAGGGGTGACGAGGCGACGTTGGCGGCGCTCCGCCGCGCCTACCTTGTCGACGTCGCGCTCGACTGAGAGATTGGCCTACAGCGGCTTCAGCCGCGTCTTCTGGACCGCCGCGAGCTTCAGCTTGAGCCGCTGCAGCTCACGCTCCTCACGCTTGGTGCGCCGGTGCCCCTTGTACGCGATGTTGCGCTTCTCGAACGGGTCGAGCTTGAGGTCGTACATCTCCCACTGGCTCGGCACTTTCCCCGCCGTGTCGTAGTACTTCGCGAGCTTGTAGCGCGACTCGCGGATGCTGACGATGTGGTTCGGCGGCTTCGGGTACGGCGGGCTCGTCTGGCCGGATTGGTAGTCGTCGTACGTGAAGACGACGTACCGCTGGGGTGCCCTCGCGGAACGGCCGAGGACGATGTTCGAGTAATCGACTCCTTGCCACTCCGCGCGCGCCGACGCCGGCGCGTCGAAGAGGTTCGCGAGTGTCGGCAGGAAGTCCACGTGCGAGACGAGCGCATCCGAGCGGCGCGGTCGTGGAAACAGCTTCGGGTTCGAGTAGACGAGCGGCACGCGGAGCGACTCCTCGTAGAAGTTGAAGTTCTTCTCTCGCAGGCCGCCGTGCGCGACACCCATCTCGCCGTGGTCCGACGTCCGGATCACGAGCGTGTTCTCGAGCAACCCCTGCTGCTGGAGCGCGTTGAGGACGTCGACGAGGTAGCCGTCGACCGTCTTCATGAGATTACCGTAGAAGTTGAGGTAGTTGCGCTTCATCTGCGGTGTCGGCAGCGGGCCGCTGAGGTTGAAGATCTTCAGGAACTCTTCCTGTACCGCCGGCTTCGTCTTCAGGCTCTCGCGCACGGTCGGCGGAAGGCCGATCGTCCCCTCGAGCCACGAGTCGTCGTAGCCCCCGTCGGTGAGGTGCCTCGGGTACAGCAGCACGTCGTGCGGGTTGACGAGCGAGATGACCATGCAGAACGGCTGTTGCTGAGCCGCGTACGAGTTGAGGAACTGGAGCGCTCCCTCGGTCCCGTCCGCGACGTCGCCGACCGAGTTCATGTACGTGCCGTCGTGGTTGTAGGTTCCGCCGCCCTCCTGGTCGACGTTCTGGTTCGCGCCGGCGTCCGGCGGGCTCCAGCGTTCGAAGCCGTACTTGCCGACGTCTTCGGGCTCCCAGTTCTGTCCGGCCGGCTTGTCGACGTGCCACTTGCCTTTGTAGACGGCGTTGTAGCCGGCGGCCGACATGACGGTCGCGATGTTCGGCAGGTCGAGCGGAAGCTCAACCTGCGGGTTGCCGGCGGGCATGTCCTCCTCGAGCGTGTACTTGACCCCGTGCTGGGCCGGGAAGTAGCCGGTCAGGAACGTCGAGCGCGCCGGCGAGCACATGCACGTATTCGTGTAGGCGCGGCGGAATGTGAGCCCGTTCCGCTGCAGCCGGGTGAGGCCCGGCAGGTTGGCCTGCGCCCAGCCGGGCGGGAAGTGCTGAATCGCCCGCTCCTGGTCGGTGAGGAAGATGACGACGTTCATCGGGCGCAGGCCACTCGCCGTCGGCCGGTACCCCGAGGCGGGCCGGCCTATGGCGGCCCCCGCGCGTCCCGTGAGCATCAGCGCCGGAACGGCGGCAGCTGCCGACTCGAGCAGCTGCTTCCGCGTTAGCCGTCGTCGCCGCTTCTCAGTGTGGGACACGGGTGACCTCCTCCTCGGGCCGGCTTCGGTTCGCCGCGCTTATAACACCCGTGCGCGGCTATGCGCACGGCCCGGCGTCGCCGCCGCCTGCGTGGACGAAGCGAGTGAGAGGTACGACGATTAGCGGCAGCGGACGCCGACTATGCGGGACGCTAGTAGGGGCGCCGTACCGACGCGGGCCCAGTCCCCTGAGGGTGGTCGCAGGGTCCAGGTACGTCAGATCGTCTCGGCCAGCGCGCCCGCGAGCTCGCGGCGCGATCCGATTCCCAGCTTGCGGTAGGCGCTGCTGAGATGCACCTCGATCGTCTTCGGCGTCACGTACAGGGTTTGAGCGATGTCGCGGTTTGTCTGCCCGTCGGCTGCGAGATCTGCGACTCGCCGCTCGCTCGCCGTCAAGGCAAGCACTCCTCGGAGGGCGTTAGCGCGCGGGCGGGCGCCTGTGGCGTAGATCTCGGCTCGGACCGCATCCACAAGCGGTTGCGCGCCGCAAATGTCCGCCAGCTCCAGCGCGCGCCTCAGCGGCTCGCGAGCCTCGGTCGGCTTACGCGCTCGTCGAAGCGAGGCCCCGAGCGCGGCGAGCGCCTTCGCTTGCTCGAGCCGCGCCGGCGCCCCCTCGAGCAGCGCGCACGCCTCCTCGAGCGGCTCGATCCCGTCGGTGCGCAAGATGGCGCCGAGCACGCGTAGCGAGCGCCCGACGGTACCCGGGGATCCCCAGGTACGCGCGATCTCGAGTTCCTCGCTAGCCAACGCGACCGCCTCGTCATGCCGGCCGACCCGCTCGAGCGCCTGCGCCTTGAGCGACCGCCAGGGCACATAGCGTGGGTGACGCTTCCACCCGGCATGGAGCTCGTAGACGTCGGCGTATGTGAGCGCATCTTCCGGCCGGCCCTCGGCCAGCAGCACCCGCATCGAAGCGCGGTCGACCAGGATCGCATGATCCGAACGGGGAGGCGGGGAGATGACCGTGTCGAGCAGGGCGCGGGCCTCGCCGAGCGCGCCGCGTTCGAGAAGGAGCTCGGCCAGGATTGGCGATTGCCACTGCGCCTGCTTCGGCATGCCCCAAAACGCGACCGTCTCGAGCGATGCACGAACCTCGGACTCGGCCTCTCCGAGATCTCCGCGCAGGTATTGGGTGTAGCCGCCCCACAGCTGAACACTTCCGATCGTGAACGCTGACCCGTTGCGATGGGCGTCCGCACGCATCGCATCCCACATGTCCACTGCCTCGTCGAGATCGGCGAGCGCGAGCACGAGTATGCCGGCCATCGCCATCAGGCTGTCCTTCCGGATGAGCTCACCGCCGGCGAGCGCGTTCCGCGCGAGCGCGCACGCGCTCACGGCCGGGCCCGCGCTCACGGTCCACTCCTTCGCAGCCTGGACGGCGAGCCTGGCGGCCCCGAGCCCGTCGGAGGGGTCGATCGCGCGATACGCGCGGAGCCGCTCGAGCCGCTCACCATGCGCGGCGCCGAATGCCAGGGCGAGAAACTCGACCGCCTCCAAGCACCGGGCGAGGTCACCGAGCTCTCCCGGGAGCTCTAGTGCCGCACGGCCGGCGATGGCGGCCGCCTCGTCGGGGGCGTGCATGAACATCAGCGCGCGGGCCAGCCCGTCGGCTGCGAGGCCACGCGCGGCAGGCTCGTCTGCCAGCTCGTACGCGCTCCGCAGGTGCCCGAGCGCGGCCGGCAGCGATGTCATCGCCTCGGCCTGCCCGAGCCCGAGCAGTAGCTCCAACCGCAGGTCGGGTCTTGGCGGCTCGTCGAGCGCACGAGTCAGCGAGGCGATCGCCGAGTCGGGATCACCCCTGGCGACTGCCTCGGACGCGGCTGCACGCAACACATCCACCACCCAATCCTGACCGCGCGCAGGCATGACGAGCAGGTGCGCGGCGATCTGCTCCTTCGGGGCGTTGAGCCCGAAGAAAAGCGTGGCGGCGCGTTCGTGGTACAGCTCACGCTCTCCTGGTGCGAGGTCGGAATAGACCGCCGCCTGCACGAGCGGGTGGACGAAGCCGAGCGGCGGCTCGGAGCGCAGGATCTCGGCGCGCACGAGCTCGCGCGTAGCGGCGGCGAACGCCGTTCCATTGAGCTCGGCGAGCTCGGCCGCGACGGTGATCTCCGCACCCTCACCGAGCACAGAGATCGCCCGCGCGACCCGCTGGGCGTCCTCCGAGAGCCGGGCGAGACGGAGCAGGACCGCTCGCGAGGCCGCCCTTGGCCCCAGCTCGGCGACGACGTTGATGTGGGCGACGTCGGGCGGCACACGATCTGCGACGAGCGCCTTCAGGAGCTCGTTGAGCAGAAGAGGGTTGCCGTCGGTCGAGGAGTGGCAAGCTTCGGCGAAAGCGGTCTCCACGCCCTCGCCCAAGCGGTCGCGCACGACCTCTGTGGCCGCCATCACCGTGAGGGGCCCGGGCATGAGTACCTGTGCGTGCGGCTCGGCTGTCAGCTCTTCGAGGATCGCCTGATCAGCCTCGGGCTCAGAAGACCGCAGACTCGCGACGAGCACAACGGGGAGGTCCTCGAGCCGCCGCGCCAGGTAGGCGAGAAACCGCAACGAGGCGCTGTCGCACCAGTGAAGGTCGTCCACCACCAGCAACAGCGCGCGCTCCGAGGAGAGGTTGACGGTCAGCCAGTAGAGTCCGTGTAGCACGGCGAACGTGCCCTCGCCGAGCGGCCCGCCGGCCTCCAGCTCGTCGACTTGCCCGAACACCGGCGCCGCCGCCCTCGCGGCCCCCGAGAGCAACCGTGCGCGCTCGCTGTCCTCGACGAGCTGCGACTCGAACAACTGCCGCACGACTCCAAACGGGAAGTCGCGCTCCAGCTCTCCACCGCGCGCAGGACGCACGCATAACCCGCGCTCCTCGGCGAGTGTCCGTGCCTCGGCGAGGAGCCGGGACTTACCGATTCCCGCCGGGCCCTGGACGAGCAGGAGACCGGCTCTTCCATCCGCGGCTGCCCCGATCGTGGCTGCGAGCGTGTCGAGCTCCCGGTCGCGCTCGAGCAGGCGCTCACTGCGTGCCTCCCGTCTCGTCCGGCCCTCGCGCGCGCTCACGAGGCAATCCTAGGCCAGTCTCCACCGGACCTTCGCTGAAAATCGGCCGAAAACTCTAGGGGTAGCCACCCAAAGAATCAGGGTGGAGGTCTAGGGATGTCCTCGATGCGCCCGGAAGCCTCGCGTCCCATCCTGTCCGTGTGAGCACCGCAGCCTTCCGGATCAAATCGCCGTCGACGGTCGCATCATTGGCCCATTGCAGGGCCGAACCGATGGAAGTCGCCGTTCGCACCCGGCCGAACTGTCTCGATACGCCAGTCGCAGTAAGAGAGCGCCCAACGGACCGGCCACTCGAGCCCGCTCGCCTCGGAGACCACCTCGATCGGCTGTACCGGGCGGCGTGGGCGCTTTGCGGTTCGCGCCAGGACGCCGAGGATCTCGTCCAGGAAACCTACGCGCGTGTGCTCGCGCGACCGCGGCTGCTGCGAAACGAGGACGACCTCGGCTACCTCCTGCGCGCGCTCCGCAATACCTTCTTGACGCAGAAACGGACCGAGAGCCGCCGCCTCCACACCGGCCCACTTCCCGAGCAGCTGGAGCTCGTCGCTGACCCGCACCCACGAGAGCCGCAGGCCGCGCTCGAGGCGGGCGAGCTCTACGCCGCAGTGGCGGCGCTCCCCGAGGACTTTCGCGATGTACTCGTCGCGGTCGACATCACCGGTCTCTCCTACAAGGAGGCAGCACGGGCACTCGGTATCCGCGTCGGCACGGTGATGAGCCGGCTCTACCGCGCCCGGCAACAGGTTGTGCGCCGAATCGACGGCAGTCGGGCATGACTCATCACGAAGCCGTCGCCGCCGCGACTGAGCGAGTGGAGGAGGAGGGCGGAGAAAAGGACAAGGACGTGGAGAGAGCGGGCGGCGGGAATCGAACCCGCATAGCCAGCTTGGAAGGCTGGAGCTCTGCCATTGAGCTACGCCCGCTTGGCCTTCAGAACTCCTGTTTGCGCAACAGGAGCCGTCCCCGAAGAGAATAGCCGTGCCGGCGTTCTCCGCTTGGGCACGCCGGCTCTCTACGACGTGCTCAGCGTGGAAGCGGCGGCGAGCCGTAGGACCCGCCACCGCCAGTCCGTCGCGTCGTCTCGACTAGCTCGGCGCGAGGTAGCCGTACAGTCCGTGCGTTTCGTCGTCGAGGCCGGCAGTGAAGTACACCTTGTTCGGATCGCCGCCGTTGCCGCCGTTCCCGACGATCAGGCCCCACAGCCCGTCGATCGAGATGGCGCGGTTGTTTGCATCCCTGAGCTGGTCGAGGAACTCACCAGTCACGGGATCGACGATGTTGATCCGGCCGTCTCCGAAGTTGCCGACCAGCAGGTCGCCTGCGTACGGCCCGAAGCTCGCCGGCGCGAACGCGAGCCCCCATGGAGAGTTGAGGCGGCCACGCGTCGCCAGACGCTGGAGCAGGTTGCCGTTGGTATCGAAGATGTCGACGTAGCCATTGCTAGGGCCCGCCACGTCATCCTCGCCGTCGGCGTCCTGCTTGGCGTAGGTCACGTACAGCTTGCCCCCGAGATTCTGGATGTTGAAGGGCGCGAAGCCACGATGGATGTTGGGGTCGGTGAACGACCCGGCCAGCTGCACCTGGTTGAAGTTCTTGTCGAAGACATCGATCGTTCCGGCGTGGAAGTTCGCGGCATAGAGAAAGTTGCCCGAACCGTTCGAGCCGATGGCAAGCCCTTTATAGATTGCGGATCCAGAGTTATCGACAACCAGTTCGGCAGTCGTCCCGAGTGCGCCTCGCCAGCCCGCGATCGTGCCGTCTTCGGTCGCGAAAAGGAAAACATCTCCGTGAAACTCTCCAGTGCCGTTGAAGACCTGGCCGGTAGGCGTGGCCGTCGTGCCCGGTGGACTGCCGACGGGCGGTGGGATGGTGACGACCAGCGGTACCTTTGTGCCACCGGTGTTGTAGAGCGTGGAGACGCCCGTCCCGTTGTCAGAGACCCAGTTGGGACTCGTGGCGCTATGGGAGATTCCCCACGGGTTGACGAGATCCGGATCGGTGTGAAGTGCCAGTCCGGGAATGTCCGAGACCAGGTTGACTTGCGTGAACCTCGTCGTGGCTGCATTCGCCGGCAAACTCCCGATGCTCGCCACGCCAAGCACCATGAAAAGCACGACTGCGAGCCTCACTCGCCTCGTGCATCGGTCTTTCCACGAAACGCGCATACGACCCTCCCTCCCGATTGGGTTTTTCGAAGGGGATCTTCGAAACGCAATGGCGGATGTCCGTTTGTCCCGTTTCGCAAACGAAGCTGCGGGAGCCCGCAACCAGCAGGCGCGGCGTCCGCGGACTACGGCAGCGAGTAGGTGACGCGGAAGGGCCGCCGGCCCTTGATCGTCGTCACGCTCAGCGTCAGCCAGCTCTCGCCGCAGACCTGCGTCGTGATCGAGCGTCTCGCCGACATGCCGACGCCGTTCGGGCGCTGGACGCTGATGAAGGCGCCGCGCGGGCCCTTGTTGAGCACCAGCGTGATCGTGCCGTCGAGGTTCGGGTAGATGCGCCGCTGCGCCACGGCAGCAAACGTCACGCCAGGAGCGTGCTTCGTCCGCGGTGTCCTGCCTGTCCAGCGGAATGTCCGTTGACCGCCCCAGGGATGCTCTACGTCCTTCTGGAGCGCGTTGATCGTGGCGCCCGTGTGGGAGAACGACTGCCACTGCCACGGGAGCGGCTCGCCCCACGAGTGGTACCAGCTCGGGTTCGACTTCTCGGCGCGCTGAACGTTCATGAGCCGGTAGGTCTCGGCGAACGCCTCGCCCGGATTGAGCAGGTAGAACGGCCCCTCGTCACCCGGGTGAACCTGGAGCGTCTGCGCCCGGGCGCAGATGTTCTCGAACGACGCCCAGTACTTCGAACCCCAGTCGATCGCCGGCCACGGGTCGTTGCGCCGGTTGGCGGCGATGTGGTGCCCGTACTCGTGGAGCAGGATCTCGGACAGGTTCAGCGGCCCGTGGCTCGGATCGCTCGCATCGCCGGGGAAGACGATCTGCGAACGCCCGGGGAAGTAGCACGCGAGGACGTCGACGCCACCGCCGCACAGCTGCTGAACCTGGGCCAGTGGCGCCTGGTAGACGGTCAGCTTCAAGACCTCCTTGCCGTGCACCGCCCACCCGAGGAGGTTCGCCCAGCGTGCGCGCACCGCCTCGTCCTGCGGGTACTGCCGCGACACGTAGAACTTGAACGTCTCGCCGCGGCTGTCCGTGATCGGGCCGCCCCACCACGCGTCGTCGGCGAGCGACCGAGGCGCGCGAGCGACGATCCGGTCCCGCACCGGCGAGGCCCTCGGGGTGAGCGTCGGCGCCGACAGGAGCTCGGGAGAGGCAAGGGTCCGCGTCGCCGCCGCTGCCGTGCCCGCGACGACCAGAACGACGGCCACCAGGCCGGCGAAATGGGCAAGCCGAAACCGCAGCGGAACCACGGACGAAGTGTCTCGCCCCGACTTCGAGACGGGATCAGCCGAAGGGCGTGACCTCGCCCAGCCCAAAGGCTGGTTCAGCGGAACGCGCCGATCAGCGCGGCCCCGGTGACCATCAGGGCCGCGGTCGCGAGTACGCGCGCGCCGATCCGTTCGCTCTGGCCGAGAACCAGATACGCGAAGAGGAGCGCCCAGAGAGCCTCCGTCCCGTAGAACGGGTCGACCACGGTCACTCGTCCCCGGGTCAGCGCCTCGAGATTTGCGCAGTACGCGAGGCCGAGCAGGATGCCGGCGGGGAAGAAGGGGCGGAGGGCCAGAGACAGCGAGTGCGCCGCCCGCCGGCCGCGAATCGCGCCGAGGAAGACGAGGAGCAGGAGGGAGGCGGCCGCGAACGAAGCGGTCGCAGCCGTGAACCCGGAGACATGGCCCTCGCGCGCATACGCTCGTACGAGGTTGTCGCGCGCCGCGATCAGCCCGGCCGAAATGAGCGCCAGCAGGATGCCCAGATGGCGGTAGTCGGTCGGCAGGGTTGGCTCCCCTGCGAGCAGGATCGCTCCGCTGACGATGAGTACCGCCCCGACCGGAAGGGCGGGGTGGAACGGCTCGTCGAGAATGAGGAAGGCAGGCCCGGCTGCCATGAGCGGCGCCGCGGCGATCAGCGTCGACGACCGTGCCGCGCCGATCATCCGAACCGCGTAGACGAAGAACACCTGCGAGATCCCGGGCGCGATCACCCCGGCGACCAGGAACGGCCAGACGTCCGCGTGAAGGAGCTGGCCGGTGTCACCCACAGCCGCGGTGACGACCAAGGCGACGGCCAGGCCGCCGACACAGGAGATGACGGCCGCGGCCTCGGCGTCCGGATCGCGGGCCAGGCCCAACCGCTGCGCGACGGCCAGAGCGCCGAAGAAGACGCCGCCGAGCGCGGCGAGCAGGATGGCGGCCACCGGCCGGACTTAGGTGTCGACGGCTGGGTCGACCTTGTCACGGCGAGCCGCAGCCGTTTCGTCGAGCGTCTGCGCGACGTCGCGGGCGGCTGCGAGCGGCACGGCTCGAGCCTATACCCCGGGCGCCGGCGTGGCCGTCAGCCCCGAACGCTGACGGAGGAGCGAAGGTTCCGCCGCTCGCTCCGCGGGCCGAGACCGAGCCGTTCGTCGGGCGATTCGTCCCCCTCGAGCAGCGCGGTCACGTACTGCGCGAGCGCCGGTCCGTGCTTGAAGCCGTGGCCGGATCCTCCTCCGAGGATCCAGACATGCTCGTGGTCTGGGTGGGGTGCGACCACGAAGTTCGTGTCGGGGGTGAGCGCGTACTGGCAGACGTGGCCCCCCACGAGCGGCGCGTCCGCCAGCGCCGGGAAGCGCCGCGCGAGGTAGCGGCGGACGACATGCTCCTCCTCCGGAAAAGGCACGCGCGTCGACGAGTCAGGGTCGAAGGAATCGCCCTCTCGGTCGGACGCGGCCTTCACCCCGCGGCCGTCGACGTCGCCGAGGCCGTAATGCGCCTCGTCGTAGTCGACCCACGCCGGCAGCGGCGGCGTGCTCCAGGCGATCGGGGCGCCGAAGTAGAGGTTCTCCTGCCTCGTGACGTCCAGGCGAACGAGACCGGGGAAGATGCCCGCGAGCCACCCGCCGCAGGCCCAAACGACGCGATCTGCGGTGAGCACCGTGCCCTCGACGTCGACAGCTGCGCCGGCTGGTCGTGCCGTTCCGCCGAGGAAGCGGGCGCCTCGTGCCTGGGCCTGTGCCGCCAGAACCGCCGTCGCGTCCCTCGCCCTGAGCACGCCGCTCTCGGTCTCGAGTAGACAGAAGGCGAGGCCCGCGGGATCGAAGCTCGGAAACAGGACGGCCGCCTCGTCCGGCGTCATCCGCTCCACAGGAATCCCTTCATTGCGGAGGACGTGCTCACTTTCCGCTTCCCAGCCGTCGTCGCGATGCGCAAGCCAGAGAACTCCAGAAGCGACGAGGAGCTCGCGGCCGGCCTCGGCCTCGATGTCTTGCCAGAGGCCGATCGCACGCCGGGCCGAGCGGGTGTACCAGCGGTCGGCGCCGTGCGCGCAGCGGATCAGCCTCGAGTCGCCACCCGAAGCGGCGCGAACGTGACCGGGCGGATAGCGATCGACGAGCGTGACGTCCCAGTCGCGCCCGGCGAGCTCGCGCGCGACGGAAGCCCCGAACACGCCTGCCCCGACGACGACCGCGCTTGCCACGCTGATCAGGTTAGGAGACGTAAGCGGGGCGACGCCGCAACACCGCCCCGCTCCGTCCGCGGTGTCCCCGTCCTAGGCGGAGTGAACCTTGTTGACGATGGCGTCAATGTGGGCCTGCACCTTCGCGAGGACCTTGTCCGCGCGCGTCTGCGAGAGCCGCCCGTTGGTGACCGCCGCGTTCAGCTTGGCCGTGACGGCGGCGACCATCGCGTCCTCGAGACCCTGGACCGACTTGCCCTGCGCGCTCTGCGCCTCCGCCAGCTGCGCGAGCGAGTGACCCGCGAGCTGCTGACGTAGCTCGGCGCGAGACAGGCCGAGGTAATCGGCCGCTGCCTTGCGCAGCACCGCGCCGACGGCGATCCGAGCGGCACGGCCAGCCGCAGCACCGGCCTTGGGCTTGCCCTTGAACTCGTGGTTCAGGAACTTCGCCAGGTGCTGCTGGAAGCGGTTGAGCTGTGCGTCGGCCTTCGTCTGCGTCAGCTTCTGCGCCTTGACGCGCGCGTCGAGCTTCGCCGTGAAGGCGGCCACGATCGCGGCCTGGACCTCGGCGACGTTCTTGCCGTGCGCCGTGATCACCGCGGCCAGCGTCGTGCCCTTCAGCTCCTTCGCCAGCGCCTTGCCCTTGAGGTCGAGGGCCTTCGCCGACTGGCGGAGGATGAACGCGTTGACCTGCAGACGCTTGGCTGCATGCCTCGCCTTCGCGGCCTTCCTCGCTTTTGCGGCATGACCGGCCGCAGACGCCTGCGCGATGCCGGGCCCGGCGACGAGCGCCAGGGCGACGACCCCGCAGACGAGAAGACGAATGACGTTTTTCATGCTCTCCTCTCCTGCCTTCGAGTTGACGGCCGAATGGGACCAGGCCCCCGTGATGCGGCCGTGAACGCTTTGTAAGAAGTCGGTAAGCGCGGCGATCCTGCCCTTGGGGGAACGCCCTTCGCGACGGGCGAAACCGCCGCGAACGGAACTGGAAGAGGCTTGATGTGAAACTCCCACACCCCCGGATGACGCCCGCGACACTGCGCATCTCGCCCCGCTCGCCCTTGCCCGTACCGCACTGGGTACGCGCTGCGGGCGAGCGGAACGACCTGCCTGGTCGCTGACGCCCCCGAGAGCGCGGGAGTTTCACATCAAGCCTCTAGCATCGGGCCGTGGCCGAGCGGCTGGAAACCGCGTTCTCGCGCCTTCCGGTGAGGAGCATCGACCTCTCGAAGCTCCTCGATACCGTGCTCGTGTGCGCCGTTTTGACGATCCTGATCGTGCGCACGCAGCTCTACCTCACGAACTACCCGCAGCTCGGAGGGCATGGGCTGCACATCGCGCACCTGCTCTGGGGCGGCCTGCTGATGCTGATCGCGCTCGGCGCGCTCCTCGCGTTCATCAGCCCCGGGATCCGCCAGGTGGCGGCGGTGATCGGCGGCGTCGGGCTCGGGCTCTTCATCGACGAGCTCGGCAAGTTCGTGACCTCTGACAACAACTACTTCTTCAAGCCGACCGCCGCGATCATCTACTGCTTCTTTATCGTCGCCTTCCTCGGCGTGCGCCAGCTCGCGCGCCGAAAGGCCTACTCGCAGCGCGAATACCTCGTCAACGTGATCGAGATCGTCAAGGAGGCGGCGCTCCGCAACATGGACGTCTCCGAGCATCGGCGCGCAGTTGCGCTGCTGGCCCGCTGCGACCAGTCCGACCCGCTCGTCCCGGAATTGCGCCGGCTGCTCGACCGCGTCCGGGCGCGGCCCCTGCCACCTCCTCCACCCGCGGTGCAGTGGGTGCGTCGCCTTCGCGGCTGGCTCCTCGACCTGGTCGAGCAGCCCGGCTTCCCGACCGTCCTCGTGACGCTGTTTGTCCTCTGGGTGCTCGGATCGCTGCTTCAGATCGTGTCGCTGATCGTGTTTGCCGCCTCCGGACTGAGCCCGCAGCCGATCTTCCGCCTGGGGCACCGCATCACCGACAACCCGCTCGGCGGCGGTGAGCTGAACTTCATCCAGTGGTGCGATTTCTCCGCCTCGGTTCTGGCAACGGTCCTCGTCCTCGTCGGCCTCAACCGCTTTCGCCAGGGCAACCGAACGGGCGCCTTCCTCATGTTCGAGCGTGCCCTGCTGATCTCGATCTTCTTCACGCAGGTCTTCGCCTTCATCCACTCCGAGTTCGCCGCCGTCTTCGGCTTCCTCTTCGATGTGTGCCTCTTCCTCGTCGTCCGGACGATTCTCAGCCACGACCTCGAAGAGGAGGCTCTCGAGACCGCGCGAACCCCGGTCCAGCCGGCCGCGGTCGGCCATGCCGTCTGACCGTGCTGTACGCTCGTGTCAGGCCTCGGGGCGTAGCTCAGCCTGGTAGAGCGCCTGGTTTGGGACCAGGAGGTCCGCCGGTTCGAATCCGGCCGCCCCGATTCCGCCGGGCTGTCCGCGCCAGCCCTCCCGCCGACGGGGCGACCCGGTAGTCTCCTGCCGTGGCCGGAACGCGAGGCAGCCGTGTGCGCCCACCCGGCAACGGCTCGCAGCGCTCGGCGACAGACGGGCGGAGGGAGACCGGCGACCTCTGGCTGCAGGACGACGAGTACGACGATCTCTGGACGGATCCGGGCGACGGCATCCGAAGGGCCGCGCCGCCGCCTCGCGCCCGCGCGGAACCGCCACGGGTCGAGGCCGCGCCGCCGGCTGCGCGACGCCCCGTCTCGCGGCGCACCGCCCGGCGCCGACGCCGCACGATCGGGCTCGTCCGGCTCGGAGTCGCGATTCTGCTGCTCGCCGGCCTGGTGGTCGGCGCAGTCCTCCTGCTGAAGAAGATCGGAGCGCCCTCGCTCCAGGCGAGCGGCCCGCCCGGTAACGCGACCGTCGGGCCGGCTGGGCTGTCGAAGCTCGTCTTCTACGCAAACGGCGCGCCGTCCGACCTCGGCCGCGTCCACTGGACACTCGACGGAGCTCCGGTGACCCCGCGTGTGGCGGGCCCCGACCGCCTCGTCTACCGGGTCGGCAGGATCCACGACGGCGAGCACACGTTCCAGATCGTCAAGACCGGCGGTTTCCTGGGCTCGGAGGCGAAGCGCAGCTGGACCTTCACCGTCGACACCGCCGCGCCGGTGCTGCGGCTCGACCATCCCGCGGTCGGCTATGCCTGGAAGCCGCTGACCGTGCGGGGAAGCTCCAACGAGGATGCCGTGCTACGCGTTGACGGCCGGCGCGTTCCCCTCGTCGACGGCCGCTTCACGCTCCATTACGTCACCGCTCCGGAGACGCCGCCGATCCTGACTGCTGTGGACGCGGTGGGGAACACGTCGCGCTGGCGTATGCCCGTGACGCTCGTGCCCCGCCACCCGCGCGAGCCGATCCGAGCAGTCCACGTAAGCGCCGACGGCTGGGCGAACTCGAAGCTCCGCGAAGGCGTGCTGCAGATGATCGACCAGCACCGGATCAACGCCGTCGAGCTCGATCTCAAGGACGAGTCGGGGATCGTCGGGTGGGGGGCGGACGTGCCGCTCGCCCGCCGGTACGGCGCCGTGACCGACACGTACGACCTCCGCTCGGCGGTCGAGATGCTGCACGAGAAGGGCGTTCGGGTAATCGGCCGGCTGGTCGCGTTCCACGACCCGAAGTTCGCGGAGGGCGCCTGGCGCGCCGGTGAGAAGGACGCGGTCATCCAGACGCCTGACGGCTCGCCATACACCGGCGGCTACGGCGGCTACAGCTTCAGCAACTTCGCGAACCCGGCCGTCCGGAAGTACAACATCGCCATCGCCGTCGCGGCCGCAAAGCTGGGCGTCGACGACATCCTCTACGACTACGTGCGGCGCCCGGACGGGCCGATCTCGTCGATGACCTTCCCCGGGCTGACCGGCAGTGCAGAGAAGTCGATCGCCGATTTCCTTGCACGGACGCGCGAGGCCCTGCGGCCGTACGGCACGTATCTCGGCGCGTCGGTCTTCGGCATCGCCGTGACCCGCCCGAGCGAGGTCGCCCAGAACATCCCGATGATGGCGCGCCAGCTCGACTACGTCTCGCCGATGGTCTACCCGTCACACTGGGCGCCCGGCGAGTACAACGTCGCCGACCCGAACGCGCAGCCGTACGACATCGTCCAGCGTTCGGTACAGGACTTCAAGCAGAAGGTGAAAGGGACGGGAGCTCGGGTCGTCCCCTGGCTGCAGGACTTCTCGCTCGGCATTACCTACGGGCCCCAGCAGGTCAAGGAGCAGATCGACGCCGCCGGCGCCGACGGCGTCCACGAGTTCCTGCTCTGGGATCCCGAGGTGACATACACCGCGGACGGCGTCGCACGCGCCGCGAAGATGCCATCCACCGGAACGTCGAGGCCCGCCCATCTCCCGAACGTCGGACAGGGCCTGATCCGGCTGCCCGGCACAGGCCCGGTGGTGAGCGCGACGACCGGCACCGGCGCCACCGGTCCGACCGCCACCGTCCCGAACGAGCTCGGCCTCGTGCCGGTGATGATGTACCACCGCATCGACCCGAACCGGACGAGCGAGTACGACCTCACGCCCGCCGAGTTCCGCGCCGAGCTGCAGCGCCTGTGGAAGGACGGGTTCGTGCCGGTCAACGCCTCGTCCTACATCTCGGGCGACATCAACATCCCGCGAGGCAAGAAGCCGGTCGTCATGACGTTCGACGACGGGAGCTCGTCGCAGCTCGCGTTCACGCCCAGCGGCCAGGTGAAGCCGGACACCGCGGTCGGGATCATGCTCGCCTTCGGGAAGCTCCATCCCGACTTCAAGCCGGCAGGCACGTTCTACCTCAACAAGGACCCGTTCGCGGCCGGGGCGGACGTGCCTCGCTACCTCCGCTGGCTCGTCCAGAACGGATTCGAGATCGGGAACCACACCCTCGACCACGTGCCGCTGAACACCGTCGACGACGCCACGATCCAGAAGGAGCTCGCAGACGAGGCGAACCTGATCGATCAGGCGGTCCCCGGCTACCAGATCAAGTCGATGGCATTGCCGGACGGGGCGATTCCGAGCAACAGGTCGCTCGCCGTGCAGGGGAGCTCCGGCGGCACGTCGTACGGCCCTTACGGCGTCATGCTCGTGGGTGCGAACCCGGCCCCGTCGCCGTTCGCGCGCGATTTCGATTCCGCGGCGATCCCCCGGATCCGCTCTGCCCACATGCCCTGGCACAACACGCAGCAGGACTACCTCTTCGACTGGTGGATCACGCAGCTCGAGCGCAACCCGAGCTCCGTGTACGTTTCCGACGGCGACGCGAGCAAGGTCACCTTCCCGCCGTCCGAGTCCGACAAGCTCGCCTCCCGCTACCAGTCCGAGGCCAACACGACGACGAGCTCGACGTCGACCTCGACCTCCACCACCCAGAGCACCTCGCCGTAGCGCCAACCGCCGCGACGAAGCGGCCGGCCCTCGGCTACGCGATGGTGCTGGGCGCCGCGACGCTGTTCGCGATCAACGGGACGGTCGCGAAGGTGATTCTCGCCTCGGGCATCTCGGCGCTACGGCTGACGGAGGTCCGCCTGACGGGTGCGGCGCTCGGTCTGCTGGCGATCCTGGCCCTCACGCGTCCGTCGACGTTGCGGCTCCGGCGGGCCGAGCTTCTGTTCCTCGTCGCCTTCGGGGTCGGAGGCGTCGCGCTCGTCCAGTGGCTGTACTTCTTCGCGATCCACCGCCTGCCGATCGGAATCGCGCTTCTGATCCAGTACCTCGCGCCGCTGATCGTCGCGCTCTGGGCTCGCTACGTGATGCATCGCCCGGTCCGGCGTCGCATCTGGCTCGCCCTCGGGCTGGCGCTCATCGGGCTCGTGTTGGTCGCCGAGATCTGGCAGCGCGGGACGCTCAACGCGCTCGGCGTTGCCGCCGCCCTGGGCGCGGCGGCCGCGTTTGCGCTGTACATCCTCCTCGCGGAGCGCGGTGTGATCCGGCGGGACCCCGTATCCCTCTCCTGCTACGGCTTCGTCTTCGGAGCGCTCTTCTTCGCCGTCGTGCAGCCGTGGTGGGACTTCCCGGCGCACATCGTAGGCGAGCACGTCTCCCTGCTCGGCCACCTCTCGTCCCACACGGCCCCGGTCTGGCTGCTGATGACGTGGATGGTGGTGATGGGCACGATCGTGCCGTTCGGCCTCTTCGTCGGTGCGCTGGCGCACATTCCGGCCCCTCGCGCGAGCGTGATCGCGATGTTCGAGCCCGTCGTCGCGATCGTCGTCGCCTGGGCCTGGCTCGGCGAGGATCTCGCCGCGGCCCAGCTCGTCGGGGCCGGCGTCATCCTCGCCGGAATCGTGCTCGCGCAGACGGCCCGGGAGCCGACGTCCAGTGAGCAGGCGTAGACGATTGATCCCCAATGGGGGTTCCATTGAGGATCAATCGTCTACGCCTCGTCCGCGAGCGCCCGCAGCTGAGCAAGCTTCTCGCGGCGAAGCTCGTCGCGCTCGCCGGCCACGAGGCGGTCGACGAGACCCTGGACGAGGGAGGCGAGCTCGATCGGGTTGAACGGCTTCGTGATGTAGTCGATGCCGCCGATGTCGAGCCCTCGCGCGCGGTCCCGAAACTCCGCGCGAGCGGTCAGGAAGATGATCGGGATGTCACGCGTCGTCTGCTCGGAGAGCAGCTCCTCCGCGACTCGCCACCCGTCGACGCCGGGCATCATGACGTCGAGCAGCACGGCGTCGGGCTGTTCGCTCCGCGCGAGCGCGAGGCCGGTCCGCCCGTCCGAGGCCTCGACGACCGCCATGCCCTCTGCCTCGAGATTGACGCGGCAGAGGAGGCGAATGGCCGCCTCGTCGTCGATGACAAGCACCTTCGTCACGCGTTCTCAGGACCCCCGTGCCCGCGTCGCGCGAGCGGCAGCTCGAACACGAACAGTGATCCCTCGTTCTCGAGCGACGAAACCCAGATCCGTCCGCCCATCGCGGTCACCAGTCCCCGCGCGATGAAGAGGCCGAGCCCTGCCCCGGGCCCTCCGCGGCTCTCGCTCCCTGGATCCATTGCCCGGTAGAACTTGCGGAAGATCAGCTCCTGCTCGGCCTGGGGGATGCCGACTCCCTCGTCCCCCACGGCGACCTCGATCCGGCCTGCCCGCCGGCGGGCACTAACCGTGATCGAGCCGCCGTCGGGCGAGAACTTGACCGCGTTGTCGAGGAGATTCGTCAGGATCTGCCGCACCTTCTGGGCGTCCGCGGCCGCGACGAGCGACGTCCGAGGCACCTCGAGCCCGAAGCGGTAAAAGCCGCTCCCGTTCAACCGTTCGGCCTGCGCGACCGCCTCGCGCGCGACGGGGACGATGTCCACCTCCTCCAGCTCAACCTCCAGATCGCCCGCATCGAGGCGAGCGACGTTCAGCAGCTGCTCGACGATGTTCGTCAGGCGCTCGGCCTCCGACGCGATGTACCGAAGGAACGTCTGGCGCTCGCTTTCGCCGAAGAGCCCTTCTCGCGCAAGCAGCGTCTGGGCGAAGCCGAAGATCGAGGTCAGTGGTGCGCGAAGCTCGTGCGAGACCGACGCGACGAAGTCGGACTTCAGCTGCTCGACCGCGCGCTCGGTCGACACGTCCCGGAACGCGTACACGCGCCCGGCGACCCCGCCGGCCGGGTCGCCCATCACGGCCTCAGTCACCGAGAGCCAGACCTCCTCGCCGCCGCGGATGATGCTGACCAGGCGCTCGCCGGTCGCCGGGTCGTCGCCTGACAGGCTTCGCTGGACGACGTCCTCGGGGATGCGACCGAGCGCTTCCGACGCTGGGATGCCGGTGATGCGCTCCGCAGCCGAGTTCCACAGCACGACGCTCCCCGCCCGGTCGACGGCGACGATGCCGTCGGCGATGTTGCCGAGGATCGCATCGAGCCGCTCTTTCTCCAGGGCGACGCGCTGGTAGAGCTCCGCGTTCGCGAGCGCCGACGACACGTTGCCGGCGAGCGCCTCGAGCGCCTGCACTTCATCCGTGCGCCACTCTCGGGGAGTCGTTGAGTAGACCGCCAGCACGCCGTACAGGCCACTCTCGGGTCGGACGAGCGGGACGCCGACGACGGCGTTGTGCCCGGCGCGGCCAACCAGCGGGTCGTCGGCCGCGGCCGGCTCCTCGGCCGTCCACGTGAGCGCCACCGGTGCGCCCGACTGGACGACGTCCCCGACCGGCCGGACAGTCGATGAAACGCGCGCTCCAATGACCTCCCCTGCCTCCAGCCCCTCGGCGGCGCGCAGCACGAGCTCGCCGTCGGCAACCTCCCACAGCGCCGCCGACTCGGCCGCGAGGAGAGCGGGCGCCTGCTGGACGACCTCCGCAATCACCCGTTCGGGGTCGAGCTCGACGGCGAGGCGGCTTCCCGTTCGGGCGAGCTGGCGCGACAGCGCATGAGCCGTCCGCTCAGCCTCGTAGAGCTCGCTCCGCTGCAGCGCACCGCGCGCGGCGCGCGAGAGCTGTTGCGCGAGCTCGAGATCGTCGTCGGTGAACCGCCGCACCGATCGGAAGAAGACGACGACCACACCGCTCCCTTCGCGGTATTCGAGCGGCAACGCCAGCAGCGATGCGAACGATCCCTCGGCCAGTCGCCGCCACTCCTCCCCGAAGCGCTGGTCGGCTCCCACCTCCTGCGAGGCGAGCGAGCGTGCTTCTTCCGCGCAGGTGACAAGGACGCTCAGCGACTCCTGCGGCACGTCGGCGAACGCGGAGGCGACCTCTTGCGGAAGCTCGTGCGCGGCCTCCACGCGAAGGCCGCCCGGCCCGAGCACGAGCACCGCCGCGAAGTCGGCGCCGAGCGCCTCCGACGCTGCTTGTGCGACGGCCGTGAGCGTCTCCGCCTGCGACAGCGGCTCGCTGAGGATCGACGCGATGCGGTAGAAGCCCTGCTGAATCCTGGCCTGGCGCGTGCTCTCCTCGAAGCTCTCGGCATTCCGGACGGCGAGCCCCGCAAGGCTCGCGAAGACCTCCGCCGCCTCGATGTCGGCCGGGCTGTACCGGCGGCCGGCCTCCCTCGTGCCGACACCGATCACGCCGCGCGTCTCGCCGGCCCAGCCCATGGGGACGACGATCGCGCGCGCGAACCCGGCGTACGCCGGGTGCATCTCCTCGAACCGCAGCTCCTCGTAGTCCTCGGAGAGGACGGCCGCGCCACTGCGGAGCGCCTGACCGGCGAGGCCGCGGCTCGCGCCGAATTCCCAGCCGATGACGACCGGGTCGAGCCCGTGCACGGCCGCACAACGGAGCGTTCCGCGCGCCTCGTCGAGGAAGTAGCAGTCCGCGGCGTCCGATCCCAGTAGGCGGGTGAGCTCCGCCACGAGGCGCTGGAGAACCGTCTCGAGCAGCAGCTCGCTCGTTACCGCCTGGGCCGCCTTCAGCAGCGCCTGCTGCTGCTCCAGCCGCACGCGGTCCGACTCGAGCATGTCGGCCGTGTGCACGGCGAGACCGGCCTCGCGGGCGACCGCCTCGGCGAGGCCGACCTCGGCCTCCGACCACTCCCACGGCTCCGAGCGGTGCAGGGCGAACGTCCCGACCATCTGGTCGAAGAGCACGATCGGGGTGGCGAGGACGGCCCGTGTGCCGAGCTCGAGCAAGGGCTCGCTGCCGTGGCCCGCGAGGTCGGCGACCTCAGGGGCTGCCGTCACGTCGGTGACGACGACGGTCCTCCGCGAACGGGCGGCGTGGTTCGAGACCCGCAGATTCTCCGGCGCGTCTTCGAACGGCGGGACGCCCGGTGCATCCCACTCCGCGGCGATCCGCATCGGCTGGCCGGGTTCCCCGAGCCGCACGAAGCAGCGGGCCGCGCCGAGCGCGCGGCCGGTCTCGGTGACCGCCTTTCTGAGAACGGTCTGGAGATCGAGGTCCGACCGTACCTGCCGGCCGATCTCGGCGACGATGCGTTCGCGCTCGAGCGCATCGCCGAGCGCGGCCTCGCTCTGACTGCGCTCCAGCGCCAGCCCGGCCTCGGCCGCGAGCGCCTGCAGCAGCGCGAGCTCCGCGGGGACGAAGTCGTGGCGCTCCTTGGTCGTCGCCACCGCCAGGACGCCGATGACCCGGTCGTCGGAGAACATGGGCACGAACGCCGCGCTCTTCGCGCCGACGCCCTCGACGAGACCCGGGTTGACGATCGGCGAGGTGGAGCAGTCCGAGACGCCTACGGGAAGCCGTTCGCGCGCGGCGGTCCCGATGCCGGAGGGGGGACCGTCGAGGTCCAGGTGCAGGGTCTTCCACCAGTCGAGCTCTCGACCGTCCTGGATGCCGATCAGCCCCTTGGCGGATGAACCCTCGAGCAGCGCCAGCCCGGCGAAGGCGACCGGCACGAGGTCGATGACGCGTTCGAGCAGGGTGCGGCCGACCTCGACGGGATCGCGCGCACGGGATAACGCGCGCGACATCTCCGCCACGGTCTCGAGCTCTCGCTCGGAGATGGGTCTTACGAGCTTCACCGGCCTCGCCGCATCATAGGAGTGGAGAGGCAGTTGTCGGACGCGGCTACGATGCCCTCGTGGTCAAGCGCGTGCTTCTCGCCTCGCCGCGCGGGTACTGCGCGGGCGTCGAGCGCGCCGTCGAGACGGTCGAGCGTGCGCTCGACCTGTACGGCGCGCCGGTCTACGTGCGCAAGCAGATCGTCCACAACATCCATGTTGTCCGCGAGCTCGAGGCCCGCGGAGCGATCTTCGTCGAGGAGGAGTCCGAGGTTCCGGAGGGCAACACGGTCGTGTTCTCCGCACACGGTGTAGCCCCTACCGTGCACGAGAACGCGCAGCGCCGGTCCCTGAACACGATCGACGCCACCTGTCCGCTCGTGACGAAGGTGCACGCGCAGGCAAGCCGCTATGCCGCCGACGGGTACACGATCGTACTCATCGGCCACTCCGGCCACGAGGAGGTCGAGGGGACGATGGGCGAGGCGCCGGACTCGATCGTCCTCGTCGAGTCGATCGAGGACGTCGAGCGGCTCGAGCTGCCCTCCACCGACCGTCTCGCGTACATCACCCAGACCACGCTCTCCGTCGACGAGACCGGTGACATCATCGCGGCGCTCCGCCGCCGCTTCCCGGACATCCACGCGCCGAAGAAGGAAGACATCTGCTACGCGACGTCCAACCGGCAGTGGGCGGTGAAAGAGATGCTCGACCGGGTCGATCTCCTGCTCGTGATCGGCTCCCGCAACAGCTCGAACTCGAACCGCCTCGTCGAGGTCGCGCGCGCGGGCGGCATCGACTCGTACCTGGTCGAGGACGAGACCGAGATCGACGAGCGCTGGCTCGACGGGCCGGAGACAGTGGGCGTGACGTCCGGCGCGTCGGCGCCGGAGCGGCTCGTGGTGCGCGTCTGCGACTGGTTCCGCGAGCGGGGCATCGCCGACATCCGTCCGTACGAGCTCGACGTCCGGGAAGACGTCGTCTTCCGCCTGCCGGTGGAGCTGCGGCGCGAGCTCGAGCTCGCCGAAGCCCAGCAGTAGGCGGCACCCGGCGACGGTGCTAGCGTCGCGGTTGTGGGCGGACGGATCACGCGCGGCTTCGAGCTTGCGGGCAAGTCGTTCGCGGTCCTCCGCGAGCACCAGACGCTCGTCCTGTTCCCGCTGATCTCCGCTCCTGCGACGCTCGTCGCCGGTGGCGCGCTGTTCGGTCCCGGCGTCGGCCTCTATTACTCGAGCGGCCACCAGGAGGCGTGGCTCGTCGTCTTCGGCCTCCTCGGGTTCTACGCGGTCACCTTCGTCGCGATCTTCTTCAACGTCGCGCTGGCGGCGGCCGCGGTCAAAGGTCTCCAGGGCGAGGAGACCTCGGTGCGGTACGGCCTCTCGGTCGCGTGGAGCCGAGTCGGCCCGATCGCCGGCTGGGCGCTCGTGCAGACGGTCGTCGGGCTGATCATTCACGCGCTCGAGCAGCTCTTGAACGAAGGCATCCTCGGACAGATCGTGGCCTCGCTGCTCAACTTCGCCTGGTCGGTGGCGACGTTCTTCGTCGTTCCGGTGATCGCCCTCGAGGGGCCAGGGCCGATCCAGGCGTTCAAGCGCTCGACGCGCATCCTGCGGGAGCGGTGGGGCGAAGGGCTCGTCGGCGCGGCTGCGATCGGCTTCGTGCTCGTCTTCATTCCGGGGCTGATCGTCGCGGTGCTCGCCGGAATCGGGATCGCGACCCTGTCGGCGCACGAAGCGCTCGCCATCGGGCTGTTCGTGGTCGCCGGAGCGATCGCGATCGTCGCCGGCATCGTGTCGAGCACCGTCACCGGCATCTTCCGTGTCGCGGTCTACGAGTACGCGGTCGAGAACCGCGCGCTCGGGGGGTTCAGTGGCGCGGAGCTCGAGAGCGCGTTCCGGCCCCGCCGCTTCTGAGAACTCGAATCGGAATGCGGGACAACGCCTTATTCTGATTCGAGTTCTTGAACGCGATCGTCGAGGAGAAGCAGACCGTCCGAGAGCGCGTGTGGGCGCTGCTTCGCGAGCGTGGGGTGGCGCGCTTTCCGGGAGCGCGGGGCCGGATTCCGAACTTCACCGGAGCCGAGGCGGCCGCGGAGCGGCTGGCGACTCTCGATGAGTGGCGCGCAGCGGCGGCGCTCAAGGCGAACCCGGACTCGCCGCAGCTGCCCGTTCGCCGTCGCGCGCTCGCCGACGGGAAGACGGTGTACATGGCGATACCCCGTCTGCGCGACGAGCGCCCGTTCGTCCGACTGTGCCGCGAGGCGACCATCAAGGGTGCGGCGCGAGACGGCACGCCCGTCGGCGTCGCCGACATCGGGCGGATCGACATGGTCGTCTGCGGGACGGTCGCCGTCACCCGCGACGGCGTCCGCATCGGAAAAGGGGGCGGCTACTCCGACCTCGAGTTCGGCCTGCTCGTCGAGGCCGGGCTCGTCGGCGAGCGCACGCTGCTCGTGACGACCGTGCATCCGTTGCAGGTGCTCGATGAGCCGCTGCCCGAAAGCGAGCACGACTTCCGCGTGGATGCGATCGTCACGCCGATAGAGACGATCCGCACGCCGGCGCCGAAGCGGCCTCCGGGGATCCTCTGGAGCCACCTCGACGCCGAGAAGATCGCGGCCATTCCCGTCTTGACCGCGCTTGCGTCGCGATAGAGCCCGCCGGGCCAGGGCCCCGAAAAGCCTCTTGCGCTGTCACCTCGGCAAGTTCGGGGAGCTGGTCGAGCGGTTTAGCAGCTCGAGCGGCAACGTGAGCGACGCGAGCGGCGCAGGCGCCTGGTTCGGCGCGTCTTGACGCTCGGACTGTCAGACCGGTAAGGGCTCCTACTCCGACACGTGGCGTGCAACGGCGCGTGTGCCGATGCCGCCGCGCGCGTTGAACACGCCCTCCACCTCGCACTCGACGGGATCGCAGCTGGCGACGACCTCGTCGAGGATCGCGTTCACCGCCTCCTCCTGGAAGATCTGCCGCTCGCGGAAGCCGGTCAGGAAGTCGCGGAGGGACTTCTGCTCGACGAGCGTGTCGCCCGGCGTGTAGCGAATCGTGATCCTCCCGAAGTCGGGAGCGCCGGTGAGCGGGCAGATCGAGGTGAACTCCGGGAAGGTCAGCTCGACCTGGTACGGCCGGCCGGCGTAGCGGTTGGGAATCGTCTCGAGCACCAGGTCTGTGTAACACAGCTGCTGGGTACGATCGCGCGATGGAATCACGCTACGAGCCGAAGGGCGTCGAGGAGCGCTGGCAGCGGATCTGGGAAGAGGAGGGCCTGTACGAGGCCGATCCGGAGGCCGCGGGGGAGACGTTCGTGATCATGCACCCGCCGCCGAACATCTCGGGGTCGCTGACGATCGGTCACTGCCTCCAGCTCTCCCTCGAGGACGCCCTCGTGCGCTGGCACCGCATGCGCGGGTTCAACACGCTCTTCCAGCCCGGATACGACCACGCGGGCATCTCCACCTGGGCCGCGATCGGCCGGACGCTGGCGAAGGAGGGGAAGACGCAGCGAGACCTCGGCCGCGATGGCTTCGACGCCTACGTGCAGGAGTGGCTCGAGCGCTACGGAGGGACGATCATGGTGCAGTTCCGCCGGCTCGGTGCGTCGCTCGACTACAGGCGTACACGCTTCACGATGGATCCCGGGTACTACGGGGCGGTGATCCGCTGGTTCGTGCATCTGTACGAGCGCGGCTGGATCTACCGGGCCAACCGGATCGTCAACTGGTGCCCGCGCGACCAGACCGCGCTCTCGGACCTCGAGGTCGAGCACCACGACGCGGACGACACGCTTTCGTACCTTCGCTATCCGATCGTCAACGGTTCCGGGCACGTCACCATCGCGACGGTGCGCCCGGCAACGATCCTCGCCGACGTCGCGGTCGCCGTTCACCCCGGCGACGAGCGCTACCGCAATCTCGTCGGCAAGCAGGCGATGGTGCCGTTCGTCGAGCGCCGCGTCCCGATCATCGCCGACGAGCGCGTCGACCCGGAGTTCGGGACCGGGGCGCTCAAGGTGACACCGGGCCA
>Ga0075424_100000495_pt1 | contig 30714 bp, 12 predicted proteins | sample SoiMethybrSBSTD3_FD_75301 | JGI IMG/M metagenome (GOLD analysis project Ga0075424, IMG submission 75301) | Bulk soil microbial communities from a Populus tree surrounding site in Tennessee, USA - Soil MetaG P. TD hybrid SBSTD3 | ecosystem: Environmental > Terrestrial > Soil > Tree plantation... | reverse complement strand
TTAAGACCTACACCCTCTTCTAAAAGATCGTTTTGCCTCAAAACGTTACGGAAATCTTAGCAATGTCATAAAAGATGAAATCACATCACCCGCAGTTTAAAGACACGGCCGGCCGGCTCGCGGAGTTGTTCGAGTCAGAGGAAGGCGAACGCATACTCCGACTCATCACGCAACTGTCTCTGACGCAAAACGACTCCGTTACAGAGGAACCTGTCGACCCCGCAGGAAAGATTCGCGTCGGAACGTGGGAGGCCCTGGACGACGCCCACGGGCGTTCTTTCGTTCGCGTTGAGACGGGAGACCCGTTGCACCTTTGGGCCAACGTGCAGAAGATTCCTCCTAAAGGCTCACGTTACCGGATCGTGCTTCTGGGCGAGTCTGTGGCGAGGGGATATCTCTACGATCCACACTTCAATCCAGCGCAGGCGCTGCAAGCGATGATGAACTCGGCCTGCGGAGCTTCGGAGATCGAAGTCATCGATCTGGCTCGCACCGACCTGACGCACAAATTGTTGCAGGAGATGATCAATTCCGCGCTGCATCTCGAACCCGACGCCCTTGTCATATTCTCGGGGAACAACTGGCACCCGTTGTTAAACCCTCGCGACGACGAGATTCTTGACATGACATCTGCCCTTCGCAAAGCGGGCTCATGGCGCGCTATCAAAGAATTGATGGAGGCCACTTTGGCCGCGAGAGCCAAAGAGACACTTCGTGCTCTCGGCAAGGTCATGTACGCGCATCGCGTCCCGGTGGTACTCGTGCTGCCAGAGTTTAATCTTGCTGACTGGCTAACCGATTGCGATTGTCCACCAATGCTCAACAGCAATGACACCGCTGCCTGGCTCAACGCCAGACGCGAAGCTGAAGAGCTTCTTAAAGGTGATCAGTGGGAGCAGGCTGAACCTCTGGGCCATCGTATGATGGAACTGGACGAAGGCACCGCCGCGGCTGGTCCAAACATCCTGGCCGAGGTTAGCCGCCGGCGCGGAGATCATGTAGCCGCAAAGACCTTTCTCGAGCTGGCCCGCGACGCCTCCATCTGCTGGCCGTTCAGGCTCTCGCCCCGTTGTTTCTCAGTCACCCAGCAAACGATTCGTGAGCACGCGGCTGCTCATGGCGTTCGCGTCATCGACTCGCCACGCGAGTTCACGCGCTATCTGGGAGGCAAAGCGGCGGACCGCAGTCTCTTCCTTGACTACTGCCACCTCAGTTTGGAAGGCATTAAGATCTCGATGGCCCTCACGGCTGAAACTCTACTTCCACTTTTGAACTACCCGAGCAAACCATGGAAAGAATTGGCCCAGGTCGATATGAAGGTGAGCGCTAAGGTGAAAGCCGAGGCACACTTCCTCGGTTCGGTGCATAACGCGAACTGGGGTCAAAAAATCGACATCGTTCGTCATCACGTCCGCGCGGCACTCGAGTGCGATCCCGACATTGCACGTATGATGCAAGTGTTTTTAGATTTTCATGTAAGGCATGTGCCCTCGAGCTTGTGCCGGAGCTTTGCAGAACTCTGCGACTTAAAGAGCATCACCGCTGTGAACCTGCTCGCTAACGAATGGGTTCACCAGAAATTCTTAAACTTAACCCTCATCACGGCATTGGTCGATGCATTGGAAGAGTTTGGTATCCCCACGCGAGCTACTCTGGAAACCCTCATTATCAAAGAACATGCTGTTAAAAATCGTGCCGTGAACCTCGTGCACTCCCTCTACTCAACTGGTTCCTTTGGGCGCCCGTTGGTGGACCAGCGGCCCGAGTTTTACCGAGCCACCGCAAGAAATACGACCTTTCCCCTCGTTTGTGACAAGCCTGAGCCATTAAATTTCGCCCTCACCGTGAAAGTCCCGGATGCCGGTCCGGAGCAAACAATTTCCTTATGTGTGAATGGCACTCCTCTCGTTGAGATTCCTGCAATCGACCGTTGGACCACCAAAACTGTTTCGGTTCCCGCCAATCTGCTCCGTTTGGGACTCAATGAAGTTGAGATTTGTTGGCCCATGACTGTTTGGTCGCACGAGAAACAGAGGGAGCACATCGCCGCCCACCTTGTAGCCGGAGAGCCGACGGAGATCACCCCCATCTTCGGCTTGATACATGCTTTCCGCGTGTTGCCTCAGTGCGCCGGGATAAACCGGCAGCACCGGGCTGAAGCCCGCGTGTGAATGAAAACGAATTTGAGGTAAAGCAGGGAAAACCTCTTTAGTAATCCACAATGAATACCGAGCAACACCTCGATTGCATCGTAATCGGGTACAACGAAGTACCATTTAGCCGTTACGAGCAGTTCCTGCACACCTACGGCGAAGACTCCGAAGCGTATCGCGATCTGAAGTTCAGCTTCGTCAACCTCGACGGCAAGAAGCTCGATTACCCCGGACTGCTGAACCATGCGCGTGCGCTTGCAGGCGCGAACGGGGAAGAGCTGAAATCAGGCGACATTCCCAACCTCGCGGCCGCTTACCTGACCAACTTCCTGCGGCGCCACGGTCACACCGCGGAGTACATCAATCTCTTCCAGTATGAGAAGGAACAGTTCATCGAGTATCTGCGTCAGGGTCCGCTCTGCGTTGCGATCACGACCACGTTCTACGTCGTGAACCTGCCGGTCACCGAGATGGTTGAGTTCATTCGCAAGCACAACCCAAACGTTAAGATCGTTGTTGGTGGTCCACTCGTCAACAACCACGCCCGCAACTATCACGGTGACGCCTTGAAAACGGCGCTGGAAGACATGGGCGCCGACATCTACGTGCTCGAAGGACAGGGAGAGTTCACGCTATCTCGACTGGTTGAATGCCTCAAGAACGGCGGCAATCTCAGCGACGTTCCGAATCTCGCTTACTTCGAAGACAAGCAACTGCGGCGCACGACTACCGTTCCGGAAAACAATTCGCTCGATGCGAACTTCATCGACTGGAAAGACTTCGGCGGCACGAGAGATCTTGGCGCGACGATTCAAACCCGCACAGCGCGCAGTTGCGCTTTCAAGTGCTCGTTCTGCAACTATCCATCTCGTGCGGGGGCGTTGACGCTGCTGAGTCTCGACGTCCTTGAACGCGAGCTCGACTCGATCCTCGCGCTCGGCGGCGTGCAGAATGTCGTCTTCATCGACGACACCTTCAACGTTCCTTTTCCACGCTTCAAAGATCTCTGCCGGATGATGATCCGCAAAAAGTATCCGTTCAACTGGTTCTCATACTTCCGTTGCAGCAATTCCGATCAGGAAGCGATCGACTTGATGGCTGAGAGCGGCTGCAAGGGCGTGTTTCTCGGAATCGAATCCGGATCGCCGTCCATCCTGATCAATATGAACAAGTCAGCGACGGTCGAGAAGTATGCGAAGGGAATCGAGATGTTGCGGCGCAACGGAATCCTGACGTTCGGATCGTTCATCACCGGTTTTCCGGGTGAGACTGACGAGACTGTGCAGGAGACGATCGACTTCATCCGCACGACACGGCCTGATTATTACCGATCGCAGATGTGGTACTGCGAGCCCGGCACACCGATTCAGAACGAGCGCAGAAAGTATCAGATCGAAGGCGAGGGTTTCGTCTGGAGTCACGCGACGATGGACAGCATGGGGGCGATGGACCACATCGATCGGATGTTCCTGGCGATCAATGAATCCGTTTGGTTGCCGCAGTGGTCGTTTGATTTCTGGATCATTCCGTATCTGATGGGGAAGGGGATCAGTCGCGATCGGTTCCGTGAGTTTATGACCGTCGCACATAAGATGCTGACGCTGGAGATCGCGTCAGTGCCGCCGCAGCAGAAGAAGATGTTGCAACAGGAGCACTTGCAAAGCCTCGTGCGCACTGCACAAAGTTGAGCCACAGGTTCAAATATGAATACAGCTAAAGAATATTGGTTACAGAAACTCGCGGGCGACCTGGTCGTCACCAGTTTGCCGCTGGACCATCGCCGGTCCAGGCACGCCGTAAGGAACAAAGAACGATTGTCATTCTCCATTGATGCTGAAACTGAGGCGTGCCTGCGCAAGCTCACCGGTCATGACGAAGCCCTCCTGTTCGTCACGTTCATCATGGCGTTGAACGTTTGCCTGTTCAAATATACCGGCAACGAAGACATCATAGTCGGCACCACTGCTTACGACAGCGCGTCGATGAACAGGCTGCTGGCTTTGCGCACGCGCGTCACCGCAGACCTGACTGTGAAGCAACTGCTACTCGACATCAAAGACACGCTTGCCGAAGCCTATGCTCACCAGAAATTCCCCTTCGAGCGGCTCGTCGAGCTACTGAATGTCGAAGACCTGTCGCATCGCATGCCGCTCTTCGATGTTATGGTCGTACTCGGGACCACGGATGACACGGATTATTTTAAGAACGATGTCACGCTGATCCTGAAAGTGAATGACGACGCGATAAGTGGTGCGCTGGATTACAACCCGGATCTTTTCACGCGTGAGAACATCGAGGTCTTGGCCCAGCACTTACAAGAGATCTTGCGCGCGGCTTCAGAGTCACCCGATCAAACGATCTTGCAACTCGAGCTCCTTTCTCCGTCGCGGAGAAAGGAGTTGGTAGTCGAATACAACAACACTGCAAGTGAGTATCCGCAAGATAAAACCATCGTTCAACTTTTCGCGGAACAGGTCGAAAAGACGCCGGCACACATCGCACTCGAGTTTCAGAACGAGAGCGTTACCTACCGCGAGCTCGACCAACGCGCAAACCAACTCGCCAACTGGCTGCGTGCCCGCGGCATCACGGCGGGTGTGCCCGTCGGCATGTATCTCGAACACTCGGCGGAGACAATCATCGCGCTTCTTGGAGTGCTGAAGGCCGGTGGGTTCTACGTGCCGTTTGACACCGCACACCCGCGCGCTCGTCTGGACTTCATGCTCGCCGACACAGCGACTCCACTCGTCCTGACGCAGGAGCACCTGCGCGAAAAACTTGCGGGCAGCGATGTTGAGATCATTTCGATCGACGCGAACTGGGCGGCGATTGCACTCGAAAATGCTACGCCGCCGAAAACCGCGACAACGCCTGACGATCTCGCATACGTCATCTACACCTCAGGCTCGACAGGCGAGCCAAAAGGCGTCGAGATTCGCCATCGCAGCCTCGTCAATTACATCTGGTGGGCCAAAGATCAATACGTCGGCGATGAGACCGTCGCGTTCGCGCTCTACTCGTCGCTGGCTTTCGATCTCACCGTGACTTCGATCTACGCGCCCCTCATCACCGGCAACCGCATCGTGATTTATCGCGGGGACGGCGGCGGCAGCTCGGCAATCGAAGAGATACTGAAGGACAACAAGGCCGGCGTGCTCAAGCTCACGCCAAGCCATCTCGCATTAGTGAAGATTCGCGACAATTCGCAATCACGCATTCGACGACTGATTGTCGGCGGCGAGCAGTTTGAAACAGAACTGGCGAGTGCGGTGCTGCGCAGCTTCGACGGCAAGGTTGAGATCATCAACGAGTATGGCCCAACCGAAGCGACTGTCGGTTGCATGATTCATCGTTTCAATCCAGCGCAGGACACGCAGGCTGTCGTTCCGGTCGGTAAGCCCGCCGCAAACGCACAGATCTATGTGCTCGATGACGATCTTAAGCCGGTCGCTGAAAATGTGCTCGGCGAGATGTATCTCGCGGGTGACGGCCTGGCGCGAGGCTATCTCAAGCGTGCGACTCTGACCGCCGAAAAATTTGTCGACAATCCGTTCACTTCCGGACAGCGAATGTATCGCACCGGCGACCTCGCTCGCTGGCTGCCGCAGGGAATCATCGAGTACGTTGGCCGCAAGGATGGCCAGGTCAAGTATCACGGCCATCGCATCGAGTTAAACGAGATCAAGCGCGCGCTCAACCGCCACCCGCAGATCCGCGACAGCGTAATCGTGATCGCAAGAGACAAAGCCGGCAACGATGCGATGGTTGCTTATTACGTGTCAAGACATGAGCTTGACGGCGCCGAGCTGCACACATTTCTGACTGACAGCATCATTGAAGAGACTATTCCCAACGTCTTCGTACACCTGAAAAAGCTGCCGCTCACTTTGAGCGGCAAGCTCAACCTGCGCGCGTTGCCGGCACTCGACGAAGTGAAACAAAGAGCGCAGCACACCTACGTTGCACCACGCAACCAGATCGAAGAGCAACTCGCGGAAATCTGGAAGCAGGTGTTTGGAGTGGAGCGCGTCGGCATTCACGACAACTTCTTCGAGCTCGGCGGCCATTCACTGATCGCGACGCAGGTCATCGGCCGTGTGCGCCAGATGCTGCACACCGAGCTAGGGGTGCGTGCGGTGTTTGAGACGCCGACGATCGCTGCGCTTGGGGCTGAGATCGAAAAGCAGACCGCAACCGGCGCCGCCGAAGTCTTGCCGATAGCGCGGGTCAGTCGCGACCTCGACCTACCGCTGTCATTCGCACAGCAGCGCCTGTGGGTAATCGATCAACTGAATCCGGGGAGCGCCGCCTACAATATTCCCCTCGCCATACGCATCAGCGGACCATTGAACTGTCTGGCGCTGGAGCAGAGCTTTAACGAACTGATTGCGCGGCATGAATCTTTGCGGACCACTTTCCAGAGCCGCAATGGTCAGCCGGTACAGATCATTGCGGCGCCGGAGCCGTTCCACTTGCCCCTGGTAGACCTCGGCGATTTAGCCGAGGCTGAACGCGAAGCCGAAACACAACGCCGCTCGGCAAGCGAAGCCGGGCGTCCCTTCGATCTCGGCCAGGGACCATTACTCCGCATCCAACTCCTGAGGCTCGCTGCCGATAGTCACGTCCTGCTACTGGTGATGCATCACATCGTTAGTGATGGCTGGTCCATGGACGTGCTGGTCCAGGAACTGACGCAGCTTTACGATGCCTTCAATCAAGGTCAGCCATCACCGCTGCCTGAGCTGCCGATTCAATATGCCGACTTCGCGGTCTGGCAACGCCAATGGTTAGCAGAGAACGTGCTCGAAGAACAGCTGGCGTACTGGAAGCAGCAGTTGAGTGGCGATCTGGCAGTGCTGGACTTGCCGACTGATTGGCCGCGTCCCGCAGTGCAGACTTATCCCGGTGCGAATTACTCCTTCGCACTGACAAGCGAGACGACGGCAGCCCTGAAGCAACTGGGCGAGGAAAGTGGGGCCACGCTATTTATGACGCTGCTGGTGGCCTTCAAAGCCTTGCTGGCGCGCCTGTCCGGCCAGGAAGACATCCTCATCGGGGCTCCGATCGCGGGACGCAGCCGGGCCGAGTTGGAAACATTAATCGGCTTCTTCGTGAACACGCTGGTGCTGCGTACCGATCTGGGGGGCAATCCGACTTTTGTGGCATTGCTGGAGCGGGTGCGAGACGTGTCGTTGACTGCATATCAATACCAGGATGTGCCCTTTGAGAAATTGGTGGAGGAGTTGCGACCAGAGCGGGACGTCAGTCGCACGCCGCTGTTTCAGGTGATGTTTTCGGTGCAGAAGGGGGGGCAGGAAGAGCTAGCAGTCGAACAGCTGGCCTTCACTTCATTGCCGGCGACGACGGCGACGGCGAAGTTCGATTTGACGCTGGTGCTGGAAGAAAGTGGCGAAGGACTGCGCGGCGGACTGAACTACAACACTGATCTTTTCGCGCCCGGCACGATCGAGCGAATGATCGGTCAGTACCAGCGCTTGCTCTCGGCGGTGATTGCAAATCCGGAACTGCATCTGTCGGAGTTGCCATTGCTGACGGAAGCGGAGAAGCAACAGCAGTTGGTCGACTGGAACGATACGCAGGCTGAGTATCCACAACAGTGCATTCAGGAACTGTTCGAAGCGCAAGTCGCGCAGAGCGCCGAGGCAGTGGCGTTGGTGTTTGGTGAAGAAGAGATTACTTACAGCGAGTTGAACCAGCGCGCGAATCAGTTGGCCCACTACCTGCGGCAACACGGTGTTGGTCCAGAAGTGCCGGTGGGGATCTCTCTCGATCGTTCTGTGGATCTGGTGGTTGGTCTACTCGCGATCATCAAAGCGGGCGGCGCTTACGTGCCACTCGATCCCGAGTATCCGCTCGAGCGTTTGGCTTTCATGATTGAGGATGCCGGGCTAACGATCTTGTTGACAAGGGAGCTGTTCAGCACGGCGCTGCCGCCAAGTGCTGCCGCAGTTGTTTGCGTGGATCGCGACGCTGGTGTAATCGCAGAACAGAGTTGCGAGAACCCGTTGCTGCTCTCGCATCCGGATGATCTTGCCTATGTGATTTACACCTCCGGTTCCACAGGAATCCCCAAGGGTGTGTCGGTACCGCATCGCGCTGTGGTCCGCCTCGTGTGGAACACGAACTATATAGAGCTCACCAGTACAGCGCGCATTGCTCAAGCGTCGAACGCATCATTCGATGCGCTGACGTTTGAGCTGTGGGGAGCGCTGCTGCACGGCGGACAACTAGTGGGCGTGAGTCGTGACCTGGTGCTGTCGCCGGAAGACTTCAGTGATGAGATTGCGCAGCGTGGTATCAACACGATGTTTCTGACAACGGCGTTGTTCAACCAGATGGCGCACAACGCGCCGCAAGCGTTTCGGTCGTTGCGCTACCTGTTGTTCGGCGGCGAGGCGGTGGATCCGCAGTCGGTGCGGCGGGTGCTGGAGCAAGGGGCGCCGCAGCAGTTGCGGCACGTTTATGGACCAACGGAGAATACGACCTTCAGCACGTATCAGGTAGTAGAGCAAGTGGCGGCGGATGCGGTAACGGTGCCGATCGGAGCGCCAATCGCGAACACGACCGCCTACGTTCTGGACCAGCGATTGGAGCCGGCGCCGATTGGAGTAGCAGGCGAGTTGTATCTGGGAGGCGCGGGACTGGCGCGCGAATATCTGCGGCGGCCGGAGCTGACGGCGGAGAAGTTTGTGCCGCATCCGTACAGCGCGGAAGGTGGGGCGCGGTTGTATCGGACTGGAGACCAGGTGCGCTGGTTGGCGGATGGAACGCTGGAGTTTCTGGGGCGGTTGGACCAGCAGGTGAAGCTGCGTGGTTTCAGAGTGGAGTTGGGCGAGATCGAAAGTGTGCTGAACGAGCACGAAGCGCTGCAGGAGAGTGTGGTGCTGGCGCGGGTGGATGGGCCGGGTGAAAGGCGGCTGGTAGCGTATGTAGTGGCTGAGGTTGGCGCGGGGATCAATGCCGGTGAGTTGCGGCGCTACGCGCGAGGGCGGTTGCCGGAGTACATGGTGCCGAGCGCGTTTGTGTTGCTCGACAGGCTTCCTTTGACGACGAACGGCAAGGTGGATCGACGTGCATTGCCTGCGCCCGAAGAATCGCGACTCGATCCTGGCGAGGATTACACCGCGCCGGAGACGGAAGAGGAAAGGATTCTCGCTGGTGTTTGGGCCGAAGTCTTGCGCGTTGAGCGCGTCGGAGTGTGCGACAACTATTTCGCGCTCGGCGGCGACTCGATTCGCAGCGTACAGGTGTTGAGTCTTGCGAAAGAGCGCGGGTTGAGTTTTTCGCTACGGCAGCTATTCCAATACCAAACGATTCGGGAGCTCGCCTGCGCTATTAGCTCTGAAGAAGTTACATCAGGACAAAGCCGGCGGACCGAACCGTTCAGCCTGGTGCAGGATGAAGACAGGCGGAAACTGCCGGCGGATGTTGTCGACGCCTACCCGCTCTCGCGGCTCCAGTTAGGCATGCTTTATCACCTTGAAGCGACGCCGGACGGTTCGGTTTATCACAACATCAACACCTTTCACCTCAAGGCGCGTTTGCACGAAGAATTTTTTGTTCGCGCTGTGCAGCACGTGGTGGAGCGACACGATGTGTTGCGGACATCGTTCAATCTATCGAGTTACTCAGAGCCACTGCAACTGGTCCACGGAGAAGTAGAACTGCCGGTGCAGTTTGAAGATCTGAGAGAGCTTTCGCCGGCGGACCAACAGGAAGTAATCAAGAGTTATACGGAAAGCGAGCAGCGAAACCGGTTTGACCTGTCGCGTCCGACGTTGCTGCGCTTCTGCATTCACCGGCGAACAGACGAGACGTTCCAGTTCACGTTGACTATATGCCACGCAATTGTCGACGGATGGAGCTTGCAGTCAACACTGGCAGAGATCTTCCAGGCCTATTTTGCGTTGCTCAGAAACACGTCAATTCCCGAGCACAAACCGTTTGCCACTTCGTTCCGGGATTTCATCGCGTTAGAACAGGCAAGTCTCGAATCTGAAGAGTGCGCGCGTTTCTGGCGGGACAGCTTGAGCGATGCGACTGTGACGGAGATCGCGCCGTGGCCGGCTAAGTCGAGTACGACAGGTCATAAGCGTGCGCGAAACCTAAAGGTTCACATGCCTGACGAGGTCTCGGAAGGTTTGCACCGGCTGGCAGTGAATGCTGCTGTGCCGCTCAAGAGCGTGTTGCTCGCCGCTCATCTAAAAGTGATGAGCCTCGTGATGGGCCAGTCAGACGTTATCACCGGATTGGTTTGCAACGGGCGGCCCGAAGAGACGGATGGGGAGTTGATTCGCGGCCTATTTCTCAACGTCGTTCCGTTTCGCCTGCGTGTCGGGGCGCGAAGCTGGACCGAGTTTGTGCGCGACACCTTTAACGCAGAGCGAAACCTGCTGCCCTTTAGGCGTTACCCGTTGCCCGCCATTCAGGAGCAACTCAACACGTCGTCGTTCTTCGAAACCACATTCAATTACGTTCACTATCACGTGCTTGACGGCGTGCTGAGGCAAGGTGACGTGCAGGTTCTCGGCGATTCCGTTGAGGGTTACGAAGAAACTAATTTCACTCTCAATGCGGGCTTCATGTCGGATGTTCTCACCTCGCGGATTAAGTTGCTCGTCGCAGTGGATCCGAAGGTGAGTGATCCACAGGGAGAGGCGATCCGCGGTTATTACGAGCGTGTACTTGCCGCGATGGCACGCGATACGTTGAATCCGCTCGAAACGGAGCCGTTCCTTGACGATGCTGAACAACACAAGGTGCTGGTTGAGTGGAACGACACCGCGTGCGACTTTCCGCACGACATGTGTTTTCACCAACTCTTTGAAAGGCAGGTTGAGCGGACGCCTGATACTGAAGCGGTTGTGTTTGGCGATCAGACGTTGAGCTACCGCGAACTGAACAGCCGTGCGAATCACCTCGCGAATTACCTGCGGTCGTTGGGTGTCGGTCCGGAAACGCTCGTGGGGATCAGTGTTGAGCGTTCGATCGAGATGGTGGTTGGCATTCTCGGCATACTGAAAGCGGGCGGAGCCTTTGTTCCACTCGATCCGGCTTATCCACGCGATCGTCTTGCGTTCATGATCGAGGACTCCGGCATCCAGGTGTTGCTCACGCAAGAACGGCTGGTAGAGGTCCTGGATAGGTCCGATAAGTCCGATAGCAACGAAAACCTCGACATCAACACCACCCCACAAAACGCCGCCTACGTCATCTACACCTCAGGCTCGACCGGCACACCGAAAGGCGTCGTCATAGCGCATCGCGGCCTGTGCAACCTGGCGACCGCGCAGATTCGCGCCTTCAACGTGCAACCGTCGAGTCGTGTGTTGCAGTTCGCGGCGCTCAGCTTCGACGCCTCCGTGACTGAGTTTGCGATGGCGCTTCTTCAGGGCGCGACCCTTGTGATTGCGCCGCGAGAAGACCTGATGCCGGGTGAACGTTTGATCTCGTTGTTGCGCGACCACGCGATCACGACTGTTACATTTCCGCCTTCCGTCCTCGCGCTGCTGCCGCCGGAAGAGTTTCCAGATTTGCGCACGATAGTCGTCGCGGGTGAAGCCTGCTGGGCCGAACTGGTTGAGCGTTGGGCCGTCGATGGGCGACTCTTCTGCAACGCATATGGACCAACGGAGAACACGGTCTGCATCAGCATCGCCGAATGCCGACCCGACGGTCGCAAGCCAACCATCGGGCGGGCGTTGGCGAACGTGCAGGTGTACATACTCGATGAAAACATGCGTCCCACGCCGCTCGGCGTTCCGGGCGAGATCTATGCCGGGGGCGAGGGTCTCGCCCGAGCTTATCTCAATCGCCCTGACCTCACTGCTACTCGCTTCGTGCCGAATCCATATTCGACTGTTCCCGGCGCTCGTCTCTATCGAACCGGCGATCGCGGTCGCTATTTGCCCGATGGTCAACTCGAATTTCTCGGGCGCGTGGACCACCAGGTCAAGCTACGTGGTTTTCGAATCGAGCTGGGAGAAATCGAAGCGGTTTTGTGCCGTCATGACGCGGTGCGCGATGCGATCGTCGTGGTGCGCGAAGAGAGGCTCGTCGCTTACGTCGTAGGCGATGCGGAAACGAGTGAGTTGCGCAATTACCTGCACGAGCAGTTACCCGACTACATGGTGCCTTCCGCGTGGATGAAGTTGAATGCGCTGCCACTGACCACAAACGGGAAAGTCGATCGCAAAGCACTGCCGGCGCCTGATTCACAACGTCCTGAGTTGTCGTCTGCGTACATCGCTCCGCGCAGCGCCATCGAGCGCGATATCGCTGCTGTTTGGCAGGAAGCACTCGGCATCGAGAACCCCGGCGTCAACGACAACTTCTTCGATCTCGGCGGACACTCGTTGCAGGCAGTACGGGTCCACGCAAAGCTGCGCGCCAAGTTTGAAAAGAACTTGTTGTTGTTCGAGTTGTTTCAGTTTCCAACCATTGCCGCGATGGCGAAATACATCAGCAACGGTCACGCGGAAGAGTCGTCTGCTGAGCAGGGTGTCGAGCGGGCAGAAACACGCAGAGAGTTACGGAACCGGCGCAGGGAACTACGCAGGGCGGCGGGAGAAGGCTGAGATGAGCAATACGGACTCACTTACGCAGATAGATGCTGTGGCGGTGATCGGCATGGCGGGCCGGTTTCCGGGGGCGCGCAACGTGGAAGAGTTCTGGGCCAACCTGCGCGATGGGGTAGAGTCGATCAGCTTCTTCTCCGATGAGGAACTGTTGGCCGTTGGCGTGCACCAGTCGCAGCTCAACGATCCGAGTTACGTGAAGGCGAAAGCTTGTGTCGAAGACCCGGAGATGTTCGATCCGCACTTCTTTGGTTTCACGCAACGCGAGGCGGCGATCACCGATCCGCAGCAGCGTTTGTTTATGGAGTGTGCGTGGGAAGCGTTGGAGATTGTGGGTTACGACTCGGCGAAATACAACGGTTCGATCGGTGTGTTTGCCGGTCTCAGCCTGAACACTTACCTCCTGAATCTCTATTCGAATCGCAACGTTCTCAGAACCTTCAACGCTTTCCAGGCGACTATCTCGAACGATAAGGACCACCTCACCACCAGAGTTTCTTACAAACTCGATCTCAAAGGCCCGAGCGTGAATGTGCAGACGACCTGCTCGACGTCTTTAGTTGCCGTGCATATCGCTTGTCAGAGTTTGCTCAACGGAGAATGTGACATGGCCCTGGCGGGCGGGGTCTCAGTCACTTTGCCGTTGAAGGTGGGTTTCATGTACCAGGAAGGTGGCGTGCTTTCTCCTGACGGACACTGTCGCACGTTCGACGCCCAGGCGAAAGGTACGGTGAGTGGTAACGGTCTCGGTATCGTTGTGCTGAAGCGCCTCGAAGATGCACTGCGTGATGGCGACCGGATCGAAGCAGTAATTCGTGGCTCAGCGATCAACAACGATGGCGCTGCGAAGGTCGGCTACACGGCGCCGAGTGTGGAAGGACAAGCGGCAGTGATCGCCGAGGCGCAAACGATTGCCGGGGTGACAGCCGACTCGATCAGTTATGTTGAAGCACATGGAACGGCGACGCCGCTTGGCGATCCGATCGAGGCGACAGCACTGACGCAGGCGTTTCGTACGAGCACGAAGCAACGCGGCTACTGTGCGCTCGGATCTGTGAAGAGCAACATCGGGCATCTTGATGCGGCCGCAGGAGTAGCGGGATTGATCAAGACGGTGCTGGCACTGAAACACCGTGAGTTGCCGCCATCGCTGCATTACCAGACAGCCAATCCGCAGATCGACTTCGCGAACTCACCTTTTTACGTGAATGCGAGCCTGCGGCCGTGGGAGCGCAATGGCACTCCGCGACGCGCGGGCGTGAGCTCGTTTGGCATCGGCGGAACCAATGCGCACGTGATAGTTGAAGAAGCACCGGAGCCAGAGCCAGGCAGTGAGAGTAAACGAGCGTGGCAGGTGCTTCCGTTATCCGCGAAAACCGAAGGTGCGCTTGACGCGATAACGAATAACTTGAGCGCGCATCTGGCCCAGTGCACCGATCAGCTCGCAGACGTGGGCTACACGCTGTCGGTGGGCCGACGCGCGTTTTCGCAGCGACGCGTAGTGCTGTGTCGTGACCGCGAGCAGGCCCTTGCTGCTTTGCGTGGTGAAGATGGAGCATACGTGCTGAGTGGCGTGGCCCGTGAGCGCCAACCGAGCCTCGCGCTGTTGTATCCCGGACAGGGCGCGCAACGCGTAAACATGGGTCGCGGACTTTACGAGAGTGAAGACGTCTACCGGCAAGCCGTGGACCACTGTGCGACAGTCTTGCAGGAATTACTCGGCGTCGATCTGCGTACGTTGTTATACAGAGACGCTGGTGGAAAGCAGTTGCAGCAGACGGAGTGGGCGCAGCCGGCGCTATTTGTGACGGAGTATGCGTTGACAGAGCAGCTGCGTGCGTGGGGTGTTGAGCCTGAAGCGCTCCTCGGCCACAGCATCGGCGAATGGGTGGCGGCGACGGTCGCGGGTGTGTTCAAGCTCGACGATGCGTTGCGGCTGGTGGCATTGCGAGGACAGTTGATGCAGCGCATGCCCGTTGGCGCGATGCTGAGTGTGGCGTTGCCGGAGGCGGAGATGGAGCAATGCATCGCGCAACGGCAGGAAGAATTGGGGCGCGTTGAAGTGAGCGCGGTGAATGGCGCCTCGCAGATCGTGATTGGTGGAGAGATCGATACGATCAAACGCTGGACGAAATACTTCAGCAGTGAAGGCGTCTGGACGAGGCGTCTGCTGACGAGCCACGCGTACCACACGTGGCTAATGGACGAAGCGAGTATGGAGTTTGCGACCGCAGTGGGGAAGGTGGAGAAGCATGCGCCGCGCTTGAATGTGATCTCGTGCGTGAGTGGTAAATGGCTGACGGCCGCTGAGGCGCAGAGTGGCGACTACTGGGGGCGGCAGATGCGCGAGCGTGTGCGGTTTGGAGCCGGCATAAATGAGGTGCTCGTTGAGAGTGGGCGCGTCGTTGTTGAAGCTGGGCCAGGCAGCGGATTGAGCGGACTTGTGCGGCTGCAGGCGCACGCTGCGGCGCCGGTGTTATTGAGTCTGCTTGGGCCGAGTGGCCGCGGAGAGGCGAACGAAAGAGAAGCTGTCGTACGCGCTCTGGCGAGGTTGTGGCTTGAGGGTGTGGGAGTGAAGTGGGAAGAGTGGTGGCGTGGCGAGCGACGCCGGCGCGTGAAGTTACCTACTTATCCTTTCGAGCGCGTGCGCTGCTGGATCGATGCAGATCCGGTTAACAAGATTCCTGAACCGAGAAATCCCGAACATCCTGCAAATCCTGAAATCCTGTCTGAAGAAGAGATCTTTCAACAGCAACTGCAAATCATGTCGAGCCAGCTCGAGCTTCTGAACCAGTTTTAGCCAGGTTTGGCTTTGCCCGAAAATCAGAAATTGATCGCTACCGCAAGGTGGTAGTGACCCGGCCCAAGCAAATACACCGACTTTCACTAACAACAAAAGGAGTGCTTTTATGTCTGCTACGCAAATGGCGGCCGCGCCTGCGCGCGCGAATGAAATCATCGCAACTCTGAAAACCATCGTCAGCGAAATGTCGGGGTTGCGCCCGTCTGACATCGACCTCGATACCACGTTCATCGAGATGGGTGCTGAGTCGCTGTTTATGTTGCAGGCAAGCCACAGCATTACCGAAAAGCTCGGCGTCAAAGTGCCATTCCGTTTGTTGATGGAAGAGTATCCGACGCTACGTAGCCTCGCTGCGTACATCGATCAGAAACTGCCTGCTCCGGCTCCGGTTGAAATGATCCAACCGGCAGTGCAAGAGCCGGCGACGCCGGCGCCAGTCGCGCAACCTGTCGAACTGCCGCAGCCGGCGATCCCAACGCCGCCGCAGAACTTGACCGGCAGCAGCAGCAGCTCACTCGAGCAGGTCGTCGCGCAACAACTCAAGATCATGCAGCAGCAGTTGGAATTGATGCGCAGCCGCCAGTCACGCGCCGCTGCTCCAGTAGCTATGCCGGTTACAACAATGCAGCCCGCAGCTCCCCAGACCACCGTCAGTGTCCCGTCCAAGACCGAAGAACAGCAATTCGTTCCTTTCCGGCCAATCAGCAAGCCTGCGACAAGCACGCTCACTGAACAACAGCAACGCCATCTCGACGCGCTCATCGAACGCGTCAGCAGGAAAACACAACGATCAAAGCAGCTCACACAGGAGTATCGACCATACTTCGCCGACAGCCGTGAAGTCGCAGGCTTTCGTTCGCTCTGGAAAGAGATTCAATACATGATCATCGTAGAGGAGGCGCGCGGATCGAAGATCAAGGACGTCGACGGTAACGAGTATCTCGACATCTCGATGGGCTTCGGCTCACTGCTCTTCGGTCACTCACCCGACTTCGTCACCGGCGCACTTCAACAACAGGTGGCCAAGGGCAATCAGCTTGGACCACAGTCGCATCTTGCGGGCCGGGTCGCCAAACTCGTGTGCGAGCTCACTGGCGTAGAGCGCGTGACTTTCTGCAACTCCGGCACAGAAGCAGTGATGACCGCGCTGCGCCTGGCCCGTACCGTCACCGGTCGCACGAAGATCGCGATGTTTATCGGCGCGTTTCATGGCACGTTCGACGGAACGCTTGCACGTGCCGAGCGCGGCGCTGACGGAAAACTGCGCGCAGTGCCGCTCGCCCCCGGTGTCCCTCCGAGCATGATTGAAGACGTGATGATCCTGAATTACGGCGCACCCGAATCACTCGAAGAGATTCGACAACACGCAAGCGAGCTCGCCGCGGTGTTAGTGGAGCCGCTACAGAGCCGCCGTCCCGACAATCGTCCTTCCGAGTTTCTACAGGAGCTGCGTCGTATCACCGAACAATCGGGCACTACCTTGATCTTCGACGAAGTGGTGAGTGGTTTTCGGCTGCATCCGGGTGGCGCGCAGGTGCTCTTCAACATCAAGGCCGATCTCGTCACTTACGGCAAAGCAGCGGGTGCAGGCATGCCGATCGGTATCATCGCGGGTAAAGCGAAGTACATGGATCCGATCGACGGCGGTATGTGGCAATACGGCGACGCGTCGTACCCGCGCGCTGAGACCACCTTCTTCGTCGGCACGTTCTTCAAGCACTCGATGGTGATGGCTGCCGCGTTTGCCGCGTTGACGCACATGAAGAACAGCGGACCACGACTCCAGGAGGGCCTGAACCAGAAGACGCAATATCTGGCTGATACTCTCAATCGTTATTTCGAGCAGGAGCACGTGCCGATCCACATCGCGAGCTGCGGCTCACTCTTCCGCTTCGCGAACACGAACGAAGTGAAGTACATGGATCTCTTCTTCTACCACTTGCTGGAGAAAGGAGTCTACGTTTGGGAGGGACGCAATTGCTTCGTATCCACTGCTCACACTAACGAAGACATCGAGTTTCTCATCAGCAAGGTGAAGGAGACTGTGGTCGAAATGCGCGCAGGCGGTTTTCTCGGCGAAGCGCCGGTCAACGCCGACGAAAACGGCCACAAGACGATCGCTCCGAAGCCGATTGAAAAGGAAACTGGCGCTACCGGGCCGAGACAAGTTCCACTCACCGAAGGTCAGAAACAACTCTGGACTCTCGCTCAAATGGATCCCGAGGCTTCACGCGCCTACAACGACTCCATAGCACTGCACCTGCGTGGACCATTAAACGTTTCAGCCCTCCGCAGTGCGGTGCAGCTACTCGTCAACCGTCACGACGCACTACGCACCACGTTCGATCCAGCGGCCGATCGACAAGTGATTGCGAATTCGATGACGGTCGATGTTCGGTTGTTCGATGCATCCACGCAGGAGGACTCTGAGACGTTTATCGCCGACTGGCAAACGGAAGAAGCGCGAAAAGTGTTTGATTTCGTTCGTGGACCGTTGTGCCGCGCGAACGTGCTGAGGGTGTCGCAGCGATATCACATCTTCGTGCTGACGATTCATGGCCTCGTGATCGACGGCTGGTCGATGGGTATTTTGCTGCGCGAGCTGAGGACGTTGTATGAAGCGGAATGCCGGCGCGTAGCGCCTTCGTTGCCACCGGCGAAACAGTTTAGCGAGTACGTGCAATGGCAATTGCAGCAGCAACAAAGTCCGGAGATGGATTTGGCTGAAGCTTACTGGCTGGAACAGTACTCAGATTCCATCCCGGTGCTCGAGTTGCCGACCGATCGGCCACGTCCTCGGGTCCAAACTTACAACGGCCTGCGCGAGCGTCTCACCATCGACGCATCGTTGTGCAGCGCGCTCAAACACGTGAGTGTGCGTGAGGGAGCAACGCTCTTCATGACGCTCCTCGCAGGCTACCAGCTCCTGCTGCACCGGTTGACCAATCAGGACGACGTGGTGGTGGGTTTCACACCCGCGGGGCAGACGTCAGTGACTGGCGACGATCTGATCGGTTACTGCCTCAACCTGCTACCGTTGCGCAGCCGCTTCGGTGACGATCCGTCGTTCAGTGAATATCTCGCTCGATCCAAGCGAGTGCTTTCAGATGCTTTGGACCATCAGATTTACGCGCTGCCCAACCTGATCAGGAAACTCAAAGCAAAGCGCGATCCAAGCCGCCCCGTCATCACCACGACTTTCAATCTTGATCGCGGCAATCGCATGCAGTTTTTCGACCTCGATGTCGAGGTAGTTCCGGTCTCAGCCAACTCATCCAAGTTTGATCTGGGCCTGAATGTCATCGATCAGAACGGCGAGTTGCTCCTCGACATGGATTACAACTCCGACCTCTTCAATGCGACCACGATTCACCGTTGGCTCGGTCACTTGCGCACGTTGCTGGCAGGCGTCGTCGTCGATCCGCGACAACGTCTTTCCGAGTTGCCGTTGCTCGACGAGCAGGAGCAACAGCAAATGCTGGTTGACTGGAATCGAACGCAGGCGGAGTTTCCGAACGCGAATCGAACGTTGAGTGAGTTGTTCGAAGCGCAGGCGGAAAGCACGCCCGAGCAGATTGCACTCACTTTTGCGGACGAGAAGCTGACTTACCGAGAGCTGAACGAACGTGCGAACCGTGTAGGCCATTACCTGCGGCGGCAGGGCGTGAAAACCGAGGCGCTCGTCGGCATTATGCTGGAGCGTTCGATCGATTTAATGGTAGCGGTGCTCGGAGTCTCGAAAGCCGGCGGCGCGTACGTGCCGCTCGATCCGAATTACCCCGTAGAGCGGCTCTCTTTCATTCTCGAAGACACTGGCGCTCCGTTGTTGATCACCACGGAGCGTTTAGCCGATCTCGTGCCCACCACCGCGAAAGTAATTCAACTCGACGTCGAGGCAGAGCAGATCAGCCAGGAGAGCCGCGAGAATCCAGCGCCTGCGGCGAGCTCGGACCACCTCGTCTACGTCATCTACACGTCCGGCTCAACCGGCACGCCGAAAGGCACGCTCATCACACACGGCGGGCTGATCAACTATCTGATCTGGGCCATCGAGGCGTACCCGGTGGCCGCAGGCAATGGCTCGCCGTTCCATACCTCGCTGAGCTTCGATCTGACACTCACCAACATCTATCCGGCGCTGCTCGCCGGCCGTACGGTGGAGATCATCCCCGAAAAACCAGAAGGCGTAACCGGGCTGGTTACCGCACTCTTGCGCAAGCCAAACTATAGTCTCGTCAAGCTAACACCAGTACAGGTCCAATTGGCCGCAAACGAACTCGCAAAACGACCACCAGCCGAGCAACTGTCGCATTCACTTGTGATCGGCGGTGAGAACCTGCTGGCCGAACAAGTCAAATGGTGGCGCGAAGAGCAACCGCAAATCAGACTCTTCAACGAGTATGGTCCAACTGAGACAGTCGCCGGTTGCTGCATCTACGAGGTGCAGGCGGAGACAGAGTGGACCGGCTCAGTCCCGATCGGCAAGCCAATAGCGAACACCCAGCACTACATTCTCGACGCAAAAGGACAGCCGGCGCCGGTCGGTATCGCCGGGGAGCTCTACATCGGCGGCGCAGGCGTGGCCCGCGGTTACCTGAATCGTTTTGAACTGACCGCGGCGCGCTTTCTGCCAGACCCGTTCAGCGGCGCACCCGGCGCACGTATGTATCGCACCGGTGACGAAGCTCGTTACCGTGCTGACGGAGTAATTGAATATCTCGGCCGGTTGGACCAGCAGGTGAAGTTGCGTGGTTTCCGCATCGAGCTTGGCGAAATCGAGGCAGTGTTGTGCCGGCATCCAAATGTAAGAGAAGCGGTTGTCGTTGTCAGAGGCGAGGCCGAAGAGAAAAGACTCTTCGCTTATGTCTGCGGTGAGTTCGAATCTGCTACGACTGAGCTGCGCAACTTTCTCAAACAATACTTGCCCGAGTACATGGTCCCGGCCGCGTTTATCGTGCTCGACAAGATGCCGTTGAGCAATAGCGGCAAAGTGGATCGCAAGCGACTGCCCGAGCCGGATACGAGTCGTCCGTCGCTGGCTGAGACTTACGTGGCGCCACGAACCGAAGTAGAGCGAGTGCTCGTGAAGATCTGGAGCGAAGTGTTGTCTGTGAAGCAGGTGGGAATTCACGATAACTTTTTCGAGCTCGGTGGTGATTCGATTCTCAGCGTTCAGATCGGGGCGCGCGCGCACCAGGCGGGACTCCCGTTAACGGCGCAGGAGATCTTTTATCACCAGACTATAGCCGAGTTGGCGGCAGTAGCAGAGAGTGCTCTACAGCTCACCGCTACGGCCCAGGAAGAAGTGACTGGACCGGTAGAGCTGCTGCCGATACAGCACTGGTTCTTTGAGCAGGAGTTGCCGGAGCCGAACCACTTCAACCTGTCCGTAATAGTGAGTGCCGGCAATGACATGAATATGGATGCACTCCGCGGCTCGCTGGCAGCAGTGCTGCGACATCACGACGCGCTGCGGATGCGTTACGAAAAGCTGAGTGATGGCACCTGGCAGCAGCGGTATGCGCCTGTCGCTGAAGTTGAAGTTTCGTTGGAAGTAGTTGACCTGAATGCAGTGCCGGTGGAAGAACTACAGGACACAATTTCGAAAACCGCGGCGGACTCACAACGAACACTGAATCTCGAGCGGGGACCGCTGTTCAAGGCTGTCTACATTGATCTGGGAGCGGATCGAGGAGCGCGGCTGTTGCTGGTGGTCCACCACCTCGTGATGGATATAATCTCGTGGCGCATTCTCTTCGACGATCTGCAAACAACTTACAAGCAAATTACTAACGGCGAAGCAGTGCAGTTACGAGCCAAGAGCACTTCCTACCAGCAATGGGCCGCGCAACTGAAAGCTTACGCATCGAGCGCTGAGTTAGGCCGGGAAGTTGGGTACTGGACTGATGAGCGGCGGCAGCAAATACAGCCACTGCCCGTCGATCATCACGGTCGCAATCTGGAGAGCACTATCAAGTACGCAAACAGTAAGCTCTCTAAGGAGCTGACAGAAGCATTGCTGCGTGAAGTGCCGCGAGTTTACCACACGCAGATCAACGAAGTGCTCCTCGCGGCGCTTGCGGGTATGTACCAGCAGTGGACCGGTGAGCGGTATCTGATCGTGGATATCGAGGGACACGGGAGAGAAGCATTGAGCGAGGAAGTGCTGTTGACGCGAACCATCGGTTGGTTCACATCGATCTATCCGCTGCTGTTGGAGGTCGAAGCCGGCAGCGACTATGGCGAGCGCTTGAAGAGTATCAAGGAACAGGTGCGAAAAGTGAAAAACGGCGGCATCGGGTATGGCGTGTTGCGATACCTGAGTGCGGATGAAGCAGTCCGCAGGCAGTTAAAAGAGCAACCCCAGGCGGAGATCAGTTTCAACTACCTCGGCCAGCATGACCAGGCAGTGAGCGAGATCAAAGAAGCAGGGTTGTTCGGCGCCGCCGCGGAAGGGGTTGGTCCGGTCAGAGCGGTTCAGGGCGACCGGCGCTACAAGTTACAGGTGAACGGTACTGTCATAGATGGTGAGTTGCACATGAGCTGGGAGTACAGTTCGGACGTGCATCGCGAAGAAACGGTGGCCCAACTCGCTGCTGAACATCTGCGCGAGCTGGAGCGGCTGATTCGTCACTGCCAGAACGCGAACGCCGGTGGATTTACTCCTTCCGACTTCGCCGAGTTCAAGTGGAGCGAGAGCGATCTCGAGGACATTTCCGCGGCAATCGCAAAGGCGCGAGGCGTAGCCTAAGTGCTAAAGAACAAAGATTTATGGCTGGAGAAGCAGCAAGAGACTTCTTGAATCGTATCGCTATGATCGGCCCGGCGGGACGATTTCCGGGAGCGCGCAATGTCGAAGAGTTCTGGATCAACCTGCGCAACAGTGTGGATCGGAGCTTCTTCTCCGACGAGCAACTGCTCCGCAGGGAGCGACAGCCGGACATCGCTAACTGGTTCTATGTGCCTTCGTGGCGGCGTGCTCCACTCTCGAGAATTCCCAATGCGGGTGAGCTGAAGAGCCGGAAGCAATGCTGGCTTGTGTTTACGAGCAAGAATGAGTTTGGCCCGGAGCTGGTGAGGGACCTCGAGCAGCAGGAACAAGAAGTGATCTCTGTTGTTCCCGGCACACGCTTCGCGAAACTCTCCAACGGCAGTTACAGGATCGATGCACAGGATCGAAGTCATTATAGTGCTTTGCTCAAAGAGCTTGCGACACCGCCACAACGCATCGTTCACCTATGGAATTTGAATTCGATGCCCAGACGGCAGGAGAACGGTGAGAGCTTTCAGCGAACACAGGCGCAGAGCTTCTACAGTTTGCTGTTTCTGGCGCAGGCGCTGGATGAGCTCAAGATCGATCAGGATCTCGATTTCACTGTCGTATCCGACAGCGTGCAGGAAGTGACGGGTGAAGAGTTGTTGTGTCCTGAGAAGGCAATGGTGCTTGGTCCAAGTCGCGTGCTGCCACAGGAGTATCCGAACATCACGTACCGCAGCATCGACGTTGTCTTGCTCAAGTCGAAGGGCTCGCAGCACAAGCTCGTGAAGCAGGTGATCGCAGAGATCGTGGCGAGATCGTCTGACACTTTCGTAGCCTATCGTGGGCAGCATCGCTGGACGCAGAGTTTTGAGCCTTTACCGGTTGCGGCGCCGGGCGACGGCGGGGTGCGCCTCTCGGAAGGCGGACTTTACCTGATCACCGGCGGGCCCAATGATCTGAATCTCGAGCTCGCTGAATTACTGGCACGCGCAGCCCGCGCCAAAGTTCTACTTGCCGGCAGGTTTGATGAAGCGAGCCGGCGGGCCGAAAAGTTGAAGAAGATCGAAGCAGCGGGCGGAGAAGTCATGTTCGCCAATGTTGACGCAGCAGACGCGCAACAACTTCGCAAAACGATCGCGGACGCTCAACCGCGTTTTGGTCCACTCAAAGGAATCTTCTTTAACCCAAACACTGCGAGTGAGGACGTGAATCCCCTTCGCAGCATCGATCCCGAGAAGTGCAGCGCGCGCCTGCGGCAAACCGCACGCGAGCTCGCAAACCTGGAAAGTTTAACTGAAGAAACCGAACTCGACTTCTGTGTCCTGATTTCTTCCTTGTCGACGATTGTCGGCGGACGCGGTGAGATCGTTTCGGCTGCGGCCAATCACATCGTCGACACGTTTGCACAAACGCAGAAACAGAACGCAACGGGTTGCTGGATGAGTTTGAACCTGGATCTAAAACACCTCAGAAACGATGCAGGCTCACCAGCGGAACTGAGGATCACGCGCGATCAGGCGGCAGAAGTATTTCGCCGTGTCTTGTCGCTGAACACGATCTCGCAAGTGGCTGTGTCAACTATCGATCTGCGTGAGCGGTTGGCGCGTGAGAAAGCCGGTAACTGAGATGAGTACCCAACCCGTCGTCAAATCATGCATGATCTATCCGAAGCCTAACCCGCAGTCGCGGATGCGTCTCTTCTGCTTTCCTTATGCTGGAGGAACAACGGCAGTATTTCGTAACTGGCCACAATACCTTCCCTCCGAGATTGAAGTGTGTGCGATTCAATATCCGGGAAGAGGGAATCGTTTCGCTGAACCTCTGAGCGAAGATATTGTGGACGTTATGAATGCGGTTTATTCGGACCTTCAACCTCTTCTGAAGAAGCCTTTTGCGTTCTTCGGTCACAGCATGGGAGCGCTCGTGAGCTACGAGTTCGCGCGGCGCCTTCAGCAGGAAAAACAGCCGGAGCCGTTTCAACTGCTCGTCTCCGGTTGTATCGCTCCTCACTTGAGAATTGCTAACGAGGTCACCTACAACCTGCCGGAGCCGGAGTTCATCGCCGAGTTGCGAAGTTTGCAGGGGACGCCGGCTGAAGTTCTCGACAATGCGGATCTGATGCAGCTCATGATGCCAATTATTCGCGCAGACTTTAAGGCTTCGCAAACTTACAACTACATTCCTGGTCCACCACTGGAATGTTCGCTTCGTGCGTTCGGCGGTCTCGAGGACGAGCTGGTTTCACGAGAGAAAGTAGAAGCGTGGAGCGAACACACTCGTGGATCTTTTCGTGCCCAGATGCTGCCGGGCGATCATTTCCTTCTCAACACCTCAGCGTTATTACTCACGCGCATCATCGCACAGGAATTACTAATACATCTGAACAAAGGCGCCGGCCGAGTTCAGCATGCCTAAGCGTAAAGGTTAACAATGTCAACCATCGTCATCGCGATGTTCCCTGAACTTGGGCATCTCAACGCGACTCTCAAACTCGCACGTTCTCTTCGTTTGCGTGGCCATCAGGTTTATTACCTGATTGGTTCCGATTACGAGGCTTACATGCGAGCACAGGATTTGAATTTTATTAGTTTGGGCGAACGTTTAAGGAAGGATCCCAAATCCCTTACGCAGCTCGATATTATGGATTACTTACTGGAAGCCAGAATGCAGGGCCGGGCGCTCAACGAGTATTACACTGGTGTAGTCCAGATGTTCCGACAGGAGATTGCGTCGCTAATTCCGAAATTGAGGCCCAACCTCTTCCTGATTGACCTGTGTGTGCCAGACATAGCTCTGGTAGCGCAAGAGCTCGGGCTGCCTTTTGTTTTTCTCAATACGACGTTTGTAAGCCACCCCCCAGACACATCGGTTTTAAACAGTCATCCGGAGCTTGCACAAGTGCCGGAGTTGATTCTGTCTCCAGCTGAGTTTGATTTTCCGCAGTCCAGGCGGCTCGGCCAGAGCGTTCGCTATTACCTCGGACCCAGTGTCGACTTACGGCGGAAAGAGGACGATCCTTTTGACTGGCAGAGACTTGATCCCACCAAGCGGCTGATCGTCTGTTCTCTCGGTAGCCAATCACAAACCCTGCTGGGAGCGAAAAACTTTTTCCAGGTCATTATCAACGCCGTATCAGATCTCACTGATTGCCAACTGATACTTGTTACCGGCGCTCATTTTGTTGACGATTTCCCGCGTGTTCCCGCAAACGTCATAGTCATGCCGCGTGTGCCGCTGTTGCAAATGATCGAGAAAGCTGACGTCCTGATAACGCACGGAGGTTTCAATACAATCAAGGAAGGTCTCCTCCTGGGAACTCCCATGATTGTGTTTCCATTTTCGAACGACCAGCCCATGAATGCGGCAAGGATTGCGTATCATGGCCTCGGTTTAACGGGTAACGCGATAACCGTGACGCCAGAACAGGCGCGCACCCTCATTGAAAGAGTCATGCAGACCGGCTTCCGGGAGCGCGCGCTTGCTTTTCGGCAACTACTCCAAAAGGTCGAGGCCGAAGAACTGGGTTGCAAGATCGTGGAAGCAATTCTTGCGAGTGTGGAAAAGAAAGCCCGGGTTGCGAGCGCTACAACTGTTGGCGCCATGGTGAGCAAATGAGTTGGAGCAATAAGAAAGTTCTGATCACGGGCGCTGGCGGATTCATCGGCAGCCATCTCACTGAGCGTCTCGTTGACCTGGGTGCAAAGACGCGCGCGCTTGTGCATTACAACTCGATCGGCTCGTGGGGCTGGCTGGACCAGTCGCCGTTGAAGGACGACGTTGAAGTCGTACTCGGCGACATTCGCGACCAGGACACCGTCTCACATGCGGTAGATGGCGTCGATGTGGTGTTCCATCTCGCCGCACTGATCGCGATCCCCTACTCTTACCAGGCTCCGCTCTCGTACGTGCGCACGAACGTTGAAGGAACTCTCAACGTGCTGCAAGCTGCGCAGCATGCCGGTTCTGAGATCGTGGTCCATACGTCGACAAGCGAGGTTTATGGGACTGCACTCACAGTGCCCATTGACGAGAACCATCCGCTGCAAGGCCGGTCGCCGTATTCGGCCAGCAAGATCGGAGCCGACAAGATCGCTGAGTCGTTTCATCTCTCGTTCGGATTGCCGGTCGTTACAGTGCGACCGTTCAATACCTTTGGACCAAGACAGTCCGCGCGCGCAGTGATACCGGCGATCATCACACAGGCACTCAACGGCTCTGAGATTCGACTCGGCAATCTCGAACCGACACGCGATCTCAACTTCGTCGCCGACACGGTTGAGGGATTCATCAAAGCCGCCGAAACTCCGAAAGCGATCGGCGAAACAATCAACCTCGGATCTGGTCGTGAGATCTCGATCAAGAATCTCGCCGCATTGATCCTCAAGTTGATGAATCGAAACATTCGGATCGCGCTCGAGGACGTGCGCTTGCGGCCGGAGAATAGCGAGGTCGAACGGCTCTGCGGTGACAATCGCAAGGGACAATCAATCCTCGGCTGGACTCCGAAGTACTCACTCGAAGAAGGACTTACCGTTACCATTGAATGGATTCGTGAAAACAGTGAGCGATATCGAACCGGCGTCTATGTCGTATGAGCCCGGCGGGATCTCCAAATACTGACCACCTCAGCGACTCCGGCAATCTGTAATTCTATATGTCTGAGAGACCGCTCACCTTTGTCGCAGTGACGGGCGCCGCCGGATTTATCGGCAGTCATCTCGTGGAGCGATTAGCGAAGGACGGAGTTCACGTCAGGGCACTGGTCCACACTAACGCCAATCGCGAGATCGGCAATCTCAGCGTTTTACCTCCAAACGTGCTCAGCAAGCTCGATATCCGTTTCATCGACATTCTTGACGCCAATGACGTGCAGTCCGCGCTGCAGTCAGTAGATACAGTTTTCCATCTGGCTGCGAATATCAGTATTCCTTACTCGATCGAGGCGCCGATGTTGATTCTGCAAACAAACGTTATTGGCACTTACAACGTCTTGCAGGCTATCAGAGAGATGAAAGATACGAGGGCGATCATCGTTTCGAGCAGCGAAGTTTATGGCAAGGCCACGATGAATCCCATTCGTGAAGATCACGAATTGTGTGCCTGTTCGCCTTACGCCGCCTCGAAGATCGCCGCGGAGAAGCTCGCGGAGTCGTATTACTATTCCTTCGATGCCGACGTTGTAGTCGTCCGTCCCTTTAACACCTACGGCCCGCGCCAGTCTTCCAGAGCCGTCATCCCCTTGATCGTCAATCAGGCGATGGAGTCGTCAGAAGTGACACTCGGAAACGTGCTGGCGGTGCGCGACTTTTTATTCGTTCACGACACCGTCGAAGGAATGATTGCGGCCGCCACCGCCAACGACGTGCAGGGACAAAGCTTCAATCTCGCTACCGGCACCGGAATCTCCGTCGAAGATCTGGTCTACAAAATCGGCTCCCTGATGGGCCGGTCACTGACGATTCACATGAGCGTTACCCGAACACGAGTCGCGAACAGCGAAGTTTGGCAGCGAATTGGAGACGCTGAAAAGGCCCGAACTAAACTTGGTTGGAGCCCTAAGGTAGAACTTGATGAAGGATTGATGCTCGTCATTAACGAAGCGCGCAACTCAATGCCGGCGCAAATGATTTCATAACGCTTCTTGTGATTTTTGTGGCTGGAAGATCATGTCAACGATCGTCATTTCCATATTGCCCGAGTTGGGCCACATTAATGCGACCCTCAAGCTCGCCAAGTCTTTGATGGCCCGTGGTCATGACGTCTATTACCTCGGTAGCCCGGATTACAAGCCGTATGTCCAGCAGCAGAGTTTGCGCTATATCACCCTGGGCGAGAGTGTTGGCAACGATGCATTCCCAGACCGGCCCCTCATGAGGGCGTGGCTGGAAGGTCGATTACGTTGTCACGCACTGGACCAACGCCTCACGCGCGTGGTGGAGATCTTCCGGCGCGAGATTGACGATCTGGCTCGAAATCTCAGGCCGGACCTTTTACTGATCGATCCGTTCATGCCTGAGATACCTCTAATAGCCCACGAACTGGCGGTGCCTTATGTGTTCCTCAACACTGCTTTGTTCAACCCGCTCGACAACACGCCGCTGGTTTCCGTCGCACCTTATCTTTCTCATGTGCCCGAGCTGATCTTGATCCCGCAAGAATTTGACTTTCCTGAGCCGCAAGGCCGTGGTAAGCGAAAGCTTTATTACCTTGGCGCGGAAGTCGATTTGCAGCGTCAGGAAGAACTGTTTGACTGGGCCTGGATCGATCCCAACAAACGATTCATCTATTGTTCATTCGGCAGTATGCCCGAGCTCCATACGAACATGCAGCGCTTCTTCGAGACGATCGTTGAGGCCGTTCGCAACCTGCCACAGTATCAGCTACTTCTCAAGACAGGCCCGAATTTCGGACACGAGGGGTTCAAGAACGTTCCCGCAAACGTTCTGCTGGTGAAACGCGCGCCGCAGTTGGGGATACTCCAGCGGACCAGCATCTTCATCATGCACGCAGGCCTAAACAGTCTCAAGGAGGCGCTCTGTTACGGAGTGCCGATGATTGTTTTTCCTGCCGCGCACGATCAGCCGATGAACGCGGCCAGAGTTGCTTATCACCGGCTTGGTGTAACGGGCGACATGCTAACCGTGACGGTCGATCAAGCGCGCACGCTGATTCAAAAGGTTGGGGAGACAGGCCTGTATCGCCAGCGCGCTAATCACTTCCGCGACATTATCAGGCAGTACGAAGAAGCGCAGGTGAGCGTAATGGTTGTGGAAGCATTCCTGCAGCGCCTCGCAAGTAAACCACGCATGACGGTTTTAGCCGCGGATGCACGCTGATCGGCTCCAATAGGCAAAGCTGCTCCAATAAATGCAACTCGAGAACACAGAAGATTTTTATCCGCTTTCGCCGTTGCAAGAGGGCATGCTGTTCCACGCTCTCTATTCACCGGAAGGTGGAGAGTACATCTTGCAGATGCTTTGCACGATGCGAGGCGACTTCAAAGTTACGGCTTTCAAACAAGCGTTGCATCGAGTGGTCCAACGACACGCGGCTTTAAGAACTTTCTTCATTTGGGAAGGACTCAAGGAGCCTGTGCAGGTAGTACAAAAGCATCTGGATCTAACCTGGGACCACCTGGACTGGCGAGGGCTATCGCCTGAAGTTAATTACGAGCAGTTGACGGACTATTTAGTAAGAGAACAAACCCGCGGATTTGATCTTTCTCGCGCGCCCCTGATGCGTTTGGCCCTAATCCGGGTGACCGGTGACGAATACCAGTTTGTTTGGACTTTTCATCACATTCTTCTGGACGGCTGGTCCGCCACTCTGGTTTCCAGAGATATCATCTCATTTTATCGAGCTCTGTCTCGAGGTGATGATCTGCGGCTTCCAAATCCACATCCCTATCGCGATTACATCGCATGGTTGCAGCAACAGGACCTGGCCAGCGCCGAAAAGTACTGGCGCGAGGCTCTCAAGGGATTCACCACAGCCACTCCGTTAATACCAAATAACGTTCCGGCGCCCAGCCCGAATCTTCAGGCTTACTATGCTCGTGCTATCAGCCTATCGACAGATGAGACGGTTCGGTTACGGGACGCAGCGCGCAAGCACAGGTTGACTTTGAACACACTGGTTCAGGGAGCATGGGCGTTGGTCCTGAGTCGCTACAGCGGGCAACACGATGTAGTCTTCGGCGCCACCGTTTCGGGCCGTCCGCCGGAATTGGAAGGTGTCGAAGAAATGGTCGGCATCTTCATCAATACTTTGCCTGTACGCGTGAGGGTAGCGCCTGAAATGCCGGTGGCCGATTGGTTATGGCAGTTACAAAAAGAACAGTTCGAGAGTCGTCAATACGAATATAGCCCATTGACACGAGTTCAGGGATGGAGCGAAGTAAAACGTGGAAGCCCCTTATTTCAAAGCATAGTTGTGTTTGAAAATTTTCCGGGAACGACTTCTTCATCCGTAGCAGCGAACCACGGAGGGCCGGGCGTAGGGGAGGTTCGCTGTCTCATCAAAGAAAGTTACCCGTTGACGTTGGCGGCTCACCCTGGTCCGCAAATGCTATTAGAGATCAAGTACGACACCTCTTTGTTCGATGCCGTGATTATCAGGCATATGTCAAAACATCTTGAGACATTCATCAATGCCCTCTCGCAGAGTAACGTTTGGCAACAGACGTTGGGCGAGGTTTTGGAGCGAACGCACGCCGAGCAACAAGTCAACGAAGAGCGCAAGGTTAAAGAGGCCCGTTCGCAGTTGCTCAAACAGGTGAAACGGAAGGTTGTCACTGGAGCTGCTTGAAGAAGATGGTTACAAAACCGGAACTAAAGAAGCTTCACTTCGGTGATGGTCGTCGAGCCGCAAGCGTCTCGGAAGAGACTATGGAAGAGAACC
>Ga0075424_100000494_pt1 | contig 30776 bp, 34 predicted proteins | sample SoiMethybrSBSTD3_FD_75301 | JGI IMG/M metagenome (GOLD analysis project Ga0075424, IMG submission 75301) | Bulk soil microbial communities from a Populus tree surrounding site in Tennessee, USA - Soil MetaG P. TD hybrid SBSTD3 | ecosystem: Environmental > Terrestrial > Soil > Tree plantation... | reverse complement strand
GCTCGCCGGTGACGTGTTCACGCCCGATCTGATCGAGACCTGGATCGAGTTGAAGCGCGAAGACATCGACGCTGTACGGCTCCGCCCGCATCCGCATGAGTTTGAGCTCTACTACGACGTCTGATTCCGGTCGTTCGCCGAAACCCCCAGATTCACGCGTGGATCCGGGGGTTTCGCGCTTCTCGGGGAGACTCGATCGGAACCGGATTCCGCAGGGATTCCGCAGGAGATCCGCTCCAGATATATCGCCGACCAGGCCGCTGGCCGGGGCGACGATCGTTTGTACCGGTCGAAAGTCCGCCCGTCGTGATCGGCGCTACTGGCACTGCGGCCATCCTGCGCTGCCTACTGCTCCATGATTCGAAAGCCTGCATACGCCTGTCGCAAGCCGATCATCTAGCGGGTCGCCTGCAGTTCGAGGCGTTCGCAGTGAGTCATTTCAGGGCAGGCCGGCGCGATCGAATTCCTGTTGGAGCCGTGGCCGACGGCGGTGTGTCTCGCGGAGGTCGGCGATGAGCTCGTCAACTCCGGCCGCCTCGGCTGACCCGCTGGCCAGCTTGCGCATTTTCGCCAACCGACGAGCGGCGATCCGGTAATGCTGCGCCCCCGCCTGGGTCAGTTGGTTGTCGACGAGCTGGGCGTGAACCGGCAGCACGGCGAGCGGGTCGATCTTCTCGTACGCCATGGCCAGCCGCTCCCACACATCGTCGCTGTCGAGGCCGAGTGAGTTCGCCAGGTTCCAGGCGAACTTGACCTCCTTGAGGGTGAGCAGCGCGAAGAGCACAGCGTCGCGTGGGCTTGCGGTCAAGGTGGCGACCACCTCGGCGCGGTAGCTCGGCCATGACGGCCCGGCGTCCTGGTAGAGGTGGGCGGCTGTGCTGGAGCACGGCCACCGCCGGAACACCTCCAGGCGGGCCGGGAGGAGCTCAGCGCGCTGGTGCTTGGCCAACAGGTTGCACCAGTATCCGGCGGCCTTGAGCGACTGGTGCCCGCGGTCAAAGTCGGTCGCCTGCTTCGCCCAGTCGAGGGCCAGGCCGATCTCGCCGATCTCCTCGAAGGCCTCGGCGGTGTCCTGAAGCCACGCGGCGACCTTCCGGTCACGGGCGTAGGTGCGGATGATGGCGTCCGTGTCGCGGTCCAGAATGGCTAGGCGCCGAGCGTTCCACTCGATCATGAACCTCAGCCGGATCCGTCGTTGGGATTGCCGCCTCCAAGATGTCGACGGCTTCATGCATCTGCCGACCGTGCGCATTCGACGCGCTCCACCGGGAGAGGTCTGCTCGAGTCCTGATCAGCGGGAGGACGGTCTCGGCGAGTGTGGTCACGGTACAGATTCTCTGTCAATCGCTAACCGAGACGAGTCTTGCCCATGCCCGACGGGTCACAGGAGGATTCGCTTGCAGGCGGCGTTCACCGCCTCGGCGAAGTCGTTCCGTACCGCGACCGGCTACCGGACATCGCGACAATGTCGTCGGGTCGGTCCCAACCGAGTAGAACATTCGCAATGTCGCCTGCTTGAGTTACAGAGATCACCCGCCCGTTGGCCTTGCCCCGGCAGGTTGCGACCACTCCGCGAAGCACTCGCTGATCAAAGACCTAACGAGGTTTCCTTCCGCGTCGGTGTAAAAATCCAGGCGTCCTCGTGAAACGCCTCTTCGAACATGTTGATGTTGCCTGCGCCGAAGGCGTCGCTGTACAGGTGAACAACCCGCACGATCTCGTTGTAGTCCGGCGCACTGCTTCTCATTGGCGCAGTCGCTGTGGTCATTCCGGCCCTCCTGTAGCCGGGTTGCGTTGGCGCCCTGCGCGCGAGCCGCTCGGTTGGCCGACATCTCTGCGACAGCGCCTGCCCCACGAAGCCGAGTCCCGTGGAGGACCCTCTAGCGACACATCAATGCGCGCCTCGACGGCGGGACTGACACAGGAAACCACCTCAAATTCAATAATCTGTTTCAGATGCGACTGGTCGTGAGGGTATGCCGTTCGGCCAATGGGTACCGGAACTGGCCGCGGGTCGCAGTGTGGATCTGAGGCGACACACGTCAAAATCAACATGATCAAGATCAACTTCAGAACAGCGAGAGTGTTCCGCAGACGGCGTCGGCCTGGCTGATCATCCGATGGTCCGCAGCTTCAAGTGGCCGTTCATTAGGTGGTGTTTGCAGCGGCTCCAAGGGCCACGCCGACAACTCGACAGTGCACGATGGCCGCCGCTAAGGTCCCGGCCGAGATGAATTCTTTGGCTTGTGATGCGTCACTGTGATGCGATTCGCGGGGCCCAGCTATCGCGGCGTCGATTGGCACACCTGCGTCAACGCTATCGAGGTTCATGCCGACGCTCGAGTTGCCAGTCGCCGTTGCGAGGCGTCTACAGGGCAGCTACTTGGTCATGGATTCCACAGTTCAGATCCGAACTCAATGAGAGTTGACTCTCTGGATGCTTAGGAGAACCGCCGTGATCGGCCCTTTGCTGCTCTCTGCGGCTTCCTAGCTGGAGCCGGCGGCAGAGAGGATTTCTTGTGAGGGCGCCGCGGCGAGGAGCGGCCCTGCCCGCTCCGAGGCCAACGTGGCGGCAAAGGTGCGCAACGTCTCGGCAGCTGCGGCCATGGTGGCGGCCGCCTCTCCATCTTGGCCCGTTTGCACAAGCGCCTTTCCCAAGGTCCACTGTGCTCGCCACAGCGTCGGCGGGTGTCCGAGCCGCCGGATGCCGTCGAGCGCTGCGCGCAGCTCGTCGATCCCACGCTCGGGCTGGCCGAGAGCCGAAAGCGCCTGGCCCAGGACGAGGCGTGCGGCGAGTTCGTACTTGACCCGTTGGACCTGGCGCGACTGGGCGATGGCTTCTTGGGCCAGCCGGGCCGCTTCGGCATGGTCCCCTTTCGCCAGGGCGATCTCCGCCTTTGCTTCGGCCAGGCGCCCGGCCATGAGCCATTGGTGCGCTCCCTTGATGTTCTGAGTGCGGTTCCACAGCTCGGGCCATCGAGCCTCAGCTTTGCCTACCTCGCCGCGGGCCAGGTCGGTGAACAGCAGGTCGATCCCGGATTGGAGCACCGCATTCGTGAATCCGGCAGCCGCACCCAGCTCTGCGGCCTCCTGGTTACGCCGGGTGGCTTCGTCTAGCTGAAACAGGTCGCGGTACAGCGCGCTGGACATGTTGAGCGCGCGGGCCGTCATACGGTGCACCAGGTCAGACTCATGTCCGCGGGCGATGAGGCCCTCGAACCTCCGAAGGGCTTCCTCGTGTCGACCCATGCCGGTCAAGGCGAGCGCGTGGACCGGCCCCGTTCGGAGCAACGAGTCGGAGCTCTTGATCTCCTCAGCGAAGGAAATCGCCTGCTCGCCGTACTCCAGGGCACGCTGGTAGTCGCCGGTCCAGTACCGGTCCGTGGTCATCTGATCGAGGAACAGCGCGCGTTCGGCCCGACGGGTGCCGGGGATCCACTGCGCCAGGGCCCGGTCGCCTAGCTCGAAGGCCGTGTTCATATTTCCGGCCATGCTCGAGGCCAGGCTCTGTAGCGCCAACGCCGGTCCTATGAACTCCTCGGCGGACAGGGACTGGGCCAGGTCGAGTGCCTCCTGCGACATTCGGGTCGTGCCCTCGGCATCCAACGCCCAATGCGCCGTATGCGCGCGCGCCGTCAATACCTTCAGGCGCTCCAGACCCTCGGTCTCTTCCAAGAGCCTGTCCAGGCCGGCTGTGGTATCGGGATCGCCTAGCTCGACCTGCGTCTCGGCCCGTCGAATCGCGATCGCTCGGCGCAGTTCGGGTTGGCCCTCCGGCACGAGCTCCATGGCCTGGCCGAACAGGGCCACGGCCTCACCCTTCGCCCATCCCTTGGCAGCGTGCTCGGCGGCGAGCTGGAGAAACCGAACCGCCTGGTTGAGGTCGCCGGCCTCGTGCCAGTGGTGGGCCAGCAGTGCGGCGGCCTCCTCGATCCGCTCGCCGGCCGCCGACTCGATGAACCGTGCTACCGCGGCGTGGCGCTCTCTACGGGCCGCCCGGGGGAGCGTGGCGTAGGCCACCTCCCGGATGAGCATGTGCTTAAACAGATATTCGTGGTCGCCCTGGATCTGGCTACCCGACTCCCGATGGATGAAATCGCGGCTCTCCAGGATGTCCAGCGCATCCTCCAGCTCGACCGCCGACCGGGTTGCCTCGAGCGCCTGAACGGCTCCCCGCCAGAACACCTTTCCGATCACCGCCGCGTCGAGCAGTGCACCCCGGGCAGCAGCGGGAAGCGTATCGAGCCGCGCGGCGATCGTGGACCGCACGTTCGTGGGGAGCTTCTCGGTCGCCTCGTCGACTCGCTCGGCTAGCGAGGCCGCCAGCTCCTCGATGAACAGCGGATTGCCCTCGGCGGTGATCACCACGCGATCGGCCGCGCCCCGCAGCCCGGAGAGCATCGGCAGGAGATGTCCGGCCAGCGCTCGGGCCTCGTCGAAGGAGAGTGGATGCAGCTGCATTGAGCTGTGCGACATCAGCCCCGCTCCCCAAGTCGGCCGGGAGTCCAAGAGCTCGGGGCGAGCCAAAGCTAAAAACATGACAGGCACGTTGCGAACCCGGGAGGCCAGCGACTCAAGAAGGTCCAGCTGGCTCGCGTCGGCCCAGTGGATGTCCTCAAACACCAGGAGGAGGGGTTGGCGGATCGCCAGCTCCTCCACGAACCTGCGCGCCGAGAAGAACAAGGGTTGCCGATCGGGCACGGCGTCTCCACCGAGGCCAATCAGGAGAGCCAGGTGGTCCACAACCTCGGGACCGTCGCTCACCCCGCACAGCTCGGTGACGACTGCGGCCAGCTTCGCCCGTGCGTCGGCCGGCGGATCGGTCTCAAAGATGCCCGCTAGGTCCTTGACCTGCTGACTGAACCCCCGATACCCAGAGGACCGGCCGTACGGGAGGGATCGTCCTCGCAACACGAGCGCCCCGGACGACTCGACCAAGCTGACAAACTCGCGGGTCAGGCGAGTCTTTCCAATCCCCGGAGGTCCAATCACGGTCACCAGGTCGGGGCGTCGCTCGGTCGTCACACCCTGCCAAGTTCGGCGCAGCAGCTCAAGCTCGCGGTCGCGTCCGACCATCGGCGCGGCCGAGGCGGCGCGCTCGGCTGGGGCAGTGAGCGCCTCCAGCGCGAGCCATGCCTGCAGCGGCTCCCGCTTGCCCTTCGCCTGAATCGGCTCGGCCGGTGCATAGCCGATCACGCCCCGGGTGGCCCGGTAGGTCTCTTCACCCACGACCAGCCCTCCCGGTGGCGCCCCGGTCTGGAGTCGTGAGGCGATGTTCACCACGTCCCCGTGGGCCAACCCCTGCGAGATGTCCGGCTGCTGGCGGGCATCCACAATCGCCTCGCCAGTGTTGACTGCGGCCCGCACGGTGAGGTCGAGGGCTGGATCCTCCCTATTCAGCTCTTGGATCGCGTCGAGGACACGGAGGCCGGCCCGGACGGCGCGCTCGGCGTCGTCACCATGAGAGACCGGAGCGCCGAACACGGCCATGACTGCATCCCCGATGAACTTCTCAACCACGCCGCCGAACGATTCGATTTCATACTTCACCCGGGTGTCATAGGGGATCAGCGTGGCCCGAACGTCTTCAGGGTCGGCCTGATCCGAGCGGGCGGTGAAGTCGACCAGATCGACGAACAGCACCGAGACGACCTTGCGCTCCTCAACGGCCGGCTCAACAGTCAATGCCGTACCGCAGGCCGAACAAAACCGCGCCCCCTCGGGATTTTGCTCCCCACAGGTCAGACACTGGGGCACGAGACGCAGTCTACGTGTGGCACTTTGCTGGTGGGAGAGGTCTCGCCTCAAGCGAGCGCGATCGGGACGGCCAGTAGCCGATCCCGATAGGAAGGGCGTTGAAGCGGTCCAGGGATAGCACCAGACACCTGCATGGGCGCTGCACGGTGAGCCGTCCGTGCTCCTGGAACGCTCCGCAGTCGAGTTCTCTGCATGTGTGGTCGGTGTTCGAGCAGACTTCGGCCATGCGCACAGTGGGCGTGGAAGAGGAGCTGCTGCTCTTCGACATGCACACCGGAAAGCCGCGTTCAGTTGCCGGTCAAGTCATCGCGGCCACCGGTGGAGACAGTAGGCGCGGAGCCGGCGAAGGCAGAGTCGAGGCCGAGCTCCAGCGCGCTACATGGTGGAAACCCAATCTTCCGTGGCCAGCGAGCTTGCCGACGTTGAAGAACAGCTGCGTAACTCGCGACATCTGGAGGCCAGTGCCGCCCAGGAAGCGGCGAGACACCCTTGTGGTTGCGGACTTGCCAACCCTTGGGCAACGCCCCGGGCCTAATGACCGTTTCTGCTGATGAGCCGCCAGGTCTCCACGTCGCCCTTGCCTTTCACGTCGACTAGCCCCATCGGCTCCGTGACGAACTCGTCGCCCAAGAGCTCCCAGGTCGGACGCGTGATCTGGATCTCGTCTGATGTCCCGTGCGACTCCATGCGGCTCGCCATGTTCACCGTGTCACCCCAGAGGTCGTAGAGGAAGCGCCGGCGTCCGATTACGCCCGCCACGACCGGGCCGGAGCTGATCCCGATTCGGAGCCGGAGGTCGCTCTCCGGCAGGCATGTGCGGGCGCAGTCCTTCATCTCTAGGGCGAGGCCAGCAAGCGCGTGCGCGTGGTCGGACCGAGGCCTGGGAACCCCCGCCGCAACCATGTAGCAGTCGCCGATCGTCTTGATCTTCTCGACCTCGTAGCGGTCGACAAGTTCATCGAAAGTCGTGAACAGACGATCGAGCATCCCGACGACCTCGCGCGCGTCGAGTCGGCTCGCAAGCGGAGTGAAGTCGACGACGTCCGCGAAGAGGATGCTGGCGTCGTCGAAGTGGTCTGCGATCGCGTGGGGTTCGGCCTGAAGGCGCAGGGCGACGTCCTTGGGAAGGATGTTTAGCAGGAGCGCCTCGACGCGCGCCTGTGCGCTGTCCCGACCTCGCGCGAAGGTTATGAGTAACAACATCGCCACAAGCGACACCACGACGATGTTGAGGACGTCGAAGGTCCGGACGAAAGCATCGGGCAGGTTGGCGCCGTTCGGCCGCACGACTTCGGAGAGCACGACCGTAAGCAACACGACGGCGACGAACGCCGCGAACCATGGCCAGGCGCGCGCGGGTCGGTCGAAAGCGACCGCGCCGAGCGGCGCAAGAAGCGACCACAGGATCACAAAGCTTGAGTCCTCGAGGCCGCCGAGCATGATCATCCCGAGCGCGGGCGCGACCAGGATCAGAAGGAACTGCGCCGTCCGCAGGAACGCGAAATTTCGATTCCGGGCGAAGACGGCGAGGCTGATGATCGATCCGGCGACATAAGCCCACGGCGTGAGCGCGACCGCCTCCTCGCCCACAACCCAATACAGGCAGCCCCAGAGGAACCCAATTGGCAGGATGAAGAGCGCGATCCCGACGAGCAGCCGTTTGCGGAAGCGCAGCTCCGACGAGTCGGCGGAGTCCGCCCCGATCGACAGGACGCGGTCCCCCAGCGCCGCGATCATGACAGGCGAGCGTAGTCGACGGTGGCTCTTGGATCGTCGGTCGCGTCCGTACGTCCAACAGCAATCAGGTCCGCTGATGTTGCTTTGGCTGGTCTCCGGCTAGCGGCCCCGTCGTCGTCGGCGAAGACGCTTCGTGGCGTCAGAGCGCCAGCGACGGTGCGAGTAGCTCGCCTAGCTCGCGGTTCGCGTATTGCCCGGCTCGGCCCACCCCTGGCCGCTAGCTTGGAAGCGGCTGATCCCACATCGTGAAGGGCCCAAATCTGAAGTGGTTGGTCAGCAGGGCCATATTTCTGGCTCGACGGTGTGGACGCCTCCATCCATCGCAATGTATTCGTCGTATTCGTCCAGACTGTCACGCCGGTGGTCAGCCCTGTTCTGCGAAGAATTCCACGAACCAACTCGGCTGCCAACCGACCCCGCCCTCCTGACCGTAGTGGATGTAGACCTCGATGTCCTTCGCAACCCCCGGTCCCGCCGCCGTAGGCCAACCCCCGGTCCCGCCGCCGCAACCATGTGACGCGGCGAACACCGTGGAAGCGGGCACACCGCGTCCATCAGTGCGGACGAGAAGAGGGGCGGCGCTGCCCCCCACGAATAGACCGTCCCGTATGACCCGTCCCTTGAAATGCCAATGACCGTGGCCCTAGCGGACGCCCCAGAGGAGCCTCAATCCCTCCGCCAGCCGACCGGCCTGCGGCTGTCCACGCTGATCCGCGCGTCGCACCAGCCGGGAGAAAAGCGCGCCGCGTGCAGATCGAACTCATCGGTGGAACTGCTCAACTTCATGAAGAAGTCCGCAAGTCGGCCATCTCCATTCGTTCTGTGCACGGACTATGTGTATGGGCACGCAATTCCGCAGGGATTCCGCAGGACGTTCGTTAGAGCTCGGTCATGGCCAACGTCCGCCAATCCCGTTTCACGCTCAGAACCGGCAATTTCAGCACTTACAAACCACCGCCAACGATACGGCCGAAGTTCGAGATCTACTGCGACGTCTGACCCGGTCGTCTGCGGAAACCCCCGATTCACGATGAATCGGGGGTTTTTGCGCTCGAAAGTCCCCTCAGTGCGAATGACTGAGGAGGATATCGTCGAGTGGATGGCGCTACCACCGCTCATACCTGGGCTACCGAGGGACCAACGGAGTCCGCCGGCAACCTGGACTCGAGCGGCATCAACGAGGCGAGAACCGATCTCGGCTCTGATTGATCGAGCAGTACGAAGTCGTGATGAAGATGGCAGAAAATCGCTGGATCGTGATTAGCGACCGCCCGTTATGGCTATTGACCGAGGGGAGATCGCTCCATCCTAGGTTCTGATCGCCGCACCCTTAGCCCCGCTGGCCGCATCACCAATTCAAACAGGTAGATCACGTCCGACCGACCGGCGGGGCTTTCACCTTCCAGAATAGGAATTCTGATCTTGTTTCGGGCCGACCTCAACCTTCGGTACGACCCGGGCGCGGTACCGGTGTAGCGGACTAGCCTTTACTTCACGAGCGCGAAGCCTCCGGTCCAGCTGATCTTTCCGGCGCTCGCAAGGGTTATCTGCAGCAAGCCCAAAGCCTCGAGTTCTCGAGCCCGATCGAGTGGACCCGCATCGATGGCGTCAAGGCCGCCGGCGGTGATGGCGTCGATGAATGCGGATTTGGCCTCGGCATCATCACCGGCAACCAACACAGTGGTCTTGTTCGGTCCGACCGATTTGATATCGAGGGTCGGGGCGAATGTGGTGTTGAAAGCCTTGAGTACATGCGAGGACGGCAGTGCGGTGGCGATCTCTGCCGCGTGCGAGCTGTGGGCTGGAACAACGAGGGAGTCGAATGTCTCGAGGTTCAGTGGATTGGTGATGTCGACGACGATCTTGTCGGCTAACTGGTCGGAGTACCGGTCGAGGATGTCCTGGACGGCCGGGTGGTACACGGCCAAGATCACGATGTCACCGCTGACTGTTTCCTCGGTGTCCGAACTGCTGATGTGGTCGACCGTAGCCCCGCCGTCGCTGAGAACCTTGGCGATCGCGGTGCCCATGTTGCCGCTTCCGAAGATAGTCACATTGGTCATGCCTTGTCCTAAGCCTCCTCGAGTAGATGTCTTGATTGGTTGTAGATACAACTAATCTAACAGGCATTACTTGTAGATACAAGTTTCGGGTAGCCTCGGCCTATGAGTGAGACGCGGTGGCTGACCGCCGACGAGCGGCGGGCTTGGGTCAGATTCGCGGCAGTCGTCGAGCTGCTTCCCGGCGTCCTCGATACACAACTGGCGCGCGACGAGAACCTGACGCATTTTGATTACTTCACGCTGGCCATGCTGTCCGAGGCGCCCGCCCGCACGCTGCGGATGACCACGCTGGCGGCTCAGACCAACTCAACGCTCCCCCGGCTATCGCGCGTCGTGTCCCGCTTGGAGGCTGACGGGTACGTCGAGCGCACGCAGTGCGCTGAGGACCGGCGCGCGACGAACGTAACGCTGACGGCCGCCGGATGGAAGAAGGTGGTCCGAGCTGCTCCGGGCCACGTGTCGACGGTCCGGTACTACGTCGTCGATGCATTGACACCGGCCCAGATCACCCAACTATCCCGAATCTGCGAACGCTTGCTGGCACGGCTAGACCCAAACGGACGCATGTTTGCGCCGGCCGGGGAAGTCTGATGACGAGTGATGATCAAGATCCACTCGTCCGCCACACGCTCAAAGGCGGCCATCGGCGAGTCGAAGCCTTTCAGCCGTAACTTGCCGCGGCTGTGGAAGGCCAAGCCCTTGCCCAGCGCAAGGTCATGCACGGCGCCCGCGACGAGGATGCCGCCGGGGTCCGCCCGCGAGCACAGCCGCGCAGCAAGCTGCACCGTCGCGCCGAAGAGGTCGTTACGCTCGGTGACCGCTCACCAGCTGCCATCCCGATGCGGACGCGTACGGGAACTTGGCTGGTGCCCTCTGCGGCCGCGAGTCGCCGTTGGATCTCCACGGCGCTTTCGATGGCGCTGACAGCCGAGGGGAACGTGGCCATTACCCCGTCGCCGGTGTGCTTGACCTCCGATCCCCGATGACGTTCCAGACTCCCTCGGACGATCTCATCATGGGCTCGCACCATCGCAATTGCGCCGGCATCGCCCAGTCGCTGGGTCAGGCTCGTGGACTCCACAATGTCGGTGAACAAGATCGTGCGGAACGCCGCATCGACGTACACCTCCCCGGGCGGATGCTCGAGGATGCCACCCATGTAGCGCGACACCATAGACTCATCGACTTCGATGATCTCGTACGCCACGTAGCCGTGCGACGCGCGATGGACCTCCTCGACCGCATCAGCACTGGGTGATTTCGCCAGACAGAACGCGGTCTGGCGCTCTTCGTCGAACCAGTAGGTGAGGAATCGGACACCGTACCGGCCCTGGACCTTGAGGTCCTTGAGGTGCGCAAGTGCGGCATCCTCAGCTGAGAGGCCGACGAACTCATGGCGGTCCATGTAGAACGGCACACCGATGAGCATCGCGCAGGTGTCACGTCGAGGCAACGGCGATTCGTGGACCGGTGCCGCGACGGCCGGCATCCCGCCGACGCAAGGCCGGAGGCCGCGCGCCACGGCTCGAAGATCGCCGCCCACCCGCCGTACCAACTTGCTTCAGCTGTCGAAATTCGATAGATTCCAATCGTAATTCGACGTAAGGATGGGCTATGGGAAAGCTCACAGTGAGTGCGCTGCGCATCGTGCTCGTGATCGTGCTCGCCGGCACCGTGTTTGTACAGGCAGGGATGGTGTGGGCGTTGGCCGCCGATCCGGAGGACGGGTCGCTCCCGCTGACCCCGCTGCGCGTGATCACGATCCTGGGCATGGCCTCGGTCCAGGTCGCCCTGGTCTGTGTATGGCGGCTGGTGACGATGGTGCGACGCGGAACGGTGTTCTCCAACGCTGCCTTCCGGTACGTGGACGTCGTGATCGGCGCGATCGTGGCGGCTGCCCTCGTGTGGTTCGCGGTCACGGTCCTCAACGCGCCGGGGCAGCGGGCCGACCCGGGCGTCACCGTCATGATGGGCGGGATCGGCGTGGCGATTCTGGGGGTCGCTCTTCTCGTACTCGTGCTGCGGATGCTGCTTGCCCAGGCTGTCGCGCGCGACGTCGAGGCGGCGCAGATGCAGGCCGAGTTGGACGAGGTGATCTGATGCCGATCGCCGTCGACATCGACGTGATGCTGGCCAGGCGGAAGATGTCTGTGGGCGAGCTCGCGGACCGCGTAGGGATCACACCCGCCAATCTGGCGGTCCTCAAGAACGGCCGCGCCAAGGCGGTACGCTTCACGACACTCGCCGCCCTCTGCCAGGTGCTCGAGTGCCAGCCGGGTGACGTGCTGCGCTGGGAGCCCGATGAGGCCGCAGGCGGATGACGTGTCACGGACCGTGTGTACCCACGGTGCCGACCTCACCTTCGGTAAGACCCGGGCGTCGTACCGGTGTAGCGAACGAACGCCGCCGAAAGCGCCGACTCCGACCCATAGCCGACCAGTGAGGCGATCGCAGCAACGGTGAGGTGATCGCTGCGGAGCAACGTTTTCGCGTGGCGCATCCGACAGCCGAATGCGCATTCCATCGGGCTGTGACCGATCACTGCGGTGAATCGAGCGGCGAACGCGGCGCGAGATAGGCCGCCCTTACGCGCCAGGCTGGCGACAGTCCACGAGCCTGCTAGATCGCGATGCGACGCCGAAAGCGCTCGGGAGATAGCGGGGTCGCGCAGCCCGTTGAGCCAGCTGGGCTCGTCCGTCGTCTCGAGGTGATAACGCAGAGCACGGGTGACCAGCGCATCGGAGAGCTTCTACCATGAGCCGAGGCTCGACGTTCCCCCACGCTCTTCCGGCACGAACGATCACGGGCCGTCGAGGCGTACGCCACGAGCTCGGTAATCCCCGAGAAGTCTTAGGCGCACCAAACCAGTCTGACCCGAGCATTAGGGTGCCTGGGTGCTGAACGTCGCACTCGCCGTGTTGTCCGGCCTCGTCTGGGGCGTCGGCGACTTCGCGGGCGGCAAAGCGACACAGCGGGCAGCTGTGCTACCGGTTGTGTGGATCTCGAAGCTTGTGAGTCTGCCGTTGCTTGCGATCTATCTGGTCGCGACGTACGTGCCGATGACTCCAATCGGGCTTGCCTGGGGTGCCATGGCAGGTGTTGCGGGCTTCGTTGGCCTCGTGCTGTTCTACCGAGCGCTCTCGGCAGGCGCTATGGCGGTCGTTGCTCCCATCACTGGCGTCACCTCTGCCGCCATTCCCGTCGTAGTGGGCCTCCTCGAAGGCGAGCGGCCGTCAGGTACAAGACTCATCGGGGTTGGCTGCGCGCTGCTTGCCATAGCGCTGGTGAGCATCTCTCCGCCGCCGCCCGGACGGCGTCAGATTGTCAATTCGAGGCTGGTGATTGCGGCACTCGGCGCTGGCGGCGGGTTTGCGCTGTTCTTCATTCTGCTCGCCCTTGCAGGTGATGCGGCTAGCGGCTCAGTTGGCCTGTGGCCAATCGCCGGTTCCCAACTCAGCGCGCTGATCATTTGCGGCTTGATGCTGCTCATGACGCGACCGGGGCCATGGCCCCGCCAGGCAGCCTTGGGCTTCACAGTGGTGGCCGGTCCGTGCGACATGACAGCGAACGCATTGTTTCTGCTAGCCACCCGAGGCGGCGACCTCAGCGTTGTCGCTCCGTTAGCCGCTCTCTATCCAGTAACAACAGTGATCTTGGCTTTGATTGTCGACCGGGAGCGGTTGCGAGGCGTCCAAATCGCCGGGCTGGTTTTCGCCGTAGTGTCGCTGGTGCTTGTAAGTGGGTAATAGATAAGTCGCCTGGGCAGTGAGGCCTAGGGCTCACCTGTAGCCTCTCAGCGGGAGGCAATCGTGCACCTTGGATGCGAATACCCCAGTCGGGTGGCGATGGTGAGTATGCACACCTCCCCACTGGCCACACCAGGCGTCGGCGACGCTGGAGGCCTGAATGTCTACGTCGCGGAGCTGGCGCGACGGCTGGGCGAGCGCGGGCTGAAGGTCGATGTCTTTACCCGGCGTGACAGACCCGAGTTGCCCGACGTCGTCGAAGTCCATGAACACACCAGAGTGATCCACCTGAATGCAGGACCGGCGGAACATGTCGCCAAGGAGGCGCTGACCTCACTGACTGAGGAGTTCCGTGCCCAGCTGGAGATCCGCCTTGACGATCATGATCTGATCCACAGTCACTACTGGCTGTCCGGCCTAGTCGGTCTGGAGCTTAAGCGCAGGCACAACATGCCTCTCGTGCACACCATGCACACCATGGCGCGCGTGAAGAATTCGAGCCTCGGGCACGCTCAGGCAGTCGAGCCGGACATCCGCGAGCGCGGCGAGGCCGCCATCGTTCGGGGGGCCGACGTGCTCACCGCCAACACCAGTGATGAGGCCGGTGAACTGCGTAACCACTACGGCGCACGAGCAGATCAGATCATGATCGTCCCACCGGGTGTTGATTTACATACCTTCCATCCGTGCAACCAACCTAAGTCACGGGCCCAGTTCGGCGTAGCCCAAGACATCCAAGTGATCTTGTTCGTCGGGCGCATTCAGCCGTTGAAGGCGCCTGACGTATTGATCAAGGCCGTTGCTGAGCTCGTGCGGCGTGACCCACGACGCTGCGATCAGCTGCAGTTGATCATCATCGGTGGGCCGAGTGGCTCAGACGCCGAGTGGTCGAAGACACTTGGCCCGCTCGCAATTGATAACGGCATCCAGCACATGGTGGACTTCCGGCCGCACTCGGAACGCTCGGAGCTGTTCCGGTGGTACTGCGTCTCCGACGTCGTTGCTGTGCCGTCCTACAACGAGTCCTTCGGTCTGGTAGCGCTCGAGGCGCAAGCCTGCGGTCGCCCGGTCGTCGCAACCGATGTCGGAGGACTCCGGCACGCGGTTCAGGATGGCTACAGCGGTCTACTGGTCAAGGGGCATGACGAACGGATGTGGGCCGATGCCCTCGCGACGATTCTTGATGATCATGATGCAAGGATCAGGATGGGCGCGAACGCGGCAGCTCACGCCGCGACCTTCAGCTGGGACAACACCGCTGCCGCCATGTTGCACGCATACCGTGCGGCTATGAGGGCCTCGATCCCGACGGCGCAATGAGCACCGTTTCAGCGGTGTAGACCGCGACTAACCGTCAGCGCCCCAGAAGACCCGCTCCACAACCTTCCTCGCCCGTCGGGTTACGCGCCGGTAGTCGGCGAGCAGGTGAGAGGACTCCCCTGCGCCGTAACCCAGCAGCTCAGCGAGGCTCGCGAGCTCCCGATTGTCGCCCGGCAGCGAGTCGGAGCCGCGACCACGCATCAGCATGATCTGATTGCGTACCCGGCTGGCCAGAGTCCAGGCCGCCTCCAAGTGTCCAGCGTCCATGGCATCAATCACGCCGGCGTCACGCGCTGCCCGTAATGCCACGATCGTCTGCGTGCAGCGGAGTGCGGGAAGCCGGTACGCGTGTTGCAGCTGCAGGAGCTGCACCGTCCACTCAACATCCGCGATGCCGCCAGGCCCGAGTTTGGTGTGCTTGGCCGGATCCGCGCCCCGCGGCAGCCGTTCAGCCTCGACGCGAGCCTTGAGCTTGCGAATCTCGGTGAGCTGGGATGCGGTCAGGCCGCCTTCCGGCCAGCGGCGCCCATCGATTTCCCCCATCAAAGCTTTGCCGAGCTCTTCATCGCCTGCGAGCGCATCAGCACGAACCAACGCCTGAAGCTCCCATGTCGAGGACCAGCGGCCGTAGTACTTGCGATATGCGGTCAGCGAGCGGATCAAGGCGCCGCCCTTGCCCTCGGGCCGCAGATCCGCATCGATGCTCAGTGGCGGATCAGCGCTTGGCCGAGTCAGCAGCGTTCGCATCTCGTTGATGACCGTGGTCGCGACTTTGGTGGGGTCATCGGCGTTGGCAGCGTCCTCCATGACGAACATGGCGTCCGCGTCCGAGGCGTACGACATCTCCCGGCCACCCCAACGACCCATCGCAATAACCGCGATCCGAGGCACCTCGTTATCCGCGGCTTCTCGAGCAACGGCCAGCGCTGCGTCGACCGTCGCCGATGCGAGCTCGGTGAGGGCTTGCCCGACGCTCAACACGTCGTTCTCCCCCAGAAGATCACCCGCTGCGACCCGGAAGAGCTCTCGGCGCCGGATCGCCCGGATCGCCTCGACGGCCGCCACGCTGGTGCTCTGTCTTCGGGCAGCCGCATGCATCTCGGCTTTCAGCTCAGCGAGCGATCGAGGCCGCAGCTCTTGATCATCGGCCAGCATCTGTACGGTCTGCGGAGCCCGCTTGAGCAACTCCACGGCGTACCGGCTGGAGGCGAGGATGCGAGCCAGCCGTTCTGCCATTGCGCCCTCATCGCGGAGCGCCCGCAGGTACCACGGCGTCGTCCCCAGCACCTCGGAGACCTGCCGGAATGCCAGCAGACCATGATCAGGGTTTGGTGCGCCCGCGAACCAGCCCAGCATCGCCGGCAATAGCTGGCGCTGGATCTCGGCTTGCCTGGTGACGCCTTGGCTAAGTGCTGCTATGTGGCGCAGCGCAGCCGTCGGATCGGCATAACCGAGCGCCTTCAGCCGGTCCACGGCGGCATCTGTGGTGAGCCTGAGCTCCTTGGAGGGGATCTTGGCCACCGTGTCCAGCAACGGAGAATAGAAGAGGCGCTCGTGCAGCCGGCGTACCCGCTGCGCGGTATGTCGCCAGGTGCTCAGCAGCTCCTTCACCGGATCCTTGTAGCCGAATGAGCGGCCTAGCCGCCGAAGATCATGATCGTTATTCGGCAGCAGGTGGGTACGACGCAGGTTATAGAGCTGGATCCGATGCTCGAGGGTGCGAAGGAATCGGTACGCCAAGGCGAAGCCCTTGCCATCTTCCCGGCCCACGTAACCGTTATCGATCAAGGACTTCAGTGCGGGCAGCGTGGCCCGCGACCGCAGCCGCTCATCTATCCGGCCGTGTACCAGCTGCAGCAGCTGGACTGAGAACTCGACGTCGCGCAGTCCCCCTTCGCCTAACTTGAGCTCCCGGCCTTGATCGCGGGCCGGGATATGCGCCACAACGCGCTTCCGCATCGCCTGGGTGTCGGATACGAAGTTCTCTCGCTCCGCGGCCCGCCAGACCATGGGCGAAACAAGATCAACGAAGGCTTGCCCGAGCTCCAGATCACCGGCAGCCGGCCGGGCCTTGAGCATCGCCTGGAACTCCCAGGTCTTGGCCCATTTCTCGTAGTAGATCCGATGGCTGGAGAGTGTCCGCACCAGCTGGCCTGCCTTGCCTTCCGGCCTGAGAGCCGCGTCGACCTCCCATATCGTGCCCGCTGAGGTATGTGCCGAGCAGATCCGAGTCATCTCGGCCGCCATCCGGGTAGCGATCTGCACCGCCTGATCGTTGCTGACTAGTGGCGTACCGTCGGCGTCCAGCACCGGCTCGGCGACGAAAAGCACGTCGACATCGCTGACATAGTTCAGCTCCTGGGCGCCACACTTGCCGAGTCCAACCACCGCCAATCGGGTCTTCAAAGCGTTCTCACCGAGTTTGAGTCGGCTGATCGAGAGCGCGGCGTCAAGTGTCGCATCGGCCAGGTCAGCGAGCTCGTCGGCGATATCGACAACTGCCTCGATCGGCTCGGGCGCGCAGAGATCCCGAGCGGCAATCCGCAGCAGTGCACCGCGATAGGCAATGCGCAGCCCATCGCCTGTGGCGTCGGTAGCTCTCGGCGCAGGCGAGTCGGGATCGGCACCTGTCGCTTCCAGCAGCTCCCGCCGTAGCGACGCAGCCGGGACTTTGCCTAATTCGTTCTGCAATAGGTCGATGTGTTCTGGATGCGCGATCAGATGCTGGGTGAGCTTGCTGCTGGCACCCAGCACCATGATCAGCTGACGGGCCAGGACCGGCGCGGCAGTCAAGCGAGCCAGCAGGTCCGGCACCCGATCGGATAGGCGGTCCAGATTGGCCAGCGCATCATCAGGATCGGCAGACTGCGCCAGTACATCGAGCAGCGGCTCATGCTCGTCGGCCCACTGATCGATGACGCGCTCTGCGGCCTGCGCGTCGACGAATCCCCGCCGTGCCAGCGTGCCCTGTGTCGTCCTAATCCGGATCATCTCCCCTGATGCTACTGAGCAGGCCCTGCCTGGATGGTGCGAGCTGCATCGTGATGATCTTTACCAGCTGGTAGCGTCGCCGCGGAGGTCAGTGAGCGATGGCAAGAGATCGAGAGCAATGAGGCTCAGTCTGGGTCCACAGCAGGCGCTATTAGAGCAGTCGCGAACGGTCCTGGAGTGGCTGCGCGGCTTAACGCCCGAGGCTTTCGAGCGGGCAAGTGTGCTTCCAGGCTGGAGCGTGCGACAGCTTGCCGGTCACCTTGTCCTGGTGCATACCCTCGCCCGGCATTCGTTGGATCAACCGACGAAAGAGCCTGCGCTCCCGAGCCATGAGTACGTGAAGCGGTATCGCCGGGACGTGGAGATGATTATGGCGGCCACGCTCGAGGCCTCCGAGGCGCTAGCCGGCCCCGAGGTAGTTGCTCGGCTCGGTTCGGCAATTGATGATCTTGCAATCCGGCTCGACGCTGGTGTCAGGCTGCCGCAAGTGATCATCGGCCCACGCGGTCCGATCACCATCGAGGACTACCTCGCGACCCGCATCGTGGAGGTAGTCGTCCATACCGACGACCTCAACCGCTCGCTAACCGAAGCAGCACCGGCGGAGCTTCATCGCAGTGCGCTTTCGCGGTGTACGCGTGCCCTCGCCAGCATTCTCGCGTGCCAGCATCCAGGTCGCTCCGTTGAAGTGAGAGTGCCGCCGTACGCCGCAATACAGTGCGCAACCAGCGATCCCGGACCGACCCACACTCGCGGCACCCCGCCGAATGTCGTCGAGACCGACCCGCTAACCTTCCTGCGGCTGGCGACCGGCCGCATTGCCTGGGCCGATGCTGTTGCCGGCGGCACTATCCATGCATCCGGCCTGCGTGCCGATCTCGCTCCGATGCTTCCACTGTTCTCCTAGCCTCTTCTGCCGACTTGTCAGAACTCGAGCACCATATTTAGTGCAGTAGTTCTGACAAGTCGGAGCGAGATGGAATACGTCGAACCGACACGCGGCTAAAGGACCGGCAGCAGACGGGTGAGTTCGAGCGGAGTCACCTGCCGGCGGTACTCCTCGAACTCAGACCGCTTGTTTCGAAGGAAGAAATCAAATACGTGCTCACCGAGTGTCTCGGCAACCAGGTCGGACTGCTCCATGACATGGATGGCCTCGTCGAGATTGCGTGGCAACGGTGAGATCCCGAGCGCCTGCCGTTCCCGTTCCGTCAGAGACCAGACGTCGTCCTCGGCACCTTCCGGCAGTTCGTACTCGCCCTCGATGCCAGCCAATCCCGCTGCCAGTACGAGCGCGAAAGCCAGATACGGATTGGCGGCGGAATCAATCGACCGCAGCTCGACCCGCGCCGATGATCCCTTGTTCGGCTTGTACATCGGCACTCGCACCAGAGCGGATCGGTTGTTACGGCCCCAACAGATGTAGCTCGGCGCCTCGCCGCCGCCGGCCAGCCGCTTGTAGGAGTTGGTCCATTGATTGGTTACCGCGGTGATCTCGGCGGCATGGCGGAGCAGGCCGGCGATGAAGTACCGCCCGATCTTGGAAAGGTGGTGCTCGGCGCTGGCATCGTAAAAGGCATTGGTGTCGCCCTCGAACAGTGACATATGCGTGTGCATGGCAGAGCCTGGGTGCTCGGTGAACGGCTTGGGCATGAACGAGGCATGAATGCCCTGCGACAGCGCAACCTCCTTGACGACCACCCGGAACGTCATCAAGTTGTCGGCAGTGGAGAGCGCATCGGCATAGCGCAGATCAATCTCCTGCTGGCCTGGGGCACCCTCGTGATGGGAGTACTCGACCGAGATTCCCATCTGCTCCAACATGGTGATCGCGCGCCGCCGAAAATCGGTGCCCAGTCTCTGCGGTGTGTGGTCGAAGTAACCGGACTGGTCAACCGGAACTGGCGGCTTCCCTGGCTCGATCGGATCCTTGAAGAGGAAGAACTCGACCTCTGGATGGGTGTAGAAGGTGAATCCAAGATCAGCGGCCTTCTTGAGCGCCCGCTTCAGCACATAGCGAGGGTCGGCGTAGGAAGGCGAGCCGTCAGGCATCGTGATGTCGCAAAACATTCGCGCTGTGGCTGGGCTGGTGTCGCGCCATGGCAGGACCTGGAACGTTGACGGGTCAGGATGTGCGAGCATGTCGGACTCGTACACCCGGGCGAAGCCCTCGATGGCCGAACCGTCGAAACCCATGCCTTCGGCGAAGGCGCCTTCCAGCTCCGCGGGCGCGACAGCAACCGACTTCAGGAAGCCAAGGACATCGGTGAACCACATACGCACGAACCGCACATCCCGCTCTTCGATCGCCCGCAACACGAACTCGGTCTGCTTGTCCACGCGGCCCAGTCTGCCGCCCGTGATGTAACAACAGAGTTACGACATCCCTTGTTGTGGACTTGAACCGAAAGTGGTCAGTGCCAACAGTCCTTGATCGATTCAGCCCCGTTGCTTCTGACCACTTTCTGCAGGACGCATTGGACGAAGACCGATTCAGGCCTGGCCGAAGCGGCCACCATGTCGTCGCGTCGTAGTCTCGTGCCGTGCCTCACCTACGGATTGCGCTGGCCCAGGTCAATGCCACAGTGGGCGACATCTCCGCCAACGCCGACCTGGTCATGGACTGGTCAAAACAAGCTGCCGACGCCGGCGCACATCTCGTGCTATTTCCCGAGATGATGCTCACCGGCTACCCCGTCGAGGACCTCGCGTTGCGACGGAGTTTCGTCGAGGCATCCCGAACCTCGATCAATCGCCTGGCCATCCGCCTTGACGACGCCGGGCTTGGTGATCTTGTGGTAGTAGTCGGCTATCTGGACCGGACAGATGAGCCTGACCATCCCAAGGGCGGCCATCCACTGAACGTTGCCGCAGTATTGCATCAGGGTCAGATGGTCTGCTCTTACGCGAAGCACCATCTACCCAACTACGGCGTTTTCGATGAGTACCGCTACTTCAAGCCCGGCAACGAACTGCATGTGCTGCGCATTCGCGGAGTCGATGTGGCCATTGCCATCTGTGAGGACTTGTGGCAGGACGGCGGCCCGGTAGCGGCGACCGCTGAGGCAAACGCCGGCTTGCTCGCGGTGATCAACGCCAGCCCTTATGAGCGCGACAAGGATGACGTACGTGGTGATCTTGTCAGGCGGCGCGCTCAAGAGGCAGGCTGTCCCCTTGCCTATGTGAATCTCGTCGGCGGGCAGGACGAGCTGGTCTTCGACGGCGACACCATGATCGCTACTGACGACGGCACGATCTTCGTACGCGCACTGCAGTTCGTCGAGGACCTGATCATTGCCGATCTTGATCTGCCGCCCGGCACCGCTGCACTGCAGCCGGAGATCGCGGAAGGTACCGTTCCCGCCGCACCAGGCCAAAGCGGCATGGTCATCTTGCGACACCACATCTCCGATGCCGGAGACGCACCTGCCGAGTTGATCACTCCGGTCGTCGCCAAGCCACTCGAGGCAATGGCCGAGGTCTACCTCGCATTGGTGATGGGTCTGCGGGACTACTGCCACAAAAACGGAATCGAGCGGGTCTATCTCGGACTGTCAGGCGGCATCGACTCCACACTGGTGGCAGCCGTAGCGTGTGACGCCCTCGGCGCAGACCACGTCTACGGCATCTCCAATCCCAGCGCGTACTCCTCCGAACACTCCAAGACAGACGCCGCAGAGCTGGCCACGCGGACCGGCCTGCACTTCGTCACTGTGCCCATCGCCCCGGCAGTCGACGCGTTCGAGGACATGCTTGATCTTGATGGGATCGCCGCCGAGAATCTGCAGGCGAGGATTCGGGCGGTGATCTGGATGGCCGAATCCAACCAGCATCAACCATCGATAGTGCTGGCCTGCGGTAACAAGAGCGAGCTCGCTGTCGGCTACAGCACCATCTATGGCGACGCGGTTGGCGGCTTTGCGCCGATCAAGGACGTACCCAAGACGTGGGTATGGAGGCTGGCACAGTGGCGAAACGAGCAAGCACAGCAGCGCGGTGAGACCCCACCGATCCCAGAAAACGCAATCTCGAAGGAGCCTAGCGCCGAACTCAGGCCGGGACAGAAGGACACCGACTCCCTGCCTCCCTACGAAGTGCTCGACGACATCCTTGACGATTACGTCGAGAGCGATGCCGGTCATTCCGACATCGTGAAGATGGGCTTCGATCCACAGCTGGTTGACCGGGTGATCCGTATGGTTGATCTTGCGGAATACAAGCGACGGCAGTACCCGCCAGGCACCAAGATCAGCTTCAAGGCATTCGGCCGCGATCGGCGATTGCCGATCACGAACGGCTGGCGCGAGGGCCGCTGAGGTGGCCTCAGTCCCCTGCCTGACATCGGGGCGGTCAGAGCCGGCCTTATTCAGGTAGTGGGACATGCCGCAAGCGCCACCCGGCTGGTACGCCGATCCTGCGGGGGCGCCAGGACGCTACCGTTACTGGGACGGCTCACGGTGGTTGGAGGTGACCACCAGCGATCCTCGCCGGCCTTCGCCACTCGACTCTGTGGTTGTCGCGCCAAGCCAGTCTTCTGGGGGCCAATCCAGCAGTCGATCAGCCGGAACACGAAGGCTGGCGCTGATCATTTGCGCGTTTGCGATCGTCGTCAGTGCGGTGGTTGCGACGGCGGTGTATGTGAAAAGCTTCCGCCAGATTGTCGGCAACCCGGCTCCCACCGCCACGGCAACTGATCTCCCCGGCTCATCGCCCACGCCGACGGCTCAGCCCTCGCAGACTCGCTCAGCCACGGCGACACCGGCGACTCCGAGACCCGTGCGCTGCCCGAAGGGCAATCCGACTCTTCGCGCCTCCCATCCGATCGACGAATGGGTGTACGGCGGCAATCTGTCGTTCGAAGAGCAACCGACGTTCGAGCGGGCCGCCGTCGAGCAACGCTTCAGCTTCGCCTATGACGTGCTGCAGCAAACTCTGCCGGTAAGCCAGAATCCGCCCTGGATTGCACAGCTCGCGGTCGGACGATTACCCGGTACGGATGGCTTCGGCGGCAACGACGCGCGAAGCACGGCTGAGAACTTGGCGCACTGCATCATCAGCGGGAACATGTACAGCCCCTACGTGCCTACCCGAACCGATATTCGCAGCGAAAGCCTCAACATCGACGGTCATAGCGGCTGGCTGATCGACAGCGAGATCAGCGTTGATCGTCCTGATCTTCAGGTCGCCGGTGATCACACGATCTTCATCGTGGTACGCGATGGCAAGGACTGGGGCTTCTTCTTCGGTGCTGTGCCTATCGGGAATGCACAGCTTGACGCCGTACTCGCCCGGACCATACGCGGACTGCGTGCGAGTTGACGCTTCGGCGAGCTAGCCCTCGGCATCCTCTTCTGAGATAACGGTCATGGACACCAGCAGCGGTGCGCCGAAGGTCGTGGCCATTGCGACGTCGCTGGCGTCGCGACCGCGCCCGATGAGCACCCGACCCTTACGCCGTTCGTTGTTGCGCGGATCGAAGGTCCACCACCGATCGCCAAGATAAACCTCCATCCACGCCGCGAAGTCCATCGGCAGTTCGAGAGGCGGGACTTCGATTTCCGGGAGATAACCGAACACATAGCGAGCCGGGATGTTGAGTGCCCGGCAGAACGAAACCGCGAGGTGGGTGAAGTCCCGGCAGACGCCATAGCCGCTGGTGTGAACATCAGCGGCGGTGCTCATCGACGTACTTGCGCCGTACTGGAATTGCAGATGATCATGCACGTAATCACAGATCGCTTGCACCCTCCCATAGCCGGGTGGTGTGCCGCCGAAGCGCTCCCAGGCCTCGGCGCCGAGCACATCCGGTAGGCAGAAGCGGCTCGGCAGGATGTAGATCAGCGCCTCATCGGGCAACTGATCCGCCGTCAGCTCGGGCGCCTCCTCATCCACGTCCTCTACGGCATCAGGCGCGATTACGGTTGCCCGATAGTTGATCACCGACCGTCCAGCCGGCACCGTCAAGCGTCGGCACGGATTGCCGTAGAGGTCGGTGTAGGCATGGGTCGGCCCATCCGGCTCCAGCGACCAACGTGCATCGATGACATCGACTTTCTGATCGCTCAATGGCTCAACCTGGAACACTGCGGGGATGTCGATCTCCGACTCATGAACGAACTCGCAGCCGACCGTCAGGCGGCGGGTCACCTCCACCAACTCGGGTCGTGAACTATCACCAGATCTCTCCTTGCTGAGCTGAATACGGCGGAGTCGAAAGAGATAAAGATCGTATCCCGGGTTCAACCTCCCGCTGGCAGCCCGAGCACGGCTGTCTATCTCGAATCCCGAAACACAAGATGTCAAAGGCGCTTGAACCGGGGATACCGGTGTGGATCAAGCCAGTGGCGAAGCCCTCTCAAGTCCGTATCACCACACCAGTGACAACAGATCCCGACCCTCTCGACGTCTCACTCCCAGACTCGGTGCCGCAACCTACGTTTACGTAGATTTCAGACGGTCTGCACAGGGTGCAACCTGTGCAGACCGTCAGAAACCTGTGCAGAGCTTTGGCCTAACGAAAGAGTTGAGCGCAATCAGAGATCGTCGTTCCAGCGCGGGTCGTTGTCGTACTCCTCGTTGCGCTCCTCGACACGTTCAAGTGCGCGCTCGGCCTCCTCGCGCGTCTTGTAGGGACCGAGCCGGTCGGTGATCTTCGTGTCGTTGTTGTCCGGTACCACCTTGCGCGTCCTGAGATCAAACCACCAGTCGCCCTGTGCCATCTCAACTTCCTTCCGACGCTCCCGGCCTTCGACGTTACTCCCACGTTGACAACGATTTCGGCCCCTCCCCGTAGGATCGCGAAGTGACCATCCAGCCCGCTACCGTCTCACCGCCACGCGAGGTCCCGGCCAGCATTTCACGGCCGCCCTACGTCGGCCGGGATGCGCCTGATCGATACACCGGTGATGATGTCCAGTTGCCGGAGATCATCGAGAAGATGCGAGTCGCGGGCCGGATCGCCGCCCAGGCGATGCACGCCGCAGCGGCCATCATAAGGCCTGGCGTATCAACTGATGATCTTGATCGAGTGGTCCACGAGTTCTTGATCGACCACCATGCATATCCCTCGACTCTCGGCTATCGCGGATTTCCCAAGTCATGCTGCACCTCGGTGAATGAGGTGATCTGCCATGGCATCCCCGATGTCCGTCCGCTTGACGAGGGCGACATCGTCAAGATCGACGTCACCGCCTACATCGGAGGCGTGCATGGGGACACGTGTGCGACCTTCTTCTGCGGCGAGGTCGATCAGGCGAGCCGAGTGCTCACCGAACGCACTCACGAGGCGTTGAGTCGGGCCATCAATGCCGTCAAGCCGGGGCGCCAGGTCAATGTCATCGGCCGAGTGATCGAAAGCTACGCCAAGCGTTTCGGTTACGGCGTGGTCCGCGATTACACCGGGCACGGCGTACACACTGCATTCCATTCCGGCCTGGTGATCCCGCACTACGACGAACCCGCTTACGACACGGTGATCAGGCCAGGGATGACGTTCACGATCGAACCGATGATCACCCTCGGTACTGGCGACTGGTACATGTGGGAGGACGGCTGGACGGTACTCACTGCCGACGGCAGCCGATGTGCCCAGTTCGAGCACACGCTCGCGGTTACCGAGCGCGGGGCGGAAGTCCTCACCCTTCCCTAGCGTTTAGTCATTACGCTTGGTGATGGACGAGTCGGTCAGGCGATCGCGGCGGCGCACCTGCGTCGTCGAGGAAAGTCGGGACTCCACAGAGCAAGGTGGTGGGTAACGCCCACCCGGGGCAACCCGCGGGACAGTGCCACAGAAAACAGACCGCCTCCGACTAGCGGTGAGGTGTGAACCATCTCATCGTGACGGAGGTAAGGGTGAAACGGCGGTGTAAGAGACCACCAGCATCCCAGGTGACTGGGATGGCTCGGTAAACCCCACCTGGAGCAAGATCAAAAGGACGCGTACGCGTCTGCGGAGGCGCTCGAGGGCTGCTCGCCCGAGTCTCCGGGTAGATCGCACCAGGCCGCTGGTAACAGCGGTCGCAGATGGATGATCGCCCCGGCCGGCAACGGCCGCGACAGAATCCCGCTTATCGACCGGCTCGTCCCTCATATCGCCCTGACCTGGGCTTATGTCAATCGGCCACCTCCTTAGTCCGCACGGAGTCCGCGAAAAGCACAGAATCGACCGCAGTACGGGTGCGGTCGTCGCTGTCAGGCCACAGGTGTGAGTAGATGTCGAGCGTCTCGGACGCGGATGCGTGACCGAGACGCGCCTGCACGACCTTGACCGATTCGCCATGTCGAATTAGCAGGCTCGCGTAGTAGTGCCGCAGATCATGGAAGCCGGTTTCGGTTGGAGCTTCAGCGGCTTGGACGGTGGGACGCCAGACGCTTCCGAAGGATGTGCGGCGGATCGGCTCGCCGGCGGTGGTGGTGAAGATCAACCCATCGGGTCCTGGCGGATATGTGGCCAGGTGGGCCGCCAGCGCGTCGATGACAACCTGCGGCAGTGGGATGGTGCGCTCCGACTTCGGCGTCTTTGGAGGGCCGAAGGATGGCCGCTGACGGCTGATGTAGACGAGCTGGCGATCGATACGGACCTCTCGGCGTAGGAAATTGACGCGATCGACGGTCCGAAGCATTCGCCCTGTCGCATGCCGGTGCCGGCAGCCAAGATCACGAGTGCTCGATATCGATCTGGTACGGCGTCGGCCAGCCGGTGCACAACTTCCGTGGGCAGCGGCTGAATCTGCGGCTTGTCCGCCTTCGGCAGTTTGGTGTCCTCGCACGGATTGGAAGCAATCACGCGGTTGCGGACTGCGGTGCGGAAGATGCCGGAGACGATTCCGTGGACTACGCCGACTGTGCTTGGCGCGAGTTGCTCGGTAAGCCGCTTGGTCCAAACCTGCACATCACTTGGCATGATCGAAGACATCGGACGATCGCCGAGTATTGGATATGCGTGGCGGCGCAACTGCCGCTCGATGTAGTTCTCGGTACTCGGTCGGTGCATCTGAGCGCTGCGCCACCGCTCGGCATATTCACGGAACGTGATCCGGCCCGAGCGCGGATCAACATATTGGCCAGTGACGATTGCTGCGGTCACCTCATCAAGCCAACGCTGAGCGTCGGTCTTGCGGGCAAAGTGTTTCGAATGTTCCCGTCCGCTGCTCTTACGGTAACGGGCGCGCCACTGACCGCGGGGACGCTTAGCGATGCTGGCCATAGGGTTTAGCCGCCTGCCCGGCCCTGGCCTTCGGCTGGCTCCAGATAGCCACGCTCACGCGCCCTAGCGATCCACCTTCCGGCAGTGGACCGAGGCACCTTGAGGTTCTCCTCGACGGCCTTGGTGGGGTTGTAGTCAATCGCCAACCCCAGGCGATACAGGTGAGCCACCCACAGCAGTACGCGGTCGGAAGGTCCCTCCTCGCTCAAACCCTCCGGAGGTGTGCGCCCCCACGGCTCAACCCCGTCAGGGTTGGGCACGTCTCCGATTACCCGATCCTCTGCTGCTGCGCCTTCGTCATTGTGGAGCAGCATCGTTTGAATACATGCGCCTATCTTGATCTCAGTTAAGTGATCGGTCGTGATATGGCCGAGGAATCGGCCCTCGCTGCTATAGGTCCCGTCTGCGTTTGGGGTTGGCTCCTGCCTTTTCGCGACGAGTTCCACACAGACGTACCGCCGTAGAACTGGGTCGAAGCGGACGTCTAGCTCGACGTCGATTCCGCCGTCAACGGTCGGGACTCCCCACCGGTCATCGGTGACCCGTTCCGGTCCGATGACGCCCGGCACGATCTCGACCTCCCCAAAGAGTTCCCGTCCCATAACCCGACACTCTCGCACTAATGGGTATGTTTCGTCAACCATACTCACCTATGGTAATGTTTCTGGGAACATACCCAACGGGGAAGGTGCTTATCAGTGGCAAGAAAGAGTGGCTGAGCGTTGAACCTCGCGGCCTGGCTCGATGTACCAGTCCGATCCATCTACACGTGGAATCAGACCGGCAGCGGACCGCCAGTAACCCACATCGGACGACACGTCCGCTACCGCCGCAAAGCGGTCGAGGAGTGGCTCGCCGGCCGTACGGAACCCATCGCGTCATGACCCTACAAGTGCGAAGGCCGCGCCCCGACCAAGAAGCGCGGCCCGCAGGAGGTCCAACAACCAACAGCCAGTTTAGCGAATGGCGGGTTGATGCGCAGCGCGCACTCCAAGCACTCGGCAGCTGCGGCATCCCGTTTCATGTTGAGGATTTCCTTGCCCTAGTTGGGTTCCCGCCACGCCCTCAAATGATCGGTGCAGCCTTTGCGGCAGCGGCACAACAGCGTCTTATCGAGGTTGTCGGTGCTGCGTTGGCCGAAGGCCGCCTCGGGCCGTACGCCATGATCGGCGCCCGAGTGCCCGATGCCGCGATCGTGATCGACATCGACCCACGTAATGGCGGTGATCTTGCAGAACTGGAATCGCTTACTGGGCCATTGCCCACAACACTCACGGCATGGTCGGGCCGTAACGACGGTGGTCGTCACCTGTACTTCCGTCGGCCGGCAGGCCAACTGGTCAGCACGAAGCTGCCAGACGGTATCGACTTGAAGATCAACGGCTATTGCATTCTGCCGCCATCGATCCATCCCGTAACTGGTGATCCGTACCGCTGGGAGCACCACGAGGTTGCAGCAGCAACGCATGCATTGCGCGAGCTGCTACGCCTGACACCTAAGGCACGTCGGTTCCACAACAGCGGCAGCGGTGATGGTGCGAGTCTGATCCGCACTGTTGCGGAAGCCCCAGAACGTAAGCGCCACAACGCGCTCGTGTGGGCGTCCTACAGGGCACGAGATGACGGCATCCTCGACAAGATCACCGACGCGCTTGTGGCTGCGGCTTTGGCAGCTGGCGGCGAAACCGAAACCAGCGCCCGCCGCGTAATCGCATCTATTCGAAAGGCATCATCATGACCGCCGCCACCGCACCAAAACGCCCGGTGACCCGTGCAGCGGAGCTCCTCCACGATGTCTACAACTTCCTTGGACGGTTCGTCGCCTATCCATCCGAAGCCGCACACGTTGCACACACGCTGTGGATAGCGCACACCTATTTCATGGACCAATGGGAATCGACACCGCGCATCGCGTTCCTGTCACCTGAGCCTGGTTCAGGTAAGAGCCGTGCTCTTGAGGTGACTGAGCCGTTGGTGCCGAGGCCAGTGCATGCGGTCAACACCACCCCTGCCTATCTGTTCCGCAAAGTATCCGATGAGGCTGGGTTGCCAGTGATCTTGTACGACGAGATCGACACCGTGTTCGGACCCAAGGCCAAAGACAACGAAGACGTCCGCGGGCATGCTGAACGCCGGCCATCGCCGCGGCGCTGTTGCTGGTCGTTGCGTAACGAAAGGCAAGATCGTCATGACCGAGGAGCTGCCCGTCTACTGTGCCGTGGCACTCGCTGGCTTAGATGATTTGCCCGACACGATACGTACTCGCTCGGTGATCATTCGCATGCGACGCCGCAGGCCCAGTGAACGTGTGGAGCCGTGGCGGTACCGCATACATGCGCCTGAAGGCCAACAGATCGCAGATCGGCTTGAGGACTGGTCGAAGGAGCGGGCGGCGTTCTCCGCCGAGATTCCGTGGCCAGATATGCCAGACGGTATCGAAGACCGCAACGCTGACGTTTGGGAGCCACTACTAGCGATCGCCGATCTTGTTCACGGTGATTGGCCGCAGCGGGCGCGTGTAGCGGCTGTGGCGCTTGTAGCGGCTGCAGCCGATGGCAAGCAGACCCTCAGAATTCAGCTGCTGGCCGATCTTCACAGAGTGTTTGACGGTGCAACGGCCATGCACACCGACGTGATCGTCGGGAAACTGAACGCGTTGGAGGACGCCCCGTGGGGTGATCTGCGAGGTAAAGAACTTGACGCGCGCGGCTTAGCGAACCGTCTACGGCCGTACGACGTGCACCCCGTTGATGTGCGCCTCGGTGACGTCGTACGCAAGGGATACAAGGCTGAGGATCTCGCGGACGCATGGTCCCGCTACCTCTCCGCCGCTTCGGCTACAAGCGCTACAAGCGCTACACCAGACGCCGAGCCTGTAGCGGATGTAGCGGATGTCGCGGATAAATCAGAAGGCACACAGACGTTTGACGACAACCTCTGCCCGTCGTGTGATCAACCGTCTGACGCTCCCAATCCGCGCTGCTCAGCCGCCCAATACCACGGCGACGGGGAGACGCCATGACCTGCGTCCACCTCGATTGGTCCAATCCTGATCACTGGAACTACGGCCGCCGCCAACCTTGCCGAATCTGCGACCGACCGTCCTTCCTCCGCGACGCTAAACGGCCCTGCCACAGGAAATGTGTGGAGGATGCGCTCGCGAACTGTCAACACCTCAAAGCAGTATCCAGCCCCACATGACCACACGAGTAGGTGCCGCCGAAGCGACCGCCGAGGAGCTGCACATCCTCGGCTTGCTCCACATCGATCAGGTTGGGACGGCAAGGGGTGGCTTTACACACTCTCCGACACTGTTGATCCGTACGCGATAGCGATGCTGGAAAAACCACTACACCGGGCATGTAATCTGCGTGCCGAGGGGGAGAAACGTCGTCACCATCGGTGTACCGGCTTCGATGCGGGCGGCGCAACGACAGCTGTATAGCTCTCGTGTTACATCCGCACGGCGAACCATAGGAGTGACGATGAGCAGATTTGAACTGTATAAGAATCCTCAGGGCGGCTTTCGCTGGCAATTGAGGTCTACGGATGGACGAATAATTGCTGTTAGCGCCGAGGCACACAAGACAATGGCCGACCTGATGGAAAATATTGCGACCGTGAAGCGCGAGACTAATGCCTCCGATATTGATGACCAGACGGCAACGACCTTCTAACCTGGGACGCGTCGAGTATCCCACTTCTTTTAGGTATATGCCGGTTGGACCCGCCAGTCAATCTTTATCTACGGCGTTTTTTTCTTGATTGGCTTCGAAGTGACCCGCTAGTCCCGATTTGCGCGCGCGTCAGCACCAGGGCACGTATGTGGAAATGTCTGGCTCCGTGTTGAGTCGTTGACGTTTAGGGCGTCGGTGCCTGCTGGTTCCCGTTGGGGGCTCGCTTAGCTCACTTGCCACAGAATCGATTCTGAGCGCCTTTTAGGCCCTTTGCCTTATG
>Ga0075424_100000493_pt1 | contig 30782 bp, 29 predicted proteins | sample SoiMethybrSBSTD3_FD_75301 | JGI IMG/M metagenome (GOLD analysis project Ga0075424, IMG submission 75301) | Bulk soil microbial communities from a Populus tree surrounding site in Tennessee, USA - Soil MetaG P. TD hybrid SBSTD3 | ecosystem: Environmental > Terrestrial > Soil > Tree plantation... | reverse complement strand
TTCGTCCGCCTGAACAACTTACAAGGGAGGACTCGCGGCGACCCCGGAACAAATTCGGCGACGAGGTCGATGGACGCTGCTCGGCGGTACCGTCGTAATCGCTGTCATCGTGCTCGCAGTTTTTGGCAGCGGCGCATTCGACTCGTCCGTCAACTCGGCGGCGTTCACCGGGGGTGCCGGTACCGCGACCGTCGGGGGCACGTTGTACGCGAAGAACGGCGGCGCGCTGACGCTGACGGTCAGCACCTCGAACGACACGAAGTGCGTGGACGTCACTGGTTCCCTCACGGGGCACCAAACCTCCAGCACGGCGAAGTCCTCTTGGACATTCAGCTTCACCGCGGGCGCGGGCGACGGAACGCAGACCGTCACAGCCGCGGCCTCGCCGAACTTCAACCAGAACAACAACCAGTGCACCGGCCAGTCGCAGAGCCCGAAGTCCGCGTCGTTCGTTCTCGACAACACCGGCCCCGTCGTGACGGCAGCGCTGTCGCCGTCGCCGAACGCGGGCGGGTGGAACAACGCCGACGTCGCGATCACCTGGTCCGCGCCGGATGGCGGCTCCGGCGTTCAGAGCGTCACGCCGGCGACCGACAGCGTCAGCGCGAACACGTCCGGTGTCACCAAGACGTCGACGGCTACTGATCGGCTCGGCAACAGCGGTACGGGCTCCGTCACGGTCAAGCTCGACAAGGCAAACCCGATCATCACCGGGAGCGCCAGCCCCGCGGCGAATGCGAACGGCTGGAACAACACCAACGTGGTCGTCAGCTTCTCGTGCTCGGACGCCCTCGCAGGCATCAAGTCGTGCACCGGCCCGACGCCGCTATCGGCCGGGACGACAACCGCCGGGACGTCGGTGAGCGGCACGGCAGTCGACAACGCCGACAACAGCGCCTCCACGAGCGCGGGCCCGATCAAGATCGACAAGACCGCACCCTCGCTCTCGGGCGCGCCGACGACCGCCCCGAACGGCGCCGGTTGGTACAACTCCAACGTCACGATCCACTGGACGTGCTCAGACGCACTCTCCGGGATCGCCGCCTGCCCCGCGAACTCGACCATCTCGGGTGAGGACACGGGCCTGTTCGACACGAAGACGGTGTCGGATCAGGCCAACAACTCGACCTCGTCGAATTCGGCGCCGGTCATCAACATCGACAAGACCGCGCCGGTGACGAACGCGTCGGCGCCGCCGGCCTGGAACAACGTCGACGTCACCGTCGACCTCAGCGCGAGCGACGGTCTCTCGGGGGTCGGAGCCACGTACTACAAACTCGACGGCGGCGGCACGCAGACCTACAGCTCGATCTCGAAGCCGTCGTTTGTCACGGAGGGCGTGCACACCCTCGAGTACTGGTCGGTCGACAACGCAGGCAACGAGGAGAGCCACCACACGATTCCGGTCCAGATCGACAAGACGCCGCCGACGATCCAGGCGAACCGCTCTCCAGGGCCGAACGCGCAGGGCTGGAACAACAGCACCGTCACCGTGAGCTTCGTCTGCGCCGACGCGCTCTCCGGCATCGCCAGCTGCGAGCCCGATCACGTGATCGCCGCTGAGGGCGCGAATCAACCGGTGGACGGCACGGCGACGGACAACGCCGGAAACTCAGCGACCGGACACACCTCCGTCTCGCTCGACACGACGGCACCGAACATCTCAGCCGCGGTCGACCGCCCCGCGAACGCGCACGGCTGGTACGCCGCCGACGTGACTACCAGTACATCTACAACCTCGGTACGACCGGCAAGGCCGCGGGGACATACCGCGTCAAGCTGACCCTGTACGCAGGCGACGGCTCGGTGCTCGCCGCCTCCGCCTGGCAGTACCTGGTGCTCAGGTCCTAGCGGCCTGACCTTCGGCGACGGGAGGAGCGCGCGACCGCGCTCCTCCCACTGCTTACGAGTCGAGCTCGAGCGCGATACGGCGGAAGCGCTTCACCGCGGCGCGCTTGAACTCGCCCTCGTAGGCCTCCGCGGCGTCCTCATCCAGGGTCGACGCGTAGTTGTCGCGAAGGGCGGCGAGCTCGCCCGCGGCCTCCCAGACGAGGTCCGCGTAGTCGCCGTAGAGCTCCTCCGCGTCGTCGCGGTCGGCGCGGTCGTACTCGCGCTCGGCCTCCTTGCAGCGCCGGAGCAGATCGGCATGCTCCTCCTTGAACAGCTCGAGCTGGCGGCGAATCACGTCGCTGAAGGGGCGGCGAAAGATCACCCTGCGATCTCCTCGTAGAGACGGAGGTGTGCGGCGGCGGCCGCTTCCCACGTCAACTCCTCGCGGGCGCGGCGGGCTCCCGCCCTGGCCTCTGCGAGCGCGTCGGAATCGTCGATCAGCTCCTGGGCGGCCGCCGCGAGCGCGTCGACGTCTCCCGCGCGGACAACGCGACCCGCCGCGAAGCGCCGGACGGGCTCGGCCAGCCCGCCGACGTCGTATACGACAGCAGGGACGCCGGCGCCCAGCGCCCGCAGGAGCGCGCCGCTCTGGTCGGTCTCGGGCCGGTAGGGAAACAGGGCGACCGCCGACTCGGCGAGCGCACGATCAATCTCCGCGTCCGCGAGGTAGCCGAGCCGCCACTGGGCGACGTCGCCGGCCTCCCGGCGCAGCGCGTCCACCGGCTCCATGGGATCGCCGGCGACGAGCAACCGGGCGCCGTCCATCCGCTTCACGGCGGCGATCGCATCTGCGAGGCCCTTGTACGGCCGGATGACGCCAAGGCAGAGGAGCGTTCGCCCATCGCCGTCGGGTCGAGGGTCGCTCGGAAAGACCGGATGGGGGATGACCCGCAGCCGCCGCTCGTCGACGCCGAGGTCGGCGAGCGTCCGGCGGCCGTACTCACTGTGGACGACGACGCGCTGGAAGCGCCGGAGCAAGCGGCGCCACAACCCCTGCTTCTGGGCCGTGCGCCGCGGCAAGAGGTCGTGCGCCGTGAGCACCGACGGCGACTGCGGCCGGAGCAGGCGCTCGTCGAGCTCCGGCGCCGGAAGCCACTGGAAGTGCAGGACGTCGGCCGAGACCCGCCGGAGCCTCGCCAGCCCGAGGACGTGCTCGGCCGCCTTCAGCGGAAGACGAAGTCGCGACCGGTGAAAGATCCGCGTGCTGACGGGGTAGAACAGCTCCCGCCTCGCATAGCCGTCTGGCACGGGAACCGCCCCGAACCGGAACGCCGAGGTCACGAGCTCGACGTCGACGCCGCTTGCGGCCAGCGCGGCCGCGAGGGCGTGGTCGTACTGCGGCGTGAAGGCCGCGGGATCGACGAGCGCGATACGCATGCGCCTAGGCTAAGCGCTCGATGCTGATCCGCAGCTGGAACGTGTTCCACGGAAACACGGTGCCGCCGTCGCGCCGCGAAGAGCTCGAGGAGATGGTCCGCCTGGTCACCGGCGACTCGCCCGACGTCGTCTGCCTGCAGGAGGTCCCGACCTGGGCGTTGCGCGAGCTCGAAGGTTGGAGCGGCATGCGGGCGTACGGGGCGCCCGCCGCGCCCGCGCGCATCGGGCCGCTCCCGTCGACGCCCGGACTCGGGCGGGCGTTGACCCTGCACCACGGCCTGCAGCGATCCATGTTCACCGGGCAGGCGAACGCCGTCCTGGCCAGTCACGCGTTGCGTCCCCTGAACCAGCGGCTGCTCGTCCTCAACGACCGGCGCTTCCGGCGCGTGCAGGCGGGCTGGCTCGGGGTGGGAGCGGTCGCGCGGCTGGCGTGGGCGAAGGAACGGCGGGTGTGCCAGGCGCTCCGTCTTCGCCGTCCGAACGCGACGCCGCTACTCCTCGCCAACCTCCACGCCACGAGCGCGCCGCGGGACCCGCGGCTTGCCGATGCCGAGGTCTTCCGCGCGGCGGTCTTCGCCGACGGTCTCGCCGAGCCGGGCGACGCGGTCGCCGTCGTCGGCGACATGAACGTCCGAGAAGGCACCTCCAGAACGCTCGCCGACCTGACGGGCCCGGAGTGGGGCTTCGCCCACTTCGGCCACGTCGTCGACCACCTGCTCGTTCGCGGCGCGAGCATCTCGCGCGCTCGGGTCTGGCCGGAGTCGATGCGTCGGCGCGACGGGCTGCTGCTCTCCGACCATGCACCGATTGAAGCCGTGATCGAATGACCGTCGAGGAGGCCCGCGCCGCGTTTCCGGTGCTCGAGCGCATCGCGTATCTGAACGCGGGCACGTTCGGACCGCTTGCGCGCTCGACGCTCGAGGCGATCCGGTTTCGGCACCAACGTGACCTGGAGCAGGGCCGGAGCGGGGCTGACTACATCGAGGACATGCACGGGCTTCGTGCCGAGGTCCGTGCCCGGCTGGCCACCCTCCTCCGCGTCGACGCGCAGCGTGTCGCGCTGGTGCGCTCGACCTCCGACGGGTGTCAGGTCGTCCTTGCCGGTCTTCGTCTACGACCTCACGACGAGATCGTCACCGTCGAAGGCGAGCACTTCGGTCTGCTCGGCCCGTTGCGTGTAACAGGCGCGAGGGTGGTCGTGGCGTCTCCGCACCGCGAGGCGATCCTGGCCGCGATCGGCCGGCACACCCGGCTGCTCGCGCTCTCGGCGGTGATGTGGACGACGGGGGACGCCCTCCCGCTACGGGAGCTGAAGGAGGAGACCGGTCTGCCGATGCTCGTCGACGGCGCGCAATCCGTCGGCGCGATCGACGTCGACGCGACCCCGTTCGACTTCCACACGGTCTCCGGTCAGAAGTGGCTCTGCGGCCCTGACGCGACGGGCGGGCTGTACGTCCGCGACCCGGAGGCGCTCGACGTCGCCCTCCCGAGCTACTTCTCGCAGGCGTCGTTCCGGCCGGACGGCTCGTTCGACCCGTCCGACGGCGCGGCACGCTTCGACTCCGGCTGGATCCCGCCGGCATCGCTCGCGGGCTTGCTGGCGGCGCTCGACGCAGCGCCCGAGTGGCGCTTCGAGCGCACGCGCATCATGGCGGCGCGTTGCCGCGAGGCACTCGGCGAGCGGTTCGACGTCGTCACGGGCGACGAGCACGCGGGCCTCGTGTCGTGGCGCGCGAACGGCGACTCCAGCGCAGTGGTCACGAAGCTCTACGAGCGCGGCGTCGTCATCCGGGAGATCCCCGGAACGGGCCTGCTCCGCGCCTCCTGCGGCTACTGGACGAACGAGGACGACCTGGACCGCCTGGTAACGGGACTCTCCGCTTAGCTGAGCGGGGCGAAGAGGTCGACGCCGTTGCCGTCCGGGTCGCGGACCTGCGCGTACCGCTGACCCCAGAAGGCGTCCCACGGCTCCTTGTGCCCCTCGTACCCGGTGGATACGAGATCGCGGTACGTCGCGTCGACGTCGGCCGGCGTGTCGCAGCGAAAGGCGAGCGCTATGCGGCCGGTGCCGCTCGGCTGCTGCCAGTCAGGATCGAAGCTCCGGATCACCTCAACCGTGTCCCACGCGAGGCGTAGACCCCCGGGGAGCTCGAACTCGACGTGACCGTGCTCGGACGACTCCGCACCCTCGGGGATCGCCAGCCCGACCCGGCGGTAGAACGCCAGCGACGCGGAGAGATCCTCGACGACGAGCCCGATGACGTCGAGTCGCGTCACGCGCCGGCCGTCGCCGCAGTCCTGAGCCCGAGCTCGGGCGCGATCGGTCGCAGCGCGCCGATGACGAACGCGATGTGGTCGTCGAGCTCGACACCGAGCAGCTCGGCGCCTTCGTACACGTCATCGCGGGAGACGCCCGACGCGAACGACGGCTGCTTCAGCTTCTTGCGGACCGACTTCGGCTCGAGCGTGTCGATCCCGTCCGGCCGAACGAGGCCGCAGGCGTGGACGAAGCCGGAGAGCTCGTCACACGCGAAGAGCGTCCGCTTGAGCGATGTATCGCGCGGGAGATCGAGATGGTTCGCGTGCGAGAGGATCGCCTCGATCACGTCCTCCGGATACCCCTCCTCGCGCAGAATGGCGGCGCCGTCCTGGGGGTGCTCGTCGAGCGTGGGGTGGATCTCGTAGTCGAAGTCGTGGAGCAGCGCGACGACCGCCCACCGCTCCTCGTCCTCGCCGAAGTGCCTAGCGTACGCCCGCACGGCGGCCTCGACGGCAAGCGCGTGCCGGCGCAGCGCCTCGCTCTGTGTGTAGCGCGTCAACGTCTCCCAGGCGCGATCGCGAGTCGGTTCCACGGCGCTCAAGGGTACTGAACCCCGCCGGCGCCGAGGGCGCGCGGAGTCTCTTCGTTAGGGTAGGCCCGTGGGCCAGGTCGCGGTCTCGGAGGCACCCGTGGAGGCGTTCGTCATCGAGGGTGGGCGCCCGCTCGGCGGCCACGTGGTCGCTGCCGGCAACAAGAACGGCGCGCTGCCGATCCTCGCGGCCTGCCTCCTGACCGCCGAGCCGGTGACGCTCGCGAACGTTCCGCGCATCCGGGACGTGGAGACGATGATCGAGCTCATCGCCTCCCTCGGGGTCGACGTGGAGTGGACCGGCGCGAACGAGCTGCGCGTGGAGGCGACGGGCATCGACACGGTGGAGCTCGACGACGAGCTCGGCCGTCGAATCCGTACTTCGCTCCTGCTGGCTGGGCCGCTACTCGCCCGCGAGCGCCGTGCGGTCGTCCCCCCACCGGGTGGAGACGTGATCGGGCGCCGCCGCGTCGACACGCACATCCATGCGCTGGCCGCCCTCGGCGCCGAGGTGCGGGTCGGCCGCCGCTACGTGATGGAGACCGATGGGCTACGCGGGGGCTCGATCCTGCTCGACGAGGCGAGCGTGACTGCGACCGAGAACACGATCATGGCCGCCGTGAGGGCGCCCGGCGAGACCGTCCTCTACAACGCCGCCTGCGAGCCGCACGTGCAGGACCTCTGCCGCTTTCTGGGTCGGCTCGGTGCGCAGATCGAGGGCATCGGCACGAATCGCCTTCGCATCACCGGGGTCGACCGCCTGACGGGCGGCGAGTGGCGGATCGCCCCCGACCATATCGAGGTGGCGAGCTTCATCGGTCTGGCGGCGGTCACCGGCGGTGAGCTCACGATCGACGAGACGCGTATCGACGACCTCGATCCCATTCTTCCTGCCTTCCGAAAGCTCGGCGTGCAGATCGAGACCGCGGGGCGGAGCGTCCGGGTGCCGGCCGGGCAGGAGCTCGTCGTGGAAGACGATCTCGGTGGGCAGATCCCGAAGATCGAGGACGGGCCGTGGCCCCTGTTTCCCGCCGACCTCACGTCGATCGCGCTGACGATGGCGACACAGGCCCGGGGCATCGTCCTGATCTTCGAGAAGATGTTCGAAAGCCGGCTGTTCTTCGTGGACAAGCTCGTGAACATGGGGGCGAGGATCATCCTCTGCGACCCGCATCGGGCGATCGTCTCGGGGCCGGCGCGCCTGTACGGCCAGCGGATGGAGAGCCCGGACATCAGGGCGGGATGGGCGTTGCTGATCGCGAGTCTGTGCGCGGAGGGCGAATCGACGATCGGGAACATCGGCCAGATCGTCCGCGGCTACGAGCGGATCGAGGAGCGCCTGCGAGCGCTCGGCGCCCGGATCGAGCGCGCCGAGAGCTGAATCGACGGCCATGGAGGCGACCGGCTCCAGCGCGCGCCTCGACGTGGCCGGCTCGGGGACGGCGAGCGTCGACACCGGCATTCCGGCGCTCGACCACCTGGTCTCGCTGCTCGCGAGCTACGGGCGGTTCGACCTCACCCTCGAGGTGGCTCCCGCGCCGGGCGAGGCAGAGGTCGCAGCTGCTGCGAGGGCGCTTGGCGAGGCGCTCTCGCCGCCGCTCCACGCCGCGGACGCACGCGGCTACGGCGCTGCGACGCTTCCGGCGGACGAGGCGCTCGCACACGTCGCGCTGGAGGCGTCGAGCAGCCCGAGACTCGTGACGAACGTGGACCTGTCGGAAGCGCTGATCGGCGGCGTCGGCAGCGACGTCGTGGCCGCGTTCCTGCGCGGGCTCGCTGAAACGGCCGGACTGACGCTGCACGTCCGCCTGGTCGACGGCGAGGATCCCCAGCACGTTCTCGACGCGATTTTCAAGACACTCGGAGTCGCGCTCGCGCGCGCCACCGGGCGAGTGACGAAGGAGGAAGCAGATGGCTGAGAAGGGCGTCGTGCGCACGGAGAAGGCTCCCGCGCCGTTCCAGGGAGCGCCGTACTCGCAGGCGATCACGGTCGGCGGCCTCGTCTTCATCGCCGGGCAGCTTCCGATCTCGCCTGACTCGGGCGAGGTCGTCGGCGACACGATCCAGGAGCAGACCGAGCAGGTCTTCAAGAACCTGAAAGCGATCCTCGAAGCGGCCGGGAGCGGGTTGGAGCAGCTCGTGAAGACGACGGTGTTCCTCACCGACCTCGGCGACTTCGGCGGTATGAACGAGGTGTACGCGAGGCACATCGGGAGCGCGCCGCCGGCGCGGTCGACCGTCGAGATCGCCGCGCTTCCCTCAAGCGTCAAGCTCGAGATCGAGGCGATCGGCGCGCTTTGACGGCGCCGGCGCCTGTCAGCTAGGCCGTGGGCGTGTCGCGGCCGAGCCGCAACGCGAACGGCACCGCTAGGAGCGCCAGACCGACGGCGAACTCGGCACCGTAGACCGCCAGCGCGGTCGCTCCCGAGCTGAGCGAGAGACCCCAGCCCGGAATCAGTCTGGTGAGCATGGGCAGACCGTTGTCCGTTGACGCGCCGCCCGGGAAGGCCCTGGCGAGCGCGAGCAGGACGAGCGGCTCAGCCATGAGCAGGACGCCGGCGACGGCAGAGGCGCGATACGACCTCCGCTGCTGCCACCACGCCCCAAGCGCGCCGAACACCGGGCCGCTGAGCAGTCCGCCCTCGAAGTACCCGCGGTTCGCCGACAGCTCGAGCCGGAGATCGCCGGCGAACCCATGGCCGCCGAGGTCGACGACGACCGTGCTGAACAGGTAGAAGCCGGCGAGCGCCGTCATCGTCGCGGCGAGGCCGAGGAGCGCCCCCGACCCGAGTCGGCCGGCCTGCGTCCCGGCCGCGAAGGCCACGAGCAACCACGGTGTGCTCAGGTTTCCGACGTAGACGCGTACCTCCGTGAGGCCGTGAACGTCGTGCGCGCCCTGGTCCTTCGCCCACGCGGCGAAGAGCCCGAACGCAAGTGCGCCGGCGAGTGCCAAGCCAACGCGCGTCGTCGACCGCATCGCCGTGCAACGTAGCGGCCGGACCACCCAGTGTCGATGAGTGCTGCTAATGCATCGAGACGGCGGGCTCGAGGGCCCGCCAGCGCCCAAATCCCCCACCCAGGGTGGCAAGTGGCCGTTCTCTGTAGAAGCCCTCTACTGTTCGGACGTGCCGGTCTGTTGCTCGTCCGTTGTCTTTCGCCGGTTAGTGGCACCGCGCCAGAGCGACACGATTCGCTTCCTGAGTCGACGGAACGCGAGGACGATCACGGGAAAAGAGGATATACGGTGCGAGGCGGCATCATGACGCGTCTCGCCTGGACGCTGAGGTGGTGGATCGATGCCGCGCAAGCCGACCGGCGACGACGCGACGAAGAACCTCAAGCCCGAGGACGAGACTCAGCGGGCCAAGAAGGGTACGAAGATCGGGTTGTTGCCGATGGCCAAGGTATTCGAGGACTTCCGGCGGATCGTGCGCGGCAAAAAGCGCCAGAGGGGCTGCCCGCGTCCGGGCACGTCGATCATCATCCCGCCTGTGGTTTCAATCGACCAACCGCTGCCTTCTTCTGCGGGACGAACCTTGATCGAGCAGTTCGGACAGCTGTAAATCGTCTCGTTCGGGCCATCTTCCATCAGCTGCAATTCCGTGACGCGCGTCGTTCGGTCACGCTCAAAGGCGTGACGATTCGTCCACGGGCCACGGGCACAATGGAGCCGAGATGCGCGCTGAGGACGTCATCGCCACACATGGCAACACCGACTTCGACGCTTTCGCGGCGATGCTCGCCGCCCGGCGGCTGTACCCGAGCGCCGTCGCGTGCGTCTCCGGGTCGCTCAACCGAAACGTGCGCGAGTTCTACCGGCTCTACGCCGACGAGCTGGGGATCGTCGAAGCCGGAAGGCTCGAGCTCGACGCGATCCGTCGCCTGATCGTCGTCGAGACCGCGCATGCGCGACGCCTCGGCGAGCTCGAGTCGGTGGCGCTCGATCCCGACGTCGAGACCCTCGTCTTCGACCATCACGCGGGCGAGCTCCCCGAGTGGGTCACGCCGGAGAACGCGGTGCTCTCGGAGGACGGAGCGCTGACGACGACGCTCGTCAGCATCCTCGCGGAGCGCGAGCTCCGCGTCACGCCGGTGGAGGCGACCGCCTTCGCGCTCGGGATCCACGAGGACACCGGTTCGCTCACGTACCCGACGACGACCCAGCGGGACGCCGAGGCGCTGGCGTGGTGCCTCCGCCACGGGGCGCACCAGGAGCTCGTGACCAACTTCCTGCACGTGCCGCTGTCGACCGCGGAGCGCGAGCTGCTGAACACGCTCCTCTCCGAAGCCGAGCCGGTCGACATGGCCGGGACCGAGATGCTCGTGGCCGCGGTCGCGTGGCCGAGCTACGTGGAAGGCATCTCGAACCTCGCACACAAGATCGTCGACCTGACCGACTGTCGGGTTCTCGTCGTCCTGGTCGAGATGGACGAGCGGGTCTTCGGCGTCGCCCGCAGCCGCATCGCCGAAATCGACGCGTCGGCGATCGCTGCGTCCATCGGAGGCGGAGGCCACCCCGAGGCGGCGTCGGCGATCTTCCGCGGCCCGCTCGCGGACGCGCGTCGGCGCGTGCTGGACGGGCTGCCTGCGGCCGTCCGCGAGCCGATGCGCGCGCGCAACGTGATGTCCCGGACTGTCCGTTCCGTCCGGCCCGACGACACGGTCGCCCACGCGATGGTCGCCTGCCAGCGCTACGGGCAGAGCGGCGTCCTGGTGGTGGAGGACGGCCGTCTCGCCGGCGCCGTCGGCCGAGAGGACCTCGACAAGGCGATCGGCCACGAGCTGGCGCACGCCCCGGTCAAGGGGATCATGAGCACCCGCGTGCCGGTCTGCCGAGAGGACGCGCCGCTCGCGGAGCTGCAGCGGCTGATCGAGGACTCGCGCGAAGGCCGCATCGCCGTGCTCGGAGACGACGACCGCGTGGCCGGCGTTGTCACGCGCCGCGACGTTCTCTGGGCCCTCGGGGCGCGCGACGAGGCGCGCGAGGGAGGCTGGCCGTCGCTGGCACACGAGCTCGCCCGCCTCGACCGGCTCGCGCCCGTCTTCGAGGCGGTGGCGGCGATCGGCGAGCACTACGAGGGGGTCTACCTGGTCGGCGGCACCGTCCGCGACATCCTCCTCGGCGAGCGCAGCTTCGACGTCGACATCGCCGTGGAGGGGGACGGCATCGCCTTCGCGCGCGAGCTCGCCCGCGCGCTCTCCGGCCGCGTGAACGTCCACCACAAGTTCGGCACCGCCGTCGTGCTCTACGGCAAGGATGAGCGCGTGGACGTCGTCACCGCACGCACCGAGTTCTACGAGTCGCCCGCCGCGCTGCCGGCGGTCGAGCGCGCGACGATCCGCGAAGACCTGTTTCGCCGCGACTTCACCATCAACGCCATGGCAGTGTCGCTCGGAGGCGAGGACTTCGGCCGCCTGGTCGACCCGTTCGGCGGCCGCCGCGACCTCGAGACGCGCACCCTGCGCGTGCTCCACAACCTCTCGTTCATCGAGGATCCGACGCGGATCTTCCGCGCGATTCGCTACGAGAACCGCCACGGGCTGCGGATGGACGAGCACACACTGCAACTCGCCCGCGGTTGCATCGAGGTCGGGCTCGTCGGCGACCTCTCGTCGGCCCGCCTGCGCGACGAGCTCGAGGCGCTGCTCGAGGAGCATGAGATCGGACACTCGATCCTGCGTCTCGGCGAGCTCGGAGCCGACCGTGCCATTCATCCGCGCCTGGTCGCCGACGAGGAAGCTGTCCGGCTGCTCGACCGCGTGCTCGCGCTCAGAGACGAGCTGCATCTGGACGTGCCCTCCTGGCGCCTCGGCCTGGAGGTGCTCGCCCGTGAAATGAGCTCGACCGAGGTGTACGACTGGCTCGACCGTTTGAAGGTGCGGCGCCGGGACGCCGAGCAGATCGCGGCCGCGGTGACGGTTGGGCCGCGCATCGCCGAGCGCCTGCGCACCGACGAGCCGACGCCCGCGGAGCTCGTCGACCTTGCAGACAGGTACGCGCCGGACGCGCCGCTTTTCGCGCTGGCCCTCGAGGACCTGCCACGTCTGCGCGAGTACTTCCGGCTGCGTGGCGTGCGGCTCGCGATTTCGGGCGGCGACCTCGCCGAGCTGGGGCTCGGGGAGTCGCCGCGGGTCGGTGAGGTGCTCGCCGAGCTCCGCCGCCGGAAGCTGAACGGCGAGCTGACGGACGGCCGCGAGTCCGAGCTCGCGGCCGCCCGCGAGCTGATCGGGGAGCTCACGTGATCCTGCGCTGGGCAGCGCCCGGCCCGTACGCGGTCGCGTTCTCCACCCGTCTCGGCGGCGTGAGCGACGGGCCGTACGCCTCCCTCAACCTCGGCCGAAAGACCGGGGACGACCCGGTCCGGGTGGACGAGAACCGGCGCCGACTCTGCGACGCGGTCGGCGCCGACGCGACCCGGCTTGCGCTCAACTTCCAGACGCACTCGGCACGCGTGAACCGCGCAGCCGCGGCCGCGCGCGGCAAGCCAGGCGACGGCCTCTGGACGGACGAGCCGCGGTTGCCGGTCCTCGCGCTGACGGCCGACTGCGTGCCGATCGCCCTGGTCCGCTCCAACGGAGGCCGTCCCGCCGCGGCCGTGCTGCACGCGGGTCGAATCGGCCTGCTGGCAGGCGTCGCGGAGGCCGGCGTGCTCGCCCTCGGGCGCGGCGGCCTGGATGCGGCTGTCGGCCCGGCTATCGGTCCCTGCTGCTACGAGGTGGGCGACGACATCGCGGAGGCGTACCGAAGGCGGTTCGGCCGCTCGATCGTGCGCAACCGAAGGCTGGATCTCTGGAGCGCCGCTGAGCAGGTGCTTCGCGAGGCAGGCGTCCGGCGCATAGAGCGCTTCGACCTCTGTACCGCGTGCAACCCGGACCGCTTCTTCTCCTACCGCCGCGACGGAAAGCCGCGAGGCGCCCAGGGCGTCGTTGCCGTTGTCGGCTGACGAGGTGTGCGCGCGCTACGCGCGCGTTCGCGAGGAGGTTGGCCCCGGCGTCACGGTCGTCGCGGCCACGAAGTACGTTTCTGTCGAGGAGATGGGGGTCCTGGCCGAGGCCGGAATCGAGGTGGTGGGGGAGAACCGCGCGCAGGATCTGGAGGCGAAACACGCGCTCTACGGAGACACGTTCCGCTGGCACTTCATCGGCCATCTCCAGAGCAGGAAGGCGAAGATCGTCAACGGGATCTGCGAGCTCGTCCACTCGCTTGCCTCCGAGTCGGCCGCGCGCCGGCTGACGGTCCCCGCACTCGTGGAGGTGAACCTCTCCGGGGAGGAGACCAAGTCGGGCGTCACACCCGAGGAGCTCGGCGCGTTGCTCGAGACGTACGGCGACGTGCGCGGGTTGATGACGATGCCGCCGCTGGCGCCCGACCCGGAGGCATCGCGCCCGTACTTCCGGCGGCTTCGCGAGCTCGCCGGCGAGTACGGGCTCCCCGAGCTCTCCATGGGTACGAGCCAGGACTACCGGGTTGCCGCCGACGAGGGTGCGACGCTCGTCCGCGTGGGCTCCGTGCTCTACGGTCGTTAGCAAACGCACGCTGTAACATCCCGCGATCATGGGCTTTGCGGACGTCTGGAACCGGACGCTCGTGTACTTCGGCATCGCCGAAGAGGACGACTGGGAGGACGAGCCGTACGAGGCCGACGACCACCTCGAGCGTACCTACGCCGAGCGTCCGAACGTCCGGCGGCTGGGCGTCCGCCGTCGCGGGCAGCTGGACGACTGGACCGACGCGGAGCAGCAGGACGACACGAACGTCATCCGGCCCGGTTCCAGCCGCCGCTCGATCCAGGCCGTTCCGACCGCCGCGCCGGTCCAGGTGCACCTGGTCGTCCCGCGGAGCTTCAACGACGCGCAGCAGATCGCCGACAAGTTCAAGGACGGGATTCCGGTGATCCTGAACCTCCAGAGCTGCGAGGCCGACCTGTCCAAGCGACTGATCGACTTCGCGAGCGGCCTGACCTACGCTCTCGACGGCGGCATGCAGCGCGTCGCTGACAAGGTCTTCCTGTTGACGCCGCGCAACGTCGAGGTCTCCGCGGAAGAACGCGCGCGCTTGCTCGAGCGCGGCTTCTTCAACCAAGCGTAGATTCGTCTACCCACGACTCGCTCGGAAAGGAGCCTCGATGGCTCCCCACCTCAAGATCTGGATACCGACCCTGACGCCGACGTCGCCATCCGCCCGCAATTCGCGAGGGGCGGCGAAGTCGCTCACGCACCGCGGAACCGGATGCCCGAACACCCGATGGACCCGAGCACCGCGTACGAGATCGTCCACGACGAGCTCGCTCTCGACGGCAACGCGCGACTGAACGTCGCGACCTTCGTGACGACCTGGATGGAGCCGCAAGCGCGCCTGCTGATCGCGGAGACGCTCGACAAGAACATGATCGACAAGGACGAGTACTCGCAGACGGCGGCCCTCGAGAACCGGTGCGTCCGGATGCTTGCCGACCTGTGGCATTCGCCAGATGCGTTGAACGGCGTCGGGACGTCGACGATCGGCTCGAGCGAGGCGGCCATGCTCGGCGGCCTGGCCCTGAAGTGGCGGTGGCGCGAGCGGATGAAGAAGGCCGGCAAGCCGGTCGACCGCCCCAACCTGGTCATGGGCGTGAACGTCCAGGTTTGCTGGGAGAAGTTCTGCCGCTACTTGGACATCGAGCCGATCCTCGTGCCGATGGAGCGCGGCCGCTACTTCCTGACCGCAGAGGAGGCGGTCAAGCACTGCGACGAGAACACGATCGGCGTGGTCGCCATCCTCGGCTCGACGGAGGACGGAAGCTACGAGGGGGTGCAGGAGATCGCGACTGCTCTCGACACCTTCGAGCGCGAGAGCGGCGTCCACGTGCCGATTCACGTCGACGCCGCGTCGGGGGGCTTCATCGCGCTCTTCCTCGACCCCGATCTGCTGTGGGATTTCCGCGTGCCGCGCGTGCAGTCGATCAACACGTCGGGCCACAAGTACGGACTCGTCTACCCGGGTGTCGGTTGGATCCTGTGCCGCGATGAGGAGGGCGCTGCCGGAGGACCTCATCTTCCGGGTCAACTACCTCGGAGGCGAAACGCCGACGATGGCGATCAACTTCTCGCGCCCTGGCGCTCACGTCGTCGCGCAGTACTACTCGTCCTGCGGCTCGGCAAGGTGGGCTACTACGAGGTGCAGAAAGCGTGCCGGGATACCGCGCGGTCGATGGCGGAAGGCGTCGCGGCGCTCGGGCCCTTCGAGTTGATCAGTGACGGAAGCCAGCTGCCGGTGTTCACGTTCCGGCTCAAGGACGACGTCGAGAACTACACGGTCTACGACATCGCCGACCGCCTACGCCAGCACGGCTGGCTCGTGCCCTCGTATTCCTTCCCGGAGAACCTCCACGACATGGACGTGATCCGGATCGTGATCCGGAACGGGTTCAGCCGCGACATGGGGCGGTTTCTGCTCCGAGACATCCAGCAGACGATCGACGCGCTTGCGAAGCTCGAGCGGCCGCTGCAGCGCGTGGAGGACACGAGCACCTTCCACCACTAGGAGATCTCGAACGCCTCCCCGAGCCGTGGCACGATGACCTCGACCTGCGGAGCGAGATCGGCCGCGGCGCCTGCGAACGCCTCGACGGGCCGGCGATCGCTGGCCTGGGCGCGCCAGGGCGTGAAGGTTCCCCAGTGGATCGGCACGGCGACCCGTGGGCGCACGAGCCTGAGCGCTTCCGCCGCACGGCGCGGGTCGAGGTGGCCGGCCGGCAGCCGCGGGCCCCAGCCCCAGACGGGGAGAAGCGCGACGTCGACGGGCGCGAGGTCGGCCATGCCGGCGAACAAGTCGGTGTCGCCGGCGAAATAGACACGGCGCGAGCCCGCGATCAGGTACCCGAGTGCCTTCGATCTCGACGCAAAGAGGCGGCGAGCGTCTCCATGCCGCGCAGGCGTGGCTCGGACCGATAGCTCACCGATCGGAACGAGCTCGCCTTCGTCCACCTCGACCACGTCAGGCCAGCCTCGCCGCCGGAGCACGCCGCCGAGCCCTCTCGGGACGACGACCCGGGCGGACCGCCCCAGGAGCGAGAGCGAGCCGACGTCGAAGTGGTCCCAGTGCCCGTGGGAGACGACCACCGCGTCGACGCGGCCCAGCTCCTCGGGATCAACCGCCGCGCGCCGCCGGAGGTGGAGGACCCGCTGCCGAAGGACCGGGTCGGTCAGCATGCGGACGCCGTCGAGCTCGACGAGCACTGTGCTGTGGCCGAACCAGGTCAGGCGCACGCGGGACGTGAATGCGAGCCGCTAACGGCCCCGCCGCTTTGCGGCCCTCTCTTGCTCGCGCTCCGCATGCTTCTGCTCCCTCGTCACGGCTCGCTCCGCCTTCTTGTCCGCTCGCTTCTGCTTGCGCTCCTCCTTCATCTCGCTGGTCCTCTCCTTGGCGTCGGCGTAGGAAGCGCCGACCAGCTGCTTGCCTCCAGACCAGCCGAAGACCCAGCAGACGAGCACGATGGCGACGATCTGGTTCCAGGCGGTCGTGACCAGTTGCTGTGCGGTCGAGTAGTCGACCGCGTCGCCGTGGGAGACGCCGCAGCACGTCTTGAGCGCTAGCGCGTTGGTCGCCTGCGTCACTCCGACGGAACCGGGCGTGAAAGAGACGGTGTTCGCGAGCGACCCCGAGCCGACCACCCACATGATCGACTCGAACGTGACCGGGATGGCGAACGCGGCCAGGAAGATCCCGATCACCGTCAGCTTGCACAGCCAGGAGGCGAGCGAGGGCAGGAAGGCCCGGGTGAAGTAGCGCGTCGGCTGGGAGAGGATGACACCGCCCTCCTTGGCCTGTGCCCAGAGCTTCTTGACCTGACGCCAGAAGATCCGGCCCAGGATTACCAGCAGCACGATGATCCCGGCGACGATGAGCAGAGTGGCCACCGGATGCGAGGTTTCCCGGCCGAAGCTGATGTCGAAGGAGCCCGGAACGCTCAGGAACATGTAGAGGTAGACGAACGTGCCGGCGAGCGTGAAGAAGATCTTCTGGACGATGTAGGCCGCGACCGCCCCGCCGATTGTGCAGCTCGGGATGATCGCCACGAACATGAACAGCGTCACGAACGTACCGATGTTCGCCGGCAGGAAACCGTTCATCGCGACGCCGACGGCGTACGACGCGACAATCGGCCAGAACTTGACCTCAGCGCCGTAGGCCGCGCGCAAGATGCCGTAGTAGGAGAGCCCGGCGAAGACGGTCTGCCCGCTCTGGAATATGAGCGCGCCGACCGTGTACTCCGCGGGCATCGTCTTGAGCTCGTCCCAGAACTGGTCCAGCCAATCCTTCACGCTGACTCCGAGGAGCTGGAGGACGAGCCAGAAGAGCGCCAGCCCGACCAGCCAGAGGACGATCTTCCGGATCCGCTTCCACTTCGGCGGCCGGACCTCTACCAGGGGCTCGGCGACCGCCGAGGTCAAGTCTTCGCCACCTGCGTTGCGGGGGAAGCCTCGGCTGGGGCATCTGCGCGCTCGTCCGCGCCCTGGAGCTGCCGGCGCCACCCTACGAGAAGCCGATGCGTCGTCTCGGCCCCGACGACAGGCGTCTCTGGGAACGGCAGGCCGACCGGGTGCAGGACGAACGCCCGCGTCTGCGGGCCGCCCATGCCGCCGTGGAACGAGATCAGCTCCTCGAACGCGCAGCCCTCGTCCACCTCCGGGTCGTAGAAGCTGTTGACCATCAGGTCGGCGACGTGGCCGAAGCCGTCCGTGCGAAGCAGGTGATGCCGGGCGGTGGGAGAGAACGGGGCCAGCGGATCGTCACCCTCGACGCAGCCCTCCGTGAGGTAGTGGGTGCCGCGCGCCCCCAGTGCGACGGGGCCGTGCTCTGCGGAGCGGACGAGCACGAAGCCGACGTGGGGATGCCCGCGGAGCGCAGGGATCAGGCGCGGGTGGCGCTCCTCGAGCTCCTCGAGCGTCAGGCGCCGCTGCTCCTCCATCAGGTAGACGAGACCGAGGTTGCCGGAACCGAGGACGACGGCCTCCTGGTCGGAGACGTCGTTCTTTCGCCGCTTCTCCCTCTTCTGCGTGGTCCCGGTCGCCTCGCCCACCGCATGACCGACCATCGCGTCCTGCTCGTCGCCGCCACCGAATGCGGCCACGGTCCCGCCCTCGAGCGAGCGCTCCACGAGCTCCTGCAGGCTGTAGCCATTCCGCTGCTTGAACGTCGCGCCCTGCGTCTGGCCGTGGTCGGATAGGACGACGATCTCGTACGGCCGCGCCGCGTAGCGTCGGGCGGCGGCGATGCGTCCGAACTGCTGGTCGAGCTTCCGCAAGGCCTCGAGCGTGTCCGCGCGCTCGAGCCCCGAGTGGTGGGCCACCTCGTCGTAGCTCGAGAACGTCGCGTAGACGGCGGGCCGGCCCTTCATCATGTCCGTCAGGACGCCGTAGACGATCAGGTCTCGCACGACAACGCACATGGCCGCGCGCATGAGCGGGTAGATGCCGCCGCGGTGGCCCCGTGGCCGGACGTCGCGGCGTGCGGCCCGCATCGCCGCCGTGACCTCGAGGATCACCTCCCAGCCGAACAATACGAGCACCCTCGCGACGTTGAAGCCGTTCGAGAAGAAGGCGCGGTAGCCGGGGTTTGCCCCCTTCTCGGCGCTGACCCGGCTCACGGTCAGGATCAGGTGGTCGGCCTCGCCCGACAGGAGATTGCCGCGGCTCGCTCCGCCGCCGATGAGGAGGCCCTGGCCGGACGAGCGCCGGCGCTCGATCTCCTCACAGTCGTCCGGCGCCGAGCAGGTCATCAGCCTGCCGGTCTCCTTCTCCACCCAGCGGAAGGCCGGGATGTCCTCGTTCGATCCGAGCAAAATGCCCGCCTGGCTGGCACCGGTTTGCGACGAGAAGTCGGTCTCCCACTCCCGCAGGTGGTGCGTGCCGTCGGCGATCCAGCTCGCCATCTCGGGGGCGTTCCCGTCGCGGAGCGCTCGCCTCAGCACCGGCAGGGCCAGGCCGTCGATCTCGAGGAAGACGACCCCGGGGACGTCGGTTCGCACCTGCTCGCCCGACCGGCGCGCGATCCGCTGGATCACGCGGATCGTGTATGCGTCGTCGTCGTTCGTGCCCAGCACGACGTCGAGGACGACCGTCACCGTGGCGATGACCAGCGCGGCCACGATCGCCCAGCCGAAGGAGTCGACCGTGATCGCCCTCGGGACGAGGTCCGAGGTCCACTTGAGCATCGCGGCATCGAGCAGAAGGATGAGGACGAAGCCGAGCAGCGCCATGAACGGGATCTTGAGCGCCGACAGGATCGGGGGCAGCAAGGCGTTCAGAACCGCGATGACAGCCGCCGCGACGACGGCACCCGCGAAGCCGTTGACGTGGACGCCCGGAACCAGCTGCGCAGCGACCAGCACCGCAGCGGCAGCGACGAGCCACGACGCCACGAGCCGGACAGGCCGGATCCGCGGCCGCTCGGGGTGCCACGTGGGGTGTTCGCCGTAGGACGGGCGGCTGCCGTCGGTCACGGCTTGATTCTGGCGGATCGCGGACTGGAGGGAGATCGGAGATGCTCTCCCGTAGTCTCGTCGTACTGATGTGGCGGCAGTCAAACTGAAGGAAGATGATGTGAACGTTCGACAGAGAGGAGACGACGATGTTCGTTCGTAGACGGCCGCTGATGAGAGCGGCGATGGTTGGCGGCGGCGCCTACTACGCGGGGAAGAAAGCACAGGAGCGGGGCGAGCGCGAATCCGATCAGGAATACCGGCTGCAGCAACTCGAGGCGCAGCAGGCCCCCCCAGCGGCGGCGCCGGCTCCGGCCGCCGCTCCTGCCAGCGGAATGACAGGCGACACCATCGAACAGCTCAAGCAGCTCGGCCAGCTTCGGGACTCCGGCGTCCTGACGGACGAGGAGTTCGAGGCGCAGAAGAAGAAGCTGCTGGGCGGCTAGGGAGGAGGACCGATGACGATTGGCCCCGTACAGATGCTCGTGGTGAGCTTCCCGGAGCCGAAGTTCAAGGGAGAGATCCTCCCCGAGCTTCATAGGCTCAAGGAGGCCGACATCATCCGGCTCGTCGACCTGCTGGTCGTGGCGAAGGACGACGAGGGCAACCTCGCAGTCGTCCAGGAGAGCGACCTGAGCCAGGACGAGGCGATGGAGTTCGGCGCTATCGCAGGCGCGCTGGTCGGGCTCGGCATGGGCGGCGAAGACGAGATGTCCGCGGGCGCCGCCCTCGGAGCCGCCGCGCTCGAGGATGGCCATGTCTTCGACGACGCGGAAGTGTGGTACGTCGCGGACGCGATTCCGAACGGCAGCACCGCGGCGATCGCCCTGATCGAGCACCGCTGGGCGATCCCGCTCCGCGACAAGATCAGGGACGCCGGCGGCATCGCCGTCGCGGACGAGTGGATCCATCCGCAGGACCTCGTCGCCGTCGGCCTGAAGGCGGCCGAGGAAGCGGAAGCGGAGACGCAACCGGCTTAGCGGACGGCGGGCCGCTCTCGGGCGGCCCGCCGGTCCACCTCTCGTGACCAGCGCGACTCCCTCGCCGTCAGGCCAACCGGTAGCCGCCGCCGACCCGGCGCAGCTGCTCCGGAGCAGGAATTACGTCGTGCTGCTCCTCCTTGGTGCCGTTGTCGGCGCACCGATTGCGTTCGCCGCGTACTGGTTTCTCAAGGGGATCAACAAATCCCAGACGTATCTGTACTCCACGCTCCCGGGCGACGTGGGGCTCAGCCACGAGCCGCTCTGGTGGCCGATCCCGATTCTCCTGCTGAGCGGCCTCCTCGTCGGCCTGACCATCCGTTACCTCCCTGGCACGGGCGGACACAAGCCCGCCGAGGGGTTCAAGCCGGCCGGCGCAACTCGCCCAATCGACCTGCCGGGGATTGCGATCGCGGCGTTCGCGACGCTGAGCCTGGGCGCCGTGCTGGGGCCGGAGGCGCCGCTAATCGCCATCGGAAGCGGTCTCGGCGTCGTGGCGATGTACCTGCTGAAGCGTGATGCACCGGCCCAAGCCACCATGCTCGTCGCCACGGCCGGCAGCTTCGCTGCCGTCAGCACGCTGCTCGGCTCGCCGCTCACGGCCGCGTTCCTGCTGATGGAGATAGCCGGCCTCGGCGGCGCGATGCTGGAAGTCGTGCTCGTGCCCGGCCTGCTGGCAGCCGGCGTCGGCGCGCTCATCTTCGTCGGCCTCGACAACTGGACCGGATACGGGACGCAGTCACTCGCCATTCCGAACATCCCGCCTTTCAACACGCCCACCTGGGCCGAGTTTCTCTGGGCGATCGGGATCGGCGTGGGCGCCGCCGTGGTCGGGACAGTAATCCGGCGCGTCTCCCTCCTTGCTCAGCCGCTCGTCGAGCGTCAGATGGTGCTACTCACGCCAGTACTCGGCCTGTTGGTCGCGCTAACGGCAATCGTCTTCGCCGAGACGACCGACAAGAGCTCGACCGAGGTGCTCTTCTCCGGACAGAGTGCACTGCCCGGCCTGATCGAGGGCGCCGCCACGTGGACGGCCGGCGCGCTCGTCCTGCTCGCTGTTTGCAAGGGGTTGGCGTACACCGTCTCACTGAGCGGCTTCCGGGGCGGGCCGGTCTTCCCCAGCATGTTCGTGGGAGCAACGGCAGGGATCGCGCTCTCCCACCTGCCCGGCCTGCCGATGATCGCCGGCGCAGCCATGGGAATCGGCGCCATGACGGCGGTGATGCTCCGTCTGCCGCTGACCGCCGTCCTCCTGACGGTGATCTTCCTTCAGGCCGACGGACTCGCATTGACACCGCTGGTGATCATCGCAGTGGTCGTCGGATACGTCGTCGCGGCCCGCCTCGAGCCGGCACCGGCGACCGCCGAAGACGAGGCAGCCGGTCGGCAGGAGTCTCGAAGCGACGCCGAGGAGCCGGTCGGCACCGATGCGCGTCCCGCCGAGTCGACTTGACGAAAGGAGCCCAGCAATGACCGAGGTCGAGGAGGTCAAACGGCCGCGACGCACGACCCGCCCGAAGCCGGTTCCACACCTCACGCCGGAGGAGCGGGCAGCGCGCGGCAAGGCGGCACGAGCCCTGTCGCCACGGTCGGCCCACGGCGAGTGGGAGTCGGCACGCGACCGCCGCGACCCGGTCGAGCTGCTCGAGGAGCAAGCGCGGACTCGAGTCTCGGAGCTCGTGCCGATCCGGTACGGGCGGATGCTCGTGTCCCCGTTCACGTTCTTCCGCGGCGCCGCGTACCTGATGGCGGGGGATCTGGCGGACAGCCCGAGAACCGGGCTCGAGGTGCAGCTCTGCGGTGATGCGCACCTGTCGAACTTCGGCGCGTTCGCCTCGCCGGACCGCCGCCTCGTCTTCAGCGTCAACGACTTCGACGAGACGCTCCCCGGCCCGTTCGAGTGGGACGTTAAACGTCTGGTCGCCAGCTTCGCCGTCGCCGGCCGCGACCGCGGTTTCGCTGCGCGGCAGCGACATGTCGTCAACACGATGGTGGCGCGGTCCTACCGGGAGGCGATACGCGACTTCGCAGGCATGCGAAACCTCGATCTCTGGTACGCGCGTATCGACGTCGACGACCTCGTCGCCCGCTTCGCACAGGCGGCTACCGGCAAGCAGATGAAGCGGTTGGAGCAGAATCTCGCGAAGACGCGTGCCAAGGACAGTCTGAAGGCGTTCGCGAAGCTCACGCACATGGTGGACGGCGAGCCGCGGATCGTCAGCGACCCGCCGCTGATCGTGCCGATCGAGGAGGCCGTTCCAGCGTCGGAGCTCGATCGACTCGACGAGTTCGTCCGAAACGTGATCCGGTCCTACCGCCAGACGCTCCCGGACGACCGGCGGCGTCTGCTCGAGCGTTTCCGCTACGTGCATTCGGCTCGAAAGGTCGTGGGCGTGGGCAGCGTCGGCACGCGGGCCTGGATCGTGCTCCTCCTAGGGAGAGACGCCGGCGACCCGCTCTTCCTGCAGATGAAGGAGGCAGAGGCATCGGTGCTGGAGCCGTTTCTCGGCAGGAGCCGGTTCGCGAATCACGGGCAGCGAGTTGTCGAGGGGCAGCGCCTCATGCAGGCGGCGAGCGACATCATGCTCGGTTGGATACGGCTCGACGAGCTCGGAACCCGTCGCGACTTCTACCTCCGCCAGCTCTGGGACGAGAAGGGCTCTGTCGCGGTCGAGACGATGGACCCGCGGACCATGGGGATCTACGCGCAGATCTGCGGCTGGACGCTGGCCAGGGCCCACGCCCGCTCGGGGGACGTGATCGCCCTCGCGAGCTATCTCGGTGCGGGCGACGTCTTCGATCGCGCCATGACCTGTTTCGCGGAGCTCTACGCGGATCAGAACGAGCGCGACTACGCCGCGCTTCGCGAGGCCGTCGATTCCGAGGGGATCGCGGCGGCCACCGGCCTCTGAGCCGAGCCGCGAGCGCGGATGAGCACGTCGGCGGCCACGCTGGGGGAGGCGCGTCCGAGCCTTCTCCGGCGGTACGTCCCGATCGTCGCCTGGCTCCCGCGGTACGACCGCGGATGGCTGGTCGCCGACGCTCTCGCGGGGCTCTCGGTGTGGGCGTTGCTCGTGCCCCAGAGCCTCGCGTACGCCACGCTCGTCGGCGTCCCGGTCCAGTACGGGCTCTACGCGGCGTTTGCGGGATTGCTCGTCTACCCGTTCTTCGGCACCTCGAGGCAGATGGTCGTCGGGCCGAGCGCGACCGTCGGAGCGGTCTCGTTCGCCGTCGTCGCCCCGATCGTGGGGACGTCGAAGATGGGGACGGGCGCGGCCGTGGGCTATAGCGCCGCGCTGGCGCTTGCAGCAGGCGCGTTCTACGTCGCGCTCGGGTTGCTGCGGATGGGGTGGGTGTCGAACTTCCTGTCGAAGGCCGTCATGTCCGGCTTCATCCTCGGCTTCGCGATTGGAATCATCATCGACCAGTCGCACAAGCTCCTCGGCGTCGACTCCGTCTCGGGCTCGTATGCGCAGGAACTCTGGGGAACGCTGAAGGAGCTCCCCGACACGAGCGGCTTCACGCTGCTGGTAGGCGCAAGCTCACTCGGTCTACTGCTGGCGATGCGCCATCGCCTCCCGAGGTGGCCTCGCGCCCTCCTGGTGATGGCCATCGCGATCATCGCCGTGAAGGCATCCGATCTCACGAGCCACGGCGTGGAGGTGACCGGGCACGTGCCCACCGGCTTCTTCTCGGTCGGGCTCCCGGGCGTCGGGTGGAGCCAGGTCACTGCGCTGGCCGTCGGCGCCGTCTCGGTGGCCTTCGTCGGGTTTTCCGAGTCGCTGGCGTCCGCGCGAACGATGGCGCAGAAGCACGGCTACGAGATCGATCCGAACCAGGAGCTGATCGCCCAGGGTGCGTGCTGCGGAGCCTCGGGCTTCGTTGGTGGCTTCGTGGTCGACGGGAGCCTGTCGAAGACGTCGGTCGCCGACGCGGCCGGGCAGCGCACGCAGATGGCCTCGGTCATCAACGCCGGCTTCATCTTGCTGACCATGCTCATCCTGGCGAGCCTGTTCGAGGATCTCCCGAGCGCGACGCTCGGTGCCGTGGTCATCGACGCCATGCTGGGGCTGGTCTCCTTTGAACCGTTGCGGCGCTATTACCGAGTCAACCGGTCCGACTGGGTGTTCTTCATGGCCGCAGGACTCGGCATTCTCTTCTTCGGGATCATGGAGGGGATCCTGACCGGCGTCGTGCTGTCCCTCCTGCTGCTGATCGCCCGTTCGTCGCAGACCTCGATCCGCAGGCTCGCCCGGGACCCGAAATCAGGCGCCTTCCACTACGTCGGTCGACACGAAGGGCTGGAGCCGATCCCGGGCGTCTTGATCGCCCGAATCGACGGGCCACTGTTCTTCGCCGATGCCGACCGGTTCAGGACGACCCTCGAGAGCATGGTCGCCGAGAGTGGCCCATCCTCCGTGATCGTCGACGCCGAAGCCGTCCACCTGACCGATACCGACGGCGCTGACATCCTCATCCAGGTGGCGGGCGAGCTGCGGGGCAGGGGCATCCGGTTGGTTCTCGCAAGCGTGCACCCGCCCGTCCTCGACCTCTGGCGCCGCGCCGGGCTTCTCGGCGTGATCGGCGCGGAGGCCGTGTTCACGAACGTGCTCGAGGCCGTTCGGTTCCTCGACGCCGAAGCCTCCCCGACGCCCGCGGTAGGCTGAGCGTATGGGAGAGTCGTCGGTCGATCCGGATTCCGTCGAGTCTCCCCAGGAGGGCCTACCCCCGATCGGTCGGGAGCTTCGCGCCCGTGACGTTGCGCTCGGCGCGACGATGGCCGGTACCAGGGTTGCCATTGCCGCCGGCCGGCTCACGCTCTTTCCGCTGAAGCTGGCCGGCCGGACGCCGGTCGTGGGGTTGGCGCTGCGGCGTGCCGGCGCAGGCCTGGCCGCCAGCGGTCAGGACGCGCAGCTCGAGGCGCGTCGCAGGGCTGAGGCGGCCGCCGGCGAGGTACTGGCGGCACCGGAAGTGGGGCGGACGGTCGATCGCGCGCTTGCGGGCCCGCTGCCGGACACCGTTGGGCGATCGCTGGCGGACAACCGTGTGGTCGATCGCGTCGCTCCACAGGTCCTCGCGTCGGCCGACTTCCGGGAGGCGTTCGCCGCCGCACTCGAGAACCAGAGCACGGAGGAGGCAGTCGAGCAGGCGCTCGCCAGCCCCCGGGTGGAGCAGCTCGTCTCCGACCTTCTCGAGAGCAAGCAGCTCGAGCGGACCGTTGGTCACATCGCCGCGAGCCCCGAGCTGCGCTCCGCGCTCGGGCAGCAGACGCGGTCGCTCGCCGGCGAGTTGGCGGCAACGATACGGCGGCGCACCGACGCGGCCGACGACGCTGTCGAGCGCACGGTGCGGCGCTGGTTCCGGCGGCCCCCGCGCGCCGCCAAGGACGGAGTGCCGTTCGGCGGGCTCATGGCGCGGGCGGTCGCGTTCGCAATCGACCTCGGGGTAGCGGGCGTCATTGCGCTTGCCGTGACGGGCTTCCTGTCACTGGTGACCTCGCTGGTCGGCGACCTCCGGCCTGCCTGGCTCTTCGGAACGCTGATCGGCGGCGGCTGGGGTCTCCTCGTCGGTGGCTACCTCGTGCTCTTCTGGACGGTCGTCGGCGAGACGCCCGGGATGCGCGCCATGGCGCTTCGCCTCACCACGGCCGCAGGCGACCCGCCCGGGTTCGCGCGCTCGCTCGTGCGGCTCGTCGGGGTTGTCCTCGCGATCATCCCGATGTTCGCCGGCTTCGTCCCGGCCCTCGTCGACGATCGGCGACGCGCGCTGCCGGACTTCATGGCCGGGACTGCGGTCGTGAAGAGCGGCCTACCGGTGCCCGCCGACTCCGCGGCTGGATCCGAGTCCGCTGCTGAGGCCCGGGTCGCCCTGCGGTAGCGTCGATCCTGTCGGCAATCGCCGGCGTAGCCGCGGCGGCGCGCGCTTCCTTCAGCGGCTAGGTCGTCTCGGGTAAGGCAGATCCCGGCTGCCTGGTCGGGATCAGCTGCGCGAGAAAGAGGGCGACGATCGCCAGGACGGCGAGGATCCCGAGCGAGGCCTTTAGGCCGGTGATCCGTGCGTCCCCGTAGGCGTCGAGCGCCGCCTTCGAGGCCTTCGTGTCGAGGTTCGCCTTGTCGAGTGAGTCCTGAAGCTGTGCATCCGAGATGAAGGGCACGCCTCCCGCCAGCTGGACCTGCGCCTGCGATTTCACCTGTGACGGGATCGCCGGGTTGTTCTCGATGTTCGTCGCGAAGGCCGTCGTCAGAGAGGAGATCAGGATCGCGCCTGCGAGCGCCGTCCCCAGCGAGGCGCCGAGATTCGTCATCGTGTTCTGGACGCCTCCGACCTCCGGTGCCTCGTCGTCGGGCACGGCCGAAACGGTAACCGCACCGAGCTGTGACGCCAGCGCCCCGACGCCGAGCCCGACCAGAAGCAGCGGCACGGTGACGATGTCGGCGCTCGCATTGCGGTCGAGTGCGGCGATCAGGGCGACCATGCCCACGAGCAGCGACAGCATGCCCGCGCGGACGACGAGACGCGGCGACACGTTCGGAAACAGCTTCGGAATCCCGAGCGCCGCGGCGAGAAGCGTGATCGAGAGCGGCAGGAGCCGGGCTCCGGTCGCCAGGGCAGACAGCCCGAGGCAAACGGAAAGGAACAGCGGCACGACGAAGAACAGCCCGGCCTGGAGGAGGTACTGGAAGAAGAACATCGTCACGCCGCCGGTCAGCTGCCGGTTCCGGAACATCGCGGGCCGGACGAGTGGCTCCTCGCCGCGGCCGATCCGTCGCGTCTCCCAACGGAGGAAGATCCACAGGACGAGGAGCCCGCCGAGGATGAGCCAGAACGTCGGCGACAGGCCGGCCCAGATCGGCCCGCCCGACTTCGGCTTGATCCAGCCCCACTCACCTGACCGGAGTACGCCGAAGACGAGGAGCGCGAGCCCGGCGGCGGAGAGGACGGCTCCGACGACGTCGAGACGAGGCCGCTCCTCGGCGGGTGCGTCCGCGATCCGGCGGGTAAACAGGAGGATGACCGCAACGATCACGACCTCTCCGGCGAAGACCCAGCGCCATGAGAAGTAGGTCGTCGCGACGCCGCCGATCAGCGGGCCGAGCGCGACTGCGATTCCGCCCGCCGCTGCCACGGTGCCGTAGGCGGCGGCGCGGCGCACAACGGGGAAGTTCCCGGCCACGAGCGCGACGATGGCGGGCAAGATCAGCGTGGCGCCGACCCCCTCGAGGAACGACCAGCCGAACAGGAGCACGGGCAGGTTCGGCGCGATCGAGGTCGTGAACGAGCCGCACGCGTAGATCACGCAACCGATCGCGAACGCGCGCTTCCGACCGATGATCGCGCCGATCTTGGCGCCGGTGATCATCAGGGCCGCCATCACGAGCGTGTACGCGGTGATCGCGCCCTGAATCCCGGTCACGGTTGTCCCGACGTCGTTCGCCACCGTGGCGATCGAGACGTTCATCACCGACGTGTCGAGCGTCATCAGGAACTGGCCTGCCGCCAGGGTCAGCAGGACGAGCTGCGTGCCCGAGACCGCCTTCTCCGTCGCCACGCCCGCGCCGGTGCTCACGCTTGATCCTTCGGATGCAAGCGGCCGAAGGCACGCTGGCCGACGGCCACGCCGAAGCCTGGGAGCAGCGGCGCCCAGCTGACCCGGGCAAAGCCGGCGTCGCCGAGCAACGAGCGGAACTCGTCCGGGGTCTTCCAGCCGATCCAGCCCGGGTCCGCGAGCCGGCCGAGCGGCGCGCTCAATGCGTTGAACCACGCCGGGCCGGGATCGATCACGCAGTAGACCCCTCCGGGCCTGAGACAGCGCAGGACCTCCGCAGCCGCTGCCTGCGGATCCGGGTAGTGGTGATGGGCCAGGCAGCTGTATACGAGGTCGAACCTGCCCCGGAACCGGCGTGGGAGCCCCGCGACATCGGCCTGGAAGAACGCGCAGTTGTCGAGGCCTTGCTTCTCGGCGGCTGCGTGTGCGACCTTCACCATCCCGCCGGCGAGGTCGATGCCGACCGCCTCGCCGTCCGGCACGAGCGCCGCCACTCGGCGCAGCTCACGGCCCGGGCCGCAGCCCGCGTCCAGCACGCGCGAGTCCGGGGACAGGTACCCGCGGAGGACCTCGAGCGCCTCGTCGAAGATAGGCGTCGAGAACGGCGCCACGAGCGGCTCGTAGAGCTCGGCGAGCCGGTCGAACTCCTCCACGAGGTGCTGACGCGGATTCGTTTCCGCCAGCAGGACCGGCCCGGACGGGCGGACGAACGACGAACGCCCCAGCCCCGGGCGCGGAAGCCCTTCGGGGGCATCGCCGACCGGCGGCCCGACGACCCCGACGCCGCTCCGCCTCAAAGCCTGCGCCGGATAGAGGACGGTCGCCGCGTAGCACCAGAGCGCCCCGACGAGTGCGGCCTCGGCGAGCTGCTGGCGCCCCGGGACCCCGATGTGGGCGCCGAGATCGATGACCCGGTCCAGCGACGTGCCGGCTCGATCGATGACGCTCGGCGGCGATAGGTGGTGCTCGACTGCGTTCAGCTAGCCCCGTCCGACGGGAGCCCTTCGCGTCGAGGCCTCGCGCTGGCCGACGACCACGAACCAGTAGAAGCCGACGAAGCCACCGAGTGCCGCCATGCCGAAGACGAAGACGTAGACCACGATCGTCCAGAACAGCTCCATGCGCGGAGTATGACGTGTCGCCCGCGTCTGATCTGTGGAGCGAAGCCGGCTCGGCGGAGTCTTGCGTGTCGCCCTTTGCGGGAGGAAACAGTCCCCCGAGCCGATCAGCCCGAAGACCACGAGTGAGGCCACGCGAGGCCTAGGCCCGGTTTCCCGGCGCGACGACCGAGACGAGAATCGTGCTGACGATCGCCGTGCCGATGCTCGACCACGCGCGGATGAGCGGGCGCAAGCCTTATGTTCGACCCGGCGAAGCTGCAGATGAACTGCGCCAGCGCGAGCGGCAGCAGGAGTCTCCCCGGGGACATGGCCGGCTGATCTCGGCTGACCGCTTCGCTCAGCGCCATTGGTCGCTCAACTTACTCGGCCGCCGCAGGTAAGGCGCGGGCAGGTGCCGGTTGCGTAGGCTGGAGGCCCGCCGCGGTTCCCGTTACACGTCACGGCGGGCGTTGTGGAGAATCGGCGTCGGATTTCCTAGCCAGGAGAACAGCGTGACTACCACCAGTGAAACGACGCGCCCGCGCGTGATCGTTCTCGGCGGCGGCTTCGGCGGCATCGGCGCCGCCAGGGCGCTCAAGGACGCCGACGCGGACGTCGTGGTCGTCGACAAGAACGACTACCACACCTTCCAGCCGCTTCTGTACCAGCTCGCCACCGATCTGCTCGAGATGTCGGCGGTCGGGCACCCACTCCGCGACCTCTTCCACGAGCATCCGAATGTCGCCGTCCACCAGGCGTCCGTGACCGGCATCGACGTCGACAAGCGCGAGGTCAGCTTCAGAGAGATGAAACCGCTCGCCTACGACTACCTCGTCGTTGCGCTCGGAGCCGAGGTGAACTTCTTCGGCGTCGACGGCTGCCAGCAGCATGCGTTCCCGATGTACACGTTGAAAGACGCGCTCCGCATCCGCGAGCACGTGCTTCGAAAGTGGGAGGCTGCAGACCGCGATCCGGACCTCGTCGAGGACGGCGCGCTGAACGTGGTGATCGTGGGCGGTGGGCCCACCGGCGTCGAGAGCGCGGGCGCGCTTGCGGAGCTGTATCGCAAGACCTTCTCTGCCGACTTTCCCAACCTGCCGCAGGAGAAGGCACGGTTGATCCTCGTCGAGGCCTCGCCGGAGCTGTTCGCCATGTTCAAGTCGGACCTTCGGAAGTACACCAAGAAGGCGCTCGAGCAGCGCAGCGTCGAGGTGGTCGTCGGCGACTCGGTCGAGTCGGTCACGCCGACCCGTGTCAAGCTGAAGTCCGGCATCGAGATCCCGGCCCACACGCTCGTCTGGGGCGCGGGCCTGCAGGCCAATCCAATTGGGCAATATCTCGGCGTCGAGCTCCAGCGCGGCAAAAGGGTTCCAGTGCAGCCCGATCTCAGCATCGCCGGCCATCCGGAGGTGTTCGCCGTCGGCGACATCGCCTGGATCACCGATACCAAGACCAATGAGGTGCTGCCGCAGCTCGGCTCGGTCGCGCTCCAGGCCGGCGAGGATGCAGGTGAGAACATCAGGCGTCGGCTCGACGGGAAGGACACGAAGCCGTTCGAGTACAAGGACAAGGGCACG